>JGI26084J50262_1000018_pt1 | contig 83392 bp, 72 predicted proteins | sample SaaInl6LU_22_DNA_FD_50262 | JGI IMG/M metagenome (IMG submission 50262) | reverse complement strand
AGTATATGACTTCTTGAAAATTTATTTTCGGTTATTATAAAAATTAAGCCCGAACTTAAAAAAGAGAAACAAACAAAAGCATTTAAAATTTGGTTGATGATTTTATCGAGTTGAATAATTCTAGGTAAATCATATAAGCCTAATTTTAATGCTAAAGCCATCCAAATAAACAAACAACTAACGGTAAAAAAAATATAGAAATTATTTTGTAGTTCCCAACTGTAACTAGCACTCTTCGCAAGTAAAATAGATACTAGTAAAAGTATTAGGTCCACTGTTACTATTACCTTTGATATATTTTTGGTCTTATTTTGAAACATAGATATTTCTTAAAAATTCATTAAGCTATTTTTTCTTTGCAAAAGTCTAATCACAAATATAATCATAACAGAGGAATTAATATATATTTACTTTTCTTTAATAAATTAAATGATCCTGTGGTATATGTTTTTTAAGATTTCTAAAAAAATGTAACACACAAATTTTGTATTACCTAAAACGTATCTTTTAGCTAGTCTTTTGGGTTCTTTGCACAACCTATAAAACCACTCTAATCCATTATTTATCATCCATGCAGGGGCTCTATTAACCTTGCCAGCATAGAAATCGAATACAGCTCCAACACTCCCTATATGTCCATTTATATTTAATTTACGATAATGAGTATATACCCACTTTTCTTGTTTGGGCGCAGTCATCCCAACAAACAAAACGTCTGGATTGAATGCATTTACTTGAGCAATCATTTCAGTGTTTTCTTCGTTAGAAAACTCAGGTTTATATGGTGGGGAGAATACTCCAATCTTTACTTTAGGAAATTCATTTTTTGCTTTTAATACTATCTTATCTAAAGTATCTTGAGAACTTCCCAAGAAAAAACATTTACCTCCTACTTTATTTAATTTATTCATTTCGTAATAAAACAAATCAGCACCTGCAATTTTTTTTATTTTTTTACCAAATAAAAATTTCACTGCCAACACGATACTTACTCCATCTGGAATTAACACCTCACAGTGCAACAAAGACTCTTTAAATAACAAGTCTTGTTTAGTCATCACATAAGAATAGGCATTAATTGTATTAATGAGGATTTTCTTGTTTGGAAGTTCTTCTAAAGACTTATCAAAAATTGTAAATTCATTTAACATCTTTTAAACATAATTATTTATATCCCCTTTTTCAAAAACTTTGCATTTTCCGCCTATGGTACAATCCACAATTTTTCTATTATCCTTATCAAAAACATCTTTTGCTATTTGATAAAAATATTCTGAAGATATTAGGTCTGGTGTTTCCCACTTAGAACCTTTAGGAAAGTAATTAGGATGAAAATGATTTTTATCTTCATCTTCATCTCTTATTTCTGTTTCATTTGGTCTGTTCTTCTTTTTTGTTTGAAAATTATGATCCATTCCGATAATGATAACTTCTGAGAAACCCATATAATAAATAATTTGTAATGCAGCATAGGTAACCGTTGCAGCTGGATTGATACTCTTACTCAAGTCAGTTCCAAAACTAGCTCCTAAAAAACTCTTATAAATATAATTAATAGAATTGTCTTTTTGGGGAAATTTACCTCTGCTTTCCCAATTTAAAAATTTTTGTATGTTTAACTCGGATATTTCATTATTAAATTGAGATAGTACCAAACCATTGATACTCACTATATAGTTATTAGTAAAGTTCATTTCTTCATAAGCCATATATATTCTATTCAAGCCAAATGAAATTTCATTTTTTAAAAAACTTAAATCCATTTGTTTTAAACTAGGTCCATTGGCTACTAAAAAACATTTTTGGCCTGTGTATTTGTTTTTATACGTTTTAAGGTTTTCTCTGTTTTCTTTTCCTTGAGCAGAGAAGACCCAAGCTAATTTCTGAGGAATTGCCAATATTCTTCTTACTATAGCTTTATAAACTCTCTTGAGATTGAGTTCCGTAAATTTTATTCTCATTTTTTATGTTTTAAAATAAATTTAGGTTAAAAAAAGTAGGATTACTATTCCTATGGAAATACGTATATGTTTATAATGATGTATTCTTGTTTTTATTTGAAAAAAACAAGCTGTACTTTGATAAAACCAATTATAATTTCTCCTATCCCTATAAAATTTAAATATTTGTAGTTTTTCTAAAGGGTGTGGTGTTTCAATTAAACATCTTTTCATAGCAGGAAAAATCCTTACAGAACTAATCATTTGACATCAAACATAGGTTATGAATTTAGAGTTACAAAATGCTTTCTATCCTTAGATAAGCTCAAAAAAGCAAAAACGTTAATCATGAAAAATAAATAAGTTACATTTTGGTAATAAAAACCAAACATTGTTTCACCAATACCAACAAAATTAAAATATAGAAGATTACCCAAAAGCAATAAGGCCAAAGTTTTTTTCTTATCCCAAATTTTAAAAACTGTTTTTACAATTCTGTATTGAATAAACACAAAAATTGACAAGCCCGCATACCCATAATCTAAAGCTATAGATAAAAAGGTATTATGAGGGTGCATATATAAACCTACGTTTTTATTTTCTGAGCTTCCATAATTATCAAAAATATAAGACCATGACTTGGATGCTCCTGATGTGTAGTGCCCAAATTCTCCATAACCAAATATATGCTGCAATTTAAATGTAAGAAATTCATTAAAAGCAAAAAACCAAATAACTGCTCGATTATTCCCTGATTCTAAATCACCTGAAGACCTTGACAAACTTGTCCCGAACGAAGTCTGAGAAAGAAAAGACAAAAGCAATAATAATAAGATCGGTCCAATAAAGCCAATAACCGGTAGTATCCACAAAACATTGGGTGGTTTTTTTTTTAATGCTATTGTCTTGAGAATCAATAGTACTAAAAAAGAATAAAGTAATGGACCTCTACTGTCAGTCAATAAAAGTGATACAGTTGACACTATTATACCTAACAAAAAAAAACTTTTTTGATCACTTTTATACCTGTGTAGAACTAAGCTTAAAGTCAATAAAATCCCTAAAACAGACCCATATGAGTTGATCCCGTTTGCTAAAGTAAATGACACACGATCTTGATAGATTCCGATGTATGAAAGCATCACACCCTGATGGTTCACAGTGGATAGATTTCCCAAAAAAACGAAAGCTATCAAGTTTAAGATCACATAAATTAAAAATGGAGTATAAACTAATTTCACGAACAGATCTTCAATCTTATAATACCTCAATTTTAAATTTAAGGTCCCAAAAAAAGCAATTACAAAAAGTAGGATTGAAATTATTTTAAAAACTCTAAACCCTGAAGAAATTCTTTCATTCTCTGATGTCAAAACACCAATTATGACCAACACAAAAAAAACATGTAGAACCTTGAAATTTCTGTTAAAAAAAGAATAATTATTGCTCTTAGAAAGCACTTCTTCTATGACGACTAAAAAAAATATGAACAAAGGCAAAAGTCTCACTAAACTATTAGTTGTAAAGTTGAGATAATTAATAAATAAAAAAACTGTTGCAATAATTAATTTGTTCATTTTAAGTTACGTTTAAGAATTTCTAAAAAATAACTTAGGAAGAAAGTATGCCTTTATAAAAAATTTAGCAAACATCAAACTTCGTTTATACTTAATTGGCTTCTCACCAAGTTCCATAATTTTTAAATTCACATATTTATGATGAAATTGTTGATTTTCAAGAATCTTTATGTGATTTTTATTCATATTTTGAGAGTCATTATTACCATGCCTCCTATAATAGGTCAACGGCTTTATTAAACTCACAATATCACCATAATAAGGTGCTATCCTTGACAACCTAACATCTGGCCACACTTGCCAAAAATGATCTGTATTTATTGGGAGAACTTTCAATAAATATTCTCTCTTAAAAGTAAAATTACTTGTCGGATTATAAAAACCCGTCCAATTTTTTTCATGATATAAATCTACGTAATTTAAACCTGCTTTTCCGTAATTCACAGCTTTTGCAACCTTGCCATTTATCCATTCATAATATGCATGCTGAACCAAGACCGCATTATTATTTTCTTTAAATGCTTTCTTTACATTTTTAATTTTTTTAGGATGCCAAAAATCGTCACTATCTAACAAGCAAATAATATCTCCAGTAGATTTCAAAAATGCTTGATAAATACCATTTGCTTGGTTAAAAGCAGGTTTTTGTCCAAAATTATCGTTTTTGATAATTGTAACAAAATCATATTTAGCCGCTAACTCTACAGAATTATCAGTAGAACCATCATCATAAAAAATTACTTCATCTGGCCTTTCTGTTTGATTCTGAATAGACAAAAGACATTCATCAACAAACTCACCATAATTATAGTTATTTATTAATACACTTACTTTCATACAAACAAATCTTCATAATTTTTCCTTTCAAAAGCTTCAAGCTTTCCACCTAATGTAGCGTTATAAACTTTTCTACCATTTGCCTTAAACATCTCGTCAGCTTTTCTAAAACCAACCTCCATTCTTTCTACATTAGGGTCGTGCCAACGATACCCTTTACCAAAATAATCTTTGTTAAAATGATTGACATCATCTTCAGTAGAAGTAATATCAAACCCAGTTTCTCTTTCATTAGTAATGATAGCTGAATCTGGAATTTTATAATTATGATCAAAACCAATCATATATACTTCATCATACCCCATATGGTAGGCTAATTGTAAGCAAACATAAGTAACTGAGCCTCCTACTCCTAACTTTCTTAAACAATTGGTAGAAAATAATGGAAAATTTTTATTGTCACCATAATTTCTTAGTAGATTTATAAAGATCGTATTTTTATCTGATTTTAAAACACTCCTAAAGTAATTGCCAAAAAACTTATATTTGGGTCCCTCATAAGCATTAATTTCATCTTTTCTATCTTCAGCTACCAGATTGTCTTCTACCACATAATAGGTTGGGTGAAACTTCATTTTTTCATAATTCAAATAGATAGCATTTACTCCAAAAGTATCTTCTTCTTTTAATTTAGTCAAATCTAAATTATTTAATGAAGGCCCATTACCAATGATAAAACACCTCTTACCTATTTTTGAATTTTTTAACTCATGTAGCCTTCTTTCATTGCTATGCAAAAAAACTCCTACTCCTGATAAACGTTGTCGAAATGTTACCCACAACCTTGTTGTCAGTGTAACCGAACGATCATAAGCATATTTATCAACAAAGAGGTAGTAAATTGGAGAAACCAAAGCTTTAAGTATATTTTTCATTATATTATATTTTATTTAAAAACAAACAATCTTATAGTAGATGCTAGTATCAAAATTAACAAAGGCCAAAAAGCTGATCTCATGAAATAAGCAAAGAACTTTTGATGTATTGATAATAGAGATATTTTAACATTCCACCAGTTATTAATAACTACATTAGCAATAGCTAATGAGACTGGAAACCCCCAGACTCCGATTTTAGGAACTAAAACATACATAAGAAAAACATTTACGGCACCTGAAATGATTGCCGTTTTATAAAATGGAATTTTATTGGTTGTCACATAAATTTGAGCATGCATAGCATGATGTCTCTCAAAAAACCAAATAAATGCCATAAACACGATAAAAGCAGGACTTTCTAATTCTGTATTAGATCTTATTAGTATCAACAAATAGTCTCCAAAGTAAAACAAAAAAGAAATACCAAAAACAAAGACCGAAAGTGACTTAAACATCGCCGATTTACTTTTATCAGATAATCCCTTAATTTGATTTGTGACACGCAGGCCTGAAAATATAGGGATCTTGGAATAAAAAGGCGCTTGTGAAAATTGACTAATCGTTGTAACCAATTTTAAAGTAATTAGATAAGAAGCTAACTCTTCTGAGGTTGACATTGTAGTGTAAATCAAACCTGTTACTTGAGTCAATCCTGTTGAAGCCAAAATTAAAATACCTGACTTCCATGCGGGTCCCCAGACCCACTTGAAAATATCGAGATCAAAATTAAATAATATAAACTTTTTAAAACGTCCATCACAAATATACATTTCTAAATAGTAGTTTCTTATAACCAATAAGATGGCAAAAAAAAGTTGATTCATAGCCAACCACTCAATACCTAAACCACAATAAACAATCAATACTGACGACAATGAATTTGCCAGATTATTAATAATATTCCATCTATTGATTAGTGCAACATGGTTAGTCCCTATGATAATGGTATCTGACCTTCTAGCAAAAAAAGAAAGCACAACACTCAGAAGGAAGATGCCATAAGCAAACCACAATGTTGATTGATAAGAAGTTCTATTAACGACAGTACTAATTGATGTATAGGAACCTATTACGATAACAACTACTACAGCAAAAGAAAGGGAAAAATAAGTAGAGTTAATAGTCCCATATACTTTTTCCATAAACCCCCATGCAGGTTCTCTATCTCTAGGTTTCGTGGTATTATCTGTAACATCGCTTATTTGAGATAAACCATGATACACAAAAGAAATAATCCTCGAAAATGTTGGGTAAAATCCAAAATCAACAACAACAACAAAAGAATTAATAGTTAGTAGTAAATACCAAAAAGAAATTTCATGAACATTGTATCTAACCAAGATCAAAGGAGTCAATATCAATAATTTACCACTAGAAGACAATAAATTACCCCATGTCATTATTGTTGAAGAATTCCAACATTTGTTTAATATTCTATAAATCATGCTCTAATGATATGATTTTACTATTAATCATCTTATATAATTCTAGGAAACCTTTTTTTGTAAAATGTATATTGTCAATCGTAAATTCTTGTATATCATGGTCTTTCCATTTTTTTAAATTTATGACATGCTGAATATTATTAGTCATGATTTCATCAAAAGAGTTCACAAATTCGTCAATGTTTGACGGCCTACCTTTCATATAATTCCCATCCCATCCTTTGATAAATCTGTTAGAATTAATCCAAATTAAATTTTCAATTTTTCTCAGTCTTGGAATGATAAATTCTATTAAGGAGTTTTTGGAATATAAATTTATCACTTTTTCATTTTCATACAAAGTTTCAGATGGAGTTTTATAGTATAATTGGTCACAGTCAATGATATCTTTAAAATATAAATTATCCTTTTTTGAGTTTAAAACCCAATTTAAATTACTTAACGGCCTAGGTGAAAAATCAACAACCCCACAATGCAAGATTATAGCATCATATTTAATAACATCAATGCTATCCAATACTAATAAAAAATCTAATATTGTAGTATGCTTCTCTTTACATATGTGGTAATCAGTATTATATTTCTTTATAAATTCCCCACAATAAGAAGAGAAAGGATTCTTACCTTTACGGCTTAAGACATCATAACCTCTAGAATCTGTATAAATAAAAATTTTCTTTTTTTTAAAATTTTTTATTTTAAACCAACTCGATAAAATATGATATAAGAAAGTATAACCTTTTCCCCTCAATCCTTTTGTCAACATCATATATTTTCATCTATCAATTCAAACAAATTTGTTATCGACATCGTTCCTTGTCTTACTACACTCTGGAAAGTTCTAGATCCTACGTGAGGAGTAATAATTACATTTTCAATTCCCTGCAGCTTTTCACCAACTTCCATCGGTTCTTGTGCCAATACATCTGTTAGATACCCTCTTATCGCACCAGTATCTAAACCTTTAATTACTTCATCCACATCAATTAACATTCCCCTTGAAGTATTTACTATGATTGGTTTTTTCTTTAACTTGTTATTGATTACTTCTGCATTGATCATTTTTTCAGATGCTGGAGTATGAGGTATGTGTAAACTAATAACATCGGAATGTTGATAAATATCGTTGATGTTATCTGTAAATTTCATTTCAGGGTAAGCCGCAATAAACTCCTGATCTTTGTGTAAATCAAAGCCTATTACTTCCATTCCGAGTGCTAACGACTTTTTTACCAATTCTTTCCCAACAAAACCTAAACCAATAATTCCAATGGTACGCCCTTGTATTTCATTACCTACCCAACGTTTCCAACTTCCACTTTTGGTAGAATTGTATTGTAAATGTACATTCTTTTCAAAAGCAAACAACAAAGCCAATACGTGTTCTGAAACTGAGACTTGATTGACGCCTGGGCAATTCCTAACAGGAATTCCTAATTTTTTAGCAGCTGTTAAATCAATACGATCTAAACCTACTCCATACTTAGATAAATATTTTAGATTACCAGACTTTCCTTTTGTTAAAACTGCTTCGGTATACTCATCATCTCCGCATATAACTGCATCGTAATTTTGTATTATTGGCAATAGCTGGTCTTCCATAATTGGCCCTCTTAAAGCATCTATCTGATAACCTCTACTATTTAATAAATCATGATGAGATCCTGGCGTATCTTGGAAGGATGTAGATGTCAATAAAATCTTCATAATATTTTTGTAATTGTATTTTAAATAAGTTAACCTTTTATTTTACTAAACTACTGGATTCCTGTATCAACAATCGATTTCAGGTCTTAAAAAAGCATTGAGAAGTCTAGATATTATCCTTTTGATCTAAATTTATTTGATTCAGGACTTGATGTAACGTTGTCATATCCTTAACCCTATACCCTTCAAAATCATCAAACAAATCCCCTGCCTCTTTTGTTTCTCTCAAAATAAAAGTAATATTATTTTCAAGAGCAGCATTGTAATCCGCCAGAGCATCTCCAACGAAAACACATTGATCCGATTTTAAGTTTTCTCTATCCATGATCTCTTTAACCCAATAATCTTTTTTTTCTGGCGAGCCATAAGATTCAATAAAAAAATGGTCCATCTTCCTTTGCTCTAAGATGGGCTTTATCTCAATAGTTGGTGTGCCAGTTATGATGTATTTTTTGTATGCACTTGAAGTCTGTAAGAAAGCATTGGCTCCTTTTACCTCTGATGAATTTACAACACCCTCAACAACCAAGTCACTAAAGATTTGTCCTAATTCATCTACACGTTCTTGCGTTATGGTTTCTCCTAACCATTCTCCATTGAATACTTTAACTTTTTCATACCTTGAAACTCCACCATTAGCCAAATGAAATGCTACAACTTTTTTTGCAAATTCTTCTCCATGGGAAAGGTACATTTGCCTGAATGCTTCTGTTTTAATATTGACTGATTCAGCCAAAACACCATCAAAGTCAAAAAAAATATATTTTATATTCATACTACAGAGCTACTAGCCATTTTAAATTTTCAACAATATTTGTTATTTTTTCTATAGGAAATCCTGTTTCTTTACCATTATGAATTTCATCAATAATTTGTAACTTTTTCTTTCCTTTGGCAAGAACCAAGATTTCTTCAGCATTAAATAGCACTGGATAAGTTAGCGTAATTCTTTCCGAATTTAATTGAGGCACTTCATTATACACTACACTTTTACTTTTTTCCAAAAGTGCTTCTGTTTCTGGAAATAATGAAGCCGTATGTCCATCGTCTCCCATTCCAAGTAAAACCAGATCAAATTTTGGAACACCATTGCTTGAAATAGGTACTTTAGTTTTGATTAATTCTTCGTATTGAATTGCATTCATCTTATAATCTCCTTTCTCATGTACCATTGAGTATGATTTAGATGTGATATGACTAAAAAAGATTTTATNGATATTATTAAAATTACTTCTATCGCTATCTAGCGGCACACATCGTTCGTCCACCATAAAAAAAGAAATCAAATCCCATTTGATTTCTTTTTCCTTTAATAATTCTAATATAGGCAATGGTGTATTCCCTCCAGAAAGAGCAATATGAACAGGTTTATTTTCAAATGATTTAATTCTATCACTAATAAAATTAGCTGCTTCTATATTAAAATCTTCTTTTTTAAATTTATAAATATTCTTTCTCATCATTCAGTTTATTGTAAACAGATCTAACACACTCAAGCAAACCCTGCCCCATATCAATGTGTGGATTCGCTACTAATTTCTTACTTACCGTTGGATCAAAAGAATAAGGAGTATATCGATAATGATTATGATATCCCATATCGTGATAATTAATATCAACATTATTGTTCAAAATTTCTTTGATCATTTGAAACAATTCTTTACGATGTAGTCTTTCTGTCCCTGTTAAAATCACATGAATATTATCATAAAGCTCTGTTTCAATCACATCAACAGATAACTTTGCTGCATCTGCGGCATGAATATACTCACGAATTTCTTTACCATCTCCTTTGTGATTGATTTTACAGTTTAGTACAGCTTCCTTCACTAAGTTATAAATATAATTATTATCATATTCTCTCTGTGAATAAACAGAACCATAACGAAGAATTACAAATTTTAAGTCATGCTTTTTATGATACTCCTCAATTATTTTCTCTGATGCTAGTTTGCTAACACCATAAAAAGAACCTTTATTACTTAATGCATATGCGCTACTTGCATAAATAAATTTCCTAATATTGTTCTTTAAACACTCATCAACAATATGAATATTTCCAACGACATTTAATTGTACTGTTTTTAAAGGATCTTCAATAGCCCTATCTAAATTGGCAAATCCTGCTAAATTATATACGTAATCGAATGAATCCGTTTGAAACACGTTTTCTACGTCCTTTTTCAATAGAATATCACACTTTATGTATTTAACAGTGTTTATTAATTCTTTGTCTTCTTGAAGATCTGCAACTGTTACTTGATAGTTTTTATATATCAACTCTTTCACTAAGTAGTGGCCTAAAAACCCAAATCCTCCAAAAACCAATACCTTTTTCATTACAATTTGTTTTTTAACATTTGCATCTCACTTCTTGCTTTATCTCCCAAGAAAAAGAAATCTAAGCTAAATGCTAGAAAAGAATATCCTTTGTTTATTTTTTCTAATGTTTTTGAATGGTCTGAATCAATTACATGAAAACCTAGAGGTTTGTTTAGTTTTTTAGTAATCCTATCTATTTTTTCTAAGGCTTCTTTAACATCAGGTCTATCATACTCTCCAGGATATCCCATAGAAGCAGATAAATCATATGGTCCTACTATAATCCCGTCAATTCCTTCCACTGAAAAAATTTCTTCTAAATTATTTACCGCATCAATATGCTCTATTTGCGCAATGACTACTGCCTTGTTCTTTACCCATTCCTGATAAGTATCAAATGCAGTCCCATACTTTTGAGCTCTATTTAAACCTACACCTCTTTTTCCTAAAGGAGGATATTTTACATAATCAACGGCTTGTTTTGCTTCTTTTTTATTTTTTATCATGGGTACAATAACTCCGTCTGCTCCAGCATCAAGCACTCGTTTAATTGGCACTTCTTCATTCTTAGAAACTCTAACAAGTGCTTGCATTCCATTTCCTTGTATGTGACCAATTAAATTCAAAATCGTCTCAATACTTATGGGAGAATGCTCCATATCTATAGTAAGCCATTCAAAACCAGCTGTACTTAATATTTCAATTACTGCTTGATGAGGTATAGTCAACCAAGAACCTATCGATACTTCTTTGTTTTGTAATTTTTCCTTTAAAGGACTGAATTTATGAGAAAAGTTTTTCATCTATTTTTACTACTATTTTTTTTAGTTTATCTATTTCTTGCTTCACCGCATATTGAGGATTATGAATATCCTCGGGAAACAACACAGCCATATATCCCGGTTTTAAATATATTTCAGAAACGGAGTTACCTGTAGGTCTATAGAACTGGCAATCCGTCTCACTTGAATAAATTTTAGTTATTTCAACATCTTCTTTCCCATACAATTTGATCATCTCATTTCCAGAAAGCAATATATGAATATCCACCTCTTTTCTGTGTGATTCTGTTATGTTTGACTCTAACTTTGTCTCATAGGTCATCACTTTAAAATAATAACTTTGATGATTTTTGTATACTCCGTCAGGCGTATCAAGTGTATAGGTTTTTAATTCGTCAAACAATCCATTAAAAATTTCATTTTTGAAATACAACCTCCAATTATCTATTTTATCTACAATCATGACAATAATTTATATAGTGTTTCCGCAATTGTAAAATCTTGAGGCTCATCAATATCTACAGCTTCTATTTTATCAATCTCAAACATAAAAGGGCTTACTCCAATTCTTTTTCCTCCAGAATTCACAAAAGACTCTTTTGTGAAAATATAAAAATTAGAATTCTCTTCAAACAAAGGTTCTAAATCTTGAGTTCTTAATAATTCATTCGGATCATGATTATAAGCTTCTCCATTACCCTTGTACAAACGTGTCTGAAGTTTCGTTACTGAAAAAACAGAGTCATAAACTCCTTTATCAGACAAAACAGCCATCTTTTCTACAGCACTATTTACAGACGTTGTTTTTAACAAAGGGTTTGTGCTGTGTGTCTGTATATAAAAGTCTGCTTCCACTTGATGTATATCATGTTCAATAATTTTATTCATTGAGACCATATCTCCTCTTATTTCTTGTGGCCTATCTATAACAATAACATGATCCTTGAAATTTTCAAACAAATCTTTTTTGATTATTTCACTATCAGTATTTACAACAACCTTTTCTATGTACTTTGAAGAAATTAAGACATTCATCGTTCTATGATACAATGGTTTTCCAGCAAAGTCTCTTAGATTCTTATTTGGCACTCTCTCTGAGTTCCCTTTCATTGGCAACAATGCTAATACTTTCATATAGTTACGACTGATTTTAAACTTAGAATACTTTGTTTTTTTGACCTCATATTATCTTTGCTTAATAATTTATTGAGATCTCTAACAACTCCATCTCCGAAGAACATATTTTTACAGCTCCTGTTTTTGCAGGAACCAATACGGTTTCGCCTGCCTCAATATTTTCAATGTTACCCAACACGCAAATAGTCCCGCTCCCTTTAACGCAAATATATACAAAAAATGAAAGTACATGAGATAAATCTCGAGTAAACGAATCTTTAATTTTTAGGTAATTGGTTATGAAATAATCGCAAACAACAATGTTCGAGGGCTGGTTGATTTCTTTTTGATAACTACACTTCTCCGCTCCTACAGCCCCATAATCTAGAGCCTCCATGGCTAAATCTGTATGCAACGCCCTCTCATTACCTTCGCTATCAACTCTATCCCAATCATATATTCTATAGGTAACATCTGAAGTCTGTTGAATTTCAGCGATCAAACACCCAGCCCCAATGGCATGAACCAAACCCTCTTTGATAAAAAAAGAATCCCCTTTTGTAACCTTTTCAAAATTAAGTTTCTCTAAAATGTTTTTACCCTCAATAGCCTGTTTGTACTTCTCTGGATTCATGGGTTCAGAAAACCCAATGTTTAGTTCAGAATTATCATCCGCATCCATCACGAACCACATTTCTGTTTTTCCAAATGAACCATGCCTTTTACTTGCTATTTCATCATTAGGATGTAATTGAACAGATAAATTCTCCTTGGCATCTATAAATTTAAACAGCAGAGGAAACGTATTCCCAAATCGTTCATAGACATCTACTCCAACTAAATCTGATTTGTAAATTTCTATAATTTCAGTCAAGGATAAGCCCTTTAAACTACCATTAGAAACGACTGAAACATTTCCTTTTATTGANGACAACTCCCAGCTTTCTCCAACATTATGCTTTGCTGTCTTTTTGTGGAGAATTTTTTTTAACTTTTCTCCCCCCCAAATTTTTTCTTTTAAAATAGGATTGAATTTGATTGGATAATTGAGCATTGGTATTATGTCTTAAATGTTTTGTTTGATTGATAAAACGTGTAAAATTATACTTAAATCACCTACTCTGTATCCTGTACTTACAGGAGTTTATGGGCATTATTACAAACATAAAACACCACCCTAAACCGATTATTGTTTTCCTATTTGATGATATTCAAACCCCTCGTCTTCTATATGAAATACTCCATACTGATTTCTACCATCAAAAATAACTGGGGCTTTCAACAACGACTTGATTTCCATAAAATCGGGAGACCTAAACTCCTTCCACTCTGTTAACAATATCATCGCATCCGCACCCGATAATGCTTGGTATTTTGAATCTACATATTCTATATTCTCGATTCCTTCTAAATAAAAGGATTTTGCTTCATGAATTGCTTTAGGGTCATATGCTTTTACTTTCGCCCCTCGCTTAACCAATTCATTAACCACATATATAGAAGGTGCTTCTCTCATATCGTCAGTACCAGGTTTAAAAGACAATCCCCATAGACCAAAAGTGAGCCCCGTTAAGTCCGCCCCATACTTTGCAATCACCTTATTAGAAATAACAAACTTCTGAGCATCATTCACCTCTTCAACAGAGGTAATTAACTTTGCTTTGTATCCATTTTCTTCAGCAATTTTTTTTAACGCTTTTACATCTTTTGGAAAGCAGGATCCTCCATAGCCTGCTCCAGGATAAATAAAACTGTAGCCTATTCTATTATCCGAACCAATACCAATTCTTACTTTATTAGCATCAGCTCCTACTTTTTCACAAATATTTGCTATTTCATTCATGAAAGAAATCTTAGTTGCTAACATCGCATTTGCAGCATATTTTGTCATCTCAGCAGAACGAACATCCATCTCGATTAAGCGATCGTGATTGTGGGTAAATACTGAATATAGTTTTCTCATCACTTTAAAAGCCGCTTCACTATCAGCACCAACCACTACTCTATCGGGTTTCATAAAGTCGTTTATTGCTGCTCCTTCTTTTAAAAACTCAGGATTAGATACTACATGAAATTCAATATTCACACCTCTTTTATCTAACGCTTCTTGGATGGTCGCTTTGACTTTATCAGCTGTACCGATGGGCACTGTTGATTTATCAATAATTGTCAAAGGACTCACCATTTCTTCCCCAATTTGCTTAGCCACAGCTAGTACATATTGTAAATCCGCAGAACCGTCATCTCCCATAGGGGTCCCAACTGCAATGAAAGCAACTTCTGAATCCCTTAAACCATCTTTTAGTTTAGTACTAAAACTTAAATTACGTAATTCAACGTTTTTAACCACTAATGGTTCTAGACCAGGCTCATAAATAGGAATAATCCCTTTTTTCAAACCATCTACTTTGTTTTGATCGACATCAATACAAGTTACTTTATTTCCCATTTCAGAAAAACAAGTACCGGTAACCAATCCAACATATCCCGTTCCTACTACTGTAATATTCATACTACTTTTTTAACGATTTTTATTTCTTTTTATTGCTTTAAAAGGCAATGAAAACCAAGCAAATCTCATCATTATAATTTACCATCTGCAATCAGCGATGACGCAACCCCTTTGACGTCATAAAAAACACCTTCTTCTAGCAATAATTCTTTAATATCAATACTCAATAACTCTCGGTGTGGTACGGCTAAGATTACTGCTTCGAATTCATAAGAAGGGATTTGTTTCAATAGGTTTATATTGTATTCTCTTTGTACTTCAATAGGGTTGGCTAGAGGATCAAAAACATCCACGCAAACACCGAAATCCTGCAATTCTCTTACCACATCAATTACTTTGGTGTTCCTTACATCTGGACAATCTTCTTTGAAGGTAAATCCTAGAACCAACACTTTAGCGCCTTTAATCTTTGCGTCTCTCTGTATCATCAATTTGGCCACCTGAGAGGCTACATAGCTACCCATACTATCATTCATCCTTCTCCCTGCTAGTATGATTTCTGGAAGATAACCAAACTCCTGAGCTTTTTGAGCTAGATAATAGGGATCAACACCTATACAATGTCCTCCAACCAAACCTGGCTTAAAAGGCATGAAATTCCACTTGGTCCTTGCAGCCTTTAAAACATCTCCAGTATCAATATCCATCAAGTTAAATATTTTAGAGAGTTCATTTACAAATGCAATATTGATATCTCTTTGAGAATTTTCAATTACTTTGGCAGCTTCTGCTACTTTTATGCTAGGAGCCAAATGAGTTCCAGCAGTGATAACCGACTTATAAACCTGATCAATTTTGACCCCAACCTCTTGTGTAGATCCTGAGACTACTTTCATTATTTTATCTACGGTATGCAACTTATCTCCTGGATTGATTCTCTCAGGGGAATAACCCACGAAAAAATCTTGATTAAATTTTAGCCCTGATCTATTCTCTAAAACAGGCACGCAATCCCCTTCAGTAGCCCCTGGATAGACCGTCGATTCATAAACGACTACATCTCCTTTTTTCAACACAGAACCTATCGTCTCACTCGCTTTAATAAGGGGTGTCAAAACAGGTCTATTATTTTTATCTACCGGAGTAGGTACTGTAACAATATAAAAATTACAAGTTGATAAATCTTCGACATCTGAAGTACAAAAAAGACCTCGAGTAGTATGAATAGAGGAAACCAATACTTTATTTAACTCTTCTTCCGTTATTTCTAAAGTAGAATCTACTCCTTTTTTCAAGTCTGAAATCCTATTTTCACTGACATCAAAACCTACAGTAGCATACTTTTCTGAAAATAGTCTTGCCAAAGGTAACCCAACATATCCTAATCCTATAATTGCTATTTTCATAATTTATTTATTTTGATAAGGATTTATAACAAGAAAGAAAACATTATCATTTGAAATCCCCCAATGAGTCAAAAAACCAGTTATTACTATCTAAAAGGATGAGTAGCTTTAGGTTTGTAAAACAAATCATGAACACTATCCTTATTCGGAATAGAATTTTCTGAATTTCGAATTTGATGTACGATCTCTATTGACTTTTTAGCATCTTGTAAACCAAAACCTTTTCCAGACAAAATACTTTTATAACTTTCAGTATGCAACTCTGTGAACCCTCCACTAAATTCAATCTCATCTCCATCAACGGTAATAGATCTATAGGTTCTCTGCCCTTTTCTTTTGATTTCCTCTGGAATTAAATCGTAGTTTATAGACAAAAACCACTTGACTCTTGCTTTTTCAAAAACCAAATATCCAGAAGCCCTATCATGTGTGTGCTCATAGACTAAATTCTCTTTCAAATCTCCAAAAACCCAACCCAGCATATCAAAAAAATGTACACCAATATTGGAAGCAATACCTCCAGATTTTGATTCATCTCCTTTCCACGAAGTATAATACCACTTTCCTCTTGAAGTCAAATAAGTCAAATCAACATCATAGACTTTACCTTTCGGAGAAGACGCTACTTTGTTTTTTAGATCTAAGATTGCTTGGTGATGACGCAACTGTAAAATGGTAAATATCTTTTGACCCGTTTCTTTTTCAATAGACTGTAAAGCATCTATGTTCCAGGGATTTAGCACTATCGGCTTTTCACAGATAGCGTTAGCTCCAGATCTTAATGCCATTCTTATATGCGCATCGTGTAAATAATTTGGCGTACAAATACTGACATAATCCAACTGAACCCCCTGCTCTCTTTTCAATTTTTCTATATGCCTATCAAATCTTTCAAATTCAACAAAAAAAGAAGCTTCGGGAAAATAGGAATCAATCACCCCCACACTATCATTTTTATCCAGAGCCGCAACTAGATCGTTTCCTGTCTCCTTAATAGCTTTTAAATGTCTAGGAGCGATGTATCCAGCAGCTCCGATTAGTGCGAAATTTTTTTTCATTGTTTGTGTTCAACAGTCATAATTGGTCTAGCAATCAAATATAGAAAAAGGGAACTAACGAAAAAAGGGTTTAGAATAGAAAATCTATTTATTTAATCACTAAAGCACACACGTTAACATTCAAAAAAACAATGATCCACATAAAATTAACATGTAACCTTTGCTTCTCATCAATTAAAATGTTAAGTTTACGTTACATTATTAAATTTTTATAGTTATGGACAGAAATATTATAATCCCAGCTTTAGGGATGCTAACTGGAATTATTATCCCATTATCCGTATTCATATGGCTGTACTTCGAGGGAAAAGGAAAAAGAAAAACTGCACTAGAAATAGCAAAGCATCTTGATGACCCCTCAAAACTAGAAGAGCTACTCGGTATTTTTGAGGAAAGAAAAAAAGAGCCCATAGATTATCGCAGAAATGGAGTAATCACCATTTTTGTTGGTATCGGCCTTTTACTTTTAGGATTTGTTGCTCTTGGCAAGGTACTAGAAGGGGTAGGAGCCTTGGTAAGCGCAATAGGTTTAGGTACATTAATTGCTGGATACCTTTATCCCAACACTGGAAAAGAACTAACTGACGCCGTTGAAAATTTTGAAAAAAAATAGAGTTGGGAAAACACCATAAAAAACTACTAAATAGTCTTGAGGAAAACAGAAAATGTGTTGGATTAACACAACAAGAACTATCAGTTGCTGCTGAAGTCTCTAGGAAAAGTATAAATGCCATTGAAAATGGGATTTATATACCCTCAACTGTGTTGGCCTTAAAAATTGCGACGACCCTCAACTGCAAAGTTGAGGATCTGTTCAAGCTGCCCTAAAGTATTTTAGCAAAAAAAGCCTTATTACCTTTTGGCAATACTCTAAGAAGTGTTTATTATAAAAAAAAGCCTCAACACAATGTTGNGGCTTTTTCTGTGGGCAATGAGGGATTCGAACCCCCGACCCCCTCGGTGTAAACGAGGTGCTCTGAACCAACTGAGCTAATTGCCCTAATTTTTTGAAAGGTATTAAGGAAACCTTTTGTGGGCAATGAGGGATTCGAACCCCCGACCCCCTCGGTGTAAACGAGGTGCTCTGAACCAACTGAGCTAATTGCCCTTAGCGGGTGCAAATATAAAACATTATTTCATTTCTCAAACGTTTATTTTTTATAAATTACAATAAACTTTCATTTTCATTTCCAGCAAATTCACGGATTTGTTTCACTTCCTCACTTTTATCTTTGGTAATCAACAAAATACAATCTTCTGCTTCTACCAAAATAATATTATCAATTCCACTTGTTGCATACACAGGTTTTGAGCACATGGCAAAAGAGTTCACGTTGTGCTCTCCCTTTATCATCTGGAACAATTCTTCGTTTTGGAAATCTTTTGCGTAAGCAATTAAAGAGTCAAAAGAACCCAAATCAGACCATATAAAATGAGACTTCACCATTTTGATAATTTTGGATTTCTCTAAAACTGCAAAATCTATACTATTCTCAGGTATCTTTACCATATCTTGTTTCGCAATAAACCCATCGGAACTCCTTTTAAAAGCTTCCACAGAAGCGGTATAAATAGCTAAATCATGTTTTTTAATTTGCTCCAGAAACACAGATGCCTTAAAACAAAACATCCCACTATTCCAACAAAAATGTCCAGAACGAATATATTTGATTGCTAAATCCTTATTTGGTTTTTCTCTAAAAGATTTCACAGATTCCCCATCGTATTCTACATAACCATACCCGGTTTCAGGTTTAGATGGCTGAATACCAAAGGTAACGATAGCATCTTCTTTCGCTAGTCTCACCGCATTTTTAACTGCTGATCCATATAACTCTTCATCACCAATCATATGATCCGAAGGAGTAATAAACATGATATCATCTGGATCTAAGCTCAAAGCAGCTAATGTGATGGCTGGAGCCGTATTTCTCCCCACAGACTCTACAATTTTGTTCTGTATATCAAACCCACACGCTTTAGATTGGCTAATCGCTATTGGCAACTGACTTTCGTTAGTAACCAACATAAAATCATCTACCAATTCCTCATTCCTGAGCAAAGTATGCTGAAACAAAGATTTTTGCTCAAATATCTGCAAAAATTGTTTTGGACTTTTGGCTCTTGAGATTGGCCATAATCGAGACCCTACTCCTCCACTCAACACAACATTTATAACATCTCCCATTGTTTTATTGTATTTTATGATATTTTTTATACCAATCTATAAATCTATCAACCCCCTGCTCAACAGTCGTATTGGGTTGGTAATCATAATCTTTTATCAAATCAGAAACCTCTGCCCAAGTCTTCTCTACGTCTCCTGGCTGTATATCCATCATCACCTTTTCGGCTTCTTTCCCAAGATTACGCTCTATGTTTTTGATAAAATCTAACAACTTAACAGACTTGTTGTTTCCTATATTATACACTTTGTACAGCTCTTTCTTTTCTTTTCTGGTCTCTACTTCTCCTTCAATAATTCTCACTACGCCTTCTACGATATCCCCTACATAAGTAAAATCACGTTCCATTTTCCCATGATTAAAGACTTTAATCGGCTTGTCTTGGCTAATCCCATCTGCAAACAAATAGGCAGCCATATCTGGCCTTCCCCATGGACCATAAACAGTAAAAAAACGGAGTCCAGTTGTAGCAAAACCAAACAAATGTGAGTAGGTATGTGCCATCAACTCATTACTTTTTTTGGAGGCCGCATACAAACTTATAGGGGTTTCTACTTTATCTTTGGTAGAAAAAGGAACAGCAGAATTCAAACCATACACACTAGAGCTACTCGCATAGACAAGGTGTTTCACATGATTAGACCTACAGGCTTCTAACAAATTTACATATCCCACAATATTACTTTCTACATAGGCATGTGGATTTTCTATACTGTACCTTACCCCAGCTTGTGCAGCCAAATTACAAACGACCTCAAACTTCTCTTTTTCAAAAAGTCTATTTATGTCTTCTCTATCTTCTAGAGACAACCTTACGAACGTAAAACTTTTATTTTTTTCTGACTGTACTTCATTTAAAAAAACCGAAGCTTTTTTAGAATCAATCCCTAACTCTTTTAACCTAGAAAATTTTAAATTCACATCATAGTAGTCGTTTAGATTATCTATGCCAACAACTTGATGTCCTTTGTTCAATAACAACTCGGACAAATGATATCCAATAAACCCTGCTGCACCTGTGACTAAAATCTTCATGTTACATTTTTATTTAGGGCAAATATAGGATATTGTTTACTAAAGATTAAAAATATCATAAATGCTATGAACTATAAATTAGATACTTCTCCTACTTCAACATTCGTGAAGACAAGAAATCTGCAACCACAAAAGTACTTCCACCAACATAAATTAAATCCTCAGTAGTCGCTTTTAAAATCGCTTGAGAAACCCCTTGCGCAACGGTTGAAAACTCAGCACCTATTAAACCATGCTTTTCAGCAATGAGTTTGAGCTTTTTTTCTGACAATCCTCTTGCTATNGATGGCTTTGTGAAATAATAATGAGCATTTTTAGGCAANAAAGGTAAAACGGAACGCAAATCTTTATCCTCCACTACGCCAAAAACAATGTGTAATTGCTGGTATTGTTCTTGTAATAATTGTTGGACAACCAATGAGATTCCTTCTTTATTGTGTCCAGTATCACAAAGGATCTTAGGTGCTTCTTGAACCATTTGATACCTACCCAATAAACCTGTGTTTTGGGTTACCTTTGCAAGACCGGTTTTCGTTGCCGTTTTTGAAACTTCAACCCCTAAATTATTTAAAACTTCTACCGTCTTTAAGGCTGTTTTGATATTATGCTTTTGATAAGCTCCTTTCAATTCACAATGAATCGATGTGTCTTCTAATTCAAAAGCCTTGTACAGTTTGGCTTTTTTTTGAACTGAAATATTTTCAAAAACAGGAAAAGTATCAGGGTGATACTCCCCAACAACAACAGGGACGTTTTCTTTTATAATCCCTCCTTTTTCAATAGCTATTGCGGGCAATGTAGTCCCTAAAAATTGCGTATGATCTAAACCAATATTGGTAATTACTGAGACCAATGGATGAACGACATTTGTTGAATCTAACCTACCTCCCAAGCCCGTTTCCAAGACCACATAATCAACNCCCAAATCTTTAAAATACTCAAAAGACAAGCCTACTGTCATTTCAAAAAAAGACAAGGCATTGCGTTGAAAAAAATCTTTGTGCTTCTCCACAAAGTCTACAATATACTGCTCTGAAATTTCTTGTCCATTGATTTTGATACGCTCTCTAAAATCGACCAAATGAGGAGAGGTATACAACCCTATTCGGTACCCCTGCTCCTGTAAAACAGAAGCCAAAATATGACTTGTAGAACCTTTACCATTTGTTCCTGCAATATGAATTGCTTGTATCGCTTTTTCTGGATGACCCAGATAATTCATCAATAAGCGGGTATTAGACAAATCTTTTTTATAAGCCTTTGCCCCCTCTTTCTGATACATGGGTAGCTGGTGAAACAACCAATCTAAAGTTTCTTGATAATTCATATTTATTCTGAGAGTACAAACTTGTAACGAATCATTCCTACTTGCCTTTTTGGTGCATTTCCATCAGGATTCCATTGGGTGGCCAGAGCAGCTTTTCTGGCAGGTTCCAACAGACACAGACTATTGTTCGTTGTACCTTTTACTCCAGCTTTTGCACTGGTGACTCTTCCGTTTTTATCGACCTCAATGCTAACCACTACAATTCCTTCTTCATTACAGTCTGGTTTTATGATGGGTTTTGTTAAGGGTCTTCTTCCTTTAAGTAAATAATTTCCATCTCCTCCAGAACCTTCATTTCCGTAGTATTTGGCACTACTTGCGGCTCCAGACAAACTTCCTCTCACACCTTGCTCTCTATCCTCTCCTTCTCCTTGAACCTCTTCTCCTACCGAAGGATTTCCAAAAAGATGCTTCAATATATTTTGGGTATCTTCTGAAGGCGTTGGCTTCTTTTGTTTGACTGGATTTTCTATCTTTTTCTCTCGTGGTTCTTTGTTTAAATCCTTTGTTTTTTCTTGTTCCTTCTCTTCTTTGGGACTCACCATAGGCGCCTCTACATCAGATTGAGTCAATAGGTTNTCTTTGACAATATTAGGCTCTAAAGGTTCAGCCTTAGAGGACACTTGACTTGGCTCTGGATTGGATTGAATACGCTCATTTAAAGCTGGAGGACCGGATCCCATATCTGATGTTCCAAAATTGATGGCAACACCATATTCCTCTGGTGGATCTAAATACCTGAGACCACAAAAAAACATAATAAACACCACAAAAATCATGATCAATAATGTCATCATGGCTGACTGCTTTTGATATGAGGTCTTAAAAATCATAAACTATTGACCTTTTACAGCTAAAATCATTTTGATTTTATTCCTATTTGCAATATCTATAACTTGCATGATATTCTTATATGCCGACTCATGGTCTCCCCTAATCACTAAGGATCCCTCTTGGGTTGTAGACATCTTTGCTAACAATGAATTTTCCAGTTGATTGAACTCCACTTGATCTGCGTCTACATAAAAAACACCTTCTTTTGTGATGGAAACCGATACGATCCCTTTGTTCTCTGTTTTCCCACCCGCTTTAGGCAACAATACATCAATTGCATTAACAGTCACCAGGGTAGAAGCCAGCATGAAGAAAATCAACAAAAGAAAAACAATATCAGTCATTGAGGACATATTAAAATCTGCGCTTACTTTATTTCTACTTCTAATACTCATATATAGGGTTATCGTGTTAAGGTTTTATCATTTGAGCTATTGAACAATCATAAGATTTAGATTCAAGCGACTAAACCGGTTCATTTAGTAGATCTAGAAATTCTACAGAAGTGGACTCCATTTGATATACAACACTATCTGTTCTTACCACTAAATGATTATATGCAATGTAAGAGATAATCCCGACAATCAATCCCCCGACNGTAGTTGTCATAGCAGTATACAATCCATCAGACAACATTTTAATATCAATTTGCCCACCTGCATTAGCAATTTCATGGATAGAAACAATCATTCCTATCACTGTTCCTAAAAACCCAATCATAGGTGCTGCTCCCGAAATAGTTGCCAACACACTTACATTTTTTTCTAACTTATACACTTCTAATTTTCCTGCGTTTTCAATCGCTGTGTTGATATCTTCCAAAGGCTTTCCAATTCTTGATATTCCTTTCTTCACTAGATTTGCAACAGGCAGGTTTACCTTTTCACAAAGCAACTTGGCCGCCTCTAAGTTCCCTAGACTGATTTGCTCTTTTATTTGATTCATAAAGTTTTTATCGACTTTATTTGCCGCCTTGATCGCTAAAAATCTTTCTATGTAGATATAGAGAGCTAAAACCAACAAAGTAAATAAAAGCCCCATAATGATTTGCCCACCTGTACCACCATCCANAATCAACTGAACAATAGATATGGTTTTTTCTTGACTTTCTTCTACGATGGGTAGAACCTCTTCTTGAATTTGACTCCTCATGATAAATGGTTATTTGTGAAAACGAAAATACAATTTATTATTACATCTCCATAAACAAAAAAAAACTATGCAATAGCACTAGACTTAATGCTATGCTCTAGAGGGTTGATTTTTTTAAATCCACAAGCCACGCAATATTGATTTGACAAAAATAACGTTATGTTTTTGTGTTATTTTCATCTTAATGATTTTATTTTTATATATTTGATATTATATTAACACTTAAATTGATGTTTTATGAATTTTAATCTCAAAAAAAAACAGTATCTATTACTACTCTTCACGCTGGTCAACTTTACTTTTGCGCAAGCTCAAGATCAGATTTCCATCCCCTACATAGAAAGTTTTGAAAATAACTTAGGTCTGTTTAGCCAAGACAACACTGACGATTTTGATTGGTCAAACATTTTTACGGCATCTGGAAACGAATTCACTGGGCCACCATCTGCATACCACGACAATTATTATATGGTCACAGCGGCGCATGGAAATTACAACAACACAGCCATCTTAAACCTTAATCCTTTTACCGTTGAGAACACAGTGACTGAATTGTACATTAGTTTTGCTTACCACATGTTTGGAGGGGCAGCAATGGGAACATTAAAACTACAAATAAAAGAAAACAATACTTGGACCACAATATGGAGCAGATCTGGAAACCAAGGAAACGCATGGCACTTAGCAGAAATAGACCTGCAAACTTATCTTGAACATCCCATCGAATTAAGGTTTTCTGGAACGATAGGGAACGGTTGGGGAAGCTACATGGCGATCGATCGTGTCATCATAAAAAAAGACAACACTGCTCCAGGGGTTTCAAACACTAAATATGGTGAGTTGGTCCTTAACGCTAACAAACATGCAGAATGGTCAACCAAATACAGCGAAGACATGGCCTTGCCTACGAAAGCACAATTTTTGGCAACAAAGGCTTTACGCGTGGGATCGGAAACAAATATCGTAACAGAAGAGAGCGGAGAACTGATCTCCATTCGCTATGGAGCATCAGAGGGAGAAGAAAACAAAAGAATCTTAATTTTTGAAATCGCTGCAGAGCCCGAACATGAAAACTTTCTAATCCGCATGCAATATGGTGATACAGACCATGACAATAGTGGCTTAACGGATTTATCAGGAAATGTTTATGCAGGAAACAACGCAATCAATGGCACAATTGATACGTCAACCCTAAGCATCGGAAATTTTGCTCAACAATCATTGTCGGTGTATCCCAATCCAGTAACCACTACGATACACGTAAAAAATTCAATAGCAAAGGAGGCAACATATACAATTCGTGACTTCACCGGAAAACAAATAAAAAAATCTAAGGGCAAAGGAACAGAGCACAACATCGATGTTTCACAACTTGCTCCAGGGGTTTATCTTTTGGAAGCCACCACCGAGAAACAAAAAACACAATGGCGTTTTGTCAAAAAATAAGGTTGGCAAAAATCCTTCTCAGTAAGAGAGATACTTGGAAGGTAAAAAGCGATTTGACCGCATTGTCAAATCGCTTTTTTTGTGTTTTATTTTTAGCAAGGTGTCTTCTAAACCAAGAAAAAACATTATTTCTAATGAGTTCCTTTTTACAACAACACCCTAACCATCAAATACCCAACCCCACCTAAAACTATAGTATAAGGCAAAGCCATTTTTACCATTTTTCCGTAAGACAAATTGATTAAAGGCGCCAATGCGGAGGTCAATAAAAACAAAAATGCAGCTTGACCATTTGGAGTGGCTACACTAGGTAAATTGGTACCTGCATTGATCGCAATTGCCAAATGCTCGAACTGCTCTCTTCCAATGATCCCATTTTTAAAAGCCGCTTGAACCTCTCCAATATAAACCGTTGCAACAAAAACATTATCACTAATCGCAGATAAGAATCCGTTGGCCAAATAAAACAATCCTGGCTGTGATTCGGGACTTTGATCAAGTGCCCAATGAATGATCGGAGAAAATAAATGTTGGTCATGAATCATAGCCACAACAACAAAAAACACAACTAACAATCCGGTAAAAGGAAGTGCTTCTTCAAAAGCGTGCCCCAGTTGNTGCTCATCTGTGATACCAATAAATGCAGTTTGAAAAACAATTAGAGCCAAACCAATAAACCCAACAGGTGCTATNTGCAAAGCCAACCCTAAAATCAGTAGTATAGCAGCAAGTGCCTGAACTTTTAACGCATATTTTTCTTGAGATGTTCTCTTTGCATCTTCCTCACGAGTATAGCCCTGGATAATTTGATCTGCAATGCTAGGCAATTTAGCACCAAAACCAAAAGTTCCTGTAACCTCTAACAACACAGTGGTTAACAAACCACAAAACAAAACTGGAAGGGTAATCGGTGCCATTTTTAAAAAGAATGCTACAAAATCCCATCCTAATCTTTCACCTATCAATAAGTTTTGAGGTTCTCCTACCAGCGTACAAACACCCCCTAAAGCAGTACCAACTACTCCATGCATAATTAAACTTCTCAAAAAACTTCTAAATTGCTCTAAAGTCTCTCCAGTCAACTCTTTTTTATCTATTGCATCATGACTTTCTTCGCTGGTGTTGATCTTTTGATAAACACCATAGAAACCAACGGCAACACTAATCAACACAGCAGTAACGGTCAAAGCATCTAGAAATGCCGATAATATAGCTGACAAGAACACAAACAACAAAGACAAACCAATCTTTGATTTTATTTTAGTGAAAATTTTACTAAAAATATACATCAGCAACGGCTTCATAAAATAAATACCTGCCACCATAAAAACCAACAACAATACAACTTCTAAATTCTGATCTACTTCATGATATGCACTTTCTGGAGAGGTTAATCCTAATGCTATAATTTCAATCGCCAACAACCCACCTGACTGTAGAGGGTAACACTTTAAAGCCATTGCAAGGGTGAATATAAACTCTGCGATAAACAACCATGCTCCTACGTGGGGCACAAAAATAGAAATCGGTATGTTCACAAGTAAGAAAAATATCATAACAAGTTTAAACCACTTCGGACTTGACCCTAGAAAATATTTCATTTTATATCTTATTTTTTAAATTCTTGAAAGCTAAAATAGTATTTTAAAAGTTTTACGAGGAGTTTTACCTATGAAAATTCATCAACTGTAACCAGACAAAGCCCTCAAGACGCCAATTCTTATTGATTGTTAGATGTTTACAAAAAAATTATGACCCACAGACCTCACCCGAAGAATGATCTTTTCGAGCACCAGTAACACTGGCAAGACAATTGACTTCATTTGCTAGCCTCAACTTTCCTAACAAAGCAAAAATTAGCGCTTCTTTATACTCAATTAGTTCATCAGAAGGAATGAAAATCTCTAAATCTGGATTGAGTTCTTTTATACGACCTATCAAAAAGTCATGATAAGCCCCTCCACCAGTAACAAGTACTTTTCCTTTTTTTAATGTATTCGAAATTTGATTGGCAATATGCTCTACAAAGGTCCTCATCAAATCTACTTCTGAAAGGCCATAGCTTTTCATGAGCGGATAAACCTCTTGATTCAAAAACTCTACCCCCAAGGACTTAGGAATGGTTTGTTTGTAAAAAGGCAAATGATTCAACGCTGACAACAATGGGGAACAGACATAGCCTTGTCTTGATAGCACACCTCCTTTATCATATTCGTATCCCAAATGACGGGCGTAAAAATTGAGCACTGTATTGACCGGACAGATATCAAAAGCTTTTCTAACGCCATTATGATCATAAGAAACATTAGAAAAACCTCCCAAATTAAGACAATAATCATATGCTGAAAACAACAAATGATCTCCTACAGGAACCAAAGGNGCTCCTTGACCCCCTAAAAATACATCCTGCGCCCTGAAGTTATAAACTGTTTTTATGCGCGTAAGGTTAAAGATTTCTTTGCCTGAACCTATCTGCAAAGTATACCCTATTTCGGGTTGATGATGAACGGTGTGACCGTGAGAGGCAATAGCATCAACTTTGTTTATGTGATGCTTAGAAATGAATTCTGACACCAAATGACCATAGTACTGACCTAGCCTTACATCGATATCGTGCAACTGTTTATCCCCTCTTGGATAATCTGACACAGTACTCAGTTCACGAATCCACTCACCAGAATAAGGAAATGTTTCTCCTTTTAAGAGGGTCACATCCCCAACACCATTCCATTGGGTATACACAAGATCTACACCATCTAAAGAGGTGCCCGACATCAAACCAATCACATATTTATACTCCAAATTTATCCATGTATTATTAGAACAATGATAAGAAAATAACAAACGCCAAAAAAGCCTTACTGAATATCAGTAAGGCTTTAGTAGTCCGTAGGGGAATCGAACCCCTGTTACATGGATGAAAACCATGCGTCCTAACCCCTAGACGAACGGACCATTGTTTGATTTCTTATAAAGAAGCTACGTGCTTGGTCAACTTTGACTGTAAATTAGCTGCTTTATTCTGATGAATAATGTTGTTTTTAGCTAATTTTTGCAACATACCAACAACTTTAGACAATTGCCCTTCAGCCTCAGTCTTATCTGTCATGCTACGCAAAACTCTTACAGCGTTTCTTGTCGTCTTGTGCTGGTACTTGTTTCTTACCTGTTTAGCGCTGTTGCTTCTTATTCTCTTTAATGCTGACTTGTGATTTGCCATCTTATTTATGTGTTATCTTATTCAAAAAAAATTGTAGTCCGTAGGGGAATCGAACCCCTGTTACATGGATGAAAACCATGCGTCCTAACCCCTAGACGAACGGACCATTGCTGTAAATCTAAAAGCTTACACTTTTTACTTTAGCGGTTGCAAATATACATACGTTTTGTAATACCGCAAAGTTTTTTAAAACTTTTTTATACTTTTTTAATTANTACGCTTTTGCAAACAAAACCCTCTTATTAGATGGTTTTCCTGTAAAAACACAGACCCCTTCTTCTTCTTTAAAATCTANGGGAATACATCGTATTGTTGCCTTTGTAATCTCCTTAATTTTATCTTCTGTAGCCGCTGTACCATCCCAGTGAGCCGCAACAAAACCTCCTTTGTTTTGGATGGCATCTTTGAACTCTTCAAAACAATCCACTGAGGTAATATGTTGGTCTCTGTAATCTAAAGCTTTTTGCCATAAATTATCTTGGATTTCTTTCAACAACCTCTCTACAACCTCAACAGCCTCAGATTGCGAATAGCTCTGTTTTTCTAGGGTGTCTCTCCTCGCTATTTCTAAAGTTCCATTTTCAAGGTCCCTTGCTCCAATTGCAATTCTCACAGGAACACCTTTCAACTCATATTCTGCAAACTTCCAACCAGGCTTATGAGTATCTCTACTGTCAAACTTTACAGAAATACCTTTTGACTTTAATTCGTTTGATATTANATCTACTTTTTCTGTGATGGNCTGTAATTGCTCATCAGTCTTATATATAGGTACGATCGCAACTTGAATTGGCGCTAATTTTGGAGGCAGCACCAATCCTAAATCATCAGAATGCGTCATGATCAAACCACCCATCAGGCGAGTGGACACTCCCCAAGAGGAAGACCAAACATGCTCTTGCTTACCTGCTTTGGAAGTATATTTTACATCAAAAGCTTTTGCAAAATTCTGCCCTAAAAAGTGAGAAGTACCCGCTTGCAAAGCTTTACCATCTTGCATTAAAGCCTCAATGGTAAACGTTTCATCTGCTCCCGCAAATCTCTCACTTTCTGATTTCACACCCTTCACTACTGGCATAGCCATAAAGTTTTCAGCAAAATCAGCATAAACCTGCTGCATTAGTTTCGTTTCTTCTAAAGCCTCCTCCTTGCTCGCATGTGCGGTGTGCCCTTCTTGCCATAAAAACTCTGCTGTTCTTAAAAACAACCTAGTTCTCATTTCCCAGCGCACCACATTGGCCCATTGATTTATTTTGATTGGTAAATCTCTGTAAGATTGAATCCAACCTTTATACGTATTCCAAATAATAGCCTCACTCGTTGGTCTAACCACTAATTCTTCCTCTAATTTAGCCTTTGGATCGACAATTAATTTTCCAGGGTTTTCTGGATCTGTCTTTAGACGATAATGCGTCACCACTGCACATTCTTTTGCAAAACCCTCTGCATTTTTTTCTTCAGCTTCAAACAAACTTTTGGGAACAAACAATGGGAAATAGGCGTTTTCATGACCGGTCTCTTTAAACATTCGGTCTAACTCCTTCTGCATATTTTCCCATATGGCATATCCATACGGCTTTATGACCATACATCCTCGAACTGCTGAATTCTCAGCCAAATCAGCTTTGACAACCAATTCATTATACCATCTTGAGTAATCTGTACTCCTACTTGTTAATTTAGATCCCATATCGTTTTCTTTGGCACAAAAATTGTATTTTTATAAAATATTAATACCTACAAGGAGCAAAACTACATTTTTTTGCATTGTTCAACAATAAAATCATGAGTATTATGGATATACATAAAGGTTTACTCTCGAATTGGTCAAAACACCTTTTTTTGATCTTTTTTATTGTGCTAAATTCCTCTTGTATCAACAACAAAAATTTTGTTTACTATGACGGTATTTATGAATCCCCTAGACACATACCCAATACTGTTTTCTCTGATGAGATGAAGCTAGCTAACGACATGGCTAACCTCAATTTTGAAGAAGCCACTATAACAACTAACAAAAATCAATACAGAGAGGACTACAGCACAACAAACACCTATGTTTATTTAAACAACAACATCGATCCTTACTGGAATAGCAGATGGGAATACCGTTTTTGGAGTCTTAACAATGGATGGAATGGTTATGGATGGAANGGTTATGGATGGAANGGTTATGGATGGAATGGTTATGGATGGAATTCCCCTTACGGTTGGAACAATTTTTACAATCCTTACAGCTATTGGGGCAACTATAATACACGCTACAACAACAGATACAATCATTTTAGATGGCAAAACTCAAACAACAAATTCCTTCGTAACAAAACTAGGGCATACAGAAGCAATAGCAATTCGTACAGAAAGAATAGATATTCATACAACAACGAAGGTAACATTTCGAGCAAATACTACAACAACAACGGTTCAAAATCAAACAATTCATACAGAAGAAGCAAGGCTCGGAGCTCAAATACTGCTAAAAGTAGCTACACTCCAAAAACTACCAGTCGCACCTACAATAGTGGTTCTTCGAGTGGTTCCTCAAGTAGTTCTTCTAAAAGTAGCACAAATAAGTCATCATCCAACAGTTCCTCCTACAGAAGCAATAGCAATAGCTACAGAAGGCGTTAACCCCCAGTATTATGAGAAAACATTTTTATATCATCCTTCTATCAATTATTGGTTTTCATGCTCATGCACAAACCTACAACTATACAGATTTAGGAATTCTTTTTTCATCTAACAACAACACAGGAACGGCTAGATTTACAGGTCTAAATGGTGCTATGGGTGCTGTAGGAGGAGACCTAAGTAGCCTCAACATTAACCCCGCAGGTATTGCCATTTATCATCATAGTGAAATAAGTTTGACTTACGGATCGATCAATCACAGCAACGAAACAAATTATTACGAATCTACTCAGAGTAATCAGTCAACCACCTTTAATCGAAATCAAGTAGGAGCCGTCATTGTTTTTGATGACCCTCTGATTGCGAACAATTGGTCAAAGGTTAGTTTTGCAATCAACCACCAAAGAACTGCTAATTTTCATACAAGAAACTCTTTTTTTGGCAACAGTAGGTTCCCAAGTTTTATCTCACACCCTAACGATCCCGACCCTGAAAACACGTATGAAAATGCCATTAGCCAAAGTTTCTATAATTATATTGATGGAAAATCCTCTAAATTAAATCTAGCTCTTGCTGGGCAATACGGAAAGAATTTTTATGCTGGATTCAGCTTAAATATTCATCATCTTGATTTTTCTCAATCTACAACATTGAACGAATTAAGCACCGATGAAGATGGCAATATTTTGGACGCATTGACTACTGAAAATTTGAATGAGACTGCAGATGGCTTCTCAATTAACGTAGGATTCATATACAAACCAATACGAGCTGTTAGACTGGGCTTATCTTTTGAATCTCCCATCTGGTATGAGTTATCAGAAGAAGCAAACACTAGAGAATTAATAGCCAGTATTCCAGCTGAGAATATCGAAGCGGCAGCCCCCTATACAAATAATTCTAATCTAGATTATCTACTGAGGACACCTAGCAAACTGAGCCTAAGTGGTGCTTTAGTTATTGGTAAAATTGGATTCATCAACTTAGACTATACCTACAAGGCGTACAACACACTCTCCACGGATCCTCCTCAACATCTTTCCAACCTAGACCCTATAAACAACCAAGAAATAATCAATGGATTCAAAGAGAACAATCAATACTTTTCCGACGTGTTACAAAATACTCACAACATCAATATAGGAGGAGAATTTCGTGTTAAAAATACGAGCCTAAGGTTTGGAGTTGGTCACGAACAAAGCCCCTTCAGGAAGTCATTAAACGCAAGAGATTTTGATATCTTAAGTATTGGAGACCAACTCACTAGTTCCTTAGGTGCTGGTTTTAGATTTGGAGCTTCTAGATTAGATCTAGCGTACAGAAAAGTATTGCAAAACAACAAATATGACTTCAATGATTTAAATCAGCAATATGAAAGAATCAATNCTGGTTCAGTCAACAACAAAAACTCAAGAATAATCGCTACTTATACTTGTTCTTTTTAAAACAAATCTCACCAAAAACGGTGATCAACCCCTGAAATTTTAGGGACAATTAAATATAAATAAACTACTTTTGTCACAAATAATTTTGAGGAATGAACACACATAAAATCACTATTGAAGGAACTAACAATCCATCCATTGTAAAGTTTGTAAGCAATGCACAAGTCACCAAAGGCGGAAGCTATCAATTTAACAATATAGATGAAGCAGGAGAGTCCCCTATATCCCAACAACTTTTCAAACTCCCTTTTGTTAGTAAAGTATTCATCAGTGCTAATTTTATTGCGATAGAGAAATACGATATTGTGGAATGGAGTGATATCCAAAACGACATTAGAGAACTGATAGAAATCTACCTAAACGAGGGAAACACCATCGTAACTGACAAAGCAGAAACAAGAAAAGTCGCGATAGAAATTTACGCAGAAAGCACCCCAAACCCGATGGTGATGAAATTTGGTTGTAACAAAATGCTAACCCCAGACGACCATGAATACAAATCAATAGAGGATGCAAACAACTCGCCATTGGCTCAAACACTATTTGACTTTCCTTTTGTAAAAGAAGTATACATTTCAGAGAACTATGTTTCTATAACCAAAAAAGATAATATCGAATGGGGTGAAATCAATATACAACTAAGATCTTTCCTAAAAGAATACATACAATCTAACAAGATAATAATTGACACCAGTATTGAAAAACCAAAAATAGAAATTCCAACTACCCCTATCCAAGAGCTTGAAGGGGTTCCATTGGAAATTGCAAATATCCTAGAAGAATACGTGAAACCTGCTGTCGCAAATGATGGCGGTAATATTATTTTTCAATCCTATGATATAGAAACTCAAGATGTTTATGTCATCTTACAGGGAGCTTGTAGTGGATGTCCTTCTTCTACCATAACATTAAAAAACGGTATTGAAACCATGCTAAAGGAGATGCTGCCAAACAAAGTAAACAATGTAATTGCCGTAAACGGATAAACTTAGTAGCTATGTCAAAAATAATAAAACCCTACAAAGATTCTGAAGCCACTAAGAAAACACAAGTCGCAGATATGTTTAACAACATTTCAAAAAACTACGATGGCCTAAACAGAATCATGACTTTTGGAATTGATATCAAATGGAGAAAAAAAGTAGTTGCTATCATAAAGGCTAGCCAACCGAAAAACATCCTTGACATTGCAACTGGAACAGGAGATTTAGCCATCATGGAAAGTCAAGAAATCCCAAGCGCTAATATCATTGGCCTTGATATTTCTTCTGGAATGCTCGAAGTTGGAAAGAAAAAAATCAAAGACCTAAGCCTCGATAGAAACATTGAGATGGTCTTAGGAGACTCAGAAAACATCCCCTACGAAGACAATTTTTTTGACGCCATCACGGTATCTTATGGAGTCCGTAATTTTGAAGACTTGAATAAAGGACTTCAAGAAATTAATAGAGTTTTAAAACCCGGTGGAACTTTTGTTGTTTTGGAAACTTCTATCCCTACAAAATTTCCTTTCAAACAAGGTTACCAACTTCATAGCAAAATACTTTTACCACTAATTGGTAAATTATTTTCCAANGATCAAACAGCATACTCCTACTTGTCTGAGTCAGCAAATTCATTCCCGTATGGAGAAAAATTCAATGCTATCTTGAGAGAAAATGGATTTAAAAACATTGTAGACACCCCAGTGACCCTTGGTGTTTCTACTATCTACACAGCCATGAAGTAGCATGAGAAAATTAGCAGCACTTCTCTTTATCTTTGTTTGTGCCGTTAGTCATGGACAAATGGAAAAAATTAGGCAATTGGAAACCTTTGACCAAAAACCAATCCGCTATGGTTTTTATTTGGGCCTTCACAACAGGGGTTATGCAATTAAAACTAATAATGCTGAACTAAGTAGCGGTGCAGGATTCCATATTGGAGTTTTAGCAGACGTAAAACTCAACAAGTTTATAAGTCTCCTAACAGAACCCGGAATCATCAGTAGCACCAACACTCTGACTTTTGACAACAAAAAAACTCAAATACCTGCAACCTATTTTCATTTTCCTCTCTTTTTTAAATTTCAAACCAAAAGGCTTAACAATGTAAAAGGCTTTTTCATCACGGGAGCCTCATATAATTATAATTTCACAGCGAACAAAAACAATAATGATAATGGTGCAAATCCTAGAGATTTTTCTTTGAGAAAAAATATAATTCTTGGAGAAATTGGGTTTGGAGCTAGTTTTTTCTTCCCTTTCTTTAAGTTTTCTCCCTCTATAAGAGGGGTTTACGGTTTCCAAAACGAATTCAACGGCCTGGGAACCATCGCTAAAAGTAGTGTTAGTGAGTTAAAAACCCGTGGAATTTTTCTTAATTTGACTTTCCAATAGAACGCCTAAACTCATGTAGTAAGATAGCTGTTGCTGTTGCAACATTTAAACTTTCGGTACACTGAAACTCCCCAAATCTTGGAATGGTCAATTTTTTCTTAACCATTTCCTTGATGTCACTGGAGACTCCATTGGCCTCATTCCCCATGATGACAACTCCATTTTCTGGTAGGGTTTCATGATATACATTCTCTCCTTCCATATCCGCTAAATAAACAGGGCGATCGTTTTGTGTCAAATAAGTAAGTAAATCAACATATTTCACTTCTACTCTTGTCAGAGAGCCCATTGAAGATTGAACTACTTTAGCATTGTAACAATCCACAGTATCTTTACTACAAATGAGTTCCTTGACTCCAAACCAATCACACAACCTAATAATCGTTCCTAAATTGCCTGGATCATTTATTTGATCTAAGACAACCGTAAGACCTTTATCTTCTAGCGGATATTGGTTTGGGATTTTAAAAAGACCTAAAATTTTATTTGGTGTTTTCAAACTACTGATCCTACTTAACTCTTTATGCGATAAAATTTGATGAGAATACTGTTCATAATCAACCCTGATATCATCCGTTAAGTACAAACAATGCAACTCACACTTTGAATCCAAAAATTCATTGACAACCTTTATCCCTTCTGCAACAAAAAAACCTTCTTTAACGCGATGCTTTTTTTGTTGTAAACTTGTTATCCATTTAATTTGATTCTTAGATATAGGCATGAAAATAAATTTTGAATCAAATTTAAACTAAAAATCAATAAGCATTACTTCTTAAAGTATTTAATGCTTATTTTTGAAGTATCAATTTTATAATTTTTTGAAAGCAAAGCATTTAAATATTCTATTCTACACGCTACTCGGTTTCCTTTTTACCGATTGTAATATTACTAAGCACCTAAAAAAAGACGAGGTATTACTTTCAAAAAATACCATCAAAATAGAAGGAAAAACAACTTCAGACCACACAATTACTGATTATCTAATTCAAAGACCCAACAGCAAAACCCTTAATCTCCCAATTGGGCTGTTTTTTTACAATATTGGAAACATTGATTATGACTCCATTCACAAGCAAAAAATCTTAAAATTTCAAAAAAGGAACAACCATCTTGACCGTATACTTTCAAAAAAACAGACCCTTAAGATCATTAACAAAAACAAAAGTCTTAATGACTGGTTCCTAACTAATGGTGAAGCTCCTGAAATTTTAGATGCAAATAAAACAGTCTCTACAGCAGAAAATTTAAGAACTCATTTTTTTCGTCGCGGATATTTTGACGCAACAGTCGAAACAAGAACGACAAGAAATACTAAAAAAGCCGAAGTGCTTTACAATGTAACTAAGGAAAAACCATATTTTATTGGTGATATCAAATACTTTATCGCTTCAGAAGCAGTAGATTCAATCGTACAACTCAATACACATTTTATTTCTCTAAAAAAAGGGGATCAATACAATCATGAAAAATTTAAAGAGACCATCATAAACCTAACAAAAACCCTAAGAAACAATGGGTTTTACCACTTCACAGAAAACCTGATTAGTTTCAAAAATATCGATACACTGGCTAAAAACCATATCACTCCAGTTGAGATTCATATCGATCATAAAAAAATCAATAACGGAGGTAATATAGAAGAAATCCCATCTAAGATACAGGTCATAAAAGAAATCGAGGTTCTTACCGATTATAACTATGAAAAAAGAGACAAAAGCTATGATGTGAAAAGGGAATTTAATGGTGTGAACTTTTATGCCCGTCAAAAAATCAAACACAAAATAAAAACGCTAGCAAACTCTATTTTCATCAAACCAAACNAAACCTACAGTGATGATGCNATAGAGGCTACTAGAAAACACTTGAAATCTTTAAACAACTTTAAAGCGGTTAAAATAAACCAAGTAGAATTGCCTAATAACAAATTAGCGACCACCATAACTTTAACTCCTTTAAAAAAATATGGAGTGGGTGTAAACACTGAGATCATTCATTCTAACATCAAACAAGTAGGTCTGTCTGGAGGTTTTAATTTTATCAATCGAAATCTTTTTAAAGGAGCTGAAATTTTTCAACTGGCNTTACAAGGAAGTATTTTTGACACAGCAACAAAAGTNAGCGGTACTGATAGCAATAAATTNGATGCTTATGAAATAGGTATAGATGCTTCTTTAGAATTTCCTAAATTTATNTTTCCTCTTATCAGCAAACTTGTCCCNAGAACCATGACACCAAAAACTAAGATCACCATCGGNACTAGTTTCCAAAAAAACATTGGATTAGACAAACAAAATATTACAGGANTTATTGATTACAATTGGAAATCCTCTTCAAAAAACAAACACATCATAGAACTTGCAAATATTCAATACATAAAAAACTTAAATATTGACTCCTATTTCAATATTTACTCCTCAGAATACAACAAAATCAAAAAAATCCAACAAGAATACTTTACAGGATACAACTTAACAACACTTAACGCAAATCGATTTATTTCAACTGTAAACTCTGACTTCAGGGCAAGTAACCCTGAAGAATACAACACGTTAAAAAACATCAACGAGCGTAGAAGTATAATAACAACTAATAATATTATTCCTGCCGCTTCTTATTCATTTGAACACAACAGCAAAAAAGGGCTATCCGACACTCGATACAACTACTTTAAAGCTAAAATAACCTCTGTTGGGAATGTCAATTCATTTATCTTTAAAAGCGAGGAGGGACAAAAAACATATAAAAACGTACCCGTTTCACAGTTTTTAAAATTGGATATTGATTTCAGAAAATTTTGGAATAACTCTACCCATAACTCATTTGCCTTTAGAACTTTTGTTGGTATCGCTATGCCCACAAAAGAAAACACAGACATTCCATTTATTAGTAGTTATTTCGCCGGAGGATCAAACGATATAAGGGCTTGGAAAACATATGAACTTGGACCAGGAAGTTCAGCCTCTGGTTTGGAATTTAATATTGGTAACTTCAAAATACTGTCCAGTCTAGAATATCGTTTTAAAATCTTAAACAGCATCCATGGNGCAGTTTTTGCAGACGCTGGAAACATCTGGAATCTAAAAAATGCTACTTTNACCGCTACTGAANAGGAATTGTTCTCTGGCCTAAAATCCNTAGNAAATATAGCTCTAGGAACTGGAGTGGGGGTACGATACGATTTCAACTTTTTAGTACTACGACTGGACTTAGCTTTTAAAACCTACGAACCTTATTTGACTGATAATAAATGGTTCAAGAACTACACATTAAATGATTCCGTACTAAATATTGGAATAAACTACCCGTTTTGATACGATATCGTTTTCGTATCCATCACTGTTTTTAAGTGCCGGCTTGACCTAAATCATCTANTTTTGTAAGTATCAATTCAACAATAAAAACCAAACCATGAGTTACAATATCAAACCAGGAGTTGCTACAGGAGATGCAGTCCAAGAAATTTTTAAACTTGCAAAAGAAAAACAATTTGCATTGCCTGCTGTAAATGTTACCGGAAGCAATACGATTAACACTGTTCTAGAAACTGCAAAAGAACTAAACTCNCCTGTTATCATTCAATTTTCTAATGGAGGAGCTGTTTTCAACGCNGGAAAAGGNCTATCCAACGATAACCAAGCNGCTGCCATTGCTGGTGCTGTTGCTGGTGCTAAACATGTGCACGAGTTATCCATAGCGTACGGAGTCCCTGTTATTTTACACACCGACCATGCAGCTAAAAAATTACTACCTTGGATAGACGGACTATTAGAAGCCTCCGAAAAGCACTTCGCTGAGACGGGATCCCCACTCTTCTCCTCTCATATGATAGACTTATCTGAAGAGCCTCTAGAAGAAAATATTGCCATTTGTAAAAAATATTTAGCCCGAATGGACAAGATGGGAATGACGCTAGAAATAGAATTAGGAATTACAGGTGGTGAAGAAGATGGTGTTGATAATTCTGATGTTGATGAATCAAAGTTATACACACAACCCGAAGAAGTTAACTACTCATACGAGCAATTATCTGAGGTCTCTTCAAGATTTACTATTGCTGCAGCTTTTGGAAACGTTCATGGAGTATACAAACCAGGAAACGTAAAATTAACACCAAAAATCTTAGACAACTCACAAAAATTCATAGAAGAAAAGCATGAACTGCCTCATAACCCAATTGATTTTGTATTTCATGGAGGATCTGGTTCTTCAGTAGAAGAAATTAGAGAAGCTATTGGTTATGGAGCGATTAAAATGAATATTGATACCGATTTACAATATGCTTTTATGGAAGGAATTAGAGACTACATGGAATCAAATACCGATTTTCTAGCCTCCCAAATTGGTAATCCTTCTGGTGCAGATGCACCAAATAAGAAATACTATGATCCAAGAGTTTGGTTACGCAAAGGTGAAGAAACTTTAAAAACACGTTTGAAACAAGCTTTTGCAGACTTAAACAACGTAAACACTTTGTAAGCAAAGAGATTATAAAGGTCANTCCAAATGAAATAGAGAAACTGATTTTATACAGTTTCTCTATTTTTTTTAGTAAATTGCCTCCNTATTTAAATGAATAATTATGACAGCTTGGTTTAAAAGAAGTGATAAAGGAATTCAAACCCCTACAGAAGAAAAGAAAGATGTACCAAAAGGATTATGGTACAAAACCCCGAGTGGAAAAATCATCGACACGGACGAACTAAAAAGAAACTTATATGTAAGTCCAGAAGACGGATACCATGTGAGAATAGGAAGTAATGAATACTTTGAAATTTTATTTGACAACAACAAATACAATGAACTTAACGAGAATCTAAGTTCTGTAGACTCTTTAAATTTTGAGGATACAAAACCTTATCCAAATAGAATTAAAGAGGCACAAGCCAAAACTAAACTAAACGACGCAGTCAGAACTGCAGTGGGTAACTCTTATGGAACCCCAATTGTAATTGCAGCCATGGACTTTGCTTTTATTGGTGGATCAATGGGCTCTGTAGTTGGAGAAAAAATAGCAAGAGCTATAGACTATGCGAGAGAAAAAAAGATTCCCTTCTTAATGATTTCTAAATCTGGAGGAGCTCGTATGCAAGAAGCTCCATTATCCTTAATGCAGCTTGTAAAAACCTCTGCTAAATTGACGCAATTGGCTGAGGCAAAAATCCCATATATTTCTCTATGTACTGATCCTACAACAGGAGGAACAACCGCATCTTATGCTATGTTAGGTGATATTAATATTGCAGAACCAAATGCTTTGGTTGCTTTCGCAGGACCTCGTGTTGTAAAAGACACTACTGGACAAGATTTACCCGAAGGCTTCCAACGTTCAGAGTTTTTGTTAGAACATGGTTTTCTAGACGGTATTTATGAACGTAAAAACTTGAAGAAGCAGATTAATCTTTACTTAGATTTAATTTTGAATAATAAAATAAGATCTGAAGTAAGTATTTAATCCTCTAAATAAAAATCAATAAGCCCCCAATCTACTACTATGATTGAGGGCTTTTATTTGAAGTAACTNTACCAACAAAAAAGCCTNCAATTTCATGGAGGCTTTTTTGTTTCATCTCTCAATGAGATTATCTATTTTCTATAGAAACGTATGGTCTTAAGGTTTCACCTACGTACAATTGACGAGGACGACCTATTGGCTCTTTATTTTCTCTCATCTCTTTCCATTGTGCGATCCATCCTGGCAAACGACCCATTGCAAATAACACAGTAAACATCTCGACAGGAATTCCTAATGCTCTGTAAATAATTCCTGAGTAAAAATCTACATTAGGATATAAATTCCTAGACTTAAAGTACTCATCATTTAAGGCAGCGTCTGACAATCCTCTTGCAATATCTAAAACAGGATCTTTAATATCTAAATCTTTTAAAATTTCTTCTGCAGCAACCTTTATGATTTTTGCACGTGGATCAAAATTCTTATACACTCTATGCCCAAATCCCATCAAACGAAATGGATCACTTTTATCCTTTGCTTTTGCTAAGTATTTTTCGTAACCACCACCATCTTCTTTGATCGCTTCTAGCATTTCAATAACAGCCTGATTGGCTCCTCCATGTAAAGGTCCCCACAAAGCTGAAATACCAGCAGAAATAGAAGCAAATAAACCTGCATGAGACGACCCAACAACTCTAACCGTTGACGTTGAACAGTTTTGCTCGTGATCAGCATGTAGAATCAATAATTTATCTAAGGCATCGATGATAATCTTATTCGCTTTAAACTCTTGGTTTGGTTTTTTGAACATCATCTTCGCAAAATTCTCTTCGTACCCTAAATCAATATCTCCATAATCTAAGGGCTCACCTTTCATTTTACGCATACACCATGATACTAAGACAGGAAATTTACCCATCAAAAGCACAATAGCATGATAGATATCGTCTTGTGAGGAAACATCTACTGAATTTGGATTGAAAGCTGTTAGAGCACTTGTCAATGATGACAACACACCCATCGGATGTGCATTCTTAGGAAACGCATTTAAAATCTTACGAACGTCTTCATCAACCATTGAATTGTCTTTGATGTCTTGATCAAATTTTTTCAACTGGTCAGCACTAGGCAATTCACCAAAAATCAACAAGTAAGAAACCTCCAAGAAAGAAGCTTTTTCAGCCAAATCTTCTATCGCATATCCCCTATATCTTAGAATCCCTTTTTCACCATCTAAAAAAGTAATAGCACTTTTGCATGAACCTGTATTTTTAAATCCAGGATCAATTGTTGTTACACCTCCTGTTGCAGATCTGAGCTGTTTAATATCTATAACTACTTCATTTTCTGAACCACGCTCGGTTGGAAATTCATATTTTTTTCCTTCTACTTCTAGTATTGCTGTGTTTGACATATAATTTTTAGGATTTCTTTTGGTATTATAATTGTTGGGAAACAAATTTACAAATAAATCTCTTTTTTAGTTTATGTTTTTTAGTATTTTTCGCTTTTTCTTGAAAACGATTTCAATGCCCCATTATAAAAGCAAACAAAACCCTAAAAAAAAACAACTTAACATCATTAAAAAAAATAAATAAACNACTGATATATAGGTGTTTGTTTTTTTTATATTAAATCTGAGCAACGTAACTTTTTTAGTATTTTTTTGGTATCCTAAATATCTATACTAATTTTGTATGTCAATAGAAAAAACTCNAAGTAAAGTTTTAAAGAGAATGGCATTAAATAAACACAGTAAAAGATTAACACAAGACCCTTCACAACCCGCATCACAAGCAATGCTGTACGCAGTTGGTCTAACAGATGACGACATGAACAAGCCTCAAATCGGTATTGCAAGTACTGGCTATGATGGTAATCCATGTAACATGCATCTTAACAACTTAGCCAAAGAAATCAAAACTCATACAAACACCAACGATCAAGTAGGTCTTACCTTCAATACCATTGGTGTTAGTGATGGAATTTCAATGGGGACTTCTGGGATGAATTATTCATTGGCTTCAAGAGACATCATCGCAGATTCAATGGAAACTGTGGTCAATGCACAAAGCTATGACGGATTGATCGGTGTGGTAGGTTGTGACAAAAACATGCCAGGTGCCATCATCGCTATGCTACGTCTCAACCGCCCCTCTATTATGGTCTATGGCGGAAGTATTGCTTCAGGAAAATACAAAGGACGAAAACTCAATATTGTTTCTGCTTTCGAAGCTTTGGGTCAAAAAGTGGCAGGTGAAATTGATGAAAAAGAATACAGAGAAATCATAAAGTCTGCTATCCCTGGAGCTGGAGCTTGTGGAGGTATGTATACAGCAAACACAATGGCATCCTCTATAGAGTGTATGGGAATGGCATTGCCTTACAACTCTTCAATTCCTGCTGAAAACCCTAATAAACTATCAGAAGCTGAGCGTACTGCAAAAGCAATGAAAAATTTATTGGAACTAGATTTGAAGCCCAAAGATATTGTGACAAAAAAATCAATAGAAAATGCAATAGCGATCGTGAATGCCTTAGGAGGGTCCACAAACGCAGTACTTCATTATCTGGCTATTGCTTATGCGGCAGATATTGAATTTACGTTAGAGGACTTCCAAAGAGTCTCTGACAGAACGCCTTTAATTGCAGATCTAAAACCTTCTGGTAAATATCTGATGGAAGATGTTCATGGTATTGGAGGAACTCCAACCATCATGAAGTATCTATTAGAGAAAGGATACCTACACGGTGATTGTATGACCGTTACAGGAAAAACTTTAGCGGAAAACTTAGCAGATGTTAAAGCTATGGAATTTGAAGAGCAAGATGTAATTCAGCCTGAAAACAAAGCTTTAAAATCATCAGGAAACCTACAGATACTATATGGAAACCTTGCTGAAAAAGGTGCAGTAGCTAAAATTTCTGGAAACGAAGGATTAAAATTTGAGGGTAAAGCTGTCGTCTACGATGGTGAACAAGCTGCCAACACTGGAATATCTAATGGAGAAGTGAACAGAGGAGATGTGGTGGTAATTCGCTATGTTGGCCCCAAAGGTGGGCCTGGAATGCCAGAAATGCTAAAGCCAACATCTCTCATTATGGGGGCTGGTTTAGGAAAATCAGTAGCCTTAATTACTGATGGACGTTTTTCTGGTGGAACACATGGTTTTGTAGTAGGACACATAACACCTGAAGCACAAGAGGGTGGTCTTATTGGGTTGGTAGAAACTGGAGACACCATCACAATAAGTGCAGTGGACAACTCTATCACTCTGATGGTACCTAAAAAAGAAATAGAGGAGCGTAAGGCAAAATGGATACAACCTCCTTTGAAACACAACAAAGGAATTTTATTTAAATATGCTAAATCAGTTGCCTCTGCTTCTGAGGGATGTGTAACAGATAAATATTAATTAGTTTAAAATTATTTGGTCATTAGCCATAGCTAAAGACAAATGATAAAAGCCAAAAGCAAGCGAAGAAAATGAGCTTAAAAACAGAAAGAATTATTGGAGCAGAAGCAGTTGTAAAATCTCTAATCGAAGAAGGTGTTGACGTTGCTTATGGATATCCTGGTGGTGCAATTATGCCTATCTACGATGAACTGTACAAATATCAAGATCAGCTTCAACATGTACTGACTAGACATGAACAGGGGGCTGCTCATGCAGCTCAAGGCTTTGCAAGAACCTCAGGAAAAGTTGGTGTTGCCCTGGCAACTTCAGGTCCGGGAGCAACAAATTTAATCACTGGAATTGCAGATGCTCAAATAGACTCAACTCCAATGGTGTGCATAACCGGTCAAGTAGCTTCACATTTATTAGGAACTGATGCTTTTCAAGAAACCGACGTAATCAGCATTTCATCTCCTATTACCAAATGGAATGTACAAGTTACAAGGTCTGAGGACATTCCAAAGGCGATTGCTAAAGCATTTTACATTGCAAAATCTGGTAGACCAGGTCCTGTACTGATTGACATCACAAAAGATGCGCAACAAGGAGAACTAGACTATCGTTATCAAAAATGCACACATGTCAGAAGTTACAAGCCTGTTCCTGAAACAAATTTAGAAAAAATCAAACAAGCTGCAGAGGTGATCAATAACGCTAAAAAACCAATGATTATTTTTGGACAAGGTGTTATTCTTGGAGAAGCCGAAACCGAATTGAAAGATTTTGTAGAAAAATCAGGAATTCCAGCAGCATGGACAGTTCTTGGTTTGTCTGCACTGCCCACCAGCCACCCTCTTAATGTAGGTATGGTAGGAATGCATGGAAACTACGGTCCAAATAAGTTGACTAACGAATGTGATGTTTTAATTGCTATTGGTATGCGTTTTGACGATCGTGTTACTGGCGACTTAAACAAATACGCTAAACAAGCTAAAGTAATTCATTATGAAATTGATCCTGCTGAAGTTGACAAGAACGTAAAAACAGAAGTGGCAGTTCTTGGAAACTCGAAAGACACATTAGCTAAATCTTTAGAATTCATAGCGAAAAATGACCACACATCTTGGGTTAACGAATTTAGAGATTTTGACAAAATTGAATATGAAAAAGTAATCAACGGCCAATTAAATCCTACAAAAGAAGGGTTAACAATGGGAGAAGTTTTGCAAGGTATCAATAAGGCAACCAACGACAATGCTGTAATCGTATCTGATGTTGGACAACACCAAATGATGGCGGTTAGATATGCTAAATTTAGCAACACCAGAAGTAACGTAACCTCGGGTGGTTTAGGAACTATGGGATTTGCTTTACCAGCTGCAATTGGAGCAAAAATGGGAACCCCAAAAAGAGATGTAGTAGCAGTAATTGGTGACGGAGGATATCAAATGACTTGTCAAGAACTAGGTACGATTTTACAAACAGGTACCGCTGTTAAAATTGTAGTACTAAACAATGAATTCTTGGGAATGGTTCGCCAATGGCAACAATTATTCTTCGAAAAACGATATGCGTCCACTGAAATGACTAATCCTGACTTTATCAAATTAGCAGAAGCCTATAGCATTCCTGCAAAAAAAGTGAGCAAACGAGAAAACCTTCAGAGTGCTATTGATGAAATGATAGCTTCGGACACTTCTTACTTCCTTGAAGTAATGGTAGAAAAAGAAGATAACGTATTCCCAATGGTACCCACAGGTGCAAGTGTATCTGAAGTAAGACTAAGCTAGAAAAATAAAACATGGAAAAAAAATCATACACTATATCCGTTTATTCTGAGAACAATTTAGGACTGCTAAACAGAATCTCGACAATTTTTGTAAAAAGACATATCAACATAGAAAGCTTGACTGTTTCAGCCTCGGAAATTGAAAATGTTTCTAGATTTATTTTAGTTGTTCAGATGACTGAAGATGCCGTGAAAAAAATTATCGGACAATTAGAAAAACAAGTAGAAGTCATACAAGCCTACTATCATACTGAGGACGAAATTATCTTTACTGAGACAGCGATGTTCAAGTTCAAATCTGAGCTGCTATTCGAAAACCCAAATATTCAAAACATCATCAAAGAACACAACATGAATATAGTGACGGTGAACCGAACCTTCTTTGTGTTAGAAAAAGCGGGACGAAGACATGAAATTGATCTTATTTACAATGCACTAAAGCCATTTGGAATTTCGCAGTTTGTTCGCTCTGGTAGAGTAGCCATTTCAAAAGAAGCGATGAATATCCGTAAAATATTAGGAGAAATCGTTTGATGAACTTTTAAGGACAATAAAATAAAAAAGAGGTTGGATACTTAAATATCCAACCTCTTTTTTACTCCATTAAAATCTTTTACCAACTGAAATAGAAAACTTCAATAAAGAATCTTGACCTACTTCATTTGGATCAATGAAATAACGACCAAACCCTAATAAGTATTCTGCCGTAAACCCTTTCCTACTGATCCACTTTTTTCCAACAGCTGCTCCTAATGAAAAAACCATAGCGTAGCTGTTTTCATAACTGTTGTAGTTACTATAATCATCTCGAACATCAAGACTTGTAAGATAGCTAAACCCCTCTACGAAAAAACCTTTAGAACCATAATCCTTTCTGTTTAAAAAATATAATCTATAATAAGGCCCTACAGAGAAGTTATAATCATTATCATAACTACCTAGAGTGGTAAACAGATTGACTCCGACACTATTGCCTATGTTTAATATTTTTTCATAGGAAACACTAATTGCAGGTACGACTAAAGCTGAAAAAAAATCAATACTAATTTCATGCTTTCCATATGCCTTCGCATTTTCAAAAGAACTATTTTTAACAATCTCAACTTTGATAGGAGAAAGCTCAGGATCTTTTTCTTGAGCAAAAAACACGAAAGAAGAAGTTCCAAGTATGATAAAAAATAAAAATTTCTTCATAACAAGTAGTTTTAATCTTTAGTTTCCATACAAGATAAGAAAAATTAACAGAAGTGAAGTAATATTTATCCATTTATAGTAAAATACTAAAAAATGATTTTATATTTTTGTCCACTGAAATAAATTTAAGAGAATAAAAGAGAGATTTGTTTGGGTTTGTTTTTTTTCAATGACAAATGATTCCCCTCTTTAAATATTAATAAACAAACAAAGTAAAATGGCAAATTATTTTAACACACTTTCTTTAAGAGAACAATTGGAACAATTAGGACAGTGTGAATTTATGGACAGAAGTGAATTCGACAACGGTGTTGAAGCTTTGAAAGGTAAGAAAATTGTAATCATTGGATGTGGTGCTCAAGGACTCAACCAAGGATTAAACATGCGTGATTCTGGATTAGATGTTTCTTACACTTTAAGAGCTGCTGCGATCCAAGAAAAAAGACAATCTTTTTTAAACGCTAGTGAAAATAATTTTGCCGTAGGAACCTATGAAGAGATGATTCCTAGTGCTGATTTACTGATCAACCTAACTCCAGACAAACAACATACTGCTGTGGTAACAGCTGTAATGCCATTGATGAAAAAAGGGTCTACCCTATCTTACTCGCATGGTTTTAATATTGTAGAGGAAGGTATGGAAGTTCGTAAGGACATCACTGTAATCATGGTAGCCCCTAAATCTCCTGGTTCTGAAGTTCGTGAAGAATTCAAAAGAGGATTTGGAGTTCCTACTTTGATTGCTGTTCATCCAGAAAACGATCCAGAAGGAAAAGGATGGGATTATGCTAAAGCCTACGCTGTAGGAACAGGAGGACATACTGCAGGTGTGCTAAAATCTTCTTTCGTTGCTGAAGTTAAGTCTGACTTAATGGGAGAACAAACCATCTTGTGTGGATTGTTACAAACAGGTTCTATTTTATGTTTTGACAAAATGGTAGCAGAAGGTATTGATGCAGGATATGCTTCAAAATTAATTCAATATGGATGGGAAACCATTACTGAAGGTTTAAAATACGGAGGTATTACCAATATGATGGATAGATTANCTAACCCGGCTAAAATTGAAGCTTTCAAAGTTTCTGAGGAATTAAAAGATATCATGAGACCTTTGTTTCAAAAACATATGGATGATATCATCTCTGGTGAATTTTCTTCTACCATGATGGCTGACTGGGCTAACGATGATGTCAACTTATTAACCTGGAGAGCTGCTACAGGAGAAACGAACTTTGAGAAGACGCCAGCTAGTGATGTAGAAATATCAGAACAAGAATACTACGACAATGGAACCTTAATGGTTGCTATGGTAAAAGCAGGTGTTGAACTCGCTTTTGATGCTATGGTAGACTCTGGAATTGTTGAAGAATCTGCTTATTACGAATCTTTACACGAAACACCATTAATTGCAAATACGATTGCTCGTAAGAAATTATTTGAAATGAACCGTGTAATTTCTGACACAGCTGAGTACGGGTGTTATTTGTTTGATCACGCTTGTAAACCTTTAATTGCGGAATATGTAAACAATGCACCTATCAACTTAATAGGAAAACCGTTTTCTTCAGGAAGCAATGGCGTTGACAATGCTGAATTGATAGCAGTAAACAAAGCCATTCGTGAACACGAAGTAGAATTTATTGGTGAAGAACTACGTGAATCTATGACAGCGATGAAAAAAATTGTTTCATAGTCAATAAAATCACATACATAAAAAAGCCGTTGCATATGCAACGGCTTTTTTATGTACTCATTTTAAAATTTTAGATTAAGGATATAATCTGAGACGACTCCGTCACTATACCTGTAAAGCTAAAATGCTTTCATGTCGAAAAAGCTTAGCCTTAGCTAAAATCCCCAATGACTTCCAACTCTGTTTGAAAAGAAACCACCAGGCCATTCTCGAACTTAGATTGCATGATGGCATTCATTCTTGACGCATCTTCAACATAGAACGCTTTAAAAGTTTCTTTATCTTTTATAGAATATTGTACTGAGAATGTTTTTCCACCCATCTCCTCTTGAATCATGACACGTGTAATTTTTGCACTAGCGAACTTTTTGGTCGCTAACATTTGGGGAATATAGTCCTCCTTCATCCATACCAACCAGTTTTGATAAATAGCATCCGCAACATTGGTCGTTACATTGTATATATACATATCTTAAATTTTGGTCAAAAATACAGGTTTATTTAAAACTTTGGAGCTCTCTTTTCTAAAAATGCGGAGACCCCTTCTTTAAACTCTTCAGTGCCAAAACAAGAACCAAACAACTCAATTTCTTTTGACAAGCCTACATTTTCGTAAATATGATTAATCGCCTGTATNCTTTTTTTCTGGGCAATTGGTGCATTTTTTATGATTTTATTNGCTATTTGAATTGCTTTACTTAGCAATTCTTCCTGAGGAACTACATGATTTACAAGCCCTACAACTAATGCTTCTTGTGCTGAAATGACATCGCCGGTCAAAATCAATTCCATCGCTTTTCCTTTACCTACTAACTGTGCTAATCTTTGGGTGCCACCGTACCCCGGAATCAAACCTAGACTTGTTTCAGGCTGTCCCATCTTAGCCTTTTCTGAGGCAATTCTTATATGAGCAGCTAGTGCCAATTCTAGACCTCCTCCAATAGCATAACCATTAATCGCCGCAATAATAGGCTTACTATAATTAGCCATTTTGTCGAACAATAGTTTATGCCCCATCCGAGACATTTCTCTCCCCTCACTTACGCTATAATTTGACAACTCCTTAATATCTGCTCCAGCAACAAAGGATTTATCCCCAGCTCCAGTAATAATCAAGACGCGAATAGTATCGTCTAACAGAGATGATGACAACACTTTATGAAGTTCAATTATGGTTTGCTTATTGATCGCGTTTAAAACATCCTCTCGCCGAATAGTGACATGCATAATAGGCCCTTCTTGTTTTAACTGAATATTTTCCATCTCTTCTTAAATTTATTTTTGACAGGAACGAAACCTAACAAAAAACAACCTCAAATTTAGGCTGTTTTTTATACTATCTTAAATATTTCTGATACCTACGGGGAATCTTTTCTATGGACTTGATCTTTATTTGCTTGTAAAAAACCTCAGCNCCCTCACTCTGAATTTGTATTCGCCCTCTATGCAAAGGCATCATCTTCCCNTTTTTTTTCTCTCTTGAATGGTATAAAGTCATCACCACTTTACCATTAACGATATGGATACTGGTTCCGTTGTAAGTAATCAACTCTACAGTATTCCACTTTCCGTTCTGCTTTTCATGATCGACAGCCTTCTTGGTATTTCCTGTATGAAANTTACCCTCTTTATCATAAACCATTATTTTTCTTTTACCCACAGTACCTTGAGATTTTGCCGGCACATCAGAAACAGCAGTTCCCAAAGCGTAAAAATCACCGATATCACCTTCTTGTATCTGTAACTCTTGAGCATTCATCCATACATTCCAAAAAGCGCTATATGGCCCTTTACAATGATACAACAAGCCACTATCTCTAGGCGCATCTAGCCTGGGCTCCCATTTTTTTTGACCCCACTTCATTTTAAGTTTTAAATGATAGTTTCCAAATTCTTGCTTTGTTGTTAAGGCTCCATAAATTTCTCCAGATACATGAACAATATTTTCTCCTCTACCACCTTTTATAAAATCAAATACATTTTTTGGATCTTGATTTAACCCCAAAGGATGCCCCTTCTTTCCATCACTAGAAACATCAACATTAGATAAATTTTTAACAGATCCGTGAGGTACTCCTAAAAACACATCCCAGTTTGTAAAAGGATCATCATCCAACAACGGCTTCCATTTGCTAGTTAAAGTTTTCACGTTTACTTTACCCGAAGCCCATTCAATTCCAGCCTCAATTTGATTCAACAATCGATCATCTGAATAAGACGCTATCGTATGACCAAGCCCCGTATAAAAAACCCTAGCGCCATCATAGTGATGATACCATGTTATGGGATGTTCNCCCCCCATTCGTTTGCCAGAATAAGTGNTTTCGTCTAGCGTAGCGAGAACGTTAACATGCTGTGCAACGGGATTTTTAAAGTTATACCACTCATCAAAAAATACTTCTTCATCGTTTAAATGAGATACCGCTGGATGGCCATGCTTCTTGTTGATCCGTAAAGTTGCAGTTTGTCTTTTTGGATGACTTGCAAAAGTAGCTCCCAGTAAATTCAAATACCACTCCCAGTCTTTTTCTGTATCAGTCGCTGCGTGGGTTCCAATGAATCCTTTCCCATTGGTCAAAAAAGATTGCATTGCATTTTGTTGAGATTCATTCAAGATATCACCAGAAGTATTTAAAAAAAACAAAACATCAAAACCAGATAGATCTTTGGGATTAAATAGCTCTGCATCTTCTGAAAACACAACATCCCACTCTTTTTTATTCGCTATTCTTTCTATGGCACGTTTCCCTGCCTCTATTGATTTATGTCTGTGTCCTTCAGTTTTACTAAACACAAGAATTGAAGTTTTCTGAGCATTTAGAACTTGCACCATCAATACAAAGATGAGTATTACCTTTTTATACATCTATATAAAATTTTGATTCGTAGTGATAACGAAGATATAAATTTAACTTAGTTTAGAAAACAAACCATACAGGTATTACTTAGGAAAAACAACCCTAAACATCGTTCCTAAACCAATTACAGAAGTAAATGAAATCTCGCCTCCATAGGCCTCTACAATATTTTTAACCATCGGAAGCCCTAAGCCCATTCCGCTTGTCTTTGTGGTAAATTTTGGCTCAAAAATATGTTCTTTATCAGCATCTGATATTCCCTTCCCATTGTCTTTTACGGTAAGGATTACTCCAGTTTTATTTACTTCTAACCCTACTTCAATTTTTGGCTCTTGTTCGTTTTCTGTTGCTTGAGAAGCATTTTTAACCAAATTGTTTAGAACTCTTGTCACTTGATTTTTGTCAAGGTTTAAGTATATTTCTTCTCGCTCTGATTTGAAATTTATGGAGTTCTCATAAAACATATCAATAGCCGATTTTATGATTCTAACCAGATCTATTCTTTCTACATTTTTTTGAGGCATGAGTGCAAAATCTGAAAATGAAGTAGCTATTGAGGACATGACATCAATTTGCTGGGTTAACATTTGTGAGTAATCCTTGACTTTCTCAACAATTCCCTCCTCATCAGGATCAAAAGTTCTTTCAAAACTTTGTACAGTTAACTTCATAGGAGTCAATGGGTTTTTTATTTCATGTGCAACTTGTTTTGCCATCTCTCTCCAAGCTTGTTCCCTTTCACTTTTAGCCAATTTTTCAGCGCTTTCCTCTAGTTCATCAATCATTTGATTGTAAGCTTCAACAATAGCCGATATCTCTGGTGTTGCATCTTTTATATCAATTCTCTGATTGTTCTGCAATAATTTAGTTTCTTGAATTTTCTCAGAAATTGATTTTAACGATCGAGTAATATAACTCGACAAAAAATAGGCAAAGACAACCGCTAAACAAAACATGGCTATGTAGACAACAAAGAGTCTATTTAAAAATGATGACAATTCTTCTTCCTCTTGACTATTGTCCTGGATGTATTCCACCTTTAAAATTCCTACCTTATTAAAATTCTGATCTTTGATATAGGCATAAGAAAATTGAGAGATCTTTCCGCTTTCTAAAGACTTAGACTCTTTGGACTCTTCGTTGTTTTTTAATTCTTGCAATATCTTACTTGATATTTTTTCTTTAAAGATTTCAAATTTTCTTTTGTACCCATTGGACTGCAGTGGACCATATAGGCTGTAATAAATTCTAAATTGTTTGTCAAACGAATTGATTTGTATGCTACCATTCAAGTCGTAGATACTCATTTTCATTTTATGCACAGAGGCTATTTCTTCTATACGCCTATTGAATATTGGTCCAAGGAATATTTGTTCAGCAGGGTAAAAAGAGTTGTTCTCTAGTTCGTAATTAACATCTCTTTGAACTGCTTTTTCTTTTCTTTCAAAACGAGAAGCATAGTATTCTTTCGTTTGCTTTTTGTATTGATTTACAGTGACAACAGCAATTAAAACTGAGGCCAGCACCACCAACAGAAGCATTGCAAAAAAAATTCTAATTCTAAGAGAAACTTTATTCATATTGATAATTTGACAGTTAAAACCTTAACAAAAGTCAAGCCAATGTAAGCAATAAGCCCATGAGAAACAAAATGGACGACACCTCTGTATCGTCCATTTTAAAAAATTTCTACCTAAACTATCCTACAATATTGATAATTTTACCAGGCACAATAATGATTTTCTTGGGTATTCTTCCTTGCAATTGAGCTACTGTTTTGTCATGTGCCATCACAATAGTTTCTATTTCTTGCTTTGACAAATCTAAAGGCAATTCTAGCTTAAATCGCATCTTACCATTGAAAGAAACAGGATACTCTTTGTTACTCTCAATAAGGTGAATTGGATCAAACGTTGGGAATTTTGAAAAAGAAATAGATGCTACATTTCCTAATCTAGACCATAGTTCCTCAGCAATATGTGGTGCATATGGAGAAATCAAAACCAAAAGAGGCTCTAAAACTTCCTTCTTATCACACTTGAGATTACCCAACTCATTTACGGCAATCATAAAAGTACTTACGGAAGTGTTAAAAGAGAAACTTTCTATATCTTCCTCAACCTTTTTAATGGTTTTATGCAATATTTTCAACTCCTCCTTTGTAGCTATTCCTTCTATTCCTTTAAAGTCATTTGCATTTGCATACAGCCTCCATAATTTCTTCAGAAAAGAATGTGATCCCGAAATTCCAGCGGTATTCCATGGTTTTGATTGCTCTAAAGGACCTAAAAACATTTCAAACAAACGCAAGCTATCCGCACCAAACTCCTCACAAATAGCATCTGGATTTACTACATTGTACTTAGATTTTGACATTTTTTCTACTTCACGACCAACGATATACTTTCCTTCTTCTAAAATAAATTCCGCATTTTTATACTCTAATCTCCACGCTTTAAAAGCCTCAGTATCTAACTCATTTTGAGCATTGACAAAGGAAACATCTACATGAATCGGTTGTACTTTGTGATCTCCTATTTTAGCTTTCGAAACATAGGTTTGCGTATTTTCGATACGGTATGCGAAAGCTGAGGTTCCCGTAATCATCCCTTGATTGATTAATTTCTTTGCAAATTCATCTACAGGAACAAAATCTAAATCAAACAAGAATTTTTGCCAAAAGCGAGCATACAACAAATGTCCCGTTGCATGTTCAGAACCTCCTAAATACAAATCGACTTCTTTCCAATAATCTAAAGCCTCTTTACTTGCAAATTCATTTGGGTTTTTAGCATCCATGTATCGGTTAAAATACCATGAAGAACCGGCCCAACCTGGCATGGTATTCAATTCTAATGGAAACACAGTCTCACCATCTATATATTCGTTGCTTACAACCTTATTCTCAAGGACACTCCATGCCCATACTTTGGCATTTCCAAGTGGCGGTTGACCATCCTCAGTAGGCAAATATTTTTCTACTTCTGGTAACAAGATTGGCAAATATTGGTGATCAATCATTTTGGGCATTCCCGCTACATAATAAACTGGAAAAGGCTCTCCCCAATAGCGCTGACGACTAAAAACTGCATCCCGAAGACGATAGTTTATTTTTCCTTGACCAAATCCTTTTTTTTCCATTTCATAAATAGCCAACTTAGCAGCTTTGTTGACATTCAAACCAGACAGGAAATCTGAATGAGCAATTTTAGCGGTTTTATCCTCATATGCCTTTTCAGAAATATCAATACCCTCGAAAATGTTTTTGATTTCAATATTAAAATGGCTAGCAAAATTGTAGTCCCGTTGGTCTCCACAAGGAACTGCCATCACGGCACCTGTACCATAACTCGCTAATACATAATCTCCAACCCAAATAGGTATATTCTCTCCTGTAAAAGGATGCTTTGCATAAGCACCTGTAAAAACTCCTGAAATGGTCTTTACGTCGGACATCCTCTCTCTTTCTGAGCGCTTGGATGTAGCTTGAACATAAGCTCCTACTTGTTCTTGTTGTGCCTCAGTAACAATTTTAGAAACCAACTCATGTTCTGGAGCTAAAGTCATAAATGTGACTCCAAAAATAGTATCTGGTCGGGTTGTAAACACCTCAATAACCAATGGTGATACCTCACCACTTGAACTTTTTTTATTTTCTACCTCAAAGGTTACGCTTGCTCCTTGAGAACGTCCAATCCAGTTGGTTTGAGAATCTTTCAAAGGCTGGGGCCAATCAATATTTTTTAGCCCATCTAACAATCTTTGTGCATAAGCCGAAATTCGCATCGACCACTGCATCATTTTTTTACGAATCACAGGATGACCACCACGTTCTGATAGCCCATTAATAATTTCATCGTTTGCCAAAACTGTCCCTAAATTAGGACACCAGTTTACCTCGGTCTCAGACAAATAAGTCAGTCTATACTTAGCTAATATTTGCTCTTGTTTTTCATTAGAAAAAGCAACCCATTCAGGGGCTGTAAATTCCAACACTTCATCATCGCAGACAGCATTTACCCCTGCGGTACCCCTAGTCTCAAAAGCTTTGATCAAGGTGTCAATTTTTTCCGCTTTATCCGTTTCTTTATTATACCATGCGTCAAATAATGCAGTAAAAATCCACTGAGTATGTTTGTAATATTCTGGTGTAGAGGTTCTAATTTCTCTTGACCAGTCAAAGGAAAATCCTATTTTATCTAATTGCTTTCGATAAGTATTGATGTTGGTTTCTGTTGTCTTAGCAGGATGCTGACCTGTTTGAATCGCATACTGCTCTGCTGGCAATCCAAATGAATCATAACCCTGTGGATGTAAAACATTAAAACCTTTATGTCGTTTGTAACGTGCAAAAATATCAGAAGCAATATAGCCCAGTGGATGACCTACGTGTAATCCTGCTCCTGAAGGATAAGGAAACATATCTAACACATAAAACTTAGGCTTATCCGATAGGTTCTCAGCCTTAAAGGTTTTATGATCTGCCCAATATTTTTGCCATTTGGACTCTATCTCATTAAAATTATATTCCATCTCTATTTTTAAAATTTTTCCACTCAATAAAATCAACACAAGTGAGAGGCACAACAAAAATACAGTTCTTAGGTCAAACAATAAAACCTTGGGTTAAGTAAATTATAAACCTTCAAAAACATCAAACAACTTTACTTCACCTTCAGGCACTTTGTCGATAGAAAAAGATACTTTCGTCGTTGTAATCATAAACAAACAACACCTCTCATAAAAAGGTAAACTTGACATCAAACCTTAAGAAAAAAGCGCTCGATTACCGAAAGCTAAACACTGCAAAACAAATCATCATGGCAATTGCTATAGTTTGTTTATTGTATTTTGATGTCGAATATTCATCACCCTATATTTAATCTCAGTAATTTGTTTAGAAGAGATTATTATCCAATTTGAATACTGTATCTTTGTGTGCAAAACATGCTAGTATTTTAGGACAAATGAAGAACATTAGAAATTTTTGCATCATTGCGCATATTGACCATGGTAAAAGTACCTTAGCCGACAGATTACTTGGTTTTACAGGAGCTGTTTCTCAAAGAGAAGAACAAGCTCAATTACTTGACAATATGGATTTGGAACGTGAACGTGGTATTACCATCAAATCTCACGCCATTCAAATGAATTACCAACACGAAGGACAAGATTATATTTTAAACTTAATTGACACGCCTGGTCACGTAGATTTTTCCTACGAAGTCTCAAGATCTATTGCTGCTTGTGAAGGTGCATTATTGATTGTTGACGCAGCACAAAGTATACAAGCGCAAACCATTTCAAATTTATATCTAGCGTTAGAAAACGATTTAGAAATAATACCCGTACTGAACAAAGTAGATCTACCCAGCGCTAACCCTGAAGAGGTAACCGATGACATTGTAGATCTATTAGGTTGTGAAGCTGAAGAAGTAATTCACGCAAGTGGAAAAACTGGATTTGGTGTTGATCAAATCTTAAAGGCTATTATTGAAAAAGTCCCAGCACCAGAAGGAAATCCAGAAGCACCGTTAAAAGCTTTGATTTTTGATTCTGTTTACAATTCATACCGAGGAATTGAAACCTATTTTAGAATTATTGATGGCTCCATAAAAAAAGGAGAGAAGATTAAATTTATGGCTACTGGTAAAGACTACTTTGCAGATGAAGTTGGTACTCTTAACCTGAGCCAGAGTCCAAAAAAAGAAATTAAAACTGGTGATGTTGGTTACTTGATTACTGGAATAAAAACAGCTTCAGAAGTTAAAGTTGGTGATACAATCACAAGTCTAACGAATGCAACTGCTGAGAGAATTGATGGATTTGAAAACGTAAAACCAATGGTATATGCCGGGATTTATCCGGTGGATACAGAGGACTATGAAGAATTAAGAAATTCTATGGAGAAACTACAGTTAAACGATGCTTCCTTGGTCTTTCAACCTGAAAGTTCGGCTGCTCTAGGGTTTGGTTTTCGTTGTGGATTTCTAGGCATGCTTCATATGGAAATCATACAAGAACGTTTAGAACGTGAATTTGACATGACGGTGATCACTACTGTACCCAACGTTTCCTACCATGCATTTACAAAAAAGAATCCTGAAAACATCATTATGGTCAACAACCCTACTGACTTACCGGACCCTTCGAGTATGGACAGAGTTGAAGAACCTTATATTAGAGCCTCAATTATCACCAAATCTGACTTTGTTGGACAAGTGATGAGTTTATGTATAGAAAAACGTGGCGAGATAGTCAATCAGACCTATTTGACCACAGAAAGAGTGGAACTCATTTTTGATATGCCATTGGCAGAAATTGTTTTTGACTTTTACGATCGTTTGAAAACAGTTTCTAAAGGGTATGCCTCCTTTGATTATTCTCCAACGGGAATGAGATCTTCCAAACTAGTAAAAGTAGATATCCTATTGAATGGTAGCTCTGTGGATGCTCTCTCGGCCTTGATCCATGCAAATAATGCACATCACATTGGAAAAAAAATGTGTGAAAAACTAAAAGAATTAATACCACGCCAACAATTTGACATCCCAATTCAAGCGGCTATTGGGGCAAAAATAATTTCTAGAGAAACAACCAAAGCTTTGAGAAAAGATGTAACTGCAAAATGTTATGGTGGTGATATTTCTAGAAAACGCAAATTACTAGAAAAACAAAAGAAAGGAAAAAAACGCATGAGACAAGTTGGAAATGTTGAAATCCCTCAAGAAGCTTTTATGGCAGTCTTAAAACTTAACGATTAATGGCATAATTCACGCAATCATACATTTATTTATTTAATTGTATTATAATTAACATTTGTTATCTTATTTTTTACTACCTTTACAAAAGTAAATAAAATAGATATCAGATGAGAGTATTACACATTAGCCCCGAGTGCTATCCAATCACAAAAGTTCGATGCACTGCAAAAGTCGTTGAAAAACTAGCAACACAACAAAACAAACTGAAATGCGATTCTGCCGTGGTAATACCTTACTATGACAATTTATATGCTAAAAATTCAGATTTTGTTACCGTTTATGAAAGCAAAGTAAACCTAGATCAAAAAACACACAAAGCTTTAGTTTATAAAGTTAGAAATCAAACTGATAGCCTAGGTTTTGATCTCTATCAAGTTAAAATCGAAGGACTTTTAGATAGAGAAAACGTACACGGTTATGAAGATGATATTGAAAGGTTTATTGCTTTTCAAAAGGTGGTTTTAGACTGGTTACTACAATCCGATCTAAAACCCAAAGCAATTCATTGTCATGATTCGCAAACAGGATTGACTCCCTTTATGCTCTCTCAATGCTACAAATATGAATCTTTAAAGAATATCCCAACGATATTCACAATCCACAACATTGACAACCAAGGTGAATTTTCTTTCGACAAACTTTCATATCTTCCTAAATACAATTTAAACAAATCCGAAATACTAGAGTGGGATTTCACGATCAACCCAATGGCAGCAGGTATAAAATCATGCTGGAAATACACAACGGTAACGCCAAATTTCATGAATAAGCTACCCTATGAAGCAACAGGACTTGATTCATTATTCGACAATGAAAGAAACAAAGGAGTAGGAATCTTAAATGGTATTGATGCTAACGTATGGAACCCATCTACAGATAAAATGATTGCTGAAAATTTTGACTCTCGAACTGTTGAGATTGGTAAAAAAGCTAACAAATTGGCTCTGTGTGAAAAATTTGATTTGGACCCAAAAAAGCCTCTCATTGCCTTTGTTGGTCGATTGGTTTACGACAAAGGAGCTGATGTTATGGTTGATTTTCTTGACAGATCTCTAAGAGCATACAATATCAATATTTTAATTTTAGGATGTGGAGATTCTCGTGCAGAGTCCTCATTAAAAGAATTGAAAGAGAAATACCCCCATCGCTACAATACTTTAATTGGNTTTGATGAGACTGTTTCTCACTTAATATACGCGGGCGCTGACTTTTTAATTATGCCAGATCGATTTGAACCTTGTGTTTTAAATCAGTTCTTTGCTTTGCGCTATGGTACCATTCCTCTAGTACGAAGTAAAGAAAGCCTAAAGAGTATTGAAGAAAATACTGGATTTGAAATCCTTCACGAACATGCAGATGTTGAAGATGTTGCCTTAGCAATTTCAAGAGCCAACGAATTGTTTTATGACAATAAAAAGTTTGAAAGAATTCGAAAAGAAATCATGAATATTGACAGCTCCTGGGAAAACGCAGCAAGCGAATATATAGAACTGTATGATCTTGTTTATCAACAGAAATATTTGACAGAGAAGTCTTATTAAGACTAAAAATTTACTTTAATATATCTGAATTAAGAATATCAATACCATATAAAATTCCCTTCTCCATTATGAGAAGGGAATTTCTGATTATAGAAATAAAACTTATATTTACGCTCTATGAAATAATCAAATCAGCATGAAAATATTTTTATATGTTAGTATTTTAGTTTTTCTCACCAACTGCTCTAATGTTGCAAAAAAAAATAGAACTGGATCAAAAGTAATCAAGCATTACCCCAATGACATTATACCTTTTATGGATCAATGGAACATTCTTTTAGGTGATGGAACCAATACAAAAGAATTGAACAACTATGAAAAACAGGGTTTTTTTTATGTTGAAAGTAAAAAAGAAACAAACTGGGTAGTCTACAAAACACCAAACGCTGGTATCACCTCACGTACCTCAAAAAATACACGAACAGAATTGGGCCAAAAAAAACATTGGATTCCTGAAGTTGGCGGAAAATTAACTGGTACTCTAAAAGCCATGCATGTTTCTACTTCTGGTGATGCCAGAGTTGCGGCCTCATACTCTGTTGTTATTGGGCAAATTCATAGCCATGAGGGACATGAAAATGAACCTCTCAAAATTTTTTACAAAAAATTTCCCGGACATACCAAAGGATCTGTTTTCTGGAATTACGAAATCAATACCAAAGGTGACAACTCGAAAAGATGGGATTACTCTACTGCAGTTTGGGGATATGATATGTCAGTAGTTGGACCAACACCCAATAGCTATCCTGAGGAACCTAAAGATGGTATTGAACTTGGTGAAGAATTTAGCTATGAGATAAACGTCTATAAAGGGATTATGCATCTCACATTTACCTGTAAAAATCACAAAACAGTGAAATATCAAAAAAACTTAATCCAATCAGAATTTTCTGAAGAACTACCTCAACAAATAAAAACGTTGTATGCTGCTATTGGTCGAGATGGTCTCGAACGCGAGAATGCTTATGCTGGTGAAATTCAATACTTCAAGCAGGGAGCCTACAACCAAGCCAATGGGAAAAATCCAGAAGAAAACATTGTTTGGTACACAGGATCAGAGTCTTACAATGGAGATATTTCCAAACAATACAACAATGGATGTTATTCAGAAATTTGGTTTAAAGAGGCTTCTGTAGGACCTGGTACTCCACCGGAGTAAAGGAATCAAAAAAACGTACCCTTTTTTATGATTTCCATTTGATACCACAACCCATACTCGGTGAAATACTTTCTAAATAAACTTTATCGATCAGCAAGGTATCTAAAACTTTTTTGATCTCGTCTCCTGTTGAAGGTATTCCATTACCGGGTCTAGACTTATCTAATTGTCCATGATAAAAGGAAGTTAAATTTTTGTCAAAAACAAAGACATCCGGTGTACAAGTAGCATCATAAGCTTCGGCAACTTCTTGATATTCATCGTATAAATAGGGAAAAGGATATTGATTTTCCAAAGCCACTTTTTTCATGAATTCGGGTCCATCCTGAGGATATTCATCAACATCATTACTACTAATAGCCACAAAATTAATCCCTTTTACTTTGTACTCATTAGCCAATCGGACCAACAAAGCATTTACATGAATAACGAAAGGACAATGATTGCAGATAAACAAAACGACAAGTCCTTTGTCTCCTTTAGCTTCATTTAAACTGATTTGATTGCCAGAAACCACATCTATTAAATTAAAATCCGGTGCTTTTTTTCCTAATTCCATGCTATTCGAGAATGTCTGTGCCATGTTCTATGTTTTTGTGTAAAAATAGGAAAACTCATCTGATCTTAGGACTAAAATTCTTCGATTCTATTTGAGACTGTTGTACTTCCCATTCTAAAACATCAAAAATCTTATTGGGTTTTATTATACTTAGTTTTCTCTTGGAAAAACCATCTTTATACTCCCAAGCACTATGAGAACCATCTTGAGTTGGATCTCCATAAACATCGATAACAACACCATAAGGATCAATCAATTCATACGCATCATCACCATTGCCATCCAAACCAAACGAGATGACCTCTGCGCGCACTCCAAAATAATCATAAAACACCATTTCATCTCTAGCCACAATCAGAAAACCGAAGGCTGGTATAATAATTTCATCTAGAAAAATTGGCAATGCAGCCAAGTCTTTTGTGTTTTTCGCAGAAGTATAATTATATCGAACTAGGGTCCATTGGGCAAAACTAACTTTACTTGCTGTAGAGTTATACAATTCTACAAATCTAGCGCCTGTACTTTGCTGAGGGTCCGCTACTTCAGTAATTAATATGGGTGCCGTTTCAATCTTAACAGCAGGGGAAACAAATGAAACTTCACTGTCTTTCCTTTCTCCAGGACTAAAATCCTCTGGAACATTTTGTTTCCCTTTTATGACAGACCATTCCTCTAATCTGAAAACTGAACTTGGCTTTTTGATATTTATATTTCTATAAGCTCTACCATCTTCATATTCCCAAACTGAACCCGTTCCATCTTCAGTACTACGCCCATAAACATCGACAACTACGCCAGCCTCATTGGTTAAGCTATAAGCGTCATCTCCATTACCATCTAACCAGCTGCTAAATACATCTGGTGAAAAATCAAAAGAATCGTGAAAATTAAAATTATTTGCGGTACTGGCTTCTTCGTTGGCAATAAGCGCAAACCCTTTGGAAGGGATTATGACTTCAGCTAAAGAAATCTTTTGTTCTGTCCCGCCATTTACAAATCGACTTAGATTCCAACCGTTTAAATCCAATTCAATATCTTCAGCGTTGTACAACTCGACATATCTAGAAAAAGAGGCATTCTCTGGATCGGCAACTTCTGTAATTAATATATTGGGAAGCTTCACTTCACAATCAATATAATCACCTAACTCTTCTATGTCTTNTAATGCATTTAAAACCAAAACAGGNTGATTGTCAAAATTTATTTGATATATACCTGTGACATTAAGCTGTNTATTTGGTAGTGTCTTGTCAGCAAAATCTGCAAAATTACTAGTCTCCATCACAATTGTATCCTTTCTAAAACCCTGACAGTACTCTAGAGTTCTTTTTCCATCATACTCATCTGTGGACATTCCCGAAAAAGTCATTCCTAATTCTGAGGACTTCAAATGTAATTGTTCTACTTTTATTAGGGTATTCAAATCATTTTTATCGATTTTCGACAAGGCTACTGTTTTAGGAACAAGTTTTCCTATTTCATTAAATTTCAAAACAAAATGATCCAAATCAAACTCTAAAATATCTCCTATATAGGTTCCAGTTGGTCTCCCTATTGACAACATATTTTTACTTGTCGTTCTTTTTAAACCTTCTAAGTGAATGGCTACTTTTCTACCTAATATATATTTTGTGTATGAATTGATAATTCCTACCCTGACCTTGAGCCCCATTCTTGGATTTTGCTCAGACTCATCTGAGGTCCCAAGAGTATTTTGTACAACAATTTCTTTATAATAATTTCCTTTAGCATCTGATGAAATTACATAACCTGTGATTATAGTATCCTTTCCAATTGTATTTCCGTGTAAATTATATAGCTGCTGAAATGTGATTTCTGTTTTTTCTGAAAGGTTTGGAGACACTAAAGTAGTATCTATTGCTTTATGATTGTCATCTTCAATACAAGCCAACAATAAAAACAAAATAAAACTATACTTTTTCATCGCTTCTCTTTTTAAAATGAATAATATATTCCTGTAAAGAATGTTCTTCCATTACCCACAAAATAACGGTTGCCAAACAAGGGGATTTCTCTTTTATGATCCTTTAATTGCTCACTATAATTAGCGGCCCTACTACTTGAAACCCCCCCTGTTCTATAGTTTACTCCCAATAGATTCTGGACATTCCAATAAACACTCACATAGCCCTTTTGTAAGCGCCATGATTTTCCTCCAGATAAGTTTATCAAAGTAAAATTATCTAGCTGTTCTTGCTTTCTAAATGTAGCGACCAAGTCAGGGTCTAAATTTGAAATCTGAACACCATTGATCTCATTGGTAAAATTAGAACTGTAACGAATAGGAGCTATGGCTATATAATTACTTCTAAATTGATTGATACTTGCACTTATACGCCAATAACTTGGGTCATGATAAGCTAATTTGAGAGAAATCGCTTGTTGTGGTCCTGTAGAAAGATGCTTATTTTTAATCCTCACTTCCCCTAAATCTTTAACTCCATTTTTAAATCCTAAATCTAAAGCAGTAGCATCTTCCTCTACATATAATAGTAAATTTGGATGATTCTTGTATACATATTTTCCCAAGCCTATCACCCCCGTTAATTTTATTGTTGAAGACAAGTCGTAAGAACTCCCTAACTCTATCCCTTGGTACTCTTTTTTCACATTATTTAAAACCTGCTGAACAAACAAACTATTTTCATCCAACAAATCACCTGTACTTGGGTCATCATCTGCATCAGTCCCAAAACCTTCTGCAAAGTAAAACCCTGTTTCTATAACGTTGGACTGTAAACTTTTATAACCCGATAGTTTTACACTATAACCTAATCCCCTATATATATAACTCAAAGCATAACTTGATAAGTTTTCTGGATCTAAATTTTGTAATGTTGTGTTGCTTACCCTCGCATTAGGAAAAACCTGCTTAATACCAGGCGATTTTTGTATGTAAGCTGCTTTGAGGTGGACTAAATTCCTACCGGATAGTTTATATAATACCTGAGATTTTAATTGATATGCTAACAAAGAGACCTGCTCACTTTTGCCAATAGCATCCATATGGTTTTCGTAATCAAACATTCCTTCTCTTTGATGACAACTATAAGAAAACCCTAAAGCCCCAGACATTTCAATTTCTTTAGTTCTCCAAGTCGTTTGAGTAAAACCCATGACATTCGTACTTTTAACACAATAATTGTACTTAAACTTATCCCCCTCTTTGACTATTCGATTTGGATGATTTAAGTCGCTTTGCGCTCCTGTAAAACTTGCCACGTCCAAATAACCGGATCCCCCCAACAAATCCAACACTTTTGCATAACTATTTGAAGATGTATTTCTGTATTCTAAACTCGTATTGAACTGCCAATCATCATTAATTTTTCGACTCAAATTAGAATTGATTTGAATTCTATCTTCATCCCTTCTATCTTCATACAACACAAAAGCATCATTTGTGTAACCCTTACTATTTTGGTTTCCAGAATTCACCTCTGTATTTGCTTGATAAAGAGCCGTCCAATCTAACTGACCATCATTTAAGAATTCTTGTTCATACTCATAAACATTTTCATAATCAATCCTATTTCTGGACAACCAATAACTTGGCAAATTTTGATAATAGGCAGCATCTGGATTTGAACCCCCGTTATAATCTAATCTAGAATAGCCAATCCTTCCTTTTTGTAACAAAATAGAATTTTCCCAACGTATTTTATCTCCCGCTTCAAAAGTATGAGTAAGTAGTAACAATGGCTCATTGATTTCTCTAATTCGGGCATTTCTTTTGTTTCCATTTTGATAACCCCAATTTCCGTTGTATTGATTTCCTTTCAAACGAAAGACCTCATCAGTATATGCGCCTGCGGTACCTCTTCTGCTTGGCGTACGCATAAAACTTACACTTATACTGTTTGTCAAGTTTATATATTTCTCTAGACTCAAAAGCATCGAGCTGGCCTCATAAACTGTACCTTCACGATAACCCTGATCTCCCCATCGTTTACTTCCGCTTATTAAATATGACCAGTCATGAGGCAAACTACCCACATGGCTTACAGACGTTTTATGCTGATATGACCTATTAGAATGAGCATATGAAACTCTGGTTCCGTGCCTGTATTTTGAAGCTCTTGTGGTGAGAGAGGTAACTCCTAAAGCTCCTCCAAAAGTTTTTTCCGAGATGCCTAAGGGCTCCGTTTGGTCTTGGCTTCTATAAATTCCATCAACACCTCCCCAATTGCTCCAAGCGGGTCTATGATCATACAATCTGTTTTGCTGCACACCATTTAACAAAAAAGTCTTTTGGGCCGAATCTAAACCCCTAGTACTATAAAAGACACCTTGGAATTCAAATCCAACAGTATTCAAATAAACATCATCTGAAGCAGAGAAAATCCCAGAAACATTAGAAACTTCCCCTGTTTCGTCTTCCAACTGATCATCTGTTAAGCTAATCAAACTAAAATCTTCCTCTGTTTTGTCCAAAGGCTTTAAGAAAACTACCTTATCCTTTAAATCTTTCACGGTGATCCATTGTTTATGATACGCTTTTGCGGTTATCACAAATTGTTCTATTTGTTTATTTACCGGAAAGGAGAATACACCATTGACATTTGTAAAAAAATAATGATTGATGGTGTTTGGAATCTCTACTTCAAAAGCAGTAATGGGTTTATTCGTTCTAAGATCTTTAACGTACCCCGAGATTTTCTCTTGTTGACTATAGGCCATAACGGTGCATATAGAACAACAAAAAATGTTGTGAATTATAGCCATCTTTTTCTTTTTTCAAATACAAATTAATAAATTTAAAATAAAAAACCTATGACTTTGAAAAACAACTTGTTCGCTCTGTTTTTGTTGCTTTATATCCATAGCCCCGCACAAAAAAAGTATATCGTCCAGACCATAGCTTTTTATAATTTAGAAAATTTATTTGATACGATTAACAACCCCAATAAAATGGATGAATTGAGTCCGATTATGGAAATAAAATCCAGACGAAAAGAAATCTATACTGACAAATTATCAAAACTTGCCTCTGTCTTATCTAGTATAGGAAAGCAACAAAACAATTTACCACCCTCGATCATTGGCGTAGCAGAAGTAGAAAACAAAAAAGTGCTGGAAGACTTAATCGCTACCGATCCCCTAAACAAATATCACTACCAAATTATTCATTTTGATGCTCCAGACCTGAGAGGAATTGATACTGCTTTATTGTACAACAGAGATGTTTTTACTCCTATTCGTAGCGAAGCAATTGATGCCAAGCTTTACAACAACAACTTCATCGTACACACAAGAGATATCCTATGGGTAACTGGATATTTGCTAAACGAAAAAGTAAACATCTTGGTCAATCATTGGCCTTCAAGAAGAGGAGGTGCAAAAAAGAGTAGTATCTTAAGAGAACGTGTAGCCAAAAGAAACCTTTATATTCTGTCCAAAATTCACGAAGAAGACCCCAACGCTAAAATCATTATCATGGGAGATTTTAATGACAATCCTACAAACAAAAGCTTTAAACAAATACTTCAGACCAAAAAAGCCAAAACAGAACTGGAAAAAGGAGATTTGTACAATCCCTTTGAAAAAATGTTCATTGCAGGTTTAAATACCTTAACCTATAGAAGCGAACTGTTTTTGTTTGATCAGATTCTATTTAGTGACAACTTTATCACTTTGAAAAAAGATTTTAGTTCGTTTAGATTTTACAAGGCTGGAATATTTAACCCAAATTACATGACTTTACAAAAGGGTAAATACAAAGGAAGCCCCAAAAGAAGTTTTTCTGGAAGCACCTATTTAGGTGGATATAGTGATCATTACCCTGTTTACGGATATCTTGTCAAAGAAAACAAATCAAATTAAAGTCATCTTTAAAATCTAACTTATATTTGTGATCAAAATAGAGAACATGGCATTAATCTTAATGATCGAAACATCTACCAAAAACTGCTCCGTAGGTCTATCAAAAGACGGTAAGTGTATATCACTGAAAGAAGAAAACAAAGGGGATTATTCTCATGCTGAGAAACTACATCTATTCATTGAAGAAATCTTAAAGAAAGAAAATATTTCTGCTAAAGATTTAGACGCCATTGCTGTTGGTAAAGGACCAGGGTCTTATACCGGTTTGCGAATTGGAGTTTCTGCAGCAAAAGGATTGGCTTATGCCATCAACAAACCTTTGATTGCCATAGACACCTTGAAATCACTCGCAAAAACCATTCAAGTTGAAAAAGGATTGATTGTACCAATGTTAGACGCCAGAAGACTAGAGGTTTACAGCGCTATTTTTAATTCCAAGCATGAATACACCAGAAAGGCCGAAGCAGAAATTATCAACGCAACCTCTTACACCTCTTTACTGGAAGAGCAACCTATTTATTTTTTAGGAGATGGAGCTTTTAAATGTCAAACACTAATCAAACATGAACAAGCTCACTTCATAGCCGATAAATTTCCATCTGCAAAAGAGATGGCCAGCCTAGTAGAAGAAAAATACCTAAACAACCTCTTTGAAGACACTGCTTACTTTGAACCTTTTTACCTGAAAGACTTTATGGTTACTCCGCAAAAAAAGAAACCATTTACTTCATGAAAGAAATGGCAACAATAATAAAAATTTTACCGTTACTTATTTTAACAAACAACACATCAAGTTTCCAAACAACCGCATCGCTACTCGTCAAAAAACAGATTTATTTAGCTAAATTTCATAACATTTAATTAACATCTTCCCTTGCTTTTTTTTTAGTATTTTTAGGCCCTAATCAAATTTCTAAATGGAAAACATTTATTTCTTAATGATCCTTGCGTTGGCGCTTTTGGCCACGATTGATTTAATCGTAGGTGTGAGTAACGATGCTGTGAATTTTTTAAACTCCGCTATAGGATCAAAGGCCATTAGTCCAAAAAATATTATGATTATTGCCAGCATAGGAGTTCTCGTCGGCGCGATTACCTCTAGCGGGATGATGGAAGTTGCTAGAAAAGGAATTTTTGTACCTAGTCAATTCTACTTCAACGAAATCATGTACATTTTTATGGCGGTGATGATTACTGACATCCTACTGTTAGATATTTTCAACACCTTAGGAATGCCTACTTCAACAACAGTTTCTATTGTGTTTGAATTGCTCGGTGCTGCTGTTGCCATGTCCATCTTAAAGATTTCTGCGGATGAAACAAAGTCTATGGCTGACATTTGGGAATATATCAATCACGAGAAAGCGCTACTTATTATTTTTGGAATCCTGCTCTCGGTTGTTATCGCATTTTCTATAGGAGCATTGGTCCAGTTTTTCTCTAGAATTGTTTATTCTTTTAACCTTCAGGAAAAAAAATCATACATAAACGCCTTATTTGGTGGTCTAGCAATTACCGCTATCACTTATTTCATCTTTATAAAAGGAATGAAAGGCACTCCGTACTACACGAATACGAAGCATTTAATTGAGGGGCAAACCTTAAACATTCTTTTGATGGGAATTGTAGTGTGGACCCTGATTTCACAACTTCTAATTAGCGTTTTCAAAGTTAACATCTTGAAAGTAATTATTGGCGTAGGAACTTTTTCTTTGGCCATGGCTTTTTCTGGAAATGATCTGGTGAACTTTGTTGGTGTTCCCATTGCTGCATGGAATTCTTTTGAAGCATGGTCTGCATCTGGTGTGCCAGCTCATGAATTTTCTATGGAAATCTTAGCTGCTAAAGTTCCCTCTAACCCTTTACTATTGATCTTAGCTGGTGGGGTAATGGTCATCACACTATGGTTTTCTAAAAAAGCCAAAACAGTTATTGAAACAGGGGTAAACTTGTCTAGACAAGGAGATGGACATGAAAAATTTCAGGCGACTCAAGCCTCAAGGGGGTTAGTGAGATTTGGAATGTTAATCAATGCAGGTCTGAATCTTTTAATTCCAGAGAAAACCAAAAAATACATCGACACAAGGTTTGAAAGACCTAGTTTTGCACTTTCAAAAGACAAAAGCTACGAAGTGCCAGCCTTTGATATGGTTAGGGCTTCTATCAACTTAGTCGTGGCTGGTATTTTAATTTCTGTAGGAACGTCTTTGAAATTGCCTTTGTCTACTACATATGTAACCTTTATGGTTGCTATGGGTACCTCTTTAGCCGACAGGGCTTGGGGTAGAGAAAGTGCTGTTTATAGAATTGCTGGGGTTTTAAGTGTGATTGGTGGATGGTTCTTAACCGCTATTGTAGCATTTACATTCTCAGCTATTGTTGCTTTTTTAATCAACCTTGGTGGACCATCAATGATTGCAATCCTATTGCTAACCGTACTTTTCTTAATCACTAGAAATTATATCAAACACTCACAAAAAGAAAAAGAAAAGGAAGCAAAAAAAGCCATCAAAAAAGAAACCGTTGACACCATTAACGGTGTGATCAATGAAAGTTCTGATCATATCATCCAAGTATTAGGTAGGGTACGTAAACTATACTCTAATGTTGTCATCAACTTGGCAGATCAAAACTTAGACAAGCTAAAGAAAAACGACAAACATGTAAACAAACTTAACCAGGAAATTGATGAGCTACGCAACGATGTCTTCTACTTTATCAAATCTTTGGAGAAAAGTTCGGTTGAAGCTAGTAAGTTTTATATTTCTGTGTTAGGCTATCTAGAAGACATTTCACAATCGATTAGCTATATTTCTAAAATTAGCTACAAGCATGTGAACAACAACCACAAGCCCTTAAACAAAGAACAAATTGTTGATTTGAAATCTATCATGTCTGGACTTGAAACCGTTTTGAATGACATCTCACAAGTACTAGAGAGTCAATCTTTTGAAAAAGTTTTTGCTATTATAGAGAAAAAACAAACACTACTTGACAATGTCTCTGAATCTTTAGGGAAACAGATTGATAGAATTAGAACTGTAGAAACAAGTGCAAAAAACACGACACTTCACTTTGGGATCATTATGGAATCTAAAGATTTAATCATGGCCCTAATCAATCTATCTGAACTGATCAATAGCATACAATCTAGTGTGGTTAAAAAATAAAGAATGATACCTATAAAAAACCGCTTTTGTTGTTACAAAAGCGGTTTTTTTTATCTTCTTTAAACGGATTGCTTAAGACAATACCGACTTGATTCTAGTTACTGCTTCTCTCAACTGCGCCTCAGATGCTGCGTAAGAGATACGAATACAATTAGGAGCTCCAAAAGACTCTCCAGATACGGTTGCTACATTCGCTTGTTCTAACAAAAGCATAGAAAAGTCTGCAGCAGTTTCAATGGTTTTCCCTTGAAAAGATTTTCCAAAGAAAGCAGAAACATCAGGAAAAATATAGAAAGCACCTTTGGGGATATTTAACTTAAACCCATCAATGGCCCCTAACAATTCCAACATCATATCCCTACGCTTTTGAAATTCCTCAACCATATAATCTATTCTTGATACCGGCTCAGTCAACGCAGTAATTGCGGCTCTTTGGGCGATACAGTTTGTTCCAGATGTAATCTGACCTTGCATTTTTGTACAAGCCTTTGCAATCCACTCAGGAGCACCAATATATCCAATTCTCCATCCAGTCATTGCAAATGCTTTTGCCAATCCATTAACTGTTATAGTTCTATCGTACATGGAGGGAATACAAGCAATACTGAAATTTGGCGTACCATAATTGATGTGCTCATAAATCTCATCAGATACGATAAAAATATCTGGATACTTTTCTAACACTGCTGCCAATGCTTTGTAATCCTCCTCGGTATAAACTGTCCCACTTGGATTATTTGGAGAATTAAAGAAAACTAATTTTGTTTTTGGTGTGATTGCTTCTTCTAATTGAGCAGGCGTAATTTTAAAATCTGCTTCAATAGAAGATGGGATTTCTTTATATGTTGCTCCCCCCAAAATCCCTAAAGCAGAATATGATACCCAGTATGGTGCTGGTAACAAAACCTCATCTCCTGGATTTAATAAAACTTGAGTTATGTTTGCAAGGGATTGTTTTGCTCCAGTTGAAACCACAATCTGATTTGGCTTGTAATCTAAGTTGTTGTCTCTTTTAAATTTTAAAGAAATTGCTTCTTTTAAATCAGCATAACCATCAACAGGACTATATGAATTGTAATTGTCGTTGACTGCTTGAATTGCAGCATCCTTGATGTAGTCTGGTGTATTAAAATCTGGTTCCCCTAAACTTAAACTAATAATATCTTTACCTGCTGCTTTTAATTCTCTTGCTTTTGCAGCCATTGCTAATGTTGCTGATGCTGGTAAACCTGTGATTCTGTCTGATAAAACTTGTTTCATTGCTTAATTTACTTATAATAATTATTTATCCCACTTGAGGTTGCTTTCCTAAAACAACCAATTGATTAATATGTGCTTTTAATGCTTCCTTCACGGTTTCATATTCGTGATAGGGTAGTTGAAATTCTTTCGCTGTTTTTTTAACAATCTTAGAAATGTCTTTGTAATGGACATGAGAGATTGTTGGAAATATGTGATGCTCTATTTGAAAGTTTAACCCTCCTAAAAAAAAGGAAACAAATTTGTTTTGAGTCGCAAAATTTGCAGTTTCTTGCAATTGATGCGCTGCCCAGCTTCTTTTTTCTTTTTCTAATTTTTCAGCGGAAACAACCTCAATAGCATCTGTAATATGTGCCAATTGAAATACTGTGCTCAGCACGAAACCTGCTACATAATGCATAACCATGAAACCAACCAACCACTGATACCACATAACATTCATGACTAACAATGGCAATACTAGCCAAAATAAGTAATAAACTATTTTGGTCATAACCAATAAGCTCCACTCCTTCGTCGCATTTAACTCTCCCTCAGCACTTAACTTCTGCTTGATATACTTGGGTGTCTGTCTAAAATCTACTACCAAAGCCCATTGGATAGTCAACAATCCGTATAAAAAGAAAGCATAAAACCGTTGGTATTTATGAAATCGTTTCCAAGGTTCAAAAGGGGACAATCTAAGAACACCCTGTATGTCTATATCTTCGTCAATTCCTTCTACATTGGTATAGGTATGGTGTAATAAATTATGCTGAACTTTCCAGTTATAGACATTACCCGCCAAAATATAAATGGTATTACCCATCAATTGATTAACCCACCATCTACTTGAAAAAGAACCGTGATTACTATCGTGCATTACATTCATACCAACACCTGCCATTCCCAACCCCATCATCCCACAAAGTAAAACACGCAACAAATTGTGCATTGGGAAAATAATGATAGAAAGATAAGAGACAAACAGCAAAGATAACATCAGTGCTGCCTTGGTATAAAGCACCCAATTTCCGGTACGTTTAAGATTGTTGTCTTTAAAATACTTGTTAACTCTTTGATTAAGAGTTTTAAAAAATTGATTGTTGCTTTCTCGTGAAAAACTTGCTTGCCGCATTTAGTCGTATAGTTCTGACTACAAAAGTAATTAATTTTTATTCAGTTTATTTGAATTCTGCCGTAAGAAATTCAAATTTCAATAGTTTTTATTTAAACTCTAAAAATTATTTAACCTCACTATTACCCTCTGTTTTTGATTGAAATCATTTACTTTTGTAATATCATGACAGCAGTAACTACCATTTTAAAATACTTTCCAGAGTTATCCGAAACCCAAATTGCGCAGTTTACAGCCCTGGACAAACTCTACAAGCACTGGAATGCCCAGATCAATGTAGTTTCTCGAAAAGACATTGACGAACTATACGTGAGACATATCCTTCACTCTTTAGGGATCGCAAAAGTTCAAAAGTTTAAACCTGGAGCTAGAATTCTAGATGTAGGAACAGGAGGTGGTTTCCCTGGAATTCCTCTGGCTATTTTATTTCCCGAAACTGAATTCTTTTTGGTAGACGCTATTGGTAAAAAAATAAAAGTTGTAAACGAGATTGCAGAAGAAATCGGACTCATAAACCTCAAAGCAGAACACATNAGGGCAGAAAAGGTGAAAGGTGAGTTTGACTTTATCGTAAGTAGAGCTGTGACCGCAATGCCTGATTTTATAAAATGGGTAAAAAACAAATGTGCTAAAAAGAATAATCATTCTTTAAAAAATGGAATTTTATACTTGAAAGGAGGAGATTTAACAGAGGAATTGAAAGATTTCCCAAACTCGAATTTATATGAGTTACCTAACTATTTTAAAGAAGATTTTTTTGAAACTAAAAAAGTAGTTCACCTTCCTTTAAAATATAAACCGCGTAAATAAATGCAATTGAAAATTTTTCTTGTTGGACTACTTATTTCTTGCACGCTAATGGCGCAACAAGAACAAGAGATAGAGAAATACATAGATTCTATTTACCTTGAAGATCAATTCTATTTCGGATTACTATATAATTTTAACATGACCAACAACAATAATATTGAATCTAGCGGAGTGCCTTTTTGCGTCAAAACAGGCTTTATCAAAGACATCCCACTGAATAAAAAAAGAAACAAGGCACTGGGGTTAGGAGTTGGTTATAATTTTGATGTGGTAAGACCTAATATCGTCATTCAAAACCAAAACCAAGGTTTGGTATTTAATGTTGACAATAGTGATCAAAGTACTAATTACGCCAGTCATGAAATTGAATTTCCACTTGAATTCCGATGGAGAACTTCAACTGCAACTAATGATAGCTTTTGGAGAATATATACTGGTGTTTCTTTCGTAAAAATTCTAAAAAGTACTGCTAGCTTTAAGAACAGCGCCGTTAACACCACTACTTTCAAAGATATCCCAGCTATAAACAGGAACAAGTATACCTTGTATACCTCTGTTGGTTTTGGTACTTGGAATCTTTACGTGAAATACTATCTAAACAGGTTTTTTGACAACAATATAGATAGAGAAAAAGAGGAAAACATCAATTTCAACCAACTAAAAGTGGGGGTTATGATGTATTTACTATAAAACAAGACTGGTTAGTATCGGCAATAAAAACCCTAGGATAGATCCAATTATAATCTCTTTAAAATTATGTGCTTTCAACTTTAATCTTACAGTTGCCAATACTCCTGTCATCATAAAAAGAAGGGCAATCACAAAAATTGAATACTGATAGGCAACACCATAGACAACAGCAAAACCTAGTAAACTTGTCATTCCAAGTAAATGTAAACTTGCTTTGATCTTGAAATAAAGAAAGATGAAAACAGCTATCAATCCCAAGGCAATAGCATAAACTAAAATAGTCAATTCTCTTATTTGCCAGACACGACTGATCATAAGGGCTAAAAATAAATAATTTACAAACATTAAAATGACTGGCAATTTCCTATCATTGATCTCAGGAACTTCAATGCTTTTGATTCGTCCTGTAAACTTTAGGAAAAAAATCATTAGTAAAGGCAATAAAAAAGTACACCCTACCACAAGAAAGAAAATCAAATATATTTGCATTTTAGAGAGCGGTAATGGCAAATGAGTTAAATATAACCATGAGCCAAACATGGGTAAAAATATAGGATGCAAAAGGATTGATATAGCTTTGTAAATTTTTTTCATACTTATATTTCCTTTCTCAATCTTGCAACAGGAATGTCTAACTGTTCTCTATACTTGGCAACAGTTCTACGAGCAATTAAATACCCCTTATCTTTCAGCAAGGAAGACAATTTATCATCTGTTAAAGGTTTCTTTTTGTTTTCTTCATCAATTACGGTTTTTAAAATACTCTTTATTTCTCTTGTAGAAATATCTTCTCCTAGGTCATTTTTCATCGACTCAGAGAAAAACTCTTTAACCAATTTTGTACCATAAGGGGTCGCGCAATATTTACTGTTTGCAACTCTAGAAACCGTAGAAATATCCATATCAATCTTTTCTGCCACATCTTTTAAAATCATAGGTTTCAATTTCCCTTCATCACCTGTGAGTAAATATTCTTTTTGCATTTTCATGATCGTACTCATAGTAAGCATCAATGTTTGTTGGCGCTGCTTGATGGCATCAATAAACCACTTCGCAGAATCTAGTTTCTGCTTTATGAATAATACTGCATCTTTTTGAGATTTGGTTTTGACCTTGGCCTCTTTATACCCTTTTAGCATATTATTATACTCCCTTGAAACATGTAAATCTGGAGCATTTCTTGAATTCAACAACAATTCTAATTCTCCTTCGGAAATTCTTATGGTAAAATCTGGCACTACCTGTGCTGCTATTTTAGAATTCCCTACCACTGCCCCTCCTGGCTTTGGGTTTAATTTTGATATTTCTTTAATCGCATCTTTTAGTTCTTCTTCAGAAACCTCATACTTTGTCAGCAATTTTTGATAGTGTTTTTTTACAAAAGCATCAAAAGATAATTCCAACATTCTTATCGCCAAAGCTATTGATCTTGTGAATGGTTTTGACTTTAATTGAATAATGAGACATTCTTTTAAATCTCTTGCTCCAACACCTGTAGGCTCTAATTTTTGTACGACACGATACAAGACATCGTCCACTTTTTTCTCCTCTACAAAAATATTTTGAGTAAAAGCCAAATCATCAACAATATCAATCGAATCTCTCCTTAAATAACCATTATCATTAATGCTACCCACTAAAAACTCAGCAATAATATACTCTTCATCACCCAAAGAAAAAGTATTCAATTGATTGATTAAAGACTGGTGAAAGCTAATTCCTCCTGCATAAGGCACTTCCTTTTCTTCATCATCTGCAGCGTAATTATTTGCTTGTAATTTGTAACTTGGAATATCGTCATCGCTCAAATACTCATCAATATTAATATCATCTGCTTCGATGGAATCATTACCTTCATCCGCATAATCATCATAATTATCCTCAAATGCCTCCTCTTGTTCTTTCCCAGACTCTAACGCTGGATTCTCTTCAATCTCTTGTTTTAGTTTTTGCTCAAAAGCTTGGGTAGGCATCTGTATCATCTTCATCAACTGGATTTGTTGTGGCGATAATTTTTGAGATAACTTTAAATTGAGACTTTGTTTTAACATAATACTTGATGCAATTCTGTTGACTTTTACTCTAAGATAGTAAAGTATCTGATAGAAACTCACAAATGTCACATCAAATTCAATGCCGAAAAATTAATACACTGATAATCATTTAAATACACCGATGATCTTCGTGATAAAATATTATTTTCGAGTTATACCTGGACAGACAAACCCTTTTTGACAACCAACATTAATCTCAATAGTATTGACTCAATTAAGCATTGTTTTTATTGATTGCGTAAACAAACATCACAAACCAATCCCATAAAAAAAGCTCAAGTGTTTACTTGAGCTTTTTTTATGGGATTCGTCTAATTCTTTATTTTGCTAAAAAAGAACTCACGTTATTTTCTATTCTTACAAGTACATCAGAGATGTCAGCTTTCACAAAAACCTCTCCTGTAATCTGCTCATACAACTCTATATACCTATTTGATATTTCTTCTATTTTCTCTGTTGTCAAATCTGGTATTTGCTGACCATCCTTTCCTTGAAATCCATTTTCTATCAACCACTGACGAACAAATTCTTTAGATAATTGCTTTTGAGAAATGCCTTTATCTTGTCTCTCTTGGTATCCCTCTTTATAAAAATAACGAGAAGAATCTGGAGTGTGAATTTCATCAATTACTACAATTTTTCCCTCTGCAGTTTTTCCAAATTCGTATTTGGTATCGACCAATATCAACCCTCTTTCGGCAGCCAGTGCTGTACCTTCTCTGAACAAAGCTAACGTATATGATTCTAGCTGCTTATAGTCTTCTTCTGAAACCACTCCATTTGCTATTATAGCCTCACGAGAAATATCTTCATCATGATCTCCTAGATCTGCCTTTGTTGTTGGTGTAATAATAGGCGTTGGAAATTTATCATTTTCCTTCATCCCGTCTGGCATCTTAACACCGCACAAAACCCTTTCTCCATTTTTATAAGTTCTCCAAGCATGTCCAGTACAATATCCGCGAACTACCATTTCTACTTTAAAGGGTTCACATGCATAACCTACAGTCACATTTGGATCAGGAACCCCTAAAACCCAGTTAGGACAAATATGCTTAGTTGCATCTAACATCTTAGCTGCTATCTGATTTAAAATCTGTCCTTTGTATGGTATTTGCTTTGGCATAATGACATCAAAAGCAGAAAGTCTATCAGAAGCCACCATCACTAGTTTTTGGTCTACCGTATAGACTTCGCGAACTTTTCCTTTGTAGATGGCTGTCTGCCCTGGAAAACTAAAATTGGTATCGTTAATTGTATGACTCATTTCATCATTTAATTTATTGCAAAAATAGACAAAGTTTGTAAAGTAATTAGGGTTTCTAAAATTAAAAATTCAGCATGACGCTTACTGGTAGGTTTTAAATTAAACCCTCTATTCCGTCTCTATGCTCTTATAGGCTGTAATAATTTCTTTCACCAAACGGTGTCGGATTACATCCTTACCATCCAAAAATACCTGAGCAATTCCTTTGACATCTTTCAACGCCAATAGAGCTTCTTTCAATCCGGATACTTGTTTTCTTGGCAAATCTATTTGACCTGGATCTCCATTTACAACAAACTTTGCTCTTTTCCCCATTCGAGTTAAAAACATTTTCATTTGGCTATGTGTGGTGTTTTGAGCTTCATCTAAAATCACAAATGCATTGTCCAAAGTCCTACCTCTCATAAAAGCAAGAGGAGCTATCTGTATGACACCTTTTTCCATATGAGAAGCTAATCTTTCTGCCGGAATCATGTCCCTCAATGCATCATACAGCGGCTGCATATAGGGATCTAATTTTTCTTTCATGTCGCCAGGTAAAAAACCTAAGTTCTCTCCAGACTCTACTGCAGGTCTTGTTAAAATTATTTTTTTAACCTCTTTTTCTTTTAATGCTCTAACCGCCATAGCGACAGCTGTGTATGTTTTCCCGGTACCTGCTGGGCCAACAGCAAACAACATATCATTGGTTTCCATGGCTTTTACCATGTTTCGTTGATTATCTGTTTGTGCTTTAATAAAATTCCCTCCAACACCATGCACCAAAATCTCATCATTTGCACGTTTTTTTTGCAACTCATGCTGAGAGGCCAACAATAATTGCTCTATGCTCGTTTCATCTAAACTATTGTATTTGAGCAAGTAATTAACTAAAATCTGAATTCTTTTTTCAAATTCATCCAACAAAAGGGATTCCCCATATGCTTTTATTGTATTTCCCCTAACAACTAATTTTAGCTTAGGATAATACGATTTGATTAAATCTAGGTAGGTATTGTTAGATCCAAAAAAGTCTATTGGATTTATTTCTTCTAGGGTTATTAGGCGTTCGTTCAAGCTAAAAATCTGTTTATAAATTGCACTGACAAAGTACATAAATATCATTTACAATTCTTTAAATTTGCTCATAATTATTATCATTAAAATTTCAATAGCTCTCTTTATATATGGCAATTATCACCTTAACAACAGACTTTGGCATAAAAGATCATTTTGTTTCTGCTGTAAAAGGAGCCATATTTACCCTACTGCCCGAAACTAGGGTCGTTGATATTTCCCATCAGATTTCGCCATTCAACATAACAGAAACTGCTTATATCCTAAAAAACGCATACAAGAATTTTCCTAAAGGGACAATTCATATTATCGGGGTAGATTCTGAAATGACTCCTGACAACAAACACATTGCGCTTCAGCTAGACGATCACTATTTTGTTTGCCCAGATAACGGAATCATATCTATGATTGCCTCCGAAATCAACCCTACAAAAATTGTGGAAATTAATATTCATAATAGGATTGAAAGTAGTTTTTCTGTACTAGATGTATTTGTAAATGTGGCTTGTCACATCGCACGTGGTGGAACACTAGATGTTATAGGACGTCCGTTAGATAAAATCACCAAAGTGGTTGAGCTACAACCACAGATTGTATCTGAAAGCAAAATCATTGGTTCTGTTATTTATATTGACAATTATGGAAATGTTATCTCTAACATCACCAAAGAGCTATTCAATAGAGTTGGCAAAGGAAGATCTTTCACTTTATCAGCTGGCAATTACAACTTCAAAAAAATACTTAACAAGTACAGTGACATCGTAAACTTTTCTCAACCTATAAACGAACGAAATCTAGCCGGAAATAAGTTAGCGCTGTTCAACTCCGGCAACTATTTAGAAATTGCACTTTACAAAAGTAATCTGGAAACTGTTGGTGGCGCGTCTACCTTGTTAGGACTTGGCTACAGAAGTACGATAGGTATAGAATTTGAAAAAATCACAATTGATGAAAGCCATTTTTAATAAAGAAATCCAATCTTTTTTCAGCAACCCTGTTGGCTATCTGCTAGTGATTTCATTCTTGCTACTCAACGGACTAATGCTTTGGGTGTTCAAAGGCTCTAGCAATGTGTTCTATAGCGGATTCGCTGATATCAATGCTTTTTTTAGTAATAGTTCTTGGATTTTAGCTGTTTTAATTCCTGCAATGACAATGAAAAGTTTTGCTGACGAATACAACAACGGAACTATAGAAATCCTTAAAACGCTGCCTGTGTCACATACTCATATCGTATTGGCAAAATTTTGGGCTTTTATGGTGGTCATTTTTATCACCTTAACTCCATCACTAGTATTTGTTTATTCCACCTACCAACTAGGAAACCCTATTGGAAATATAGACTTAGGCAGTACCTTAACCTCCTATTTTGGATTGGCCTTATTGGCTTCGACTTATATTGGCATTGGACTCTTTAGCTCTATCGTGATGCTAAACAACGTGAGCGCATTTATTCTTAGTACCATCATTAATTTTACACTCTATTTTGGGTTTACTGCAATAGAAAACGTATCCGAAATTACTTCTTCCGGATGGGGAAATTTTGGAATCACACCCCATTTTGAGGGAATGACACGCGGTGTAATAGATTCAACAGACCTCATATACTTCATCTCTTTGACCTTAGCATTTTTAGTATGGACTAAAATAAAACTAGACCATGTCTAAAAGCACCAAACATATCTTGTATATTACTGTTTTACTACTGGCAGTAAACTTAAACTTTATTGGTCATAAAATACATTATCGATGGGACATGACCAAAGACAAACGTTATTCCATCTCAAAACCAACCGTAAACCTTCTGAAAACTTTGAACAAAGATGTTCATATTTCTGTTTATTTATCAGGAAATCTCCCTTTTGACTTTGAAAAGCTTAGTAAAGAAACTTCTTACTTCTTAGAAGAGTTAGCTACTAAAAACAACAGAATTTCTTTTACGATGGTCAATCCAAAAGGAAAAGAAGAAACGTTAGCTCAACAAGGGCTTAATCCAAGTAGATTAACCATTCAAGAAGATGGAAAAATTTCTGAAAGCTCTATTTTTCCTTACGCCATAGTAAGAAGCGGAAAAAAAAGGACACTGATCAACCTGTTAAAGAGTTCATACTTTGAAAACCAAGAAAGTCAGATAGAAAATGCTATTCAGAATCTAGAATTTGCTTTCGCTGATGGAATCCAAAGCGTGACTGCAAACAAAAAACAAAAAATTGCGATACTCAAAGGTAATGGGGAATTGCAAGATATTTATCAGTATGACTGGCTAAGAACTCTTGGAAAAAACTATCACCTCGCGCCTTTCACCTTAGATTCTATTTCTGATCACCCACAAACAACTTTGCAAAAGTTAAAAGAGTACGATCTTATTATTATCAGTAAACCTACCGAGGCATTTACTGAAAAAGAAAAATTCACTTTAGACCAGTACACCATGAGTGGAGGAAAGTCTATTTGGCTTCTGGATATGGTACATACTCCTAAAGATAGTTTGATGCAAAATGGAAAGCTTCTGGCTTATCAACGAGATTTAAATTTGACGGATTATCTTTTTAATTATGGTATTCGTATTCAAAAACACCTAGTAAGAGATTTATATGCAACCAACATTACACTAGCGACGGGTAAAGTAGGAAACAATACTCAATTTGATCAATTCTTATGGGACTATTACCCGCTAATAAAGAGCAATAACAAACATGTAATCAGCAAAAACATTGGTGAAATAAAATTAGAGTTTGTAAGTAGTATAGATACTTTGAATTCTGCCCTAAAAAAAACACCTTTGCTAGAAACTTCTAACTTAACCAAAATTTTAAAAGTTCCTAATTTTGTGGACTTAGCAAGTATTGGTGAAACAAAAGATATGGAAACCTATAGTGAGGGCTCTAAAATTCTTGGTGTCCTAATTGAAGGAAACTTCGATTCAGCATATAAAAACAGGATCAAACCCTACAAAACAAAGTTTACACCAAGCGGAAAAAACAATAAAATGATTGTGATTGCAGATGGAGACATCAGCAGTAATGACATTGCNAAAGGACAACCTTTGGCATTAGGACTTGACAAATGGAANCAACAATTTTACAATAACAAACAATTCTTAATGAATGCTGTTAATTATTTGTTAAATGATAATGGACTCATTCAATTACGGACTAAAAAAGTTATCATTGACAAGATCAATAAACCCAAAGCCTTTGAAGAAAAATTAAAATGGCAATGGATCAACTTGTTGCTGCCTACTGCTATTCTTGGTGTTTTTGGGCTCATAAATTTCTATGTCCGAAAGCGTAAATATTTATAATAGGTTATCAACACTTTGCTAAATTATGTTTAAAACATTTATTGGAAACATTGAGTTTTAGACCTATATTAGCTTTCACGTATAACGCAATATCACACAACGTAACTCTATGAAATTTATAGTATCAAGTTCACAACTATTAAAACAATTACAAGTATTAAGTGGAGTAATTAGCACTAGTAGTACTTTGCCTATTTTAGATAATTTTTTATTCGATTTAAGTGAAAACGAACTGAAAATATCTGCTTCAGACCTAGAAACTACTATGTCCACTAGTATAGAAGTCCAGTCTGACAATGAAGGATCCATTGCAGTACCTTCAAGAATATTATTAGACACCCTAAAAACACTTCCTAACCAACCGCTAACTTTCAAAATAGAAGGAAATAATAAAGTAGAAATTACCTCTGAACAAGGGAACTATGGAATGCCCTTTTTTGAAGGAAGTGATTTCCCCAAAGAAGTTTCATTAGAAAACCCTAACACGACTATAGTACCGGCAAACGTATTGGCCAATGCTATTTCCAAAACAATTTTTGCGACGGGTAATGATGATTTAAGACCCGTAATGAGCGGTGTTTTCTTTCAATTTGGCACAGAAAGCTTAACTTTTGTAGCTACCGATGCTCATAAACTTGTAAAGTATACACGAAAAGATGTAAGAGCAGAAGAAGCAGCAGAATTTATCATGCCTAAAAAGCCCCTGAACATACTAAAAGGAATTTTGGCAACTTCAGATGCTGAAGTATCCATTACATACAATGAAGCAAATGCAAAATTTACTTTTGATAATGTTGCGTTGACCTGTAGGCTAATTGATGGTAAATACCCAAATTACAATGCAGTAATTCCTAAGGAAAACCCAAATAAATTAACGATCTCTAGAGGTTCTTTTCTAAACTCTACCAAGCGTGTGTCTATTTTCTCAAGCAAAACCACACACCAAATTCGTTTAAAAATGGCAGGAACAGAACTAAACATTTCTGCTGAGGATATTGATTTTTCAAACAAAGCCAAAGAGCGTTTGTTGTGTGAATATCAAGGTGATGATCTAGAAATTGGGTTCAACTCACGATTCTTAACTGAGATGCTAAATAATTTATCATCAGATCATATACAGTTAGAAATGTCATTACCCAATAGAGCAGGAATCTTAACTCCGGCCGATGGTACTGAAGAAGGAGAAGAGATTACAATGCTAGTTATGCCAGTAATGTTAAGTAATTAATTCTAACT
>JGI26084J50262_1000007_pt1 | contig 109406 bp, 109 predicted proteins | sample SaaInl6LU_22_DNA_FD_50262 | JGI IMG/M metagenome (IMG submission 50262) | reverse complement strand
TTTTTTAATAATTTATCTATGTGTAAAACTTTTAATCGTAAAGAATCTTTTTGTTCTTTAGTAATTTGCTCTATTTTTTTAGAGATTTTAAGAGCTTCCTTTTCGAATATTTTTTCTTGAGATTTTATAAGGGATGTTGTAAATATCAATACTATTATTAATAATTTTTTCATTGTAATTGGTTTTAGATTTTTTTTAATTAGTTATTTCTAAAGGCTATAGCAGAAGCAATATTTGAAACTCTATTTTTCAATAATTTTAAGAAATTATTCTGAAAATCATTATCATCTATTGTTCTTTCTACTTCTACTAAAATGGTATTTGGATTAACTTTTAAATCCGATTTTTTGAGCTCAATTTTTATCGTGTTTAAAATACTATCTCTATCCACATTATATTTAGCATAATATTGTTCTANTTCTTGTGAAGTATGTGTAACTGAAAAAAGTAAGTCATCAGCATTTACTTTAATTTTAGTGTTCTTATTTTTTATTTTTGTTATTGATGCTTTTGTAATGTTTTCTATTTGTTGTTTCTTTTTATCTACTTCTGACTTAACATCAACAATAGCTAATCCTTTATTTTGTCTTTTATCAGTTACTTTTTTCTGTCTTTTTTTCTTGTAAATGTTATTCTTTACAACGATTTTATCTTCTGATTTTGAGAATTCATCTGCATCAATTTCCTCTTTCACCAACGCTTCTTCTACAGGAATTTCATTTATGAATTCTTCTATTTTAGAATCGATACTATTTTTATCTACTGGTTTTACAACTACCTCTTTTATAGGTTTAAAATCACTAGAATCTTTAGAGAATAATTGAACTCCTATANTAACCAATAACAAAATACTTGCTGCTGCACCTATATAAAAAAACCAACCAATTTTCTTTTGTTTCGGTTGCTCATCTAGTTGAACAGACAAGCGTTCCCAAGCAGAAGCTGATGGCTCAAAAGTTCTATTTTCGAACTTCTTTTTTATTTGTTGATCTAATTTATTCGTTTTCATGAACTACTTTATTCATTTTTATATAATTTTTCTGCAAAAGTTTACGCGCTTTAAATAATTGCGTTTTTGATGTACTTTCAGAAATTTCTAATTTTTNAGCAATTTCTGAGTGCTTATAACCTTCTATGGCATATAAATTAAATACGATTTTGTAACCTTCAGNCAATTGATCTATCAACTTTTGAATATCTTCAACANATGTGTTTTCTAAACTTTCTGTTGCAGAATCATTAAAAACATAATCTTCATCAGATAAATCAATAAGATTTTTTTTACGTAAGTAAGTAATACAGGTATTCACCATTATTATTCTTATCCAACCTTCAAAACTACCTTCGTGTTTGAACCTATGTAAATTGGTAAAAACCTTTAAAAAACCTTGTAATAATAAATCTTCTGCATGATGCAAGTCTTTTACATATTGCCGGCAAACCCCTAACATTTTAGGAGAATATTCCTCAAACAATAGTTGTTGAGCTTCTCTGTTATTGGTAATCGCTTTTTTAATTAGCGATTTTTCTTTGTTATGCAATTTTATAATTTTCAAGCCTCTTTGGTTAGTTTTAACTGCCTTACAAATATATAGACTACTTATTGTGTAAAAAGGTTGCTTTCAAAAAAAAAGAAATTGTATTATAATTCTCTGGATAATGCAAGACAAGTATAGCTTTGGGTCTGCAAGAATTAATAATTCTTTGGCAATTGAAAATGGTTTAGCATTTAGAGATTTAAAAAATCGATTATAGAAACGCATAATTAGTGGTATTCAGAAAAAATAACTGATTAAAAAAGGAATACATATGAAAAAAATCTGAACTCAATGTTAGTTAGAGACAAAGAAATTATTACGAATTGGAAAAAATATAAAAATATTTAGTTTTTAATTAATCCTAATAATTATCTACATCAGCAATAAATCGAATTGGTCTAAATTCTTTTACAGCCTCAAAAGTATTTTTGATTTTAGCCACTTGCTGTTTCGTGTTCGCTAAACTTTGTTTAGGTGGAATTTTTATAACAATGTTCTTTATATATTGATTTCTTATTCTAGATACAGCAGGTGCTGTTGGTCCTAANACATGTTCTCCAAATGAAGAATACAACGCTTTANATAACCAATTTACACCCGTATCTACTTTATTATAATCTCTATGTTTTAGAGTTATTTTTATTAGTCTATAATAAGGTGGATATTTATATTGCCAACGTTCTTGCAATTGTTCATTATACATATCTGTATAATTTGTTGTAGAAACCTGTTGCAGTATTTGATGGTGTGGATTATAGGTTTGGATGGCGACATTTCCTTGTTTTTTATTTCTACCTGCTCTACCAGAAACTTGTACCATCATTTGGTATGCTCTTTCATGAGCTCTAAAATCAGGAAAGTTAAGCATGGTGTCTGCATTTAAAATTCCGACTAAAGATACATTATCAAAATCTAAACCTTTAGATAGCATTTGTGTACCTACCAAAATATCTATTTCTCGAGCTTCAAAAGCACCTATTATTTTTTGATAACCAAATTTACCACGAGTGGTATCTAAATCCATTCTACCAACTTTAAAATCTGGAAACAAATCTTTGAGCTCTAGTTCTATTTGCTCTGTCCCAAATCCTTTTGTATCTAATGTATTGCTACCACAAGCCGAACATGAATTTGGCATTGCTCTTTGATAACTGCAATAGTGACAACGCAACTCATTTCTATACTTATGAAAAGTTAAACTCACATCACAATTAGAACACTGAGGCGCCACACCACAAGTTTTACATTCTACTATAGGCGAATAACCACGCCTATTTTGAAATAAAATAACTTGCTCTTTTTCATCTAAAGCTTCTTGAATTAATGTTAACAATCGATCTGAGAAATGACCTTTCATCTCTTTTTTCTTATGCTTGTCTTTTACATCTATTAATTCAATTTTCGGCAATTGTACATTACCAAAACGCCTATTTAATTCAACAAAACCATATTTATTTTGTTTGGCATTAAAATAACTTTCTAAAGATGGGGTTGCAGAACCTAATAAAATTTTAGCGTCGTGCATTTTTGCTAAAACAATAGCTGAATCTCTAGCATTGTATCTTGGTGAAGGTTCAAATTGTTTATAAGATGTTTCGTGTTCTTCATCAACAATGATTAATCCTAAATTAGAAAAAGGTAAAAATAATGATGACCTAGCACCTAAAATTATCTGTGCTTTGGTTTTGTTTTCTAGTAAATTATTCCAAACCTCTACCCTTTCATTTATAGAATATTTGGAATGGAAAACAGATATCTGTTCACCAAAATAAACTTGTAAACGCCTAATAATTTGAGTGGTTAAAGCTATTTCTGGCAATAAAAATAGCACCTGTTTACCTTCATCTATAAGTTTCTGAATTAATTTGGTGTATATTTCTGTTTTACCCGAACTTGTGACTCCATGCAAAAGTGTTACCTCTTTACTTTTAAAACGTTCACTTATTTCAGAGTATGCTTTTTCTTGAAATTCATTTAAACTTTTTAAAGCATTAGATTGCCCTTTAAAATTTATTCTGTCCGTTTGTATTTCGAAGAACTCAAGGATGTTTTTTTCTACCAAAGACTTTAAAACTGCCGAAGAAACATTTGCTTTTACTTCTAGATCTTTAGCTTTAATTGGCTTTTTAGAAGTCGCTAATTGAAAAAAAGTTAATACAGCTTCTCTTTGTTTTTTTGCTCTAGACAATTCTTCTAATAATGAGTTTAGCGAATTATCAGAGCTGTAATCTGAATGCAGCCGAACATATTTTACCAATTTCGGTTTGTATTGTTCGTAGATTTTTTCTTGAATGAATATTGCTGATTTTTTAATAAGCTCATTAACAATGGGCATCACCTTCTTCTTACCTAGAATATCTGATACTTGATGAATAGTGAGTTGAGATTGATGTTGTAGGGCCTCATAAATTAAAAATTCTTCGTCCTCTAAAATATCTTCGTTAATAAAACCTTCATTTTTAGAAATACTAGTTTCACTTTCTAATAAAAAAGCCGAGGGTAATGAAGCTTTATATACCTCTCCTAATGCACACATATAATAATTAGAAACCCATTCCCAATGCTTTAATTGCACCTCATTTACTAATGGTTTTTCATCTAGAATCTGTATGATATCTGTAGTTTCATAAAGTAAAGGTTTAGATTGGTGTATCTTGAAAACAAGTCCAGTATACATCTTTTTATGTCCAAAAGATACTGCGACACGCATTCCTTTTTTTAAAAACATAGCTTCCGCTTCAGTTACAGAATATGTAAATGTTTTTTGAATAGGAATTGGAAGTATTACGTCTATAAAATGGATAACGAATTTTTTAAAATTAAATCAAAACTACATAAAATTCACTACATTGTAATCAGAAAATTTCAAACAAATATGAAAGCTTTTGAATGGAAGAAGAAAGGCAGTTTTTATACACTTGAAGGAAACTCTATTTTTGTTATCGATGAAGGTAATAGTGAAGATGTTTTAGTGATACTTCATGGATATCCAACATCATCTTATGACTATTACAAGATATTACCAGAACTTTCAAAAAAGTATAGAGTAATTATTCATGATCATTTAGGTTTTGGTTTTTCTGATAAACCCTTAAATTACTCCTATTCATTAATAGAGCAGGCAGATATTGCACTACAACTTTGGAAGAAATTAAATTTAAAAAAAGTGACGCTTTTAGCTCATGATTATGGAACTTCTATAGCTACAGAAATACTAGCCAGGCAAAATACAAAACAAATTTCGTTAAAGATAAAAGAACTAATACTCTGCAATGGCTCTATACATATAGAATATTCAAAATTAAAACTTATTCAAAAACTATTAAAAAATAAATATTTGGGTAAACTAACAGCTAAATTAAGTTCTTTTACCCTCTTTAGAAGAAATTTAAAACAAACCTATTTTAATAAAAATAAAATTACAGATTTCGAACTTAAAGAAATGTGGTTGCAATTAGAAAATAACAATGGAAAAAGAGTTATTCATAAATTAACAAATTACATCAATGAACGCTATTATTATTGGCATAGATGGATTGGTGCTTTAGAAAAAACAAAAATCCCAACAAAGATTATTTGGGCTCAAAACGATCCTATAGCCATCCCTAAAATTGGAAAATTAATCCATCAAGATATCGCTTCTAGTAAACTATATTGGATTGAAAATTGTGGACATTTTTTAATGTTAGAGAAACCAAATGAATTTATTGATTTGGTATTAAAAAAGTAGTATTATTCTTGATCTGTTACAGTCCTGCTAGGTTTTATTTTTCGAGAACCTTCGTACAATTCGTATTTTACAAATTTACAATCTAAATCTCCATTCTTAAGAGCTATTCTCTTTGAAGTTCTTAAACCAACAGACTTAAGTGCATCAGTATCTGAAGTAATTAACCAAGCTGTAGAACCGGGGTAATTATGTTTTAAAGTGTCTCCTATTTTTTTATAAAATTCGTTTGTATCAATATTTAAGCGTTCTCCATAAGGAGGGTTAAATAAAATTGTTGTGTTTCCGAAAACCTCTTTAGTAGAATTAAAAAAATTTACATGGTGCACTCCTATAAATTCTTCTAAATTAGCAGAAATAACATTTGCTTTTGCTTTTTGGACAGCTGAAGGAGCTTTGTCAAATCCCATTATTTTAAAATGTGATGAGCGTATTTTTTTTAACAGTGCATCTTGAATAGTAAAATACAAATCTTCATCGTAGTCTTTCCAGTTTTCAAATGCAAATAATTTTCTGTTAATATTGGCAGGAATATTATTTGCAATCATTGCAGCTTCTATTAAAATAGTCCCTGAACCACACATAGGATCTATAAAATTTTCATCGCCTGTATACCCAGATAATAAGACCATTCCTGCTGCTAAAACTTCATTGATAGGTGCAATATTCGTGGCTGTTCTATATCCTCTTTTATGTAATGAATCTCCAGAGGAGTCTAAAGAAACTGTAAGCCAATCTTTTTGAATATGTATGTGGATTTTTACATCTGGATATTTTAAATCTACGTTTGGTCTTTTGTGATATTTGTGTCTAAAATAATCAGCAATTGCATCTTTAGATTTTAATGAAATATAGTGAGAGTTTGATGTAAAGTTTTTAGAATTAACAACTGCACCAATTGCAAAAGTGCCTTCTGCATCTAAAAAGTTTTCCCATTTAATTTTTTGAATTGCCTCGTATAAATCTTCTTCATCATATATTTTACACGTTTTAATAGGTTTTAAAATACGAACCGCAGTTCTAAGTGCAATATTTGCCTTATACATAAATCCCTTATCACCTCTAAAAGAGACACTTCGTACCGCTTCTTTTATATCTTGTGCACCTAATTTTTTAAGCTCTTCTGCTAATACACTTTCTAATCCAAAAAGTGTGGTTGCTGTCATTTTAAAATCTCTATTCATACTCCTATTTATAGAATGCAAAAATACATTTTCTAAAAGTATATATTAGATTTTCTGAATTTCATTTTTAGAAAGATAAGATTTAACTACTTTTGTCGAATTACTTTACCTATGGAAACAAAAGAGTGGTTTACAGATTGGTTTAACACACCTTATTATCATATCCTTTACAAGGATAGAAATGATGCTGATGCCCAGTTGTTTATGAAAAATATCACTACATTTTTGGCACTGCCTAAAGATACCCATATTTTAGATTTACCTTGTGGTAAAGGACGTCATTCGGTATATTTAAATTCACTAGGTTATACTGTTACTGGCTATGATTTAGCGAGTCAGAGTATTGCTGAAGCTAAAGTATTCGAAAATGATACTTTAAATTTCAAAGTTCATGATATGAGAAAATCACTTCATAATTCTTATGGTGCCATTTTTAATTTATTTACAAGTTTTGGTTATTTCAAAGAAGATGAAGAAGATCTTTTAATTTTAAAAAATATAAAGAAGGGACTAAATAAGGGAGGATATTTTGTTTTTGACTTTTTAAATGTAGATCTTATAAAACGAAATTTAGTTGCTACTGAAACCAAAACAATAGATGGTATTACCTTTGAAATTACAAGAAAAATTGAAGATAATTTTATTATAAAAACGATTAAATTCTTTGCAGATAACGAGTATAAAAAGTATACAGAAAGCGTAAAGTACTTGGATGAAACAAAATTAAAATCTTATTTTTCTAAAGTTGGTTTTACTATAGAAAATACATTTGGTGACTATCATTTAAATTCTTTTGAAAATAAAACATCTAATCGTTTAATTCTTATCGCAAAGTGAATTACTTACTCTTAATTTTATCTGTTGTAGCAGGCGCTATTTTAGTTGTTTTTACTAAGCCAAATAAGGTAATCGTCCGTTTACTTTTGGCTTTTAGTGGTGCTTATTTGCTTTCGGTAACGATTCTACATCTAGTTCCTGAAGTGTATATATTGAATTCTAATTCTACTAAAACTGGTATTTTAATTTTATTAGGAATTATTTTACAATCAATTTTAGAATCTTTTTCTAAAGGCGCTGAACATGGACATATTCATGTACATACAACAACTAATACATTTCCAAAATTATTATTTATAAGTTTATGCTTTCATGCATTTTCGGAAGGTTTGCCAATACATAATGCCAACGAAAATTTACTTTGGGCTATTGTGGTTCATAAAATTCCAATTACTATTGTTTTAACCACGTTTTTACTTCAAGCAAAATATACAAAAAAAACAATGCTTTTTTTTATGATAACTTTTGCAGTTATGAGTCCTCTAGGCATGCTATTAGGAGATAAAATGGCCTTTTTTACAATTTATTTTTCAGAAATTACGGCATTAATAATTGGTGTTTTTCTGCATATTTCTACTGTAATTCTTTTTGAAACAACAGAAAATCATAAGTTTAATTTTCAAAAATTTTTAGCAATAATTTTAGGGATATTATTAACCATATTTACCTTATAAATTAATTTGCAATCTCGTTAATAAATTTTATACGCATTAAACGAAGTTCATCTTCATCATAATCACCATCAAATTCATCTAAGGCATCTTGAATTTTATCAGTTTCTGCCTCCATAAAATAATCATAGATTTCTTCTTGTTGCTCTTCATCTAACAAATCATCTAAAGCATAATTTATATCTATTTTTGTACCAGAAAATATTATTCTTTCCATTTCCCTAATTAGCTCATTAATTTCTAAACCTTTAGATTTTGCAATGTCTTCTAAAGGGAGTTTCCTATCTGTATTTTGAATAATAAAGAGCTTTAAGCCAGAGTTAACCCCTGTACTTTTTACAATTAAATCATCGGGTCTTAACACATCATTTTCCTCTACATAGGCAGCAATAAGCACAACAAATTCTTTACCAAACTTTCTTGCTTTACCTTCTCCAACACCATGAACCTTAGAAAGTTCTTCTAGATTTATAGGATATTTTAATGCCATATCGTCTAATGAAGGGTCTTGAAAAACGGCAAATGGAGGAACCCCTTGTTTAGAAGCTACTTTTTTTCGTAAATCTTTTAAAAGTTTTACTAATTTTTCATCAGAAACACCAGCTGCTGATTTAGCATTTGTNATTATTGTATTGTCATTTTCTTCGTTATAAACATGATCTTCTGTCATCATAAAAGACGAAGGATTTTTTAAATAAGCAATACCCTCATCTGTTAATTTTACAACACCATACTGTTCTATTTCCTTTTTTATAAAATTTACAACAAGTATCTGACGAATTAGTGCCATCCAATATTCTGCTGGCTTATGTTTACCAATTCCAAAAAAAGGTTGCAAGTGTGTTTTATGAGAGGTTAATAATGCATTTTCTTTTCCTATAATAGTGTTTACAATTTCTTTAGGCTTGTATTTTTGTAGTGTCTGTTTTATAACATCTAATAAGATTACAACATTCTCTTTAGCCTCATGTTTCTTCTTAGGGTTTTTAGAATTATCATCCATTTCTGCTCCTTCTCCATGTACTTCATCAAAATCTTCTCCGAAATAATGTAGTAAATATTTACGCCTATTCATAGATGTTTCTGCATAACCAACAACTTCTTGTAACAAAGCATGACCAATTTCTTGCTCTGCTACAGGTTTACTAGCCATAAATTTTTCTAGTTTCTCGATGTCTTTGTAAGCATAAAAAGCCAAGCAATATCCTTCTCCATCATCTCTTCCTGCTCTTCCGGTTTCTTGATAGTAACTTTCAAGACTTTTTGGAATATCATGATGTATTACATACCGGACATCTGGTTTATCAATTCCCATACCGAATGCAATGGTTGCAACGACAACATCACAGTCTTCCATTAAAAACATATCTTGATGTTTCACTCTTGTCTTGGCATCTAAACCTGCATGATATGGAACTGCATTTATACAATTAACTTGAAGAATTTGTGCAATTTCCTCAACTTTTTTTCTACTTAAACAATAAATAATTCCAGATTTACCTTCTCTTTGTTTTACAAAACGGATAATATCTTTTTCAACTTCTTTTGTTTTTGGTCTAACTTCATAAAATAAATTAGATCTGTTAAAAGATGCTTTAAATCGATTTGCATCTGTAATCCCTAATGTTTTTAAAATATCTTCCTGAACTTTTTCTGTTGCAGTAGCCGTTAAGCAAATTACAGGAACGTTATCTATGGCTTTTATGATATGTTTTAAATTTCTGTAATCAGGTCTAAAGTCATGTCCCCATTCAGAAATACAATGAGCTTCATCTATGGCTACAAAAGAAATGGTTTGTGTTCTTAAAAAAGTAACATACTCTTCTTTAATTAAAGATTCTGGTGCTACATATAAAAGTTTGGTGATACCATTTGCAATATCTGCTTTTACTTGCGCTACTTCAGTTTTGTTTAATGAAGAATTTAATACATGTGCAACACCATAGTCTTCAGAAATACCTCGAATAGCATCTACCTGATTTTTCATTAATGCAATTAAAGGAGAAACTACAATTGCAGTTCCTTCTTTCATTAAAGCTGGTAATTGGTAGCATAAAGATTTACCACCACCAGTAGGCATTATAACAAAGGTATTTTGATTGTTAAAAATACTTTCTATTACTTTTTCTTGTAATCCTTTAAATTTATTAAATCCAAAAAATTTTTTAAGAGGACTATGTAAATCCATATAAGTGTTTATTTGTTTAAATAGAAAACTCCAAAGCTAAATATAGTTTGATGAAAGCTAATTTTTGTAGTAAATTTGTTTTAATTTTACTAACCTAAAGATATAACTTTTTTTTATTCTGAAAAAAATATAAAACTTGAAAAATAAATTAACAATTATAGCGAAAGCTAAACAAACAATACTAGAAGAAAGTAATGCTATTGCTAATATTGCTGAACTTGTAGATCAAAATTTCGAAAATGCAATTCACTGTATTAACAATTCAAAAGGTAGAGTAATCATTACAGGAATTGGTAAAAGTGCTAATATTGCTACTAAAATTGTAGCCACATTTAATTCTACAGGAACTCCTGCTATTTTTATGCATGCAGCAGATGCTATACATGGTGATCTTGGAAATGTTCTAGAAGATGATGTTGTTATTTGTATTTCAAAAAGCGGAAACACTCCAGAAATTAAAGTACTAGTTCCTTTAATAAAAAATTATGGAAATAAGGTAATTGCAATTACAGGTAATACTTCTTCTTTTTTAGGTACTAATGCAGATTATACATTAGATACTTATGTAGAAAAAGAAGCGTGTCCAAACAACTTGGCGCCAACTACCAGTACTACAGCACAACTTGTAATGGGAGATGCATTAGCCGTTTGCCTTTTAGAATTAAAAGGTTTTACTAGTAAAGATTTTGCTAAATATCATCCAGGAGGTGCATTAGGAAAACGTTTGTATTTAAGGGTTTCTGATTTAATTAAGAATAATGAACTACCTCAAGTATCTGAAGAAGATACAATTGTGAAAGTTATTGTAGAAATTTCTGAAAAAAGATTAGGAGTAACTGCTGTAATAAAAAACAAGGCTATTGTTGGTATCATAACTGATGGAGATATTAGAAGGATGCTTAGTAAAAATACTGATATAGAGCGATTTAAAGCTAAAGATATCATGAGTAAAAACCCTAAAACTATTGGAACGGACGCTATGGCTATAGAAGCTTTGGAAACGTTAGAATCAAATAGTATTACTCAAATTTTAGCAGTAGATACTCAAAATAATTATGCTGGTGTTGTACATTTGCATGATTTAATAAAGGAAGGAATCTTTTAAATGGCTGCACAACAAAAAGAAATGTCTTTCTTAGGGCATTTAGAAGAATTAAGATGGCATTTGGTCAGAAGTGCTCTTGCTATATTTTTATTAGCAATTTTATTTTTTGTTTTTGCCAAACAAGTTTACACCCATTTCCTATTAGCACATTTACAACCAGATTTTATTACCTACGAATTGTTTTGTAACTTTTTCAATCTTTTTGGTATGGACAGTTCTTTTTGTAGTATAAATTTTGCCGAAAAAAAATTACAAAGTATTAAAGTAACTTCACAATTAATGAATTCCATTTGGTCTTCTTTAATTCTTGGGCTAGTTGTTTCTTTTCCATATATATTGTGGGAAATTTGGAGGTTTGTAGCTCCTGGATTAACAACAAAAGAAATTAAAAAATCTAGGGGGTTTATTTTTATTGCCTCATTATTATTTTTTATAGGTGTTTTTTTTAGTTTTTATGTAATAGCGCCGATATCAATACAGTTTTTATACAACTATCAAATTACAGATGCTATAGAAAATAGTTTCACACTAGAATCTCACATAGGATTAGTAACCAATATGTTATTAGGTGTTTCTGTATTATTTGAATTACCAGTACTTATTTATTTTTTAACTAAAATTGGATTAATTACTCCCAATTTTTTAAGAAAATATAGAAAACATGCATTAGTAGTAGTCTTAATTTTAGCTGCTATTATTACACCTCCAGATGTTGCAAGTCAAGTAATTGTTGCAATACCAATATTAATATTATACGAGATTAGTATAAGAGTTTCAGTTAGAGTTTTAAAAAATCAAGAAAAAAATGCCAACAAAGGTTAAAGAATTTAATGATTATCGTCAAAGAATGAACGATAAAATATTAGCTTCAGATAATAAAATTATCAAAAGGATATTTAATTTAGACACAAATGCTTTTAAAGAAGGGCATTTACCTGTTAAGACAAAAGAACTACTAGGTCTTGTTGCCTCTATGGTTTTAAGATGTGATGATTGTGTTCAATACCATTTAGAGGCTTCTATGAAAAACGGAGTTACCAAAGATGAAGTAATGGAAACACTTTCTATTGCAAATTTAATTGGAGGTACCATTGTAATTCCACATTTAAGAAGAGCTGTAGAATATTGGGAAGCATTAGAAAACGAAAATTAAAATACCTTTTAAGATGCTCTTAAGAGTGTTTTAAAATATAAAAAGTATTTTTACTCAGAAACTAAAAATCTTACTTAAATAATGATTTTACGAGCAGATAATATTCAAAAAATTTACGGCAATAGAAAAGTTGTAAAAGGTATTTCTTTACAAGTACAACAGGGAGAAATAATAGGGCTATTAGGCCCTAATGGTGCTGGTAAAACTACTTCTTTCTATATGATTGTTGGTATGGTAAAACCTAATTTTGGGCATATCTATTTAAATGATCAAGATATAACCAAAGATCCTATGTATAAAAGAGCTCAAAAAGGAATAGGTTATTTAGCGCAAGAGGCCTCTGTTTTTCGTAAGTTATCTGTAGAAGACAACATTATGTCTGTATTACAATTTACTGATTTGTCTAAAAAAGAACAAAAAATTAAATTAGAGTCTTTGATTGAAGAATTTAATATTGGCCATGTTCGTAAAAATAGAGGAGATTTACTCTCTGGTGGTGAACGTAGAAGAACAGAAATTGCTAGATGCCTAGCGTCTGATCCAAATTTTATTTTGTTAGATGAACCTTTTGCAGGTGTAGATCCTATTGCTGTAGAAGATATACAAAGTATAGTTGCTCAACTTAAAAATAAAAACATTGGAATTTTAATNACAGATCATGATGTGCAAGCAACTTTAGCCATAACAGATAAAACTTATTTAATGTATAATGGTAGTATCCTAAAAGAAGGAACGCCAGAAGAATTGGCTGCAGACGAAATGGTTAGAAAAGTTTATTTAGGAAAAGATTTTGAGTTGAAAAAGAAAAAAANNTTTCAATAAAAAAATAATTATTTTTTAAGATACCTCTTTAGTTTTATAATTNTGGAGTACAGAAATTATTATNTATAACAAAATTATTAATGGTATTGAAATGTATTGTAGTCCTATAATCATTAAAATAGATACTATAATAAACACATATTTTATATAATTTTTCGCAAAAGAATATTCCTTAAATTTTAGAGAAAATAAAGAGATTTCTGCATTCATTAAAAAAGTTAATAAAAGTGTAATTCCAATTAAAAAGTAATTACTCTCTAATAAATTTTCTACTACATGTAAATTTGAATTTTCTTGTATTAAAGGTAATGAAATAACGAATAAGCACATTGCAGGTGTTGGTAGTCCAATAAAAGAATCTGACTGTCTCGTATCTAGATTAAATTTCGCTAATCGATAACAAGCGCCTAATGTTAAGACTAAACCAAAAAGCGAATCATTTAATAAAAATTCATTATTAATGCCAATAATTTCAGAGTTTGCATTGATTAACTGAAACATAATTAATCCAGGAACTACTCCACTTGTAACCATGTCTGCTAAAGAATCCAATTGTTTTCCTAAATCTCCAGAAACCTTTAACAAACGCGCCACAAAACCATCAAAAAAATCTAGAAGAATACCAATTAATACAAATACTGCTGCTGAATTAAAATCTTCATAAATTGCATAAATGGTTGCTATAGTTCCACATAAAAGATTTCCCAATGTAAGTATATTGGGAATATAATTTTTAACTTTCATTCCTACACTTTTTTTAACGTTGCTAATGTACTAAAAGCAAATGTGGTTGTTTTCTATATTGTTATTTTTTTTAAGATATTTGTTGTAGATAAAAAATTATGCCGATACTAACCTCAACCTTCTCCCCTATTTTTCCTTTTAATAATGGACATTTTAGCACTATTTATGGCCCTTTATTTTTGAAAGATTTAATAAATTATAAAAGAGAACGTATTGAAACATGGGATAAAGACTTTATTGATTTAGATTTTTCTAAAGTTGGTTCTTCAACCTTAGCCTTATTAATTCATGGTTTAGAGGGAAGTTCTAACTCGCATTACATCACTTCTAATATAAAACACCTTAACAGAAATGCTATAGATGCTGTTTGTATTAATTTAAGAGGTTGTAGTGGAGAAGATAACAATTTATTAGCAACGTATCATAGTGGTAAAACTGATGATCTTGATTTTGTAATCAATTATATTTTAAATAAGTACACCTATACATCAATAGTACTAATTGGCTTTAGTTTAGGGGGGAATTTAACATTAAAATACCTAGGCGAAAAAGGCAAAACAATATCTTCTAAGATTAAAGGAGCAATTACTTGCTCTGTACCAATAGATATTGCAGCTGCTGAAAAGAAATTAGAAAAATTAGAAAATAAACTTTATATGGGTGCATTTTTTAAAACAATGAAGAACAAAATACTAAACAAAGCCATCAAATTCCCAGAATATAGATTAGATACTGTAAAACTTCTTAAAGCTTCTAAATTTAAACATCTGGAACATTTATATACTGTTCCTGTATTTGGGTTTAAAAGCCCTGAAGACTATTGGGAAAAAGCTAGTTCTAAACCTTATATTTCAAAAATAAAGGTACCCACATTACTTATAAATGCTAAAGATGATAGTTTTTTATCTAAAGAATGTTTCCCAAATGAAGAAGCCAAAGAATCAGATTTTTTCTTTCTTGAAACACCAAATTATGGGGGACACTGTGGGTTTATCTCTTCATTTAAAAAAGATGAAAATAATTGGTTACAAAAAAGAATTCTTAAATTTATAAAAACAAAAATCATTAGTACTACCTATAACAATAACTGTTAAAAAAAAGAGTTATTCTAGTTGGTTTTTCGATATTTGTTAAAATTTAGATTTAATTACGTGAAATACAGATTATTCCTCTTTTTTATTTTAATTTCTTTATTTACCAATGCACAAGCATTTCGTAATTATTCGAACGAATTTTTAAATATTGGCGTTGATGCAGCTGCATTAGGTATGAGTAAAAGTGTTGTTGCTACAACAAATAACGTAAATGCAACCTATTGGAATCCTGCTGGATTAGTTGGTATCGAAGACTACCAAGGTTCTTTAATGCATTCTTCATATTTTGCAGGAATTGCAAACTATAATCATGCTGCTTTTGCAATGCCTATAGATAAAGAAAGTGCACTTGGTATTTCTATTATTCGTTTTGGTGTAGATGATATCTTAAATACTACTGCTTTAATTGATAATGATGGTAATATCGATTTTAATCGAATAAGTTTATTTTCTGCAGCAGATTATGCATTTAATTTTTCTTATGCCAAAAATTTAATATTTAAGGATTTAAAAATAGGAGTGAATGCTAAAATAATTCGAAGAATTATTGGAGATTTTGCAGCTTCTTGGGGTTTTGGTTTTGATATTGGTCTTCAATTTGAACGGAATTCATGGAAATTTGGCCTTATGGCTAGAGATATAACGACTACATACAATACTTGGTCAATAAATGATGAAGCTTTTGAAAGTATTAGTAATTCCATTCCAGGTCAAAATCAAGAATTACCCGAAACCACAGAAATTACAAAACCTAAATTACAATTTGGTGTTGCAAAATATTGGAGAATTGGACGCTTTTTTAATTTATTATCCGAAATTGACCTTAACATGCGTTTTGAACAGACTAATGATGTTTTTTCGTCTGAATTCATAAGTATAGATCCAGCATTAGGATTTCAAGTAGATTACGAGAAATTTGTTTTTTTAAGAGTAGGCGTTGGTAATTTTCAAAATACAACAGCCTTCGATAATTCCAAATCACTATCAATGCAACCTAATTTTGGTGTTGGCTTTAACTACAAGGGCATACATGTAGATTATGCACTCACAAATATTGGAAGTGTAGGAAATGCCTTATACTCTAACATCTTTTCGTTAACTTTTGATTATTCTTTCTTTAGAAGATAATTTATATGAAAAAAAAATATTTTATTTATTTGGTATTCTTGTTTGTGCTAAAAAATACCATAGCACAAGTGCAACTTTCTACCTATGCAGAGATAAGTATTATTACAGCAGGTCCTGGCTCTGAGCTATATGAAGCTTTTGGTCATTCAGCGATTAGAGTTAAAGATCCAATGTTGCAGTTAGATTTGATTTACAATTATGGGATGTTTGATTTTAATGCACCTAATTTTTATTCAAATTTTACAAAAGGTAAATTGATCTATAAACTAGGTAGGTATAAATTCGAATATTTTTTAAGAAGTTATCACCAAGACAAACGTTGGGTAAAAGAGCAAACTTTGCGTTTAACACCTGAAGAGAAACAATCTTTTTTTATGTATTTAGAAAGAAATGCTTCTCCAAAAAATGCTTCCTATTTTTATGACCCCTATTATAACAATTGTGCAACAAAATTAAGAGATATTGTAGAGCATATTCTTGGTAATAAATTACTTTGGAATACAAACAACTTAACTAAAAACAAATCCCTTAGAGTATTAATGAATAAAGAAATTCCATGGAATACTTGGGGAAGTTTTGGAATTAATTTAGCACTAGGAAATGTATTGGATAAAGAAATTACTTTTAGAGAATACATGTATTTGCCAGACTACGTGCATAAAACATTTAAAGATAGTCAGCGGTTTATAAAAAGTTCAACTGAAAACCTAGTTGAAAAAGAAACTACTATTCTAGATTTTAAAGAAGCCAAAATACGACCAATCTTTTTAAGCCCTTTTTTGGTATTTAGTTGTTTTTGTATTATAGTTCTTATTTTTACTTTTTTAGATTATAAACATAAAAAAAGAGCTGCTATTTTAGATTTTACAGTACTTTTTAGTTCAGGAGCTGTAGGAGTATTACTTTTATTTCTTTGGTTCTTTACCGATCATTCTACTACCCCAAATAATTTTAATATTCTATGGGCCTTTGCACCCAATACAATTATTTCATTTCTTATGATTAAAAAAGACAACGTTGTATTGCTACACATTTACTTTAAAGTATTAATGATATTGTTGTTACTTATACCTGTTTTTTGGATTGTTGGGATACAACAATTTCCTTTGGCTGCCATTCCTTTGTTAGTTGCATTATTTTTCAGATATGTGTATCTAAGTCATTTTTATAAAGTTTAAAGAATAATAGCATGGCAAATAACTTAGAAATAGTTCCTTATAAAGAAATCTATTCCAACTTTTTTTACATATTAAATGCAGCTTGGTTAAAAAAATATTTTTACATAGAACCTTACGATGAAAAAGTTTTAAGCGACCCCAAAAAGTATATTTTAGATTCTGGAGGGTTTATATTTTTTGCACTTTATAATTCAGAAGTTGTAGGGGTTGTTTCTTTGATAAAACAAAACGATTTTTATGAACTGAGTAAAATGGCCGTAGATTCAAAATTTCAAGGATTAAAAATTGGTCATGGCTTAGTAAAGCACTGTATTTCATTTGGAAGACAAAAAGGGTGGAAAAACATCATACTTTATTCTCATAGATCTTTAGAAACTGCCATTTACCTTTATAAAAAGTTAGGATTTATAGAAATACCTTTAGAAAAAGAAGTGCCTTATGGGAGAGCTAATATAAAAATGGAAATTACCCTGTAAGCTTTATAAAAAGCTTTGAATTGCAAGTTCATACCCTTTTAAACCAAAACCAAATAGAACTCCTTTTGCTGCTGGAGCTATAAAACTTTTATGCCTAAAATCTTCTCGTGCATGAATATTTGAAATATGAAGCTCTACTACAGGAGTCTGTATACTCTTTACAGCATCTCCAATACCAACAGATGTATGTGTGTAAGCTGCAGCATTTAAAATGATACCATCATAACTAAAACCAGCCTCATGCAATTTATCAATCAATTCTCCTTCTATGTTAGATTGATAGTAAGATAGTTCTAAAGCTGTGTATTTTGATTGCAGTTTAGAGAAAAAATCTTGAAATGTTTCAGAACCATAAATTTCAGGTTCTCGCTTACCTAATAAATTAAGGTTTGGGCCATTTATAATTAGTAATTTCATAAGTTCAAAAATACAATTATTTTGTTAAAAGACCATTTCTAACCAAAACTACTCTTAAAGGTAAAATATTAATTGTAATTTTATAAAATGAAATGGAAAAATGCACTTCATGATTATCAATTATTCTTAAAAATAGAAAGAGGACTCTCTAAAAACACAATAGATAGTTACACTAGAGATTTAGAAAAGCTAATTCATTTTTTATCTGCAAATGATATTACATTAAGCCCAATAACTATTGATAAAAAAATAATACAAGAATTTATTTATCAAAAGGCAAAAGAAATAAATTCAAAGAGTCAGGCTAGGTTAATTTCTGGATTGCGTAGCTTTTTTGATTATTTGGTTTTTGAAGAGTATAGAAAAACGAATCCAACTGATTTAATCGAGAGCCCTAAAATTGGTATAAAACTACCTGATACTCTCTCTGAAGAGGATATTAATAGTTTAATTTCTGCTATAGATTTAACTCACCCTCAAGGAGAACGCAATAAAACTATTATTGAAACCCTATACAGTTGTGGGCTTCGTGTAAGTGAGCTTATTAATTTAAAAATTTCAGATCTTTTTTTTGAGGAAGGATTTATAAAAGTAACAGGTAAAGGAAATAAAGAACGTTTTGTTCCCATTCATTATAATGCACAAAAATATATTATCTATTATATAAATACTTTAAGAAATAGTGTAAAACCACAAAAAGGTTTTGAAGACACACTTTTTCTTAATAGAAGAGGAAAAGCGCTTACAAGACAAATGATTTTTACTATTTTAAAGCAATTGGCTATAAAGATTAATTTAAATAAAAAAATAAGCCCACATACATTAAGGCATTCTTTTGCAACTCATTTGTTAAAAAATGGTGCCGATCTGAGAGCAATACAACAGATGTTAGGTCACGAAAGTATTACTACAACAGAGGTATATGTCCATTTAGATAATAGCTATCTAAAGGAGGTTGTAGAAACATACCACCCTAGAAAATAAAAAACCTCACAAAGTGAGGCATTTTTATTCTTTTTTAAAAAATTACTTTGCTACGTTTACAGCTCTGGTTTCTCTAATTACAGTTACTTTTACTTGACCTGGATACGTCATATCATTCTGTATTTTTTGTGAAATATTGAAAGACAATTCAGACGCTTTGGTATCATTAACTTTAGTGCTTTCTACCATAACTCTTAACTCTCTACCAGCTTGAATTGCATAAGCTTTTTGAACTCCTGTAAAACCAAAAGCAATCGCTTCCAAATCTTTAAGCCTTTGTATGTAAGAATCTAATACTTGACGTCTAGCTCCTGGTCTAGCTCCTGAAATAGCATCACAAACTTGTACGATTGGAGATATTAAACTTTTCATTTCTATTTCATCATGATGGGCACCAATAGCGTTACATACATCTGGCTTTTCACCATACTTTTCAGCCCACTCCATACCTAANAAAGCATGAGGTAATTCGCTTTCTGCATCTGGTACTTTTCCGATATCATGTAACAAACCTGCTCTTTTNGCAACTTTGGAATTCAGTCCCATTTCTGCAGCCATAATTCCACATAAATTTGCAACTTCTCTTGAGTGCTGTAATAGATTTTGACCGTAAGAAGAACGGTATTTCATTCTACCAACAGCTTTTACTAATTCTGGATGTAATCCATGAATCCCAAGATCGATGACTGTTCTTTTACCAACTTCAATAATTTCTTGAGAAATTTGTTTTTCTGTTTTTTTAACGATCTCTTCTATTCGTGCTGGATGTATTCTACCGTCTGTCACTAATTTGTGCATTGATAAACGAGCTATTTCTCTTCTAACAGGATCAAAACAAGATAAAATGATAGCTTCTGGTGTATCATCAACAATTATTTCTACCCCAGTTGCAGCCTCAAGAGCTCTAATGTTACGCCCTTCTCTTCCAATAATTCTTCCTTTAACATCGTCTGACTCTAAGTTAAAAACAGAAACACAATTTTCTACTGCTTGTTCTACCCCTACTCTTTGTATAGTTCCTAAAACTACTTTTCTAGCTTCTTGCTCTGCAGTAAGTTTTGCCTCTTCAATAGAAGTTTGAATAAAAGCCATTGCTTCAGTTTTAGCTTCGTCTTTTAAAGAACTTACCAATTCTTTTTTTGCTTCCTCAGCAGATAATCCAGAGATTTGTTCTAGCATATCTACATGTCTTTTATGCATTTTTTCTAATTCGTTCTCTTTTTTATCTAAAAAGTCTAATTTAAAATCGTAGTCTTTTTCTTTTTGTTCTAGAGACTNATTTAGTCTTTTATTTTTATCAAGTTCAGAAGCTACTTTAGATTCTCTATCTCGAATTCTTTTTTCTACTTCAGAAATTTTCTTTTCTCTAGATAAAATAACCTTTTCGTGTTCAGACTTTAGCTCTATAAACTTTTCTTTAGCCTGNAGTATTTTATCTTTTTTTATTGATTCTGCATCAATTTTTGCCTCTTTTAAAATGGCACTAGCTTCCTTTCTTGTGCTATTTAAAACTTTTTTTCCTTTCGATTTTTCAATAGCTTTAAAAACAATAAAACCTATTGCAACTCCTATTAAAANACCCAATACAATGGGTAGTATGATTGATTCCATAATTTAAATTTATATATAAAAAAAAGCCTACATCAGTTGGTTTTTTTTAAACTCCATAATGACATATATAGGACTAACTAACTGTTCAAGAATCCACTTGAAACGATAAAGTTTCTATGGCATGCTTTAGTAGTTAAGACTCACCCTTCATAATAGAATAGTGTTGAGTTTAATAAACAATTACTAACGTAGGCAGTGTGTTGTTAATGTATTTTAATGAACGTTTTATTCTAAGTGAGTGTTTACCAAATTGGTAAGCTCATCTAATTTTTGCATTTCTTCTTTATTTGTATATGCTTTGTTTAAAGATAAAATTTCTAATTTAGAAGCAAATTGTAATGCAGACATCGCCAAAACATCTTGTTTATCGCTTACTGCATAATTTTGTTCATAAGTAGAAATTAATTTATTTATAGCATTTGCTGCCTTACGCATCCCCTCCTCTTCTTTTGTGTTATTTACACTTAAAGGATAAGTTCTACCAGCAATTACTATATTAATCTTTAATTTACTCACAATGTAAAGAACTTTATTCTTGTAACTGAATTATACATTTATCAATTTCTTTAATTAATGAATTTATCTTCAGTTTTGTATCTCTTGTATTTGATCCACTGCCTTCAATAGTTTTTGCAATTTTGAGTGATTCAAATTCTTTTTTTTGAATCGACAAATCATGCTCTTTTTCTAAAAGTTTAATTTGTAATGAATTGTTGTTTTGAAGCAAAATTTCGTTTTCTTTCTTTAAAAATTCATAATTAGAAAGTAAATTTTNTAATGATTTTTCTAGTAAATGAATTGCCTCTAGTGTATTACCCATTATAACTTTAGAATAAACTATCTCTACAAAGTTAACATTCTGTTTTAAATATAACAACATTTAATCACTTTTTTAATAACAAGATGATAATGAAACCNTTAACACACCATGAATTTTTAGTATTTTTACCTAAATTTATTTTAAATTGAAAGCACTCACTATTACCTTTTTTTTGTTATTACATTTTATCTGTACTTCTCAAAAAAAATATCCAACAAACTATTTTAGAAATCCACTAGACATTCCCATCTATTTAACAGGATCTTTTGGAGAATTAAGAAGTAATCATTTTCACGCTGGTATCGATATTAAAACCCAAGGAAAAGAGGGTTTGGATGTTTATGCAGCTTCAGGTGGATATGTGTCTCGAATAAAANTGCAACAATTTGGTTATGGAAAAGCAATTTATATAACACATCCAGATGGTTACACTTCTGTATATGGACACCTAAAAAAATTTAATGATAAAATAGAAAAATATGTAAAGTCTGTTCAGTATCAAAAAGAAAATTATGCTACTGGGAATTTATATTTTAAGGAAGATAAATTTCCAATCTCAAAAGGAGATATTATTGCCTATTCTGGAGATACTGGCGGTTCAGGTGGTCCTCATTTGCATTTTGAAATTAGAAATACAGCAACAGAAAGTATCATTAACCCACTTTTATTTGGACTAGAAGTAACAGATCATATTNCACCAANAATAAGAACNNTAAAAGCATATACATTATCTGATGATGCAAGAATTAACCAACAAAAAAAGAGTTTTCAAATACCTATAAAAAAACTAAATAATGGAAATTATATAGCCGACCGAATTTCTGCAAGTGGTCTAATCGGTTTTGGAGTAGATGTTTTTGATCTGTTTGACAAAATGCCGAATAAAAATGGAGTTTATAGTTTAGAAATGAAAGTAAATGGAAAAAGAGTTTACTATCATACTATGGAGACTTTTACCTTTTCTAATAGTAAATTCTTAAACTTACATATTGATTACGAGCATTATAAAAAATATAAAAGAAGATTTCAAAAAACACACAAACACCCACTTAATCAATTATCTATTTATAAAAGTCTTATTAATGATGGAAAAATTACAATAGAAAATGGGTTTAACTATACAATAGAAATTATAGCTAAAGATTATATGGAGAATACAGTTAAGGTTAGAGTTCCTATTGCAGGTAAAAAAAGCAACCTTCTTTTTGAACCCCAACAAGATACCACAAACTATTATNTAGATAGAAAAAAGTTTACTAAATTTCACTTAAATAANGTTTCTNTTGCCTTCCCAAAAAATACATTTTATGATAATTTATATCTAGATTTAAAACAAGAAGATAATATTGTTCACATTCATAATGCTACAGTACCATTAAATAGAAACTTTACATTAACATTCGATGTTACTTCCTACACAAAAGAAGAAAAAGAAAAACTTTATATCGCAAATTTAGAATACCCAAAATACCCTAGATATCAATACACAAGAAAAAAAGACAGCACTTTTTTTACCATAAGTAAAACTTTAGGAAAATACACACTACTACTTGACAATGAAGAACCTAATATAGATATTTTATATTTTAAGAATGAACAGTGGATTAGTAATTTTAAAACGATAAAAGTAAAAATTAATGATGAAGGCTCTGGAATAAAAGATTGGAAAGCAACTTTAGATGGAACTTGGATATTAATGGAATACAATCATAAAAAGAAAATTTTAACCTATAATTTTAGTGATAAAAAATTGGTTGGTAGTAAACATATCTTTAAACTTGTAGTCTCAGATAATGTTGGAAATACCAATAGTGTTTCTAGAACGTTCTATAAGAAACAACTAAATTAATTTTTGTGAAAAAAATACTTTTATTTCTATTTTTAATCCCTAGCGCTTTACTGGCTCAGAAAACAACGTTATTAAAAGGAATTGTTAAGAATAGTAATAAAGAAGTTATAGAAAAAGTTTCTATTAAATACGGTAACGTTGGAACTACTTCTGATAGTAAGGGAAAATATACACTAAGAATTCCTTTAAATAAAAAAATAACAGTAACTTTTAGTCATGTATCTTATAATACACTTCAAAAAAATATTTATGTAACAAATAGAAATAGTATTCGCTTCTCTCCGACATTGCAAACTAAAACAGAAAATCTTAAAGAGATTACAGTTAAAGATATTAGAAAAGAGTCTTCTGGCATTACAAAAATTAGTATTAACAAAGTAAAAAATACGGTAGGTCCAAATGCTGGTGTAGAAAATGTGTTAATGACTTTACCTGGTGTAAATAACAATAATGAATTAAGTACACAATACAATGTTAGAGGTGGTAATTTTGATGAAAATTTAGTTTATGTAAACGGAATACAAGTATACAGACCTTTTTTGGTTAGGTCTGGTCAGCAAGAAGGTTTAAGTTTTATTAACCCTAACATGGTTCAAAACATCGACTTTTCTGCTGGTGGGTTTCAAGCCAAGTATGGAGATCGATTGTCATCGGTACTAGACATTACTTATAGGAAACCAAAAGAGCAATCAATTGCTATAGACGCAAGTCTGTTAGGTGCTAGTGCCACATTTGAAGGTTTATTTTTAAATAATAAACTTAGTGCCATTAGTAGTATTAGGTACAGAGACAACAGTCTTTTTGTAAATAGTAAGCAAATAGAAACAAATTTTAGACCTCGGTTTACAGATTTACAAACCTTTTTATCTTATAAACTTTCAGATAAAATACAATTTAATCTTTTAAGTAACTTTTCTTTAAACAATTACAATTACCAACCTTTAACAAGAAGAACTCGTTTTGGTACAGTTGCAGACCCATTAGAATTGACTGTATTTTATTCTGGAGAAGAGAAAAATAATTATTTAACCTTATTTGGTGCCTTTTCTACAGAATATAACCTTAATGAAAATTTAAAATTTACAGCTACTGCCTCAAGATACAATACACAAGAGGAGGAATATTTCGACATTTTAGCTCAATATCGTTTAGGTGAAGTAGACGCTAATATTGGTTCTGAAGGTTTTGGCGATGTTCAATTTTCTCAAGGAATTGGTTCTCAACTAAATCATGCTAGGAACGATTTAGACGCTTTAATTACAAATTTAGAATTAAGAGGTAGTTTTAAAAAAGCATCAACTCAAGTAGATTTTGGAGTAAAATTTCAACAAGAAAACATAAAAGATAGAATTCGTGAATGGGAAGTTATAGATTCTTTAGGATTTTCTATTAGACCCCCTTTTCATTCCTCTAACAATCAACCTTATGAACCTTTTGAAGGAGAACTCACCCCTTTTCAAAATATTAGAAAAGATAATACTGTAGAAATTACAAGAATTACAAGTTTTGCCCAATTTAATCAACGCTCTTTCTGGAAAGATCATGAAGTATTTTATAATTTAGGTATTAGAGCACATTCTTGGCTAGTAAACGGAAATGGAACTACATCAACTCGTAAGGTAATCATAAGTCCACGTGGCCAATTCGCAATTAAACCCGATTGGGAAAAAGACATGTTGTTTAGAATTTCAGGAGGGTTGTATGCGCAACCTCCTTCTTACAGAGAATTAAGAGATTTTAATGGAGCCGTTTCAATAGATGTTAATGCTCAGAAATCATACCATTTGGTTACAGGAATGGATTACAGTTTTAATTTATGGAATAGGCCTTTTAAGCTTACCTCTGAGGCTTATTACAAGAATTTAACTGATGTTAACTCGTATACTATAGATAATGTTAGAATTAGATATAGGGCAGATAACGTGACAAAAGCTTATGCCTATGGTTTTGATTTTCGATTAAATGGCGAGTTTGTTCCAGGAAGTGAAAGTTGGGTAAGTTTAGGCTATTTAAAAACTGAAGAAAATATAGATAATAATGGTTACATATCTAGACCCTCTGACCAAAGAATAAAATTTGGAATTTTATTTCAAGATTATGTTCCAAATTTACCAAATTTAAAAGCCTATTTAAATTTAGTTTATAACTCTGGTGTTCCTGGTGGTGCTCCTTCATATGCAAACCCTTATAATTTTCAAGAAAGATTAAGAGATTATAGAAGAGCTGATTTAGGAGTCTCTTACATCTTTGTAGATACCAATAAGAAAATTAAAAATGGGTGGCTTTCTAATTTTAAAGAACTAAGTGCTGGATTAGAACTTTTTAATATTTTTGATATTCAAAATGCTATTACCAACACTTGGGTAAGAGATGTATATACAAAAACCCAGTTTGGTATACCAAACTTTATGACAGGTAGAGTTCTTAACTTTAAAATTGCAATGAAACTTTAAAGTTATTCTCTATTCACTAAATCCATAGAAAATGCAGGCAAACAAATCGCAATGTACTCACAATCCTCATCAAATGGATTTGAATATTGAACACGAACCTCTTTTTCAATTTTTATGGCTTCCCCTGCTTTTAAAATAATAGTCTCACCATCTATTACAAATTGTTTTTTACCTTTAATTATATAGGTGTATTCAGAAAATTTAGGCGTTTGAAAAGGTTCTTTCCATTTCGGAGGTGCTACCATGTGAGCAATACTTAAATCTGATTGCTTATTGGTTGCATTACCAAAATACTCTTCAATCAATTTTCCGTCTGTAGTTGGAACCTTAAAAGGATCTTTTTGTAAAGTATATTTTTTCATAATTGTAAATAATCAAAAGATATTTCTTTAATGAAACCAAATAATAAAAAGCTTAACCTTTGCTAAATCTGGTATTTGCTCTAAAGAAACCTTTTGAGACATTCCAAAATCTCTTAAACCCAATTCCTCTTTATCAATAGCAATAGTAGCATTTAATTCGTCTACAAAAAGAGTTACAGATTGTAACGTTGTTTCTGGCCTAACAACATAATTTGCATTTATTTCAGAAAAAGTTGAATTTAAACTAACCCCTAGTTTTGTTTGGTATCTAGAATCATGTATCTCAATGCTTTTAATTCTAGAGGTGCTATCTAATTGTTCTTTTGGAACTATCGTTAATAAGTGCTTCCCTCCTTTTTCATAGATTAGGTAATTATCATCATCCTGAAAATAATTATCTCCTAAAGCACCTTCACTTAAGTTTCTAACAATTGAATCGTTTTCAAATATTTTATCTAACTCTGCAATTGTGGTTGTTTTATTGATACTTCCAACAACGCCTTTGTCTAGAACAAACTTACTATTATTGGTACAACCTACAATGCACAGCATTACTAAAACTACTAGTGATAAAAAATTTCTTGTATTCATTTTTAATTGATTTGATATATATGTAACGTTATTATTTTTAATTTGTTTTTTAAAGATTTGGTATAATAAAAAAAATAGCTTTACCAAAATTAGTTTAGGTGTATTATAATAAAAACATAATTATGCCTTTTGTTTTCTAATGGCTTTGTCTTTAAGTACTTTTTCCCAATATTTTTTAGCGACAAATAATAAGCCAAAACTTTCGCTCTTTTCTTTGCCAAGATGTTTGTGATGCATTTTATGTGCCCATTTTATAGCTTTTATGTAGATATTAGTACTTCTTGAAAACCATTTAAAACGCTGGTGAATAATAACATCATGCACCATAAAATAAGCAAATCCATAAAGTGCAATACCAAAGCCGATTCCTGCAAGCCAAAACAATTTATCTTGCAAACCAAACATAATGCATAACCAACTTGGTATGGCAAAAATTAAAAAGAAGGCATCATTTTTTTCGAAAAAGTGAGCATTTGGTTTGTGATGATCTTCATGCAGATACCATAAAAATCCGTGCATTACATATTTATGCATCACCCAAGTTACACCTTCCATTATAACAAATGTTATTAAAGTAATTGATAAAATATAAAGAAAAATCATTTATAGAAGAAACTAATGGTTATGAAAAATATAAGTTGAATTGCATATAAATAAACTGCGAATTTATTCTGCTTATTAAAACTCAAATTTACGAATAAATACTGTAAAATTAAACTTCCAAAAAACCAACATACGTAATTATAAATTGGAATTTCTCCAAGAGGATACCATTGCCAAAAATTTAGTTTGATAGCAACAGGTTCTAAAAAAAAGTCTAAAAAAACTGCTGCAAAAGCCCCAGTTATTGCCAATACATGAAGTTCTAAATCCTTAGAAACATTGAAGTTATATTTAACCTTAAACCAGGTATAGGTTTGAGATGTTAAAGTACCAACAGAATACATTGTTATAAACCACAAATTACCCAATAAAATAGGAACACCCCATATTTTGTATCCCATAACAGTTGAATATTCATAATCTCCAAAAAGAAAACCTGTATTGATACCAATAATTTCGTAAGTAAGACCTGCAAAAATACANGCACTAAAAAAGAGCCAAAGTGATTTATTAATTTTTTGATGTGTGTAAAACAACAATACCAATGATATGATTAAATTCAAAGGTGTGTTATCAATAAAGAAGTCACTATACTTAGTAAAAAGTAAGCCAATAATGGCACTCACATGAAATAATAAACTTATTCCTAATGCTAGTTTATATTTGTGTTTGATTAAATTAGTGAATGTCATCTGCTACTAATTTTGCACTTTTAAAACATAATGGAATGCCTCCTCCTGGATGAACACTTCCTCCACAGAAATGTAAATTTTTATAATGCTTACTTCTATTTTGTTGTCTAAAAAAAGCAGCCATTTTACTGTTACTACTTGTTCCGTATAAAGAACCCATAAAACTCGCCGTTTTTTCTTGAATATTTAATGGAGAAAGCGTTTCTTCCACAACAATATGATCTTCAAGATTAGTGTTTAATTGTTTATTTAGTTGTTTAATAATAAACCTTTTTATCTTTTCTTTNTGTTCCTCCCAATTATGATCNTTATGTGCAGGAGCATTTACCATTACAAACCAATTTTCACTGTTATTAGGAGCCTGATTTTTATCAAATTTAGAAGTTACATTTACATAAACGGTTGGTTCATCAGGCAAAATTGATTCTTCAAATATGTGTTGAAACTCTTTTTTATAATCTTCGCTAAAAAAGATATTATGCAACCCTAATTCAGAAAAAGTNGTATCAATTCCCCAATAAAATATAAAAGCACTACTACTCCGTTCTTGCTTTAGTACTTTATGAGCAAACTTATTATCAGAAAGTAAGTTTTTGTAGGTGTAATAAATATCCATATTACTTACTACTATATCTGCCTCATACTTTTTTCCGTTTACTAAAACTCCTGTTACTGTATTTTTGAAAGTTTCAATTTTTTCTACTTTACTATTTGTGTGAAATTTAACACCAATCTCTTTTGCTAGCTGCACTAAAGCTTTGATAATGCTTATCATTCCTCCATTTGGATAAAAAGTTCCTTGACTTTGTTCTAAACTTGAAATCATGCTTAACATTGCTGGTGCTTTATAGGGGTTGCTACCATTATAAGTTGCAAATCGATTGAAAAGCTGAATCATTTCTGGCGTTTTAAAACTTGATTCATTATAACTATTTAGTGACTTAGTAATGTATGGGAATTTTACACTAAACAAAGCTTTGTAAGTTTCACTTTTGGTAATTAAACTTGAATCTAATGGAAAATCTAAAAAAAGTTCTCCTATGTTTTGATAAGCTTTATTACTATTCTGAAGGTATTTTTTAATATTATCTGCAGGTTCTCCAAAAACTTTTTCTGCTTCATTCGCAAATGCTTCAACATTTTTCTTCGCTATTATTTTTTTCCCGTTTGCAAAAAAATAACGACAACTTTCATCTAAATNGCGATAGGTAAAATAGTTCGTAATGTCTTTTTTAGCTAAACTAAAAAGTGCTTCTATATTTTCTGGAGCTGTAAAAAGAGAAGGCCCAGTATCAAAAGTAAAACCCTTTTTTTCAATTGAAGATAATTTTCCACCAAGGTAAGTGTTTGCTTCAAAAACAGAAACATCATAATCCTTTAAAGCTAACCGAATAGATGTCGCTAAACCAGCAATTCCACTACCAATAATAGCTACCTTTCTCATTTGTTTAATTTTTTAGTAAAAATATAAAACAAAAAAGTATTAAACATTATTTTTATGAATTATATCCAAATATTTATCAAATATAAAAAGTAATTAATTTTAAAATAAAACAAATCAAATAAAAGGTAGTTGAGTTAGAACGTAGGGTAAACGTATTATTTTTCAATTTTTTGTTGAATGGTAAAACGTGTAAACATATCTTCACTATACCATTTTTGTTTTCTAGTTTTTTTGATAACCGCTTTATGTTGTGGCATTTTGTAAGCAAAATTTTTCATCATTGCTTTTGATTCCCAAACACTAAAAGTTGCTTGTTTTACCCAAGGAACCTCACCAACTCCATAAGAATTTTTAAATCCTTCTGTTTTAGACATTTGAGAGGCGATTGGAGCTACATTTCTCCAAAAATAACGTAATTTGTTTAAGCGAATTGTAGCTCTAGTTAGCACAGCTATTTCACCTTCGTAATCTGTAGTTGCTGGTAAATTACCAAAAACCTTTTTTCGATCCCATAAACCATGGCCTTCAATTGGTTTTAATATATAAATAGTTTGTTTTTTACAGAACAAGTCAAACCATTTTACAATGAAGTTTCCAAATTGAGCTTTTACAGTTAAATTACCTTCATAGGTTATTAAAATAGCCCACTGAGATAAATCTGGAACTTTATCAAAAGTACCATTTTTACCTGTTCCCATTAATTTATAAAATTGTATGTTTTTATTAAAAAATAATGGAATTCTAAAAATAACCATTGATAAAAAACCAAAAATAGCAAAGATGGGGTTGTATTTAGCAATGATTAAACTAGCTCTCAAAATAGTATTTTTAGATTTAAAAAAATAATATCAAATATAACTAAAGTAATCAAGGTGAATCATTTTTTGATATACTGTTTTATAGTTTTCTTCAAGATTATTTAATCTCTACATAAAAAAATAGACATTTATATTTTAAGAATAAATATGTTAATCTATCCAATTTTTAAACTCTTTTACACGCTCTCTACTGACAATTATATCTTGCTCATTATAAGAGTATAAAATTAATTTTAAACGTGAATTTGAATAGGTCACAATGTCTTTTATTGCGTTTATATGAATAATAAAGGTTCGGTTTACCCTAAAAAATTGTTCAGGATCTAATTGCTCTTGCCAGTTTTCTAAGGAATTGTCTAACAAGTAGTTTCGGTTTTCTATAGTGTGAATATAGGTCGATTTATTTTCGCTATAAAAGCACTCAACTTCTTGTATATGAATAATTTTTATGTGTTGCCCAATTTTAATTGAAAGCCTTTTCTTAAATTTTCGATCTACAGGATTTACTAATAGTTTTCGAATATCATCTAGATTTACTTTTACATCAGTTTGTATTGGCTGTTGTTTTTTAAACTGTTCTACTGCTNTAGCTAATTCTTCGTCATCTATCGGTTTTAAAAGATAATCGATGCTATTTAATTTAAACGCTTTTAACGCATACTCATCATAAGCTGTTGTGAATATTATAGCAGATTTTATTTCAATTTCTTCAAAAATTTCAAAAGACAAACCATCTGATAATTGAATATCTAAAAATATTAAATCTGGATGTTTATTGTTCTGAAGCCAGTTTAAAGATTCTTCTACAGAGTGCAACATTTGTTGGACTTCTATATTTAGTTCTGCAAGCATTCTGTTTAGTCTCCTTGCTGCAGGTTTTTCATCTTCTATAATTAATACGTTCATTCTTGTAAAGCTAAAATCTTCTTTTTTCTTCTTCTTTTTCTAAATAGGCTTGTATTTTTCTTTCTTCCCAGTCTTGTCCAAAACCTAAAAACTTAAAACCAAAAACTCCCATCCAGTGAAAGAAAAGACCAATTCCCCAGAAAATCCAAGTTGAATATACACCAAAATTAGATAAAGCATTTTTTATTGAATAGTTATTTTGCATTAAACCAAAGATAATTATTCCGCTTAAAAATATATTTATATACACATAAACAATACCATGAATGTAAAAACCTTTAATAGCTTTAACTCGTTTTTTTGCTCTTGTATAATTCTGCTCTTGAATAAATTTATTGTCCATAGATATTATTTTTTATTTATAAATTCTTTAATTTTTTTTTCTTCCCAGTTTTTTCCAAAACCTAACTTATCAAATCCAAATACTCCAAACCAATGAATAATTAAACCTCCAAACCAAACTATTATTGCAAACCAAAACCAATGAAATTGTGGGACTGTTTGTAAATTGATAAATACTAAAAAAGGCGGAATAATAAATGTAGCCAGTACATGTGTGTAGAAACCTTTAATCTCCTTTACTCTTTTTGCTGCCTTTAGTCTAAGTTGGTGGTTGTTAGATTCGATATTCATGTTAAAAGTTATTATTTTGTTCGTCTAAATATTGCTGTACTTTTCTTTGCTCCCATTCTTTATTGAACAACAAGCTAATACCAAATGTATTTAATACTTGAAAGGCAATCCCAATTCCCCAATAAAACCAAATTTTGTAATTATGATAATTATAAAACGCTTGGCTAAATGCGTCTCCATCATTCATGTCGCCAAAAATAAATAGTGCAGATAAAAATGTATTTACAAAAAGATAAATCGCTAAATGCTTATAGAATTTGCTTATTTTTTCTATACGTTTTCTAGCCAAAATATACTTCTGTTCTCGTGTGTATTCTCTTTCCATTATCTTACCCTTTTTTGTTGGTTTTCTTTATCCATCATTTCTTTAATCTTTCTTTCTTCCCAATTTCTTCCCAAGAAAATGTTATAGTTATTTACTTCTAAAAAGTGGAAAAACAAACCTATTCCCCATCCAAAAGCTGGAAACCAAAACCAATAAAAACCTGGTGAGAATCTTAAATTGATAAATATTAAAAATGGTATTACTAAACAGTATGAAGCTAAATTTTGATAAAATTCTTTTAATTTTTCTACTCTTTCGACTGCTTTTACGTATTTGCTGTTTTCTAAATCTTCTGTAAACATAATTTCATTCATTTTATATAAGAGAGGTAAACTCACCTTAAAAGTTTTATTGTTATTTTCTATTCTTACCCCTTGTTCAGTTAATAAACCATACCTATCTGCAATATTCTGTAAGCCTACTTTAGTGCTTTTACCTATTGCCTCTTTTGGGTTAATGTTATTTTCTATACTTAAAAAACTACCTTCTTGATATATAGAAATTGTTAAGGGTTTTAAAGAGGATACCACATTGTGTTTTACTGCATTTTCTAATAATAATTGTAGTGACAATGGTACAATTTTTAGTTCTTTATCTGTAATAGCTTCTGGAACGTTAAAACTCACTGCTTCTTCAAATCGCATCTCTAACAACTGCATATACGTTTTTGCAAAGGTCAATTCTTCAGAAATTGGCACTAAATCTTTGTTTCTTTGCTCTAAAACATACCGATAAACTTTAGATAGTTTTGTGGTAAATTTCTCCGCTTTTGGTGGGTTTTCACCAATTAAACTGGTTAACACATTTAAACTATTAAATAAAAAATGTGGATCTAATTGATTTTTTAATGACTCAAACTTTGCAGTCTCTGTCTTGGCTACAATTTGTTGCTTGGTACTTTCTTGATTTACGGATTTTTTCCATGCCATCATAAAACCTCTTGCATGTAAAAATGCTGAGACACCAAAAGAGAGAATGGTATAAAAAACATGCATCCACACGTAATTTCCAGTAAAGAAATAGTCAGGATTATTTTTATTGATGATTATAAAATTCAAATAGTTTATAAATAGAACTGCTGGAATTGTATATAATATTGTAGAAATAATACCTGCCCATACTCTGAGGTTTGTATCCTTTACCCAAGACCATTTTTTACTTAGGGCATGATTAATTAAGCCTTGTGCGAAACCTAAACCAAAAGAATACATAGCAGATATCAAAAGGGTATACATGATATTTAATAGAGAAAAATCTTGATTTATTAAGACAAAAACTACTGTAAAAATGAGTGTAATTTTTAAACTAACTAAAACACCTTCTTTCATGTTNTTTTTTTCTATTCTGCTATATATACTCATTATCTTTAATTGTATTTACTAAAATTTTATGATTAAAGATACATTTTTATCTTTTACTAAAAATTTTGAATCTTCAAAATTAGGTGGTCCGTAAGACATTTTATTATTAAAACTTCCATAATCCTCTAAAGGCATTCCATTTGAATTAAAATCCATTTGTTTGTTATTATTTTTATCATGATAACAAATAATTGAATATTCGCCATTTGTAATATTTTTGAATTTTACAATGATCTTTCCATTTTTTATTAAAGTACTCTTTGCTTGTATGGGTTTTTTCATAAAAAGCTCTTTGTTATATAATGCAAAACCGACACTTCCATCATCAGAAGAAATATTTTCAATGGTTACTGTAATGGTTTTTTGTTGCCCTACAATCGAGGAAGAAATGAAAACAACAATTAAAAATAAAAGTGATACTAAAAATTTCATATGATTTATATTTTGGGATTAATTATAGTACAAAGATGTTAATAGTAGTAATGTTTTTAAATTAAAATAGTCTGAACTGTATGTATTTAGGTCTGAATTGTAACGTAACATACTAAGCTTTTATACGTATAGCTTATTGTTTACTTATTTTTAGAGCTATTAAATTATGAATAATTAAAAAAATAATAATTGAATTTTATAATTTGATAAAAATTTTAAAAAAACAATAAATATTTACTAAGCATAATAAAAAATAAATACATTTGTCACATAATATTAAGTATTTTGTTCTTATTTCATTACATATTAGCGATTTTAAATTTTACTCCTAGTAGTAATATAATTTTTGTGCGTCGCTTTTTCTCAGTTCGCCCTTTGGGTGTTTAATAATTCTTAGGAATTAGGTGCGTCCAATTCCACACTTCAGAACTTTACAAAATAATTTAAACCTTAACATATCAATATAATGCAAATTGTTATTGCAAACAAATCGCATATTATTTATGCAAACATCATCTGCGAAACTATAGCTGAAGCTGCTAAAGTTAGAGGTACAGGTATTGCCAAAAGAAAACCTGATTACATTTCTAGAAAAATGGAAAATGGCAATGCTGTAATCGCTTTAGATGGAGATATTTTTGCTGGCTTTTGTTACATAGAACAATGGGGCCATGGAAAATTTGTAGCTAATTCTGGATTAATTGTTCATCCTAATTATAGAAATATTGGTTTAGCGAAAAAGATAAAAGAAGTTATTTTTAGACATTCTAGAACTAAGTTTCCAAATGCTAAAGTATTTAGCATAACAACAGGTTTGGCTGTTATGAAATTAAATAGCGATTTAGGGTACAAACCAGTACCCTTTTCTGAGTTAACAGACGATCAAACCTTTTGGAATGGATGTCAAACCTGTAAGAACTTCGATATTTTAACTAGAACAGAAAAGAAAATGTGCTTGTGTACAGGAATGCTTTTTGATCCTAAAAATCAAGATAAATATGAATCAAAAAAGGTTAAAGAAAACGTATTTAAAAGATTAAAATCAATGAAACAAAATCTGTTTCTAAAAAAAGATAAAAAATGAAAAAATTAGTTATTGCCTACAGTGGAGGTTTAGATACTTCTTATTGTGCTGTAAGTTTATCGAAAGAATTCGAAGTGCATGCTGTAAGTGTAAATACAGGCGGTTTCACTGAAAATGAAGTTAAAAATATAGAACGTAATGCATATAAAATGGGCGTTACCACTTATAAAAACATAGATGCTGTAGCTACTTTTTATACTAAGGTTGTTAAATATTTAATTTTTGGTAATGTATTAAAAAATGCCACTTACCCACTTTCTGTGAGTGCAGAAAGAATTATTCAAGCCATAGAAATCATTGAATATGCTAAAAGTATAGATGCAGAATATATTGCGCATGGAAGTACAGGTGCTGGAAATGATCAAGTTCGTTTTGATATGATTTTTCAAACTCTTGCTCCAGGAATTAAAATTATTACACCAATCAGAGATCAAAAATTATCGAGACAAGAAGAAATTGATTATTTAAAAGCTGAAGGCATAGATATGAATTGGGAAAAATCGAAATACTCAGTAAACAAAGGTCTTTGGGGAACTAGTGTTGGTGGTGTAGAAACTTTAGAGTCAGAAAAACCACTACCTAGTGAAGCTTATCCTTCTCAATTAGAGAAAGAAGGAGAAGAAAAAGTTACCTTAACTTTTAAAAATGGAGAATTTGTTGCTTTAAATAATCAAGAAAATGCGCCTGAAGTAAATATCGAAAAATTAAATGAAATTGCTTCTAATTATGCAATTGGTAGAGATATTCATGTAGGAGATACTATTGTTGGTACAAAAGGTAGAGTCGGTTTTGAGGCAGCTGCTGCACTAATTGTGGTAAAAGCTCATCATTTATTAGAGAAACACACTCTTACCAAATGGCAATTGCAACATAAAGAATATCTGTCTAGTTTTTATGGAATGCATTTGCATGAAGGACAATATTTAGATCCTGTAATGAGAGATACTGAAGCCTTTTTACAAAGTTCCCAAAAAATGGTTTCAGGTAATGTAGTTGTTACTTTAAAACCATATCACTTCACATTAGATGGCATTGTATCTAAACACGATTTAATGTCGAGTAAATTCAGTACTTATGGTGAAGAGAATAAAGCTTGGTCTGCAGATGATGCCAAAGGTTTTATTAAGATTTTTGGTAATCAAAACAAAATATATCAACAAGTAAACTCTTAATTATGTTAGAAGTAGGTATAATTGGTGGTGCAGGCTACACAGCAGGTGAATTAATACGTTTATTATTAAATCACCAAAAAACAAATATTAATTTTGTGTTCAGTACATCTAATGCTGGCAATAAATTATATAAAGTTCATCAAGATTTAATAGGAGCCACAGAAATTAGTTTTTCAAGTGAAATAAATGCTGATGTTGATGTGTTGTTTCTCTGCTTAGGACATGGAAATTCAACTGCTTTTTTACAAAAAAACAGCTTTTCAAAAAATACAAAAATTATTGATTTAAGTAATGATTTTAGATTAATCGCCGATAAAAATTTTGAAGGTAAAGAATTTGTTTATGGTTTGCCTGAGTTAAACAAAAAAGCAATTCAATCTGCTAATTACATTGCGAATCCTGGTTGTTTTGCTACAGCTTTACAGTTGGCTATTTTACCTTTAGCTTCAAATGGATTATTAAAAAATGATGTTCATATAAATGCTGTAACTGGTGCAACTGGTGCAGGAACGTCATTATCTGCAACTACACATTTTACTTGGAGAGACAATAATTTTTCGCATTACAAAGCTTTTAATCATCAGCATTTAGGAGAAATAAATCAAACAGTTCATCAATTACAATCTGATTTTAAAAGTGAGATAAATTTTATGCCAAATAGAGGCGATTTCTCAAGAGGAATTTTTGCGACTACGTACACAAAATTTGATAAATCATTAGAGGAAGCTATAAAAATGTATAAAATGTACTATAAAGATGCTGCCTTTACATTTGTTACCAACCACAATTTATTTTTAAAGCAAGTGGTGAATACGAACAATTGTTTTATTCAACTAGAAAAACATGGTGATAAATTATTAATCACTAGTATGATAGATAATTTATTAAAAGGAGCTTCTGGTCAAGCCATTCAAAATATGAATTTGATGTGTGGGGTTCAAGAAGATACAGGTCTAAAATTAAAAGCAAATTATTTTTAAGTCTAGCAAAGGCTTTACATACTGAACTTGTTTCAGCATATAATTATTAACAGTTTTAACTTTTGAAAAACTTAAACGTTAAAACTCTGAAATACAAAAAATGAAAATAGCAATTATAGGTACAGGGAATTTAGGTAAATCAATTGCAAAAGGTTTAATCACCAACAATGCAATTACATCTTTATACTTAACCAAAAGAAATATTGAAGGACTTGCTGAATTTGATGGATATTCAAACGTATTTTTAACAGTAGACAATTTAGCTGCAGTAAAAAATTCTGATATATTGATTTTTGCAGTGCAACCTGCACATTTTGAAAATATTCTAAAAGATATTAAACCTCATTTAACAGAAAAGCATGTTGTAATTTCTACGATAACAGGTTTCTTAATTCAGCAAATTGAACAAGAAATTGGTGCAGATAAATATATAATACGTGCCATGCCAAACACAGCAATTGCTGTTGGTAAGTCTATGACCTGTTTATGTAGCAATATACAAGGTGAAAAAAGAATACCAATTGCAGAAGCTATTTTTAATAGATTGGGCCATTCTTTAAGTATACCAGAATCTCAAATGCAAGCTGCAACTGTAGTTTGTGCAAGTGGAATTGCATTTTGGATGCGTTTAATTCGTGCTACAACTCAAGCTGCCATTCAATTAGGTTTTGATGCCAAAGAAGCACAAGAATTAGCCATGTTTACCAGTGAAGGTGCAGCCAATTTATTAATAACAAATGGCAATCATCCTGAAGAAGAAATTGATAGAGTAACAACACCTAAGGGTTGTACTATAGAAGGATTAAATGAAATGGAACATAAAGGTTTAAGCTCTTCATTAATACAAGGTATGGTTGCATCTTTCAATAAAATTAACAATATTAAAAAAGAACAAATATGAGTTTATTTAATGTTTACCCTTTGTTCGATATTACCCCAGTAAAAGCAAAAGATGTTTTTGTGTACGATGAACATAATACTAAATATTTAGATTTGTATGGTGGTCATGCAGTAATATCAATTGGGCATTCGCATCCTAAATATGTAGCTGCAATTTCTGATCAAGTATCAAAGATGGGGTTTTATAGTAATTCCATTCAAAATCCTCTTCAATCTAATTTAGCAGAGAAAATAGTTTCACTTTCTGGCTGTAAAGATTATACCTTATTTCTATGTAATTCAGGTGCAGAGGCCAACGAAAATGCTTTAAAATTAGCTTCATTTCACAATCAGAAACATAAAGTTGTTGCCTTTAAAAATGGTTTTCATGGCAGAACATCTGCAGCAGTTGCAGCTACAGATAATCAAAAAATTATTGCGCCTTTAAATGCACAACAAGAAGTAGAAATTTTAGAGTTGGGCGATTTAAAAGGTTTAGAAAACGCTTTAAAAAAGAACGATGTTTGTGCTGTAATCGTTGAATTTATTCAAGGAGTTGGTGGTTTAGATCAAAGTACAGCTGAATTTTACGAGGGTGCAGACGCTTTATGTAAACAATACAATACCTGTTTTATAGCAGATGAAGTGCAATCTGGTTTTGGTAGATCTGGAGATTTCTTCGCTTTTCAAAAATTTAAAGTAACTCCTGATATTATTTCAATTGCAAAAGGAATGGGTAATGGATTTCCTATTGGCGGTATTCTAATTCATCCAAGTATAAAAGCGTCTTTCGGTTTGTTAGGGACAACTTTTGGTGGAAATCACCTAGCCTCTGTTGCCTGTAAAACTGTTTTAGAAGTACTTGAAGAAGAGAGGTTGTTAGACAATGTAAAAATGATTTCGAAATATTTTATTGAGAAAGCCAAAAGCATACCTGAAATTAAAAATATAAAAGGCCGTGGTTTAATGTTAGGTTTAGAATTCGATGCACCTATTGCAGACTTAAGAAAAAGACTAATATTCAACCAACATGTTTTTACAGGAAGTTCTAAAAACCCAAATTTGTTAAGAATTCTCCCTCCTTTAACACTACAAAAAGAACATGTAGATGCATTTTTTGATGCTTTAAAATCTGAGTTATAATGAAAAAATACACTTCTATAAATGACATTTCAAATATCAATGATTGGATANCTGAAGCCAAGGAATTGAAATCAAATCCGCTTAAAAANAGCAACCTAGGTAAAAATAAAACGTTAGGATTATTATTTTTTAATTCGAGTTTAAGAACCAGACTAAGCACTCAAAAAGCTGCATTAAATTTAGGGATGGAGCCTATAGTGATGAATGTTTCTGGTGATGCTTGGGGCATTGAATTTGAAGAGGGTACAGTTATGAATGGTTCTACAGCTGAGCACATAAAAGAGGCTGCTGCTGTTGTTTCTCAATATTGTGATGTAATTGCTGTAAGAGCTTTTCCAAGTTTAACAAACAAGCAAAAAGATGAATCTGAACAAGTTTTAAGCGCATTTGTAAAACATGCTTCAGTGCCTGTTATAAGTATGGAAAGCGCTACAGGTCATCCTTTGCAGGGCTTAACAGATGCCATAACCATATCTGAAAACTCCAACAAAAAAAAGGTGAAAGTAGTTTTAAGTTGGGCACCTCATATTAAACCTTTACCACATGCTGTAGCNAATAGTTTTANACAAGCCATGCAAAAAATGGATGTTGAATTTGTTATTNCAAATCCTGAAGGATATAACTTAAACAAAGAAATTACCAAGGATACTCCTATTTATCACAATCAAGAAGAAGCTTTTAAAGATGCTGATTTTGTTTACGCTAAAAATTGGAGTTCTTATGAATCTTATGGAGAAATTTTAGATGTTGATGATAATTGGACTATCACTAAAGACAAAATTGGTGATGCAAAATTTATGCATTGCTTACCTGTGAGAAGAAATGTGGTCGTAGAAGATGCTGTATTAGATTCCGAGAATTCTTTAGTTATAGCACAAGCAAACAATAGAACCTATGCAGCCCAATTGGTGCTNAAAAAAATATTAGAGAATGCCTGAAACTAAATTATCCATAATTAAAATTGGTGGAAATATAATTGAAGATGAACATGCTTTAAACACTTTCCTTTCCATATTTTCAAATATAGAAGGTAAAAAGATATTGGTTCATGGTGGAGGAAAACGTGCAACANATATATCCTCAAAATTAGGNATAACCTCTAAAATGATTGATGGAAGAAGAATTACTGATGCAGAAACTTTAGAAGTAATAACTATGGTTTATGGTGGTTTAGTTAATAAAAATATAGTTGCAAAATTGCAAGCACTGCATGAAAATTCCATTGGTTTAACTGGCGCAGACATTAATAGTATTCAATCTAATAAAAGACCTGTTAAAGAAATTGATTACGGATTTGTAGGTGATGTCAAACAAATAGCCTCAAAATCAATAAATAAATTGCTTCAAGCTGACTTTACACCTGTTTTTTGTGCATTAACACATGATGGAAAAGGTCAATTATTAAATACAAATGCTGATACCATTGCAAGTACAATTGCAGTTGGTATGAGTAAAATCTATGAAACATCTATTTACTATTGCTTTGAATTAAATGGCGTTTTAAAGAATTTTAATGATAAAGAATCTGTAATTAAAAACATAGATGCTAATTCCTATAAAGACTTGCTACAAAAAGGTGTAATTTCAGATGGCATGATTCCAAAATTAGACAATTGTTTTGATGCCCTAAAAAACGGAGTTGCAAAAGTTCATATTGGTAATACATCCATGTTAACTAAGGAAAACAATATTTATACAACCATAACCCTATCATGATAACTAAAAATAAATTAACGGAAAAAGCAATTTCACTTTTAAAAAATTTAATTGAAACGCAATCTTTTTCATCCGAAGAAGGACAAACTGCAGCATTAATTGAAGCATGGTTTCAAGAATTTAATATTCCTTTTAATAGAACCAAAAACAATGTATGGGTTACAAATAAACATTTTACAGAAGGGAAACCAACAATGTTATTAAATTCACATCACGATACTGTAAAACCAAATTCCGCTTACACAAACGATCCCTTTAAAGCTATTGTAGAAGGAGATAAATTATATGGTTTAGGCGCTAATGATGCTGGTGGTTGTTTGGTTTCTTTAATTGCAACATTTACCAATTTTTACGCCAATGAAAATTTAAATTACAACTTGGTAATGGTGGCTTCTGCAGAAGAAGAAAGTTCAGGCCCTAATGGGTTAAATAGCATGTTACCCATTATTCCTCACATAGACGTTGCCATTGTTGGAGAGCCAACTTTAATGAATTTAGCAGTGGCTGAAAAAGGTTTGGTTGTTTTTGATGCCAAAGTTAAGGGTACACCAAGTCATGCTGCACACCCAAATAACAACAATTCCATTTACAATACCATAGATGTTTTACAATGGTTCAAAGATTTTAAATTCGAAAAATCTTCAGAGGCTTTAGGCGATGTAAAAATGACTGTAACCCAAATAAACGCAGGTAAACAACACAATGTAGTTCCTGCTCACGTAGATTTGGTAGTAGATGTTCGTGTAAATGATGCGTATTCAAATCAAGAAATTGCAACTATCTTAAAAGAGCAATCTCCTTGTTCAGAGATTGTTCCTAGAAGTTTACGACTAAATTCTTCTTCAATTGCTACTAATCATGATTTGGTAAAAGCAGGTATTGCAATGGGTAGAGAAACCTATGGTTCTCCTACACTTTCAGATCAATCTGTGTTAACTTGCCAATCTTTAAAATTAGGCCCTGGAGATAGTACAAGATCTCATTCTGCAAATGAATTTATATACATTTCAGAAATTGAAGAAGGAATAAAAATTTATATAGAATTACTAAATAGAGTAATTCTAAAACAATAAAATTAAAATTATGAAACTTTGGGATAAAGGATTTTCTATAGACAAACAAATTGAAAATTTTACAGTCGGTAATGATAGAGAGATTGATATACATATTGCAAAATATGATGTACAAGCTTCTATAGCACATGCAATAATGCTGGAATCTATCGGTATTATTACAGCTAATGAATTGACTGATTTAAAAAAAGGCTTAAACGAATTAGCTGCAGATATTGAAGAAGGAACATTTGTGATTGAACCTTCTTTTGAAGATGTTCACTCTAAAATTGAATGGGAATTAACTAATAAACTAGGAGAAGTTGGTAAAAAAATACACACAGCACGTTCTAGAAATGATCAAGTTTTAGTCGCTCTACAATTATACTACAAAGAAAACTTAGCTATTGTTAACGATAAAGTGAAATCACTTTTTGATACATTGTTACATCTTGCAGAATCACATAAAGATTCATTATTACCTGGCTATACACATTTACAAGTGGCAATGCCATCTTCTTTTGGGTTATGGTTTTCTGCTTATGCTGAGATATTAATTGATGATGTATATGTACTAAATGCGGTATCTAAAGTTGTAGACCAAAACCCTTTAGGCTCTGCTGCTGGTTATGGAAGCTCCTTCCCTATCGATAGAGAATTAACAACCAAAGAATTAGAGTTTGCAACTTTAAAATATAATGTAGTTGCAGCTCAGTTAAGTAGAGGTAAAAGTGAACGATCAATTGCTGCTGCATTAGGTGGTTTGTGTAATACTTTAGCACGATTTTCTATGGATGTTTGTTTGTACATGAGTCAAAATTTTGGGTTCATTTCATTTCCTGATGAATTAACAACTGGAAGTAGTATTATGCCTCATAAGAAAAACCCAGATGTATTTGAATTGATCCGAGGAAAATGTAATAAAATTCAGGCTTTACATTCAGAAATGTTACTAATTACAAACAACTTACCTACAGGTTATCATAGAGATTTTCAACTATTGAAAGAAAATATCATAGCTGCTTTTGAAGATGTAAAAGATATCTTAGACATTTTCAATTACTCAATACAACAAGTAATTGTAAAAGATATTGATTTAAATGATGAGAAATACCACTATTTATTTACAGTAGATTCAATAAATAATTTAGTGGTAGAAGGCATGTCGTTTAGAGAAGCTTATCAAAAAATTGGAGGTCAAGTGGAAGAAGGAACGTATACACCAGATTTAGGCAAGCAACATACACATTTAGGTAGTATTCACAATTTAAGTTTAGATAAAATTAAAGCTAAATATCCTTTAGAATAAACGCTTTAATAAAGCTTTAGAAAATAAAGCCGTAGGCATTTTAGAAAAGATTTTCAATTCTTCTATAAAGGTGGTTTGCTCATCTAAAAATCTAAAAATAAGTTGAGGAGATATACTTTTAAACATTTTTGAAAATATAGCTGCACCTAATTCATTTTTTTGGGACAAAATATCCAATAAAAGTAAATCGTAAAACCAAAAACGATTGGTTTTATGAAACGTATTTAAAGGTTTTTGCTTTTTTAAATGTTGTACTAAGTTGGTTGTTTTCTTATCGATATTCTTAAAGGTAAAACCTGTACTGGCCTTACTCCAGCCACCAGCCGTACCAATATGAATTACATTTTTCGAATTTAATTCCCAAAATTTATAGGATGTCATAGGTATAGAACCTTGCTCCTTCTCTATGATTTCATAATCAGTAATATTTTTCTCTTGTAAATATTCTGTTATCGCGTTTGTGTAAGTTTCGTATTCTAAAAGTTCTTTAGAAAATAAAGTATATTCAAATAATGCTTCATTTTTTGAATATGGTAAAATATACATGAATCTTGTATTTCCTTTTTGTGGAACTGTAAAATCCATAAAAGTAGCTGCAGTATCATCAAAAACCGCAGTTTTTGTTTTTACAAAATAACCCACAAAATGCTGTTGTAAAACTGGGTATTGTTTTTGTTTTTTATACGCATCAGTGAATAAAATACTATTTATTATATTTTGAGAACTATATGAGCCCGAATCTGTGATTACTTTACCTAAATTATGCTCTTGTTGAACANTTTTGACGGATTCTATTTTAAACTCAAAGTTTTGATGCTTAGAAATTTCAACCCAGATATTGTCATAGAAGTCGCTACTTCTAATCATTTTATATTGATAAGGTTTAATTGATAAAGTTTCAGCAATACTATCGCCTTTAAATATGATTGACTTCCAAAAATGGTTTAAAATAGCATCCCAATCACCTTTTCTATTTTCCCAAAAACACCAAGTTCGGTCGTTACTTGTTTTTTTTTCTTTGTCTAAAATTAGGATTGTTTTATTTTTAAAATAAGCATCTTTGCTCATTCTATAGGCCATCATTAAACCTGAAGCACCTGCACCAACAATAATATAATCGTAANTTTTTGTTGATGAGTTCAAAATAAATAAAGTATTATAATAATTTAAATAGCGCTGTTACTTCTTAAACTGTTTGAAGTATTTTATAGGTACAAATAGCATTCCAAAACACTTGCTATCTTCTTTACCCATATTTTTGTGATGAATTTTATGCGCTTTACGCAACCCCTTTAAATACCAGTTATTTGTGTTTTTAAACCATTTAAAGCGTTGGTGAATTAATACATCATGCACTAAGAAATAAGCAACACCATAGCATAAAATTCCTAAACCTATGTAAGATAAAAAAGTATGACTCGAGTAATTCCCGAAATAAAACAAAGCCATACTTGGTATTGCAAATACTACAAAAAACGCGTCATTTTTTTCAAAACCATTGTATTTAGGTTGATGATGGTCTTCATGCAAATACCATCCAAAACCATGCATCACATATTTATGTGTGCACCAAGTTATGCCCTCCATCAACAAAAAAACTCCAATCGTAACTAAAATGAGCATATTAAATTATATTCAATTTGTATTTCACATAACTTCTAGCCAATAAGTTTATTTTCATAGGGTCAGAAATTCTAATTCGTGTATCCATAATTTTTTCTGAAGGTACAGCTTTTAGTTTCTTTAGTAATCTTCTATAATACCTGTACGCCATATATACTCCAAATTTAGCTTCAACCGGTAATTTCAGGATTCCATGAGTATAAGCATAATNAAAATCGGCTTCTATCTCGTCAATAATTAGTTGTTTAGAAATGGCATTTAATTGACCTAGATCAACGTTTGGAAAATAAGATCTATTTAATAATTCAAAGTCATCTTTTAAATCGCGTAAAAAATTTACTTTTTGAAAAGCAGATCCTAGACGCATAGCAGCATCTTTTAATTCNTTATATTTATTTTCATCACCATCAACAAATACTTTTAAACACATTAAACCAACAACATCTGCAGAGCCATAAATATATTCATCATACTCCTCTTTTGTTTGGTATTCTGTTTTATGAAGATCTGCTTTCATACTCTTTAGAAAGGCTTGTACCATGTCTTCAGGTATATTATATCTGTTAACTGTCTGCTGAAAAGAATTTAAAATTGGGTTTAAACTAATCCCTTGAGCTTTAGATAAATGATAATCGCGTTCGAAATGGGATAAAAGCTCTTCTTTATTATAATTGTGAAAGGTNTCGACAATTTCATCTGCAAAACGAACAAATCCGTAGATGTTATAGATATCTGCTCTAATTTTTGGAGATAACATATTAACTGCCAATGAAAAAGATGTACTATAACTTTTTGTAACTAACTTACTACAATCGTTAGAGACATTGTCAAAAAGTTCTTTCATGTTATTTCTGATTTTTCTTAATTAAATCTGTTGCTATTTTACCTGAAATTAATGCTGGAGGGACACCAGGTCCTGGAACCGTTAATTGACCTGTAAAATACAAATTATTTACTTTACTACTTTTTATTTTTGGTCTTAAAAAAGCAGTNTGCAATAACGTGTTTGCCATTCCGTATGCATTACCTTTATAAGAGTTATACTCATTCTCAAAATCTTTTACACAAAAAGATCTTTTAAAGATAACATTTTTTTTAACATCTTGGTTTGTTAGATCTTCAAATCTGTGCATTATTTTTTCAAAATACAATTCTCTCAACGCTTCAGTATCTTCTATACCAGGAGCTAGGGGTATTAGAAAAAAACCTGCTTCTTTACCATCAGGTGCAGATGTANTATCTGTCATTGAGGTAAAGTTAGCATAAAAAAGTGGCGCTGAAGGCCATTTAGGCTGATCGTAAATTTCCTCTGCATGTTTGTCAAAATCAGTATCGAAAAATAAAGTATGATGGCTAGTATTTTTTATTTTTTTATCAAAACCTACATAGAATAGTAAAGAAGAGGGTGCAAAAGTTTTTTTAGCCCAGTATTTTTCTGAATACTGCCTTAAGTCTGTATCTAATAAAGTTTCTGTATGATGATAATCAGCACCACTTAAAACTAAATCCGTCTTAATTTCTTTTCCATTTACAAGTAAACCTTTTACTGTATTAGTATTGTCCGTAATTATTTTTTCTACGTTAGCGTTTGTAGTAAAACTTACACCTAAAGAAGTCGCCAAAGAAACCATTCCTTCAACAACCTTATGCATTCCACCTCTTGGATGCCAAGTACCTAATCCAAAATCTGCATAATTCATAAAATTATAAAATGCTGGAGTATTATTTGGTTTTGCGCCTAAAAACAATACTGGAAATTCTAAGATTTCTATTAATTTATCATTTTTAATATTTTTACGTACTTGCTTTCTAATTGTAGAAAAAAACTGGGTAACTCTTGCAATTGTGGTAGAATTCACCAATTCTAANGGCGATACCCCTGGTTTATAGACAAGGTCTTTAATTGCAGTATCGTAATTTGCTTTNGCAGAATCTAAAAATTGTTTTAAGTATTTTGCACTACCTGGTTCTACACTTTCAAATAACTCATAAATTTCTTCTATTTTATCTGAAATTTTTATAGAGTCGTTCTTTCCAAAATAGACTTCATAACCAGGACTTAATTTATCAAGCGTGTAATAATCTGACGGTTNCTTTCCAAAATCAGCAAAAAAACGTTCGAATACATCTGGCATCCAATACCAAGAAGGACCTAAATCGAATGTAAATCCGTCTTTTTTAAATTGCCTAGCTCTACCTCCAAGTGTTTCGTTTTTTTCTAAAACAGTTACATTATAGCCTTCTTTCGATAAGTAACATGATGCTGATAAAGAAGAAAAACCAGAACCAATTATATAAATATTTTTANCCATTTTTTGTTTTTTTGTTTAGTTTGATATTTAAATAACTAAACATATAAAAAATTAATAATGTTGATTATAAGGCATTTAACAATTCAGGAATAGAATCATAAAGCTTAATATTATTACTTAAGTCTAAGTGTTTAATTTTAGCTATTTTNCTTCCAACAGCAATAAATTTATTATTTGTCTTATCCATTACATTGTCTATTTCATTAAAATAATCCTCTACCTTATCATCATAAGGTTGTATTGTTAATGAAGCAATAAAACAAATCTCTCTGTCACCTTCTAAAAAGTAATTTAAATTATTNAAAGGTAAGCTTTGTCCTAAATAAATAGTGTGAAAACCTCTTAAAACTAATTCATAATTTAAATACAATAAACCCAGTTCATGAATTTCATTTTCGGGCAAAAATAACACATAGGTTTTATTCGTGGTATTAATACTATATTGGAGTTTTTCTGTGTTTAACTGAATTTTCTGAGCAATTAAATTGGATATAAAATGCTCATGGGCAGGCAATAAAGTCTCTGTATGCCACAATAAACCAATATGGTCTAGAAAAGGGATAAAAACATCCTTAAAAATTTCTCTAAACGTTTTTTTATGTAATAATTTATGATAGGTATTATTAAAAAGTATTTTATCAAATTGAAACATTGATACTTTAAANGTATTAATAGCCTCATCATTAGTCGCAATACTGAATGCCAATTCTCTTGATTTAGATGTAATATCTTCATCAGACATCGCAGCAATTTTCGAAATTTTAAAATTGTTTTTGTTTAACAAAACAATATTTAAAAGTTTTGTTAAATTCTCTGGAGTATAAAATCTTATATTTGTTTCGGTTCTTTTGGGTGATAACAAGTTATATCTTTTTTCCCAAATTCGGATCGTATGTGCCTTGATTCCAGAAATATTTTCAAGGTCTTTAATCGTGAAATCTTGCTTTATGTTGTTCAATTTATAACAATTTTAGTTAAACAAATTTACAAAAAATATGACTTGTAAAATATTTTTTAAGAAAAATGTAACATATTAATAATTTTAGCTACTCATAATTAACTAACTAAAAGAATAAAGTGCAAAAAGATTTAGAACTTAAATTTTTATCTGACTTTGAGGGAAATCAAAACATAGTGCATAAAATATGTAGTTTATACACTACAAATAAAGAAGCACATAATGATTTATTTCAAGAGATAACTATTCAACTTTGGAAAAACTACACAAAGTTTAGAGGAGATTCTAAATTTAGTACTTGGATGTACAGAGTGGCTTTAAATACTGCAATTTCTTTATACCGAAAATCAACCAAAAGAATAAAGACACAAGACATAAGTGAATTTACCTATAAAATAAAATCACAAGATTATGATGATACGCAAGAGCTACAATTAAAAGCTTTGTACAAAGCAGTACATCAATTAAATGATATTGAAAAGGCGCTTATTTTTTTGTATTTAGAAGATAAACCCTATAAGGAAATCTCAGAGGCTTTAGGGATAACTTCAGTAAATGCAAGAGTAAAAATGAATAGAGCTAAAGAAAAATTAAAAAACATACTAAACCCATAATTTATGGATGCATTAGATAATTACAAAAAAGCCTGGGAAAATCAACCAGAAGCATCTCATAAAATTTCTAGCGAAGAAATTTATAAGATGGCACATTCCAAATCATCATCTATTGTAAAGTGGATTTTTATTATTGGAATTTTAGAATTTATTTTATGGACTGCTGTTAACATTGCAATCCCTGATCGTTTTTACAAAATTTATGAGGACTTAAATCTCATGGAATATTTAAATGTTTTTATGGGGCTGCATTACGCAATTATAATTGTTTTTCTTTACTTCTTTTATAAAAATTATAAAAGAATCTCCTTAGTAGACAACACAAAAAAATTAATTCAAAAGATATTAAAAATTAGAAAAACGGTAAAATATTATGTGTTTTATAATATAGCNACAGTTTTTTTANTGAGTATTATTTTAAATATTGTTTTATTTTCTNATGAAAACACATTAATGAGTGTAATGAANCCTAATAACTTAACCTTAGATNTACAACAAGTAGTAACAATTACTGTTATTAGTCAACTAATTGCATTATTNATTATTATTGTTTTATTATGGCTTTTCTATAAATTAGTTTATGGTATTNTACTTAAAAAGTTAACTAAAAATTATAAAGAGTTATTAAAATTAGAAATTAATTCGAATTAATAATCTTGTTATTTAAAAGATTTTAATNCTTTTAAAAATTCNTGATGCATCTCTTCTGTATAGTTTAAATGAGTCACAATTCTTATTTTCCCCTCTCCCATTGGAGTCAATAAAATATTCTTTTCAGCCATTTTTTCTATAAAACGATCTGCACCTATTTTTTGATCTACATAAAAAATTAAAATGTTTGTTTCTACAGGCTCTATCTTAGAAATATACGTACAGTTTTCTAATACTTTTGCAATCTCATTTGCTTTTTTATGATCATCTGCTAATCGATTTACATGATTATCGATGGCGTAATTAGCTGCTGCTGCTAAAAAACCAACTTGTCTCATTCCTCCACCTAATAATTTTCGCAGACGCAATGCTTTATGAATCATTTCTTTTGTTCCAATTAACATAGACCCGATTGGTGCTCCTAAACCTTTAGAAAAACAAATAGAAATAGTATCGAATAATTGTCCATATTGTTTTGGGGTTTCATTTTTAGCAACTAAAGCATTAAACAAACGTGCACCATCTAAATGAAAACCTAAGTTGTTTTTTTGTGCAATAGTATGGATCTTTTTTATTTCATTAAAATCCCAACAAGCTCCACCCCCTTTATTGGTTGTATTTTCCAAACAAATTAAACTTGTATTGGGTAAATAAATTTGTGGTTTTGTAGCTGCAATCTCCTCTATTTGAGCGGATGTAAACATTCCCCTATTTCCATCTATCAACTTACAAGTTACCCCAGAATTAAATGCCACTCCTCCACTTTCATAATTGTAAATATGTGCGTATTTATCACAAATAACCATATCTCCTGGTTGTGTGTGTAATTTTATAGCAGTTTGATTTGCCATTGTTCCTGAAGGAAAAAATAATGCATCCTCCATATCAAAAAGTTTCGCTACTTTTTGTTCTAAAGCGTTTACAGTAGGATCCATTTTAAAAACATCATCTCCTACATTTGCATTTAGCATAGCCTCTAACATTTCAGGCGTTGGCTTTGTAACTGTATCTGATATTAAATCTATTACCATTTAATTTAAATATTTAATTAGTTTCCAATCGGTGATCCATCTGGAATTTTAGGTGCTGCCGTTTTTTTGAATGAAGTTGGATTTTTTATAAAATCATCAATCATTTTTAATAATGCTATATTATAAATTTCCTGAACACCCTTCTCCTTTTTAGCTTGTATGATTTCTTTAATCTCATTTAATTTGTAAGAAGCTATTGCATTTACCTGTTTGTATTGGTTTTTATTCGATGCTAAATACATCAATTCTTCTAAAAACTTTAAATTAATTATGTTTTGTAATTCTTGATGATAGCTATCTTTATGTTTTACTTTTATAGTATTTTGAACGACAATGTCTAGCAACTCTACTATCCCTAATTGTGAGTTATCTATACTTTTATGATTAATTAATCTAGACATTCTTTGAGGATGTAGTAATAAAGAAAAAGTCATTTCAGAAGCAGTTTCTACTGCAGAAAAAGCATCAAAAGCCACACCTAATTTACTTTTAAAAGATTCTCTAGACCTACTATAACCTATTGCTCTTGGTGGGAATAAAGCTAATTTTTCTCTAGGTATTGCAATTTCATCTGCTTGTACCGTTTTTAAAACACTCGCTAACGCTTTTCTTTCTTTTTCACCAGAAACTTTCTTTACAATAGTTGTATTTCCGCCTTTTACAGCATATGAATATTCTAAACCTCCTATTAATTTAACAGTTGCTTCCGTTTGAAAACGATGTAAAAAATATAAAGGTACAAATACATCTTCTAAGACAGTATAAGGTTCACCTACCTTTATATTATCTATAGAAAAATTAGTGATCGCTTTTTTTCTAATGGTTAAAAGAGTATTCAATTCATCATAAATAGTACCTCCATTGTCCCATAAATGAGCAGTAGCGCTTGCACTACCTTTTGGTCTAGCATCTGAATCAGACAAATATCGCATTCCATTATCAAATGCTGAAATCAAAATAGTATTCAACGCTTCATCTTCATTAATGTCTTTAGGGAAGTCTTGATAAGAATACGCTACCGTTACTTTATCCCAGTCACCTATTTTAGTATCATACGCATCAGAAAAATCAATATGACCATTCTTTAACGTAAATTTTGGATGTGGATAATCCATCACAGAGGTTCTACCATTTGTACTTGCTGCAAAATTGTGAGCAAAACCAAGGGTATGCCCAATTTCGTGTGCCGACAATTGTCTTATTCTTGCAATTGCCATTTGTAAGGCAAACTCATCATCTGCAGTAGTTGTTTTAAAAGGTGCTTGTAGAGCTTGTGCTATTAAATAATCTTGACGGATTCTTAGACTTCCTAAACTAACATGTCCTTTAATAATTTCTCCTGTTCTAGGGTCAGAAATACTTGCTCCATAACTCCAACCTCTTGTAGAACGATGCACCCATTGCACAACATTATATCTTACATCTAACATGTCTGCACCTTCAGGTAACATTTTAAATTGAAAAGCATTTTTATAGCCTGAAGCTTCAAAGGCTTGATTCCACCAACTCCCTCCTTCTAATAAAGCCGATCTTACAGGTTCAGGCGTGCCTCTATCTAGATAATAAATAATAGGTTCAACAGGTTCAGACATTGCAGCATTTGGATTTTTTTTAGCCAATCTATGNCTATAAATAAAACGTTTGGTCAAAGATTCATTTACNGGTGAAGCATAATCTAAATAGCTCATTTGGTAAGAACCGGATCTAGGATCAAATTTTCTTGGCTTGTAGTTATCATCTGGTAATTCAACAAAAGAATGGTGTTGATTTACTGTTACTGCATTTGCATNTGGAGTTACACTTCTAATGTTGTATCCTTTAGCAGAACCTTTAAACGTGAGTAATACATCAAATTCTGAGTTTTTAGGAAATGATTTTGTACGTTCTAAATTAAATGCACTTCTGCTTTTATCTAAATTATAATTTCCTTGACCTTGTCTTGCTAAACTTCTTGCTACTCCATGAGCATCTCTTATAAAAAAAGAGGTAGCATCTACTAAAAACGTATTGTTTTTAGCTTCTATTATAACAAAACCATGTAAAANCGATTTTGCAAAAGCTTCCTTTACTGATTTTTTTTCTTCTGTATTATTTGTAATTGCTCTGTAATCTTGATTAGGTTGTACCATCAAGATTTTATTTCCTGCTTTTTTAAAATGAACAACTACACCAGCGCCCAACTGCCCTCTATCTAAGCCAATATCATTAGATCCAATACCTTCTGATAATGAACGTACGTAAAGAAAATCAGTATTTAATTTATCTATTTGCAAATAAACTTTATCGGNACTAACATCGTAATAAAATGTGAAATACCCAGAGTATTTAGAGATTCCTGCTCGTAGACTATTCTCTTTTTCTTTATTAAAAAATTGAGAAAACCCTTGCAAATAAAAAGAAACAAATAATAATGTAAGTAGTATTTTTTTCATGAATTAAATATTTTTATAAAACTATGAAATAAGGAGGAGTTTAAAAACTCGAAATCCTAAAAATTCATTTATTTTTGTTCAGCTTATGATTACACAAGACCAACTTAAAGATATTTCAACCAGAATAGATAAATTAAAATCTTACTTAGATATTGATAAAAAATTGATTGAAATAGCGAATGAAGAAGAGAAAACAGTAAATCCTGATTTTTGGAACGACCCTAAAGTTGCAGAAATTCTCATGAAAGAACTGCGTTTTAAAAAGAAATGGGTAGAAGATTATAATACCATACTTAGATTAAATGAAGATCTGAATATTTTTTATGAGTTTTATAAAGAAGAGGAAGCAGATGAAAAAGAAGTGTTACATCAATTTGACAAAACCATCGCTCTTTTAGAAGATATTGAGTTTAAGAACATGTTATCTGATGAAGGAGATTCTTTATCTGCAGTAATTCAGATCACAGCTGGTGCAGGAGGAACAGAATCTTGTGATTGGGCAGAAATGCTTTTTAGAATGTATGGGATGTGGGCAGAAAAGCAGGGTTTTAAATTAAAAACACTAAATTATCAAGCGGGTGACGCTGCTGGTATTAAAACGGTTACAGTAGAAATAGATGGAGATTATGCTTTTGGCTGGTTAAAAGGTGAAAATGGTGTACATCGATTAGTCCGTATTTCTCCTTTTGATTCGAATGCAAAACGACACACAAGTTTTGCTTCTGTTTACGTTTATCCTGTTGCAGATGATTCTATTGAAATTAATATAAATCCTGCAGATATAGAAATTACAACAGCAAGATCTAGTGGTGCNGGTGGTCAAAACGTGAATAAAGTAGAAACTAAAGTTCAATTAACACACAAGCCTTCAGGTATTCAAATTTCTTGTTCAAATTCCCGTTCTCAGCATGATAATAGAGCTACAGCTTTGCAAATGCTAAAATCTCAATTGTATGAAATTGAATTAAAAAAACAACAAGCAGCCAGAGATGATATTGAAGCCAATAAAATGAAGAATGAATGGGGTAGTCAAATACGGAATTATGTAATGCATCCTTATAAACTAGTAAAAGATGTTAGAACAGCTCATGAAACAGGTAACGTAGATGCTGTTATGGATGGTAATATTAATGCTTTTCTAAAAGCTTATCTGATGTTAAANGGTCAAAAAGAATCGTAAAACGTAAATTTTTATAAAAATAATATTTAATTAAAAAGATGATAAAAATATACCACAATCCAAGATGCAGAAAATCTAGAGAAGGTCTACAACTTTTAGAAAAATCTGGAAAAAAATTTGAAATTATTAAGTATTTAGAAGACATACCCACCCAAAAAGAATTAAATGATATCATCATAAAATTAGGCGTCTCTCCTATTCAATTGGTTAGAAAAAACGAAATTATATGGAAAGAAAAGTTTAAAGCTAAAGAATTATCAGAACAAGAACTAGTGAAGGCTATGGTTGATTATCCAAAACTTATAGAAAGACCAATTGTAGTGCATAATCATAAAGCGATAATTGGAAGACCTTCAGAAAAAATACTAACAATACTGTAAGAAAAATAAAAAGCTACTGTTTAACTTTTTTTTAACTCCATAAAAAGGTTTTTAAATAAACCTTTGCAAAAAAAATAAACCACATCTTTTGATAAAAAAAATAGTCATAATTCTTCTTATAGGAATTACTTCGCAAAATTTATTAGGGCAANAAACTGAAAACAAAAAAGTACTAATTTCAGGTAAAGTTATTGAAGTTGATTCTAAAATGCCCTTAGAGTACGCTACAATTATTCTACAAAACAAACAGACAAAAGAAATTACTGGTGGAATTACAGATGTAAACGGATCCTTTAATATATCTGTACCAAAAGCTACGTATCAAATTCGAGTAGAATTTATTTCTTTCAATTCAAAAATTTTTCCTTTAAAAGTAATTGATTCTGATACAGATTTAGGAATCATAAAACTATCAGAAAACACTAAAGCATTGAATGAAGTAGTAATTGTTGCAGAGAAAACAACAGTAGACATCCGATTAGATAAAAAAGTATTTAATATTGGTAAAGATTTATCTATTAGAGGAGGTAATGCAAGTGATGTTCTAGGAAATGTACCNTCTATTCAAGTTGATGTAGAAGGTACTGTTAGTTTAAGAGGNAATGAAAATGTAACTATTTTAATAGATGGAAGACCAAGTGCATTAGTTGGGCTAAACGGTGCTGAGGCATTAAGACAAATCCCAGCAGAAGCTATAGAAAAGGTAGAAGTTATTACTTCTCCATCTGCCAGATATGATGCAGAAGGTACAGCTGGAATATTAAATATTATTCTAAGAAAAAATAAATTAACTGGGTTTAATGGCTCTCTTCAATTAGATTTAGGATATCCTGAAAGATTGGGTGCTGCCTTTAATGCAAACTGGAGAACAGAAAAATGGAACTTATTTACGAATACCGGTTTTAGGTATAATGAAACTCCAGGTAATTCTTTAAGTGAGTCTAACTTTTTGGCTGCTACAGCTCAAAATGCAAGAGTTATAGAACAAAGAAATTTTGGCAGATTGGGAAGATCATTATTTACAAGTTTTGGAGCTGAATATTATTTAACCAAAAGCTCTAGTATTATTGGTAACATTGTATTTAACAGTGGTAATGATGATGATGTAAATACCAACGATATTCAAAGATATGATGCAAATGGTGGTTTAAATGAAGCTACATTTAGAACAGAAAGCGAAGGTGAAGACGAGCAAAGAATACAGTATACATTAGATTATGTAAACAATTTTGATCAAAAAGGGAGAAAATTATCAGTAAACTTACAGTACTCTACAGAAATGGAAGATGTTTTAAATAATATTACTGAAGTAGATACGCAGATCAATGAGTTGAATGATTTAGAGCAAGTTATTGAAGATCAAGATGAAAATAGAGCTCTATTGCAAATAGATTATGTACATCCTGTAGGTGAAAACATTCAGTATGAAGCTGGGTATAGAGGTAACTATAGAGATATTTTTAATAGCTTTTATTTAGCAGAAAGACAAGTTTTTCCTGATGGGCCATTAGTGGCAGATACAGGATTAAACAATTCATTCAATTACGAAGAATTTGTGAATGCAGCCTATTTTCAATATGGTCAAAAATTCAACAACATTTCTTTATTAGCAGGCTTACGTTATGAGTATACCTCAATAGAAATTGAGCAGCAAACAGCTACAACAGTAGATTCTAGAAGTTATGGTAACCTTTTTCCAACCATCAATTTAGGATATGAGTTTAAAGATGGAGAAAATATTACAATAGGATATAACCGAAGAATTAGAAGACCAAGAGGACGAAACTTAAATCCTTTTCCTAGTAGATCTAGTGAGGCTAATATTTACACAGGTAATGTTGAGTTAAACCCGGTAATTACAGATGCTGTAGACATTGGATACTTAAAAAGATGGGAAAAATTTACGTTAAGTACTTCTCTATATTATAATATTAGTAATGATAATTGGGAAAGAATACAAGAAGATACAGGTGAAGTNACAGATAATGGAGATCCTATTACAAGAAGGTTCCCTATTAACTTATCTACCTCAGAAAGAGTAGGTTTCGAGTTTACATTGAACTACAGACCATTTAAAATATGGAATATCAATAGTGATTTTAACTTATATCAAGTTACAACAGATGGTGATTATACCAACCCTATTACTAATGTTACTCAAAGTTTTGATTTCGAAAACACTTCTTACTTTATAAGATTGAATCAAAAAATTACTTTAGGAAAAACAGACTTACAAATTAACTCTAATTATAGAGGGCCGTCTCAGAACGCGCAAACAGAAAGTCAAGGAGTATTTAGCATGAACATTGCTGCAAGTAGAGATTTCTTTGATGAAAAAGCTTCTTTAAGTGTTAACTTTAGCGATGTTTTTAACAGCCGAATTAGTAGAAGAACTACAAACATTCCAAACTTTTTAAACCAATACTCTGAATTTCAATGGAGAGAGCCCCAATTTAGAGTCAGTTTTGTGTACAGATTTAATCAGAAAAAAGAGCGTTTTAAAAGAAATAGAGATGGTAATGGTGGTGAAGATTTTGAAGAATAATATGTATTAATCAAATAAAAAAAAACTCGTTCAAAGTGTGAACGAGTTTTTTTTTATAATTAAGTTAAGAAAACTACTTTCCTTCAGCAGCTTTTTTAGCATCTCTTTTTAATTTGAAATTTTCCCAAATAGTTCCTCCAATCCAATAAGGAACAACAAAGGTTAATAAGAAAATTAACAACCAAAAACCGGCTGTAAAAATAAACATGAATAAAACTAAACCTGAAAATTCTGAAAAATCTAACATTTAATTGTAATTGTATTTATATACCTGCAAAAATAACAGANTTTTTTTAAAATTGCACAATTAAAATTAAAGTTTTTATGGTTATTTACACCCTTTAATCTTAAAATATTGACCTTTATTATTTAAATTTGTTATTCTTAAATACAAAGTACATCATGACAAAGTTTAGAATAGAAAAAGATACAATGGGTAATGTAAATGTTCCTGCAGATAAATACTGGGGAGCACAAACAGAACGTTCTAGAAATAATTTTAAAATAGGTGCACCAGCCTCTATGCCATTAGAAGTTGTATATGGTTTTGCTTATTTAAAGAAAGCTGCTGCATTTACAAATGCAGAATTAGGAGTGTTGTCAGAAGAGAAAAGAGATTTAATTGCACAAGTCTGTGACGAAATTTTAGAAGGGAAACATGATGACCAATTTCCATTAGTAATTTGGCAAACTGGTTCAGGAACGCAATCTAACATGAATGTAAATGAGGTAATTGCCAACAGAGCTCATGAAATTGCAGGTAAGGTTATTGGCGAAGGTGATAAAACGATTCAGCCAAATGATGATGTAAACAAATCACAATCTTCTAACGATACTTTTCCTACAGGAATGCACGTTGCTGCTTACAAGAAAATTATAGAAAACACCATTCCTGGTATAGAACAATTAAGAAATACGCTGCAATCAAAAGCAGAGGCATTTAATGATGTTGTTAAAATTGGAAGAACTCATTTAATGGATGCTACTCCGTTAACACTAGGTCAAGAATTTTCTGGTTATGTAGCACAATTAAATTTTGGTTTAAAAGCTTTAAATAATACATTAGAACATTTATCACAACTGGCTTTAGGTGGAACTGCAGTTGGTACAGGTTTAAATACCCCTAAAGGATATGATGTTTTAGTTGCTAAATATATTGCAGAATTTACAGCATTACCTTTTGTTACTGCACAAAATAAATTTGAAGCTTTAGCAGCACATGATGCGTTAGTTGAAACTCATGGTGCTTTAAAGCAAATTGCGGTTTCTTTAAATAAAATTGCAAACGATATTCGTTTAATGGCCTCAGGGCCTAGATCAGGAATTGGGGAAATTATTATACCAGCTAATGAACCAGGGTCTTCAATTATGCCAGGGAAAGTAAATCCTACACAATGTGAAGCTTTAACCATGGTTTGTGCTCAAGTAATGGGTAATGATGTCGCTGTAACTATTGGTGGTACACAAGGACATTATGAATTGAATGTTTTTAAGCCAATGATGGCTGCGAACGTATTACAATCTGCACAATTAATTGGTGATGCTTGTGTATCTTTTGAAGAAAATTGTGCAGCTGGTATAATACCAAACCATTCAAGAATTGAAGAATTAGTGAATAACTCATTAATGTTGGTTACTGCATTAAATACTAAAATTGGATACTATAAAGCTGCAGAAATTGCAAATACCGCACATAAAAACGGAACTACTTTGAAAGAAGAAGCTGTACGTTTAGGTTATGTTACTCCAGAAGAATATGATGCATGGGTAAAACCAGCAGCAATGACAGATAGTCTTAACTAAAAAGTAATTTACTTTTATAGAAAAAGCCCAAGAATAATTTCTTGGGCTTTTGTTTTATAAACGATATCGACTATTTATGGTCTAAATTCAATTTTACGCATGCGTAAACTTTCTGGGGTAACTTCTAAATATTCATCTCCTTTAATGTATTCCATACATTCTTCTAAAGAAAAATCTATTTTTGGAGCAATCTTAACACTATCGTCTGTTCCTGAAGAACGAACGTTTGTTAATTTTTTTCCTTTAATTAGATTTACACCCATGTCTGTATCCTTACTATTTTCTCCAACGACTTGTCCAATATAAATTTCTTGATTTGGATCTATAAAGAAACGTCCTCTATCTTGTAAACGATCTATAGCATAAGCTGTAGCTTTACCTGCTGCAGAAGAAACAATAGCTCCTTTAATATCTTCAGAAAAATCACCTTTATAAGGCCCATATTCAGAAAAACGGTGGTTAATAATTGCCTGACCAGCAGTAGCTGTCAAAATTTTATTACGCAAACCAATTAATCCTCTAGATGGAATCGTAAATTCTAAATGCTGTAAATCTCCTTTTGGTTCCATTACCAATAAATCTCCTTTTCTTAGAGAAACTAAATTAATAGCTTTAGAAGCTACATCTTCAGGAACGTCTATAGATAAAGTTTCATAAGGTTCTGATTTTACACCATCAATTTCTTTTATAATTACTTGAGGTCTTCCAACTTGCAACTCATAGCCCTCTCTTCGCATTGTTTCAATTAAAACAGATAGGTGTAAAACACCACGACCAAATACATTAAACTTATCTTCAGAATCTGTTGTATCTACTCTTAATGCCAAATTCTTCTCCATCTCTTTAAATAATCTATCACGTAAGTGACGAGAAGTAACAAATTTTCCTTCTTTACCAAAGAAAGGTGAGTTGTTAATGGTGAATAACATACTCATTGTAGGTTTATCAATTTCAGTTCTTGGTAAAGCCTCTGGATTTTCTAAATCTGCAATTGTATCTCCAATTTCAAAATCTTCCACTCCAGTAATTGCACAGATATCGCCACAAGGAACTTTATCTACTTGTACTTTACCCATTCCTTCAAAAACATGCAATTCTTTTATTCTTACTTTTTTAGTAGATCCGTCAGATTTACATAACATGTAATCTTTTCCAGCCTCTAAATCACCTCTAAAAATTCGACCAATTGCAATTCTACCGGTAAAGGCAGAAAAGTCTAACGATGTTATTTGCATTTGAGGTGTTCCTTCATTATACTTTGTTTCAGGTATAGATTCTAAAACAGCATCTAATAATGGTACAATATCTGTAGTCTCATTTTTCCAATCCGTAGACATCCAATTGTTTTTAGCAGAACCATAAATCGTAGTAAAATCTAATTGTTCTTCTGTTGCTTCCAAAGCAAACATTAAATCAAATACCTTTTCATGCACTAAATCTGGAGTACAATTTTCTTTATCTACTTTATTAACCACTACTATAGGAGTTAAACCTAACTCTAATGCTTTTCCTAAAACAAAACGGGTTTGTGGCATTGGTCCTTCAAAAGCATCAACTAATAACAAAACACCATCTGCCATTTTTAAAACACGTTCTACTTCTCCACCAAAATCGGCGTGACCTGGAGTATCAATTACATTTATTTTAGTGTTTTTGTAATTTACAGAAACGTTTTTAGAAAGGATGGTTATTCCTCTTTCACGCTCTAAATCGTTATTGTCTAACAATAAATCTGTTCGTTCTTTACGATCGTCTAAGATTTTTGCCTGGTCTATAATTTTATCAACTAACGTAGTTTTTCCATGATCTACGTGAGCAATAATTGCGATGTTTCTAATTGATTGCATTTATAATTTCTTAAATTTCGTGCAAAAGTAGTTGTTTCAATATGATTTACAAGTCTTATAGATAATTATTTTATTGTTAAGCTTTTTTAAAAGATAAATATATAACGTAAATATATTAAGTTTCAGGATTAGTTTTAGGATCATCTCTAAAAGCAGAGGGTAAAATATCTGGAATTAATTTTATTAATAAAGGTAATAAAAGAGAACCTCCAGGCAGAAGAAATACAGCCAGGGCAGGTATTGATTTACAAATATCTATAATTTGATTTTTTATTTTAACTTTCTCCTCTTCTGTTAATTTAGAGTGTGTAGATTTTTTTATTAAAAACATGACCTCTTTGCTTTGCATAAGTTCTTGACGCAAACGAGACTTATTTTTTTGTAATAAAACTTTTATTTCCTCTACAGTATTCATGACATTTTTCTTCGCTTTCGCTCAGTCTTAAGTAAATTTAATTCTCTACTCGTTTGGCCTGCAACAGAAGTGTTTTCTTCAGCTCTTCGAATTAAATATGGCATTACATCTCTAACAGGGCCAAAAGGCAAATATTTTGCAACGTTATAACCTTTATGAGCTAAATTAAAACTAATATGATCACTCATGCCATACAACTGCCCAAACCATAAACGAGAATCACTTTCATTTATTTGATGTTTTTTAGCTAAATCCATAACCAAATAAGAGCTTTCTTCATTATGAGTACCAGCAAATAATGCCATATTAGAATTATCCATCATATATCTAATGGCAGCATCATAATTTTCATCTGTAGTTTTTTTGTCAGCACATATTGGCGATTCATAACCATATTTTTCGGCTCTTTCACGCTCTTTTTCCATGTAAGCACCTCTAACTACTTTCATTCCAATATGAAACCCTTTCTCCTTTGCTTTTTTATGCAATGCTTTTAGATAGAACATTCTATCATGTCTATACATTTGTAAGGTATTAAATACAACTGATTTTTGAGAATTGTAAGTTTCCATAAGTTCCTCTATCAATTCATCAGCGGCATCTTGCATCCAACTCTCTTCTGCATCTATTAATAGTGGTACATCTTTTTCTACAGCAACTTTACAAACACTGTGAAACCTTGCTTTTACTCTACTCCACTCCTCTTCCTCTAATGAGGTTAAAGTTTTACCTTCTGATATTTTTTGATAAAGAGCAAAACGACCAAAGCCAGTTGGTTTAAAAACAGCGAACGGAATTGATTTCTTTTCTTCACAAAAATATAGGATTTTAATTATTTTTTGAAGTGCCTCATCAAAACTTTTTTCTTCCTCTTTACCTTCTACTGAATAATCTAATACACTATGCACTTTTCCCTCTAAATGCATTTTATCTATAATTGGTAAACAATCATCTTCGTTTATACCACCGCAAAAATGATCAAAAACTGTAGCTCGAATTATAGCCTTAATGGGTAAGTGAATTTTTAAAGCAAATTTAGTAATCGTACTTCCTATTTTTACCAAAGGCTGATTTTGTATCATTTTAAACAAAAAATAAGCTCTTTCTAACTGCGAATCTGATTTTAAAGCAAAAGCAACTTCTGTATTATCAAAAAGTTTCATACGATATCGATTTAGTAATACAAATATAGTGTTTGGATAGTAATTTTTATATAAATTCTAGTTATTTTGCACTCTCAATTTTACAAAAAATGAAGACTATAGAAGCTGTTTCTTATCCTGTTCATTTTCAGAAAGAAAGCTATTCAGAATTATCGAAATTAATTCAAAATAAAGACTATTCTACTTTATTTGTTCTGGTAGATGAAAATACCATGGAACATTGTTATCCTAAATTTATACCTAATTTAAAGACAGACAAAGCTATAGAGGTTATAGAAATAGAGTCTGGAGAAATTAATAAAAACCTAGAAACTTGTGTTGGCCTTTGGAATGCCATTACAGAATTGGGTGGAGATCGAAAAAGTTTATTGATCACTTTAGGAGGTGGAGTAATTACAGATATGGGTGGTTTTGTGGCTTCTTGCTTTAAACGAGGAATCGATTTTGTAAATATACCAACAACTTTACTTTCTATGGTAGATGCTTCTGTAGGTGGAAAAACTGGAGTTGATTTAGGGGTTTTAAAAAACCAAATTGGCTTGTTCGCAAATCCACAAATGGTAATTGTAGACGACCAATATTTAGCAACGGTTACTGAACGAGAATTAAAATCTGGAATGGCAGAGATTATAAAATATGGTGTTACTTATGATGTTTCTTTGTTAGAGCATATTAAAGAGCATAAAGGAGCTAACATTAGTAACCTGATTTTTAGATCTGTAGAAATTAAAAATGAGGTAGTTTTGAAAGACCCTAAAGAAAAAGACTTGCGTAAAATTTTAAATTTTGGGCACACACTTGGGCATGCTATAGAATCTTTTTATTTAGAATCTAGAGATAAAGAAAACCTAACGCATGGTGAAGCTATAGCCATTGGTATGGTTTGTGAAAGTTATATTTCTAATAAATTGCTTAATTTTCCATTACAAAAGGTGAATGATTTAAAAGCGATGGTTTTAGCCATTTATGATAAAATTGACCTATTAACTGAAGATTTTAAAGCAATCATGGACTTGTTAAAACACGATAAGAAAAATGTAAATGGCCAAGTTAATTTTGTGCTCTTGAATGACTTTGAAGATTTTAAATTAGATTGTAAAGTAACTGACGATTTAATAAAAGAGAGTTTATATTTTTACAACGTATAAAAAAACCCCATCAAATATATGATGGGATTTTTAATATCTAGAAAAGTAGAGTTTATACTTTTTTAACTTTTACTGCATTCATACCACGCATCCCTTTTTCTAGTTCAAAAGTTACTTTGTCATTCTCTGCAATAGTATCTATTAAACCACTAACGTGTGTAAAATATTTTTCTCCATTATCTGAATCGATTATAAAACCAAATCCTTTAGAAGAATCAAAGAAATTTACTTTACCTTTTCTAACAGGATCTTCTTCTGGTAAATCTTCTTTTTTAGTGGTAGATATCTGAATATCTTCTAATTCATACTCTACTTTTAATTCAGGATCTGGAGGAGTATCTGTTAAATTTCCATTATGATCTACGTAAGCAAACTGAATTCCAGAAGTTCCACTTTCATCTTTAGCAGCTTTTCTTGCTTCCATTTTTTTACGTTTGTCTTCTCGTTTTTTTAAACGTTTTTTTTCTTTTTCACTTTTACTAAAGGTCTGTTGCGATTTTGCCATTAACTATATAACTGTTTTTATGTCGTTTTTCTTACTAAATCTAAAGAAAGGTAATTGCATCTAATGCATTTGCTGTAAAATCAATTTTAAATAACCAAAATGAATTTGCTATTTTATTTACCCGTAGTTCTTTAGTGTTACAAAGGTATTAAAAAAATAGCTTTTATGAAATAGCTGTAATCAAAATTAATAGAGCACTAATAAATGTTCAAATATATTAAACTATGTAATTAAGAACATAGAATGATTGATAATTTGAAAAACTTTCGAATTATAATTCGAAGGTTTTTTGTGCTTTATCCATAAATGTTAAAAAATCATTAAAAATAAGAATTACATTCTAAAATAATAGTATTACTATTATATTTGCAGTTAAATACTAAAACCATGAAAGATTTATTATCTACATTAAAAATATCTGTTCCCGATAAAATATATATAAAAGATCCTGAAACATCTCAACTAGGTAAACGAATTATAGAAAACAGTATCATAATAATTAATGAAATTGGTTTTGAAAGTTTTACCTTTAAGAAACTAGGTATTCAAATAGGTTCTAATGAAAGTTCTATTTACAGATATTTTGAAAACAAACATAAGCTTTTGTTATACTTGTCATCTTGGTATTGGGCTTGGCTAGAATACCAATTGGTAATAGAAACATTTAGTAATTCTAACAATGTAGAAAAGTTAGAAAAAGCCATTACAATTTTAACAAGAACTGTAGAAAAGGACACTAATTTTTCACATATCAATGAGGTTTTATTGTATAAAATTATTGTGAACGAAAGTTCAAAATCATTCTTAACCAAAGAAGTTGATAATGATAACAAAGAAGGGTATTTTCAAGTTTATAAACGTTTGGTAACACGTTTACAAGAAATGATTCTGAATATTAATCCAGAATATAAATTTGCTCTAAGCTTAGCAAGTACTATTATTGAGGGTAGTTTGCATCAGCACTTTTTAAACAGTCACTTCCCTTCTATTACCAATTGTGATAATCATAAATCACCAACAAAATTCTTTTTACATCTAGTATTTCATACTTTAAATAAAAATAATGACTAACACAAAACTAACTCCTTGGCAGCGTTTTCTAGGACTTTTAAAATTAGAGAAAAGAGAAATCTTTCAAATTTTTTACTATGCCATTTTTAGCGGAATTGTTTCCCTTTCATTGCCCCTAGGTATTCAAGCAATAATCAATTTAATACAAGGTGCCCAAATTTCTACATCTTGGATTATTTTAGTAGTAGCAGTCACTATAGGTGTAATTTTCTCTGGTGCTTTGCAATTAATGCAGTTAAGAATTATAGAAACCATACAACAACGAATTTTTACTAAAGCATCATTTGAATTAAGTTATCGTTTTCCAAAAATAAAAATGATTGAATTGCGTGAATATTATCCACCAGAATTAGCCAATCGTTTTTTTGATACATTATCTATTCAAAAAGGACTTTCAAAAATTTTAATTGATGTACCTACAGCTGTATTGCAAATTATTTTTGCTTTAATTTTATTGTCTTTTTACCATCCATTTTTTATCATTTTTGGATTTTTATTAGTAACGTTAATCTATGTAGTTTTTAAATTTACAGCACAAAAAGGGTTAGAAACTAGTTTAGTAGAGTCTAAAATTAAGTATAAAGTTGCACATTGGATTCAAGAAGTCGCTAGAACAGTAGTAAGTTTTAAGTTATCTGGTAATACCAATTTAGCAATGACTAAAAATGATGAATTAGTAGATAAATATATTGAAGCAAGAGAAAATCACTTTAAAATTTTGATACTTCAATTTACACAAATGATTGGCTTTAAAGTTATTGTAACTGCCAGTTTACTTTTAATTGGTGGTGCATTAGTGTTAAACCAAGAAATGAATATTGGACAATTTGTTGCAGCAGAAATTATTATTCTTTTGGTAATTGCTTCTGTAGAAAAGTTAATAATTGGCTTAGAATCCTTTTACGATGTACTTACATCGATTGAAAAAATTGGACAGGTTGTAGATAAAGATTTAGAATCTCAAGATGGAGAGAAACCAATTTTTAAATCTGGCTTAACAGTTGAATTAGATAATGTTTCTTATGAAGTAACAAACAGAAAAAAGCCAATTATTAAAAACGTATCCTTTAAAATAGAACCGAAAAGTAGAATTTTAATTATGGGTGAAAGTGGAGCTGGTAAATCTAGCTTACTTCGCTTAATATCAGGAGTTATAGAACCTTCAGCAGGTAATATATATGTAAACAATTTATCATTAAGTAGCCTAAATTTAAATCATTATAGATCTCAATTAGGTTTATCCTTGTCTGAAGAAACTCCTTTTGAGGGTAGTATTAGAGAAAATTTAATTTTTGGTAATGATAAAATAAAAGATGCTAAAATATTTGAAGTATTAGAAATTGTAGGTTTAGCTCAATTTTTAAAAGAACAAAACAATGGTTTAGATACTATTTTAAACGCTGAGGGCAAGCAAATGTCTTATACCATTGCTAAAAAAATGATTTTAGCCAGAGCAATTATAAAAGAACCCAAAATAATGATTTTAGAAGATCCTTTAGATCAATTTAATTTAGAGGAAACTTTAAATATCATTAAATATTTAACTGATAGTGTAAGACCTTGGTCTTTAATTGTAGTGAGTAGTAAAAAGAGCTGGAGAACAGAATGTAGCCAGACCATTACAATTAATAAAGGTGATATTAAAGCTATAAACTAATATATAATGTTAAACATATCTAACAATCAAGTTCATAAAAAAGTAGATTTACTAAAATTTAAATCTGGTTATAGAGTATATAAAAAAGAGTACTATAAAGTATTTAATAAGTTCTTATTGGCAGCTGCAATTATTGGTTTTATTTTCTTGTTTTTACCATGGACACAAAATATTTCTGGAAATGGTATTGTAACTACATTAACTCCAGAACAAAGGCCCCAAACCATTCAATCTCAAATTCCTGGAAGAATAGAGCAATGGTTTGTGAGAGAAGGAGATTATGTTAAAAAGGGAGACACAATTTTAAGAATCTCTGAGGTTAAAAGTGACTATTTTGATGATAAATTAATTGAACGAACTAACGAACAGATTAGTGCAAAAAACTCTTCTGTTAATGCGTATAAATTTAAAGTAGATGCGTTAGAAAGCCAAATAGAAGCCTTACAAGAAGAACGTTTATTAAAGTTAGAGCAAGCAAAGAATAAACTCTTACAATCTAAACTAAAAGTACAAAGCGATAGTATTGCTTTTGAAGCTGCTAAAACTAATTTAAGAATTGCAAAACGCCAATACGAAAGAGATTTCACATTAGAAAAAGAAGGTATTAAAGCCGTAAAAGATGTTGAAAATAAAAGACTAAAACTACAATCTACTGAAGCAAAAATCATTGAACAAGAAAACAAATTACTGACAGCAAGGAATGAAGTTTTAAATGCTAAGGTGGAAATCTCTAGAATAAAAGCAAATTATGCAGATAAAATTTCTAAAGCTCAAAGCGATAAGTTTACGGCACAATCAAATGGTTTTGATGCAAAAGCACAGGTTTCTAAATTAGAAAATAACAACAGTAACTATAAAGTTAGAAGTGGTTTAATGTATATAAAAGCACCTCAAAACGGTTACATTAATAAAGCTATCAAAGGTGGTATTGGAGGGACTTTTAAAGAAGGAGAAGAAATTGTAGGAATAATGCCAGCAAAATATGATTTAGCGGTAGAAACGTTTATTAGACCCATAGATTTACCATTAATACATATTGGAGAAAAAGTACGTGTTCAGTTTGATGGTTGGCCAGCAATAGTTTTTAGTGGTTGGCCAAATGTATCTTATGGAACCTATGGAGCTAAAGTTGTAGCCATAGAAAATTTTATTAGTAAAAATGGGAAATATAGAATTTTATTAGCTCCAGATNAAACCGATCATACATGGCCTACTGCTATCCGAGTTGGTTCTGGTGCTAAAACTATTGCTCTTTTAGAAGATGTTCCTATTTGGTTTGAACTTTGGAGACAATTAAATAGCTTCCCTCCTAACTACTATCAGCCTGAAGAGATAAATAAAAACAAAAAAAAATAACATAAATAAAGAATTAAATTCATGAAAAAAGTAATTTATTTTCTTTTTTTACTAATAGCTCAATACAATTTTTCTCAAGAAAAATTATCATCAGTANTAACCTTATCTGAATACTTAGGCTATGTTAAAAACTATCATCCCATTGTTAAGCAAGCAAATCTTATNATTAATAAAAGTGAAGCCAAACTTTTAAAAGCTAGGGGTGCTTTTGATCCAAAAATAGAAATCGACTTTGATAATAAACAATTTAAAGAGCAAGAGTATTATACTAATTTGAATGGTATCTTTAAAATACCAACGTATTACGGACTAGAGTTTAAAGCTAATTTTGAAAATAATGATGGGTTATTTTTAAATCCACAGTCTATTGTGCCCACAGATGGTTTGTATGCTGCAGGAATCTCTGCATCACTGTTAAAAGGATTGGTAATTAACCAAAGAATGGCTGATTTAAAACAAGCTAAATTCTTTATAAATCAGGCAAAAGAAGATCAGCAAATACTAGTTAACAAAATTTTATTTGATGCTTCACTTGCTTATTTTAAGTGGTTAAAGGTTTTTAATGATCAAAAAGTGTATCAAAACTTTTTAGACAATGCAATAATTCGCTTCAAAAGTACAAAGAGTGCTTATAAAGAGGGAGACAAAGCTGCTGTTGATACTTTAGAAGCTGGAATTACTTTAAAAAATAGAAGGTTAAATCTAGAAAAAACTAGAATCCAGCTTATAAAAGCATCCTTAGTGTTGTCTAATTTTTTATGGTTGAATAATAATACACCTGTAGAATTACAAGATACAATTGTACCAGACGTAAATACGTTAAATACAATAAATACTTCTTTAAATATAGCCTTGTTTAACAATGCTAATTTTGACATTGATAATCATCCTAAGATTAGGTCTTTAAACTACAAAATTAGTAGTCTTACTGTTGACAAAAATTTAAAAATCAACAATTTACTACCAGAATTAGAGGCGCAATATAATTTTTTAACCCAAACACCAAGAGTTCAAAATTCTTTTAATGTTAATAATTATAAAGCAGGTATAAGATTTAAGTTACCTATTTTTTTAAGAAAAGAAAGAGGAGATTTAAAATTAGCAAAAGCAAAATTAATGGATGCTGAATTCCAGAATGAGGCGAGTAAAGTATCTATAAGAAATAAAATAAATGCTGTACAGCAAGAGTTAGATTCTTATGAACTACAGAATGAATATATTAAAGACATTGTATTTGATTATAGCAAGCTTTTAAAAGCAGAAGAACGTAAGTTTTTTCTTGGAGAGAGCTCTGTTTTCTTAGTAAATTTTAGAGAGGCAAAATTAATTGAATCAAAATTAAAAGCAATTGAATTAGAAAATAATTTTTTAAAGACTAAGGCTACTTTGTTTAAAGCAGCAGTAATTTCTTTAACTGATTAATTCATAAAGCTAACATATTAATAGATGAACTTATCTTCTAATAATCATCTTTTTCAAGGGTGAAAAAATCATTTACAGGTATCTTAAAAATCGCTGATAGCTTTAAGGTCAATACTGTACTGGGTACATACCTGTTTTTTTCAATCGAGTTTATGGTTTGTCTAGAAACTCCAATTTTTTTAGCTAAATCATCTTGTGTAAGATTTAAAATAGCACGTTGTACTTTAAGCGTATTTTTCATCTTATGCATTAAATCGTTTTAATTGCCAAAAAACCATTAACTGCACTACCAACATATAAAATAAAACTTGAAAGTAATCAAAACCTTGTAATTTTTCTGATTCATCAAAAAGCAATCCTACTCCAAAATTCACCAAAGGTTGAACTAATGAATAAACAATGACTAAGATAAAAGCTATTCTATAAGATTGAGATCGTAAACTATCTATATACTCATCTTCAAGTTTTTCTTTTGCCAATGAAATAATTAACATACCTATTAGTAAAATGCCAGATAAAACTGGTTTTACCCAAGTTGGCTCATCAATAAACTTTTTTACAATCATTAAAGCAAAGGCTAGTAATGATAGGATATATCCTATTTTTTTAAACTTATAGTGCAGTTGAAATTTATTCATTTTTTCTACATAACTTCTTTCTTTTTCACAAATTGATTGTTTCATAACCNTATTTTNTTTTACAAATTGACAAACATATTTTATATAATGACAAATATACTTTACATTTTATAATTTTCCAAATTTTTTACTACATTTAGAAAATTAACCAAAATTATACAAAATGAAAATCCAAAGAAAAACAAGTACAAAATTTTATATAATTGCAGTGTTAGCGCTTATTTGGAACTTAATGGGTGTTGGCGCTTACCTAGTCCAAGCCTTTATGACGGAAGAAATGATAGCCACTTTACCCGAAGAACAGCAAGCTGAATTTTTAATAGAGNATCCTGCTTGGCATACAGCATTTTTTGCATTGGCTGTTTTTGGCGGTGCATTAGCTTGTTTTTTATTATTAGCTAAAAAAAAGATGGCCTATTATTTATTTATAATATCCGGAATTTGTGCATTTGCACACCAAGGGTATTCATTAGCAACAGTAGAACTATCTANTATAGTCATGCCAATTATGATTATTATTTTTTGCATCTTTTTAATTTGGTATTCTAAAAGATGTATAACAGAGGGATTATTAAAATAGCCAACTAAAAATAGCTGATTGCTGCAGTTTTTTTTAACTAATTATTAAAATATTAAACTACTTATTAAACCTATTCAAATTTTATGAAACTACTAAACAAATTTATAATTGCATTTTTTATAGGATTACTTTCATTTAGCTTCAATGCTCAAAAAAAAGATTCTTTATCAGGTCAAGAAAAATTTAAAGAGTTGCCTTTAGAAAGTGGCAGAAAAATAAATTTTAAAACTACAGAGGGTACTTGGTTATCTTTAGATATAAGTCCAGATGGAGAAACAATCATCTTTAGTATGCTTGGAGATTTATATACCATACCTTTTTCGGGCGGTAAAGCTACAAGGATTACAGATGGCTTAGCCTTGGATACTAAACCTAGTTATAGTCCAGATGGTAAAAGCATCGCTTTTGCATCAGACAGAAGTGGAAATGACAATGTTTGGATTTTAAATTTAGAAACAAAAGAAACTAGACAAGTAACTAAAGACAAAAGAGGTGCAGTTGAATCTGTAGCTTGGTCTCCAGATGGCGAATATATTGTTGCTGCTAAAGGAAAAAGAAACTTAAAATTATATTTGTACCATAAAGATGCAGGAAGTGGTACACAACTAATTAAAGCACCTGCAAGCCTGAAAACTGTAGAGCCTGTTTTTAGCTCAGAAAATAAGTATATCTATTATTCATCAAGAACTGGTGGCTGGAATTATAATGCACAACTGCCTCAATATCAAATTTCTAGATATAGTTTAGAAACAGGGAAATCTACCAAAGTAACTTCGAGATATGGTTCTGCATTTACACCTACACTTTCAAGTGATGGTAAATACATGGTATATGGTTCTAGATATGAAGAAAAAACTGGCTTGGTTTTAAGAGATTTAAATTCTGGTGATGAAAACTGGTTGGCTTATCCTGTTCAAAGAGATGAGCAAGAATCTGTGGCGTCATTAGGTGTTTTACCAGCAATGGTCTTTACACCAAATAACAAAGAGGTATTGGCATCTTATGATGGTAAAATTTATAGAATTCCGATTTCTGGTGAAAAGGCATTAGAAATTCCTTTTGAGGTAGATGTAGATTTGGCTATAGGACCAAAATTAGAATTTAAGTACCCTATTTCAGACAATCCACAAATGTTTGCGAATCAAATCAGAAGTCCAAAAACTTCTCCTGATGGAAAACATATTGTATTTAATGCATTAAATAAATTATATGTAATGCAACTTCCTGATGGGAAGCCTAAAAGGTTAACTAAAATGGATGTAAATGAAATGCAACCAAATTGGTCTCCAAATGGTAAAGAAATTGTCTACACTACTTGGTCTGAAAAAAATGGAGGACATTTATATAAAGTAAATGCTAAAGGAGGTAACCCAATTAAATTAACCAACACATCAGCATTATATAACACTCCTGTTTGGGATGCAAAAACCAATAGAATTGTATTTACGAAAGGAAGTGCTCAAAACTTTAAAAATGCCTACACTAGAGGTGCTTTTTCTGGGAGTGAAGATTTAGCTTGGATTTCAAGTGATGGTGGAGCTATAAATTTTATCACTAAAACTAATGGAAGAAGAAATCCTCACTTTGTAAAAAGTGACGATAGAATATATTTAAGTAATGGATCTGGTTTAAGCTCAATTCGTTGGGATGGAACAGATGAAAAGAAAATTGTAAGCATTAGAGGTATTGTAACTTTTGGTAATTCTCATAAAGACAATGTTGATTTTGGACATGTAGATGATGATGTAAATGAAGAAAGAAACAATGCTTCTAGACCTGTAGAAGTTTATATGGCTCCAGAAGGAGATAAAGCAATGGCTTTAATTACAAATGATGTGTATGTGGTAACAGTTCCTAAATATGGACAAACGCCTACAATCTCTGTATCTAATCCTTCTTCTGCATCATTTCCTTCATGGAAATTAACCACTTTTGGAGGTGAATTTCCTTCATGGTCTAAAGATGGAAACAGTGTGCATTGGGCTTTAGGTAAGGCATTTTTTAGTTACAATTTAAAAAAGGCAAAGCAAGTTGAACAAGATTTAAAAGATAAAAAGAAAGCAAGAAAAGAAGAACTCGCTAAAATATCTGACGAAGAAAGAAAAAAAGAAGAGAAAAAAGATAAAGAAGCTGCTAAAAAAAATAAAAAGGATACAAAGTATCAACCTTTAGAAATTGATATTAATGTGCCTATTAAGAGAGATATTCCAAAGGGAACGGCCTTGATTAAAGGAGCTCGTTTAATAACTATGAATAATAATGAAGTTATTGAAAATGGAGATATTCTAGTAATTAATAATAGAATAAAAGCAATTGGTGCAACTGGTTCATTAGAGTTTCCAAGAAATGCTAAAATCATAGATGCAAAAGGTAAAACAATTATACCTGGTTTTGTAGATACACATTCTCATTTAAGAACATATGCAGGCATTCATAAAAAGCAAATATGGTCTTATGCAGCAAATTTAGCTTATGGTGTTACAGCTTCTAGAGATCCGCAAACAGGTACAACAGACGTTCTTACGTATTTTGATTTGGTAAAAACTGGTGAAATGTTAGGGCCAAGAGCCTATTCTACAGGGCCTGGTTTAGGGTATTGGGCATATAATTTAAAAAGCTATGATCAAACCAAAGAAGCTTTGAAAAAGTACAGTAAATATTACAACACGAATACTATTAAAATGTACATTGTTGGAAATAGACAACATAGACAATGGGTAATTAAAGCTGCCAGAGAGCAACAATTAATGCCAACCACAGAAGGAGCTCTAGATTTTAAATTAAATATCACAGAAATATTAGATGGCTATCCAGGGCATGAACATTCATACCCAGTAACACCTTTGTATAAAGATATTATTCAATCTGTGGCAGAATCTCAAATCGCTTACACCCCTACTCTTTTAGTTTCTTATGGAGGACCTTGGGCTGAAAACTATTTTTACTCTAGAGAAAATCCGTATCATGATAAAAAGTTACAATACTTTACGCCTTATACAGATTTAGCAAGTAAAGCTAGGAGAAGACCTGGTTGGTTTATGGATGAGGAGCATATATTTACGGAGCATGCAAAATTTGTAGAGGATTTAATTAATGCTGGTGGACTGACAGGTGTTGGAAGTCATGGACAATTGCAAGGCTTAGGTTTTCATTGGGAGCTTTGGGCAACCGCTTCTGGAACAAGTAAAATGAATGCGTTAAAAGCGGCTACCATTCTTGGTGCTAAATCAATTGGTTTAGATGGTGATCTTGGTTCTTTAGAAGTTGGAAAAATGGCAGATTTTATTATTTTGGATAAAAATCCTTTAGATGATATTAAAAATACCAACACTATTTACCAAGTGATGAAAAATGGGCGTTTATATAATGCCAATAATTTGGATGAAGTTTATCCAAGACAAAAGAAAGCTACTGATTTTTGGTGGCATCAGAAAAAGCCAAATGGTTTACCTGGTATTCAAAATTAAAATTAAAAACTCTCACTTTCTAAGTTGAGAGTTTTTTTTATCTCTTTATTCAAATAAAGCAGCCAAGAATTCTGCTACACATGCAGGTTTTTCTTGACCTCTAATTTCGATAGTGCAATTAAAAGTTACTTTAATTCCGTTATTTGCCAAAGGCTCTATTTCTTTAACAGAACTTAACATACGTAACTCACTATTTACAGGTACAGGATTTGGAAAACGAACTTTGTTTAAACCATAATTTAAACCCATTTTTACACTTTTAATGGTAAATGCTTCCTCTAGCATTCTAGAAATCATAGCTACAGACATAAAGCCATGTGCTACAGTGCTTTTAAATGGCGATTCTTTTTTTGCTCTTTCTTCATCGATATGTATCCATTGTTTGTCTAACGTAGCATTTGCAAAATCATTAATCATTACCTGCGTTATGGTATACCACTCCCCTTTTGGCAATTCTTTACCAAGCATTGTTTTGAACTCTTGGAAATTTTTAAATTCTTTTGCGCTCATCCTTATTGTTTTTTAGAAAATAAATCGTCATTAATTTTGGGCAATTCCAGTTCATACTTTACAGAAATCAAACGAATGATAATAATTACAGAAGCAGAAATAATAAAATTATTTTCTTTTGGTATGGCTACTAAATTTAAAATTAAATAAGAGAGACCACCAGCCAAACAAGCAGATGCATAAATTTCTTTTTTAAAAATTAAAGGAATTTTATTGGTTAATACGTCTCTAAGAACACCCCCAAAAACAGCAGAAACCATACCCATAATTATAGAAATAAAAGGGTGTAAATCAAAAGACAAACCTTTTTGCAAGCCTAATAAAGTAAATACACTTATCCCAATAGTATCGAATAAAAATAAGGTTTTACTTAAAAATGCAATTTTACTTTTGAATAAGAACGTTAGAAAAACTGCTAAGAAAATTGTCCATATATAATTTAAATCACCTATCCAATTTATGGGATGTGCATTAATTAAAATATCACGTAACATTCCACCACCAACAGCAGTTACAAAGGCTATAATTAGTACTCCAAATATATCGAATTTTTTATCAGAAGCTACAAGTGCACCACTAATAGCAAAAGCAAAGGTTCCTAAAATATCAATAGTATAAATTAAATTCATTTATACGGTTACTTCGGTAAATTTAATACTCAACTCCTTTTGAAGTTGATGAATCTTTTCTAATTCTGATGGTAAAATAAAAGCTAAAGAAGTACCCGTTTTACCTGCTCTTGCTGTTCTTCCACTTCTATGGGTATAATATTCTAATTGTTCTGGTAGTTGATGATGAATTACAAATTCTAATTCTTTAACATCAATTCCACGTGCAGAAACATCTGTAGAAATTAAATACTGTAGATTTTCGTTTTTAAAGGCACGCATTACTTTATCGCGCTCTTTCTGTTGCATATCTCCTTCTAAAGCAGCAGCAGAAAAACCTTCATCTATCAATTGTTTTGCTAAGTTTTGAGCACCTGCTTTTGTTCTACAAAAAATAATACCTCTTTGTGCTTGTCTTTTCTCAAGAAATGTAACAATATCTGCTACCTTCTCTTTTAAGGTTGTTTTTGCAAATTGATGACGAATATTGGCGTTAACCAATGTATTTTTATTAATCTCAATTCTAGGTGCATTCGCATCCATATAAGTTTTTACAATACGCTTAATTTCTTCTGGCATCGTAGCCGAAAACAACCATGTTTTTCTATCTGTTTTAGTTGTGAACTTTAAAATTCGGTTTAAATCTTGTTTAAACCCCATACTCAACATCTCATCTGCCTCATCTAAAATTACTGTTTTTACATGGCTAATATCTACTGCACCTCTTTCTATTAAATCTATTAAACGACCAGGTGTTGCAATTACAATATGTGTGGTTCTTTTTAAATTGTTCATTTGCCTGTCAATTTTTTCTCCACCAAAAACGGCTTCTAAAAAAATACGATCATCTACATATTTCGTAAACTTAAACAATTGTTTTTTGATTTGCTGCACCAACTCTCTGGTGGGAGAAAGAATTAAAGCCTGAATATGATCTGAATTAGCATCTATATGATGCAATACTGGCAAACCAAAAGCAGCAGTTTTACCAGTACCTGTTTGTGCTAAACCAATAAAATCTGTAGGTGATTTTAGTAATACAGGTATTGCTTTTTCTTGAATATCTGTAGGTTTTGTAATCCCAATTTCTTTTATCGATTTTATATAATCTTTTCTAATTCCTAATGCTGCAAATGTTGACATGCTTTCTAAATTTTGTGCAAAGATACTTTTATTTAAAAGGTTGCAATAGATTTAAAATGTTTTCTCTTATTCTTACTGGTTTGTAACTTTTTGCATCTAATAAAACCCAAATAGTTTTTGATTTCACTAAAAGAGTATTGTCTTTATAAAATTCTATATTTCGTTCAGAGGTTACCCCTTTTGTGTCACCAACATACGTTTTAGCCGTAATTTTGTCGCCTAGAAAAGCTTCGCTCTTGTAATCAATTTCGTGTCTATTCACTACCCAAATAGTGTTTACAATAGGTTTGTCTCTTGTTAAATAAGCCCAATGTTTAAAAGCAACTTCATCCATCCATTTCACATAAACCGCGTTATTTACATGATTTAAATTATCAATATCTTTTAATTCGACTTTAAATTCCACCTCAAAAATATTTTTCATAACCTCTATTTTAGTTAAAATTATATAATTTAAAATAAGTATAGCTTTTATTGATACTACTTTACAAAAATAACAAACAAATAGTAGGATATTTGCATTAGATATGGCAAAACTAGCAAACGAATTAGGCGAAAAGAATATTGGTAAATTATTGATAAAGCAAGCTGTACCTGCTNCNATAGGTATACTAGTGATGTCTTTGAATATGATTGTTGATACTATTTTTGTTGGGCAATGGATTGGCGTTTTGGCAATTGCAGCAATCACTGTGGTTTTACCAATTGCTTTTTTAATATCTTCAATTGGAATGGGGATAGGTATTGGTGGTGCTTCTATTATATCTAGAGCATTGGGTGCAGAAAATTCAGAAAAAGCTTTTTTAACCTTTGGAAATCAAATTTGTCTTACCTTAATATTAGCGATTATTTTTGTTGTATTGGGTAATTTTTTTAGCGTTCCAATTCTAAATTTATTTGGTGCAAAGGGTGCTATTTTACCTATCGCATCAGATTATTTTGCAGTTGTTATTTATGGAGTTCCTTTTTTGGCTTTTGCAATGATGGGTAACCCTGTTATACGTTCAGAAGGTAAACCTAAATTTGCCATGTATGCTATGATGATACCTGCAATATTAAATATTGTGTTAGATATCATCTTTATCAAATATTTTGATTGGGGAATGACTGGAGCAGGATTAGCTACTTCAATTTCTTTTGCGAGTTGTGGACTTTATATCTTGTATTTTTTTCTTTCTAAAAAAAGTGAACTAAAAATTTTAATCAAGAATTTTAAACTGAATGTAAATATTGTAAAAGAAATTGTAGCACTAGGTGGTGTAACTGTAGTAAGACAAGGTGCTATAAGTATTTTAATGATTGTTTTAAATTACTCTTTATTTACGTATGGAGGGGAAATTTCTATTTCAATCTATGGAATTATAAATCGAGTGATGATGTTTGCTTTATCTCCAGTGCTTGGAGTTTCGCAAGGTTTTTTACCAGTAGCCGGATTTAATATCGGTGCGAATAAAAATCAAAGAGTGAAAGAAACCATCAAAAAATCAATTTACTTTGGGTCTATTTTAGGGACTATTATCTTTATTGGGATTGTAGTTTTTAAAGAACAAATCATCTCCATTTTTACAGATGATACAATTCTATTAAGCGAAACTCCAAATGCAATGCTCATTGTATTTTTGGTTACGCCAATTGTAACGATGCAATTAATAGGCTCTGCATATTTTCAAGCAGCAGGAAAAGCTGTTCCAGCACTTATATTAACCCTATTAAAACAAGGTATATTTTTAATACCTCTAGCCTACTTTTTACCAAAATATTATGGTGTTGCTGGAGTTTGGTGGTCTTTTCCTATTGCAGATGTATTGTCTACAGTAGTTACAGTAATTGTATTAAAAAATGAAGTATCTAAGAATCTAACAGCAGACAAATAGGTGGAAATTACTTCATTTATTATAAAATACTTTCTCCATTTAAATTGGTGGTAAGGATATCACTAAACAAATTAAAAAATGGTCTTAGCGCAATAAAGCTCCCATTTACCTGTGCTGCAAAGTTTTTATCTAACACTTGCTTATCTGTAAATTTCTTCATGGCAATGAATCCTTTTTTTCTTAGAAGATCTACATCTTTATGATTTTTATCAAAACCTCTTGGCGCTGTTTTTAATTCACTTAAGCTATGAAAAGAGGCTCCAAAATGTTTTTGAAAATCAATATCTTTTAAAATGGCTCTTATTTCTGATGCATCTTGTTCAATTTCTTTTCGTATTCTAAATAAATCCTCTTTATTAGGTTCCCAAAATCCCCCAGCTAAAAAAGAACCTCCTGGTCTAATTTGAAGAAAATAACCTCCTCGTAAAGAAGTTCCTAATCGTGTATAAGAATTTGAAAAATGTGCTTTATAAGGAGTTTTGTCATGAGAGAAACGAACATCTCTATAGATACGCATCATTTTAGATTTTTCTATCTCATCATGTTCTTCAAGTTTTGAGTGTACCTCTTGAAAAAAAGATTTGACATTATTTCTAGCTTTCTCATAAGTAGGTTTATGGTCTAAAAACCAATCTCTATTGTTATTTTTATTGAGGTTTTCTAGAAACTGAAGGGTTGCTGTATCTAATTTCATAATCCTTAAATTTAAAGTTTCAATTTACAAAATAGAAATTGTAATTTCGATATTGATATGGATTTTAAAACAAAAATAATACAAAAAAGATACGATGGGTTTCTTAACACACCATCACTATGGAAAGGCAATGGTATTCTAGAATTATTACAACTAGATATCCCTGCAGAATCAAAACAATTTAATGCAACTATAGATGAACATCAACGCTTAGGGAAATATATAGAGCACTTTGTTTTTTTTCAATTAAATACAACTAAAGCGACAAAATGTATAGCAGAAAATATACAAATTAAACGCCATAAAGTTACTATTGGTGAGTTAGACTGCCTCTTTGAAAAAGATAATAAACCATTTCATTTAGAGATTGTATATAAATTTTATTTGTATGATGAAACATTAGGTAAAAATGAAATTGAACGCTTTATCGGTCCGAATAGAAAAGATACATTAGTAGAAAAGTTAAATAAACTTAAAAACAAACAATTACCATTACTTTACTCAAAAGAAGGTTTAGCATATTTAGATAGTATTGGTATACACTATTCTAATATTAAGCAGCTCTTGTGTTTTAAAGCACAGCTATTTATACCCTTTTCATTCAAAAAAATAAATCTTGAGACTATTAATGAGGATTGTATTGTTGGCTTTTATGTAACGAAGAAAGAATTAATGAATTTTGAAACCTCTAAATTTTATGTTCCTTCAAAAAAGGATTGGTTACTACAACCTTATGAAAAAGTAAGTTGGGTTTCTTACTCTCAAATTTTAAACAGAACAAATGAAGATTTAAAAAAGAATTTTGCTCCATTATTATGGATAAAATCACCTAAAGGAACTATTGATAAATGTTTTTTAATTTGGTGGTCATAAAAAAAGGGAATCCAAAAATGAATTCCCCTTTTAAAAAAAACTTCTTAATCATTATTTCTTTTCAACCTCTTTCATTCCAGAAGTTTTATTCCAAATTTTAATTTCGTCGTCTTTAGAAACACCCTCTAAGACTTCTACATTAACACCATCAGAGATTCCTAATTTTACTATTTTCTTTTCAAAAGTACCTTCTCCAATCTTTACCTCTACATAAGGTTCTTCAGTTTTTTTATCGAACTTTAACAATGCCTCTTTAATGGCTAATACACTATCCTTTTTTTCTAAAATAATATCTGCATTTGCGCTGTATCCTGCTCTAATAAAATAATTATCATCTAAAGTTACGTCTGCTTTAATTTTAAACTGAACAGCACCTGCTTCTTCTGTACCTTTTGGAGCTATAAAATTTAATTTTGCTGGAAATTTTGCATTTTCAATAGCACCAATAGACACCTCTATATTGGATCCTTTTTTAAGTTTCCCAACCTCAGATTCATCTACTTTCCCTTCAAAAATCATTTTACTCATGTCTGCGATTGAAGCGATGGTAGTACCTGCATTAAAGTTGTTAGATTGTATGACTTGGTCTCCTTCTTTTACAGGAATTTCTAGAATTGTTCCAGAAATTTGAGCCATAATATTTGTATTTGCAGAACCTCCAATTCCTGCAGAACCTCTTTTAATGATTAAATAATCATTCTGAGCATTTTTTAAATCTTGCTTAGCTTGATTATAGGTTAGCTCTACATTTTCGAATTCTTGTTTAGAAACAACACCTTTATCGTAAAGATTTTTACTTCTTTTGTACTGAATTTTTGCATTTTCTAAACGAATCTGAATATTATTCACTCTACCTTTTGCACTAATTAGCGATTGCTCATTAGGAACTACTCTAACTGTTGCTATTAAATCTCCTTTTTTAACTTCAGAACCTTCTAACAACATTATTTTATCAATAATACCTGTTATTTGTGGTTTAATTTCAATCTCTTCTAAAGGAGTTACTTTACCTGTAGCAACGGTCTTTTTAACAATTGTTGTTTTAAAAGGAGTCGTTGTTTCATACTCAACAATACTCTTTTTGTTTTTCTTTCCAAACCAAATTAAGGCTACTACAAATAATAGTCCAATAATAGTTAAAATAATTTTTGCTCTTTTACTCATAATTTTAGTTGATTATTTATTCTTCTCTTAATGCTTCTATTGGTCTAACAAGTGTTGCCATGTGTGCTGGAATTAGTCCAATTAAAGTACCTAGCACAATCAAGGTAACAAATGCTATAATTATTATAGGAATGTTAACAGTTGGATTTATAAGTGCAGCATCATCTCCTTGCCCAAAGGCAGCATCGATAATGTACAAAACAAAACTTCCAAATATAATACCTAACATTCCAGCTACTGTTGTTAAAAAAACAGATTCTAATATAATTTGTTGACGAATACTTTTTGGTGTTGCTCCTAAAGCTCTTCGGATTCCAATTTCTTGAGTTCTTTCCTTTACTGTAATTAATAAAATATTACCAATAGCAAATACTCCTGCAATTAAAGTAGCTATACCTACAAACCAAGTCATAAACTGTAAGCCAATTAAAAAACCAGTTACTTTGGCAATCTGTACTCCTAAATTAAAAGATCCAAACGCTCTTTTATCTTCTGGGTGAACGTTATGTAAACTTTTTAGTGTTAAAATAACATCACTTTCCATCTGTTCAATNTCAANGCCTTTACTNGCTGTAATTACCATCCAATCTACATTATTGGCAGTATTGTAAACTCTTTTAAATGTGGTAAAAGGAATGTAAGCAGTATTTCCATCTAAATCTATACCATTAGAAGGCCCGTACACTCCAATTATTTTATAATTTATGCTATTAATTTTCACATATTCACCAATAGGCTGTTCTCCTTTATCAAACAATTGCTCATACATTTCTTCAGAAATCACAGTAACCTTAGCTGTAGAAAGTATATCATTTTCATTAATGAAACGACCTGAAATAAGTTTTTTCTTTTGAATTTGATCTAGAATTGGATAATCTCCACTTACTTGAAAATTTCCTGATTTAAAATCATGAATAATAAGATTATTGGTTTGATTTCTTGGTGCTAATAATTTAATTTCATCTTTATATTCGGATCGTAAAGCTTTAATATCGTTCATTTTAAGACGAAATCTTCGTCCCTCCTGAAAACCTTTAAAAGGTGTATCTGTAGCTTGAGTCCAAACAAAAACACTATTGGTGGCAAAATCTCCAAATAATTTTTTAAACCCATTATCTATACCTCTAGCTGCTCCTAAAAGAACTACCAATAAGAAAATACCCCATAAAACACCTATAATGGTAATTACCGTTCTTATTTTATTTTTACGAATACTTCCGTAAATTTCTTGCCAAGTGTCTGAATCAAATAAAAATTTCATAATTAGTCTGCTCTTAGTGCTACAATTGGTTTAATATTTGCTGCTTTTTTTGCAGGTAAATAACCTGCAATAAGTCCAGANATAATTAAGATTATAGTAGCTCCGACAACAATCCCTGTACTTACAGTTGGATCTTTTATAAAATAATCTTCTTCTAAACTATCTCCTATTTGACTTAATACATAAGTACCTATAGACAAACCTATATAACCAGCAATTGTGGTTATTAAAACAGATTCTTGAACAACCATACTTACTATAGAAGAAGGTTTAGCACCTAATGCTTTCCTGATTCCAAATTCTTTAGTACGCTCTTTAATTACAAAAATCATAATATTAGAGATACCTATAATACCTGCTACTAAAGTACCNGANCCTACTACAATGACTATAAAGTATAGGATAAACATAAATTGTCCTACATTTTTATTAGCTTCTGCCATATTTCTAACAGAAAGTGCACTTTGATCATCTGGATGAATATTCATTTTTTTACGCAAATCGCGCTCCATTTGATTCCCAAAAGCGACAGCTTCATCTAAACTTAAATTTGGATCATACCCTAAAGCAATTTGATTAATGTAATCGTTATTACCATAAATCATTTGTGCGGTGCTTAAAGGGATAAATGCTTTACGTTCTTCATTGTCTCCACCATCATCCGAAAAAATACCAATAATTAGATAAGAACTACCATTAACATTTAAACGTTTTCCTAAGGCAGGTTTTTGTCCAAATAGGTCNTCTTTGATTAATCTTCCAATTACAATAACTTTAGATTTATCTCTAATATCTTTTTCATTTACAAACCTACCTTCTTCAATAATTGTTTTTTCTAAATATTGATTGTCTGGATTAATGGCCATTACACTGTAATTACCTGCTTCATTTTTATATTTTAAATTGAAGTTTTTATAAATACGTGAAGATTTGTACTGAATTTTTTCTCCATATTCTTCATTCACAAAATCATAATCAGTATTTCTAAGTTGTATGGATCTACCCGTTTGTAATCCTTTATATGGTTTTGACGTTTTCCATACTCTTACAAACATTGCATTTTGTGCATCATCTGCAAAAGCATCTTTAAAAGTATTACTTAAACCACTTACAATTCCGAAAAGTAAAGTAAACAATAATATAGCAAAAGCAACTGTAAAACCAGACATTACAGAACGTAATCTATTTTTATTAATACTTTGAAAAATTTCTCTCCAACGATCTATATCAAACATAACTTAGACTGCTTTAGAGGCTTTGGTAAGTTCATCACTAATGATAACACCATCTTTTAAACGAACTACTCTTTTGGTTTGTTCTGCCACTTCTTCTTCGTGGGTAATTACAAAAACCGTCATCCCCTCATCGTTAATGTCCTTTAACAAATCCATTACAGAATCTGTAGTTGTAGAATCTAAAGCTCCAGTTGGCTCATCAGCTAAAACTACTTTAGGTTTTGTTACTAATGCCCTTGCAATAGCAACACGTTGTTTCTGCCCCCCAGAAAGTTCGTTTGGTAAATGATTCGCCCAATCCTTTAAACCTACTTTCTCTAAGTAATTTAAAGCCACCACTAAACGCTCTTTTCTACCCATACCNTTATAATACAAAGGCAATGCAACATTTTCTAAGGCTGTTTTGTATGATATTAAATTAAATGACTGAAAAACAAAGCCTAAAAACTTATTTCTAAGTAATGCTGCTTTTTTCTCATTCATGTCTTTTATTAACTGCCCATTCAAAAAATAATTCCCTTCATCATGAATGTCTAATAACCCAACAATATTTAATAATGTAGATTTACCTGAACCTGAAGAACCCATAATTGAAACAAATTCTCCTTCTTTTATGTGCAAATCTATACCTTTTAAAACATGTAAAGATTCTTTGCCAATTGGATAAGATTTATGTAGTTTTTCTATTTTTATCATGGGTTGATTAATTTTGCACTAAAGTATTGAAAGCGATTTGAAGCCTTATTAATTTTTTGTTAAAAACAACTGCGCTATTCATACAACCATAAGACGTTTAAGGGCTATTAATGTTACACAAAAAATANAAAAGTTTTTAGATGGTCTATTTTCAAGTGTGTAAAGACTAAAAAATGGAATAAAAAATCCTTAATTTAGCAGTAAAATAGTGGTAAAAATGAATCAAATTCCAAAACATAAAAAAATAATACTTTTTGACGGTGTTTGTAATTTGTGTCATTCAGCTATTTTAACAATTATTAAGTACGATAAGAAGCATGTTTTTTTATTTGCCAATTTACAATCAGCAACAGGAAAAAAAATTTTAAAACACTTAAATATTGATGTTACCAAATTGGATTCTATACTACTTTATGAGCCTAATATTGCTTATGAAGTTAAATCTACTGCAGTATTAAATATTGCCAAAGAATTAAGTGGTTTTTGGAAAATATGTCAAGTTTTTCTAATCTTACCAAAATCGTTAAGAGATGTTGTGTACGATTTTGTTGCAAGAAATAGGTATCAATGGTTTGGGAAAAAGCAAGTTTGTGAATTACCCACCTCCTCGTTATTGGAAAAATTTATGTAAACTTTAAAAATAGCTTCTTGTAATTAGCGCTTTTTGTTATTTTTTATGAAATTGCGCAAAATTAATTATTCCTAAAATAAACCATTCTTACTATGAAATTACCTGAAGAAATTAAATGTGTATTGTTTGATATGGATGGTGTTATTATAGACTCTGAAGAAATTCATAAAAAAGCGTATTACGAAACTTTTAATTCAATTGGAGTTCAAGTTTCTGAAGAACTGTATAAAACGTTAACAGGATCTTCTACAATAAACGCATTTCAAAAGTTGGTAGCTCATTTTAACTTATCCCTTAATCCAGAAAAATTAGTCCTCGATAAACGAAAACGCTATGTTGATTTTTTTAAAAACGATCCTAATCTTCATTTAGTTGATGGCGTTAAAGAATTCATCAAACATTTGTATGCTAATAAAATAAACTTAGTATTAGCCTCTTCTTCTGCAATGGTAAATATTGATCGGGTACTAAATAGATTTGAATTACAAGATTTTTTCTTAGCAAAAATTAGTGGTGCAGATTTAAAAGCTTCTAAACCACATCCAGAAATTTTTGAAAAAGCAGCGATTTTAGGAAAAACACCTAAAGAAAACTGTATTGTAATTGAAGATTCCGATAATGGAATACAAGCGGCTAACGGTGCTGGAATATTTGTTATTGGATACAAAAATCCTAAAGTTAAAGACCAAACTTTAAAAAATGCTGATTTTATTACTGACAGTTTCTTTACTCTAAAAAAACTATTTTAAAATGTGATGTTCATCTCACTTTAGAATCGCTATAACAATTTAGACATGGCTGTTTTAATGATCTCAATATTTTTTTGAGCATTTGTTTTATTTCCTTTTTGCTGTTGATCAACCATTGTTCTCATCAGATTAATCATTATTTTATCAAAGTTAAACCCTTTGTATTCATTTCCTTTTAAAACCATATCATCCACAAGATTCTGAATAGCAATAGTGTTATTAGTAACAGAAATTTGATCGAATGCTTTTTGATACAATACTTTAGTTGCATCGTCATTTGCTAAATACATACCAGAAATAACACTTTTAGCAACAAATGGTAATTCTGATTCATCTTTGGCTTCTATAAATATTTTTGTTAATGGGGTGGCAAGAATTTTACGAACTTCGTCTGGTAATTCTTTAGATTTTTGAATGGCTAATGCTTTATCTACATAGTACATAGATACTAAAGCCTTACCTAAAACTGAATAGGACTGGCTAGTTAATGCTTGTTCAAAAATTGGTTTTAACTCAGGGTCAATTAACTTTCCTAATGTACTTATTGCTTCTGCTTGCACCAAAGTCTTAGGGTCATTATTAGCCATAATCATTATTTTTTTTATTGCTTCTTTTTTAGAAAATTTATTAATTAAATCAATTTGCTGAAGTGCTAACTTTCTAATTTGATAAGAATCATCGTCTAAAGCATTTACAATGGCATTAAAAGCAGCTTTGTCATCTTGTTTTGTTGCTACTTGAAATAAAGCTTCTGTTCGATGTGCAAAATTGTCTGCATTTTTTAATTGAAAAATATATTCACTCAATATTTTATTTTCATACACCTTACAAAGCAAAACATTATTTGCATTAACCTGAATTAGATTTGGCATTTTAGTGTAAGGGAAAGTAAAAGAAGCGTCATTACCCGTGATAAAAACCTTATGCCTAGTTCTTTTTAAACCTTCAAAAATGTCTATTGCAAAAGGAAATTTAAATACTTCTTTCTGTAATTGCTTTATGTTTACAGTAACTGTTTTTCTTAATGTATTATAATCGTAAGAAATTTCAATCTTTGGATGATTTACTCCAAAATACCATTGATTAAAAAACCAATTTAAATCTTTACCAGTTAGCTCCTCAAAAATCATTCTTAATTGATGTACTTCTGCCGTTTTAAATTTGTAAGTCGTTAAGTATGCGTTTAAACCTTTAAAAAAAGCTTCATCGCCTAAATAATCTCTTAACATATGAACAACCGCTAATCCTTTATTATAAGTTACTAAATCGAATAGCTCATCTGTTTCGTCATACGTATAGCGCACCAAACTTTTGTTTTGATCTTGGCTGTTTTTATAGGCTTCAACTTTTTCAAAATAATGCATTTCTGCAGCAATCTTACCATATCTGTATTCACTCCATAAATAGGCACCATAACTAGCAAAAGATGCATTCAATGTTAAATTAGACCAACTTTCTGCAGTTACTAAATTTCCAAACCAATGATTAAAAATTTGCTGGGCAATGGTGTTCTCTTGTGTATTATTATCTATTAATTGGCCTGGGGTTTGGTAAGCTTGCTCTCCATGAACCACTGCAGTAGTATTTTCCATGGCTCCAGTAATAAAATCGCTTACAACAATTTGACTATACTTACTCCAAGGAAAAGGTATTGCTAACTTATTTTCAAAAAATTCTATCATTTCTGGAGTCAATCCAAAAATAGCCTTTGCATAGGGGGCATATTCTTCTTTTACATAATAGGATATTGGTAGGTCTTTATAGAAATCATTAACAACTGTAAACTTACCAATTCCCATAAAAGTCAAATAAGGTGCATGTTTTTTGTCTTGTTTCCAATAATCTGTTCTATTATTATCCTTTGTTGTTTTACTAATGAGTTTCCCGTTAGAAAGTGTTTGGTATGTTTTAGGAACAGTTATGTATATTTCTTGACTCATTTTTTGATTTGGTGCATCAATGGTTGGAAACCAAGCTGAGTTTGCTTGTGTTTGTCCGTGTGTCCAAACTTGCATAGATGAAGAAGGTTTAGAGGCACTAGCATCTATAAAGTATAAACCTTTAGCATTCGTAAGCTGTTTTGTTATTTTGTCTTTTACTTTTTCTGGTCTTGCTGTGTAGGTAATGTGTACTGTAAAAGCCTCATCTTTTTTATAATATTTAGGAAGTGCTATGTTCAAAACAAACTCATCATAATCATAAGCTAGTTTTTTATCTTCTAATAAAACATTATGAATTACCATGCCTTTAGCGTCTAAAAGCAACGTATTCGTAGCTTCAAAATGCGATTTTAAAGTAATCCAAGCCTCTCCATCCATTGTTTTATTATCAAAATTAAAAGCAACTTTTAACTTTGTATGCACTACATCTATCTCTTTATTTCTTGAAGATTTATAACGTGTATTTTGTGCTAAAAAGGAGAAACTAACAAAAAAGCAACTTAAAAAAACTATATGGGTAAATTTCATAATTCTAATTTTCTAGAATAGTCAAAAATAATAAAACTGTGGGTAGTAGCTGTTAATGGTCAGTTAAATTCCTTGGATAAAAAAACACCAAAAGTAAATTTTGGTGTTTTAATTTTAGTTTACAATAATACGACTAAATGATTTTGAAAACATTTTTAATATCATCAAGACCATTTTTACTCATACTTACATTATTTAATAGGGTTATTATTTTAGAAGGATCCATATTGTCACCTAATAATCTAACTACTCCTACTCCATTTGAATCTCCATAACCAAAAGCAACAATTTCATTAATTGCCGCTGTTTTTCCAGCATAAAATACAGAAACATTCATCTCTTGTAATTTCATAGTCATTAAACTCTTATAGGTATCGTTATTTTTAAAAATAGATTTTAATTTATTTTTTTCAATAGTAAATACTGCTTCGTTAGCCGCTGTTTTTGGTAAAAAAACCACATTGATTTTCTTTACACTTTTCATGGTTTCTTGCACATCCATTGCCACATCAGATTCTACAGATAAAACTGAACTTAAAGGAATATCTGCTGTATAAAAACCTTCTTTACCACTCGTCTCTACCAAGTACGATTGTAAAGAGTTTTTAGTATTACAAGAATTCATTAGTACTACAACTAATAGAAAAGCAAACACGTTGAATATTTTTTTCATATAACTATTTTTTGATTGATATATTAAAGGCTTACCCTTAAGAAATTTACTTTATATTACCTGTTTTCTTTAACAATTTTATCTGTAAAGTCAGCCATTTTATTAATATCTATATTCCCTAACAACGACAAAACCATAGCTTCAGACATACCATTTGTTTTCTTATCAATTCCTTTAACAAACATTAAAACTTCACTTACAAAATCTTTATTTTTTGTAGCTTTTACATATATTTTAACTCTAGAGTCATCTTCTTTAATACGCATTAATTCAGTAAGATTTCCACTCTTAATGGCAGAATTAACCATGCTTTCCATTTTATTTGCAATGGCAAAGTCATCTGTAGAAAACATTTTANACTCTTTAAGTTCATTTAACATTTCAAAAGCTTGCATCACATCATTCCCTTCTACATTTACATCTTTTGGCTTAAATTTATTTAACAATTCAAACGCATCTTTGTTTACCACAATCATGTCTACTCCCTCTAAGTTTTCTAGACGATTAAAAATAGATTGAGCATTAGAAAATATTGGAGCCAATGCAAGGGCTAGTACTAGTATTATTTTTTTCATAATTATTGAATTTACTTAATTTTTAGTGTTTATTTTAAAATTTTATTAATTTTTGTTTCTTGGACATAAAATTGATCTATTGCTTTTGTTCCTTTCTTTAAATTACTAGATAAAAGAGAAAAACCTTTAGTAACATTTTTATATATTTTTTCTACCTTTTTACGTTCTTGATACTCTTTAAATTCTTGTTGTCCTAAAAAAACAGAAAATAAAACCAATACAGAAGCAGCTATAGATAACCACTTGTAATTTTTTGGTTTAGATTTCTTATGACTTAATGATATTTCTTTTTGATAAACAGCATCTTTAGCCATTGAAAAATAGTTAAACAACAAGCTGTATTCTTCCAAATGAGGGGCTACATCTTTAGACGTAAAATACTTTTTTAATTTTGCTTCTTCTTGAAGTGATGTAGTACCTTCTTCGTATTTTTTTAATAAATTTTCTATGTTAGCTAATTCCATAGTTGTGTTTTTTTATTAATGCCTCTCTGACTGTTTTTCTTGCTCTAGATAGTGCAACTCTTACTGCTGTTGATTTCATATCAAGAATCTTACATATTTCATCAAAACTGTATTGTTCAATGTCTCTTAATTGCATAATTAATTTTTGATTTTCTGGCAATTTTTCAATCAATTGATGAACTTGCTGAACACTATCTCTATATTCTAACTTTTTGTCTAATGTTGTTTCATTCTCTTTATAATTGCTATGAACTAACGTTAAATTATTTGCTTGCTTACTTTTTAAACGATCATAACAATAATTTTTGGTCATGGTCATTGCAAAAGCCTCGACATTTTTATAATCTCTAATTTTATTTTTATTCTTCCACAATTTAAAAATTAATTCTTGTGTGGCGTCTTCTGCTTCTTCTTTTGACACCAACAACCTTTTTGCCAATCTAAAAACTTTATCTTTAAATGGTAAAATAACTTCTAAAAAGTCTGATTGGTTCATAAAAACAACATGTTTACACTAATAATCTGAAATATATTCTATTAGGTTTACATTATTAGGACGATTAACTATTTATTTTGTTACAAAGTATCTGAAAAAATAAAAATAATTACATTGCAATACGGAAAAAAATTAATTGACACCGATTTATAAAATTGGAAAAATTACATATAATAACCTCATCCATTATGAAAACACTTTTAAAAACTTTTTTAATTCTTTACTTATTTACGGTAACAAGTTGCGAAAAAACACCTATAGAACCTATGTTAGAGGTAAATGTCCAAGATGATATAAATTATTTTATTTGGAAAGGCCTTAATGTTTTCTACTATTGGCAAGAAGAGGTCCCAGATTTGGCAGACAATCGTTTCGGTACTTTTAATGAGCTGTATACTTATTTTAGAAACTTTACAGAACCCGAAACCGTTTTTGAAAATTTATTAAATAGACCTGAAGATCGTTTTTCTGTAATTGTTGATGATTATATTAGGTTGGAAAATTCTTTTCAAGGTCTTAATTTAAGTAATGGAATAGAGTTTGGACTGGTAAGGTATAAAACACTTACCAATAACGTTTTTGGTTACGTTCGCTATGTTGTTCAAAATTCAGATGCAGCATCGAAAAACATTACTAGAGGGCAGCTTTTTACTACCATAAACGGACAACAACTAACTGAAAATAATTTTAGAACACTTCTATTTTCGGAGAATACAACGTATACGATGGGGTTTGCAGATTATAATAATGGAGATCCTATTGATAATGGAGATTTTGTTACACTAGAAAAAACAGATTTACAAGAGAATCCTATTGCTATTCACAAAACTATTGAGGTAAATAACCAAAAGATTGGTACTTTATGTATAATCAATTTGCTAGTAATTATGATGCTGAATTAAATGCAGTATTTTCTAATTTTAAAGCACAAAATATAAATGATTTAATTATAGATTTAAGATATAATCCTGGAGGTTCTACAAAAACAGCTACTTACTTAGGTAGCATGATTACTGGCCAATTTACAGATATGGTATTTTCTAAAGAACTTTGGAATCAAAAAATACGCAATGCAAATCCACCAGAACTTTTTATAAATAACTTTACAAATAAAATTAGAAATACAGATTCAAATGGTTCCGTTTTAGTAGAAGAATCAATAAAAAGTCTTGAATTAAATCGTGTTTACATTATTACCTCTAGTGCAACAGCCTCTGCTTCTGAATTGGTTATCAATGCATTAAGCGCATATATAGATGTAAAATTGGTTGGTGCAAAAACAGTTGGAAAACAAGTAGGCTCTTTAACATTATATGATTCTGATAATTTAAGAAAAACAGGAAGTAATTTTAACACCGATCATCGGTATGCTTTACAGCCATTGGTATTAGAAATCACAAACAAANNNAATGAAAATTATCCAAATGGAATTNCACCTGGAATANATATATCAGGTATTGAACTTAGAGAAGATTTCGAAAATTTAGGAATATTAGGAGCGCCATCAGAACCTTTATTANCAAGAACATTAGAATACATTATAACTGGTGCAAAAGAAAATACAAATACTAAAAAACAATATTTTTTAAACGAAATTTATGATTCGAAGTTAGCAACACCAGCGAGTAACAGAATGATATCTGAAATAATAGAATTTCCTTTAAGGTAATGTAAGGTTAATCTTTAAGTTGTTGCCTTCCTTCTATCACCTCTTTGTCGGTAAGAATATCTGGTCTAAAATCACTCATTAGCTCTTCTTGTTTTGATTTTGCGAACTCAAAACCAGACAACCACCATTTTCTCATTAATTTTTGATCAAAAACTAATGAATTTGTTGTTAAAATTGTAGGTGTATAATATAAATTTAACTTAACATTTTTATGTTTAGCTGCTAATTTACCAATGGTTATGTTGTGTTTTTCTACATGAGTAAGCATAAAATCAAAAACATCAAACAATAAGGAAAAAGGGTTTTTAGAGGGCAATCTATTAAATTGGGTTACTTCTGTTTCTAAAATTATAGCATCAATTTCTGTTGCACCTCTTAAAATAGCCTCTCTTATCGGAATTAATGAACCGAAACCACCATCAGCATATTGTTGCTTATTTTTGTTTAAAACACTCATAAATGGTGCATAATTGCATGAACCCCAAATCCAATCTAAAAAATCTTCATAAGTGCTTTCATTGCTCGATTTATACTCAATCTGATTCGCAGTTAAATTGGATACTGTAACTACAATTTCCTTATTTTTTGCTTGTATTTCTTCAAACATTTCTTTGGTTATGTTACGTCTAATTAACTTTCTAAGGTTTTTACTCTCTCCAAAAGTATTTTTACCTCTAAAAAAATTTCGCAACACATTAAAATGATGAATACTAATTACTTTTTCTCCAGAAACTCTTTTAATTTTAAAAGGATTGATACTAAAAATTGTTTTTTGATTTACATTGGTATATAACTCCTTTAGTTCATCTAACCTATTTAATGCTAAATGAGAAACCATTAAGCTACCTGTAGAAGTTCCTAAAAATAAATCATAATCTTTATTTTCTTCGTTCATTAAATACTGTGCAACTCCTCCTGCAAATGCTCCTTTACTTCCTCCTCCAGAAATAACCAATGCTTTTTTCATAGTCTCTAAATGATTTATTATTTTAGAGGAATAAAAATATCAAAAATGAAAAGAATAGCGCTATATATTATCACATTTGTTTGTTTTTCTGCATGCAATCAAAAATACACGTCAAGAATAATAACCAATGTTGATATTAAAGAGTTTAAGATTGCAAATTCTAGTATTAGAGCTATTTACGCTACAGATAGTTTACGTGTTTTTTATGCAGGATCTAGGGGAAATATCGGCTTTAAAACGAATGAAAATTCTGATTTACATCTTCAAAATATTGTGTATGCAGATACTTTAATACCTCACTTTAGAAGCGTAGCATTTAATGGCAACAATTATTTTGCTTTAGCTATAGAAAATCCTGCTTTGTTGTATAAAATTACTAAAGACCACCATGAATTGGTCTATAAAGAAGAAAATAAAAACGTTTTTTACGATGCAGTTACTTTTTTTGATGATAATCTTCATGGTATTGCAGTTGGTGACCCAACAGAAAATTGTGCTTCTATCCTAATTACAAAGGATGCTGGTACTACTTGGCATAAAATACCATGCGCTAAACTACCTCCTATTGAAAATGGAGAAGCTTTTTTTGCTGCCAGTAATACCAATATTAAAACAATAGACAGTACTGTTTGGATTGCTTCAGGCGGAAAAAGAGCGCGAATTTTAAAGTCAGACGATTTTGGTGTTACTTGGCAAGTGTATGATACTCCTATAATACAAGGTAATGGTCCTCAAGGAATTTATTCTATTGACTTTTATAACTCAACTACAGGAATAGTTATTGGTGGTGACTATTCAAAGCCAAAAGAAAACCAAGCAAACAAAGCCATTACTACTGATGGTGGAAGAACTTGGCAACTCGTTGCAGATGGAAAAAACCCTAATTACAAAAGCGCAGTAAAGTATGTACCAAATTCAGGTGGAAAAGAGGTCTTTGCAGTGGGTAAAACAGGAATTTCTTATTCTAATGATGGTGGAGTTAGCTGGGTAGAAGTTTCTAAAAAAGGTTTTTATGCAATAACCTTTGTAGATAAAAATACAGCTTGGCTAAGTGGCCAAAATAAAATCGGGAAACTTACAATCAAATAAACTACAATAATAAATGTATTCAAGGCTTTTTAAAAAAATGTTTTGCGTTTTGATTATTAAATCATTTTTTTTTCTAGTAAGTCTATGTACTGTTGTTATACATAAACTATAGTTTTAAAGTATTGAAATACAGCTTATTAAGACAATTCAGGGTTTCTACCTTTTACATTGGCATAAAATGCTTTAAAAACTTCGAAATCTTTTTCTTTGTGATCAGTTGGATAAAATGGTGCTGCTATTTTTACTTTTTTAAATTCAAAATCTAATGTTGCCATTACTATTGGCACATTGGCACCTTTAGCGATATAGTAAAAACCTGTTTTCCACTGAGAAACTTTTTGTCTTGTTCCTTCTGGAGATAAACCCAATCTAAATTCTTTTTTACTTTGAAATAGTGTAACAATAGACTTTACTGTATCATTGTTTTTATCTCTATGCACTGGTGTTCCTCCTAAAGNTCTAAAAATAAATCCAAAAGGACCTTTGAATAAAGATGATTTTCCAATAAAATGAATCATAACTCCTGNACATAGTCTTGTAAAAATAGCAATAGGAAAGTCTAACCAACTTGTATGAGGTGCAGCAATAACAATGTATTTTTTAATCTCTTTTGGAAAAGTACCTTCAATTTTCCAGCCTAAAATAGTAAAGAATATAAATTTTGCGAATCGTTTCATTCTCTGTTTTAAAAGTTATAAATTTAAGGACTAAATTTGACACAATGATGGAATNAATTACATACTTTTTAATAGGACTGATTTTTAGCGTCATAGGACTTTATGTGGGTAAGCTATTAGCAAAAATTAATTTTGAAAAAGAAAAAACAAGTTTAGAAAAAGAAAAATCTACACTAGAAGAAAGAATATTATTATCGCAACAATCAAAAGAGGCTGTTGAAAATAATTATACAAACTTACAAACTGAGGTTAAAAAGAATCAGCAAGAAAAAGAANACTTGCTACAAAAAAACAGCATACAAGATTCTGAAATAAAATACCTTNAAAAAAAATTAGAAGAACATCAAAAAGAAGTAGAAAATTTACAGAAAAAATTTACCAACGATTTTGAAGTATTAGCCAATAAAATTCTTGAAGAGAAGTCTACCAAATTTACCCATCAGAACAGAGAAAATATTAAAAATATTTTAGAACCTTTAGAAAAGAAAATTCAAAATTTTGAGAAAAAGGTTTCGGATAGCGATTTAAAAAGAGCAGGTTTTCAGTCTGCTTTANAAACTCAGCTAAAAAATTTAGAGCAATTAAATGCCCAAATGAGTAAGGATACGATAAACCTAACTAAAGCATTAAAAGGGGATACAAAAATGCAAGGAAATTGGGGCGAATTGGTGTTAGAGCGTGTTTTAGAGAAGTCAGGTTTAGAAAAAGATAGAGAATATTTTGTNCAACAGAGTTTCACTTCAGAAGATGGAAAAAGAGTAATACCTGATGTAGTTATCCAACTGCCAGATAATAAAAAAATGATTGTAGATTCTAAAGTATCTTTAGTTGCTTATGAGCGTTTTATTAATGAAGAGGAAGAAACTTTAAAAAATCAGCACTTAAAAGAGCACATAAATTCTTTAAAAAGACATATTGAACAACTTTCAGATAAAAAATATGAAGACATACATNAAATAGATTCTCCTGATTTTGTATTGCTGTTTATACCTATAGAACCAGCATTTGCAGTGGCTTTAAATGCAGATAACCATTTATATAATAAAGCGTTTGAAAAAAATATTGTTATTGTTACTCCTTCTACTCTATTGGCTACATTAAGAACTATAGATTCNATGTGGAATAACGAAAAACAACAACGAAATGCAATAGAAATTGCAAGACAAGCTGGTGCTCTTTACGANAAGTTTCAAGGATTGCTTGCTGATTTAGTAGGCATTGGAAAAAGAATAGACGATAGTAAAAAAGAATATTCCAATGCAATGAATAAACTTTTTGATGGAAGAGGAAATCTGATTACAAGTGTAGAGAAATTAAAGAAAATGGGGGCGAAAGCGAAAAAATCTATGCCAGAGAATATTATCAACAGAGCAGAATTAAACGAATAGTACTCCACAATTTTAATAAAAAAAGCATCAAGAAATTCTTGATGCTTTTTTTATTTGTATTGGAATACGTTTACATTACAAAAAGTCTTCTAGAACGCATCATATCAGAAACACGCTCTCCTATTTCATGCAACGCCTCATCATTATCTGCATTTTGTATGGCTTCATCTATGAAGTTTACAACAGCTTCCATGTCTTCAGTTTTTAAACCACGAGTTGTAATCGCAGGTGTCCCAACACGAATACCAGAAGTTACAAACGGACTTTTATCATCAAAAGGAACCATGTTTTTGTTTACTGTAATGTCTGCTTTACCCAATGCGATTTCTGCATCTTTACCCGAAATATTTTTATTTCTAAGATCAATTAACATGCAATGGTTATCAGTACCGCCAGAAATTAAATCGTACCCTCTTGCTACAAATGCTTTAGCCATTGCTGCAGCATTTTCTTTTACTTGAATTTGATATTCTAAAAACTCATCTGTTAATGCCTCTCCAAAAGCAATTGCTTTTGCAGCAATAACATGTTCTAACGGTCCTCCTTGATTTCCTGGAAAAACAGCAGAGTTTAACAACATAGACATCATTTTAGGTTTACCACTTTTTAATGTTTCCCCAAAAGGGTTTTCGAAATCTTTACCAACCATTATAATACCACCTCTTGGACCTCTTAATGTTTTATGGGTTGTAGAAGTTACAATATGACAATGAGGAATTGGATCATTTAAAATACCCTTTGCTATCATTCCTGCTGGATGTGAAATATCTGCCATTAATAGCGCACCAACAGAATCTGCAATCTCTCTAAACCTTTTAAAATCAATATCTCTAGAATAGGCAGAAGCACCAGCAATAATTAGATTAGGCAATTCAGCAGTAGCAGTTTCTTGAATTTTATCATAATTTAAAACCCCTGTTTCTTTTTCTACGCCGTAAAAAGAAGTTTCATATAACTTACCAGAAAAATTTACTGGAGAGCCATGTGTTAAATGCCCTCCATGAGATAAATCAAAGCCTAATATTTTGTCTCCTGGCTTTAAACAAGCTGCAAAAACAGCTGTATTGGCTTGTGAACCAGAATGAGGCTGAACGTTTACATATTCTGCTCCAAATAATTCTTTAGCTCTATCAATGGCTATTTGCTCTATAATATCTACAATTTCACAACCTCCATAATACCTTTTTCCAGGATATCCTTCAGCATATTTATTGGTAACAATAGATCCTTGAGCTCGCATTACTTGATCGCTCACAAAGTTCTCAGATGCTATTAATTCTAAACCATTTAATTGTCTTTCCTTTTCTTCTTGAATAAGGTCAAAAATTTGATTGTCTATTTGCATTTTGCTATTATTTAGTAGTTTACAAAAATAATTAAAAATGAAGTCTTAATAAAGGGTTTCTTGCCATGTTTTTAACAAGTTATTAATAATTACGAGAAATATATTAAAGTTGATATATTTTTATTTTTTTAAGAATTTTTTGTTTAAAAATGATCAAAAATTATGTAGGTTTGAATAAATTGAAAATTAAAACGAAATGATTATAACTGCAAATAATCCAAAAAGAAAATCTTGGTTAAAAGTCGATGAAAATTCAGATTTTCCAATTCAGAATATTCCTTTTGGGGTATTTATTACTAGAGACGATATTATTACAATTGGAACTAGAATTGGTGACTTTGCTATTGATTTAGGAGCATTTCATCAACTGGGCTATTTTGAAGGTATTCCATTAACAGATGATATGTTTTTACAAGATAACTTAAATGATTTTATTGCAGACGGAAGAAAAACTTGGCGTTTAGTAAGAAATAGAATCGCAGAAGTTTTTGATGTAACTAACGGAACGTTAAGAGACAATGCCGATCATAAAGATAAAATTATCTTTAGAATGGATGAAGTAGAAATGTTATTGCCAGTAGCTGTAGGAGATTATACAGATTTCTATGCGAGCAAAGAACATGCTACCAATGTGGGTTCTTTATTTAGAGATCCAGAAAATGCACTACTCCCAAATTGGCTTCATATTCCAATAGGGTATCATGGTAGAAGTTCTTCTATTATTCCTTCAGGAACACCAATTAGTAGACCTTATGGACAAACAAGACCTNTAGAGGGAAGCAAAACTCCAGGTTTTGGCCCCACTAAACTATTGGACTTTGAACTAGAAATGGCTTTTATTACCACAGATGCCAATGTTTTAGGAGAGCGCATACCTATTGAAGAAGCCGAAGAATATATTTTTGGTTTGGTACAATTTAATGATTGGTCTGCAAGAGATATTCAAGCTTGGGAGTATGTTCCTCTTGGCCCTTTTTTAGGAAAAAGTTTTGCATCTACAATTTCACCTTGGATTGTAACTTTAGATGCTTTAGAGCCATTTAGAACTGAAAACCCAAAGCAAGTGCATGAACCATTACCGTATTTAAAACAAAAAGGAAAAGGGAGCTATGACATTCATTTACAAGTAGGCATTCAACCAGAAAACGGAGAAGAAACTGTAGTTGCAAATTCTAACTTTAAGTATATGTATTGGACTATGGCACAACAATTAGCACATCACACTGTTAATGGTTGCCCTGTAGAATCTGGAGATATGATGGGATCAGGAACTATATCTGGCCCAACCAAAGATAGTTTTGGGTCTATGTTAGAGTTAACTTGGAAAGGTCAAAATCCTATCACATTAAAAGATGGCACCACCCGAAAATTCATTAATGACAATGATACGGTTATTATGAGAGCACATTGTAAAAATGATAAAGTTCGTATTGGATTTGGGGAGTGTATTGGTAAAATATTACCTGCAAAATAATAGTAGGTTTTAATAACAAAAAAAGCTTCACTTATTAAGTGAAGCTTTTTTTAGTAGAAATATACTACATTAAGATTTCCAAAAAGTTCTCTTTTTATTAAGCTCCTCTTCTGTCTTTAAATATTCTTCTGCCTCTTCTGGAGAAAGTACTTTTAAAAATGAAGGGTGTTGCTCAATCGCAACTTCAATTTTTTTAACAATTTCTATAACATCTTCATTCTCATAATCAATTTCTAATGGATCTTTAATTACCATAGACTGTAATACGTTCTTTCTTTTAATGCGCAGCCCTTTTTTATCAAAAGACCGTCTAAAACCATCAATAACAATAGGTACTACAACAGGTTTAAATGTTTTTATGATATGAGCGGTGCCTCTTCTAATTGGTTTAAAAGGTGTTGTAGTGCCTTGAGGAAATGTAATAACCCAACCATCTTTTATGGCTTTACCAATATTAGAAATATCAGAATTTTTAACTTGCCTCTTCACATCCTTACCACCACTTCTCCAAGTTCTTTCAATAGATACAGAACCTGCGTACGCAAAAATTTTTGGTAAAAGTCCAGACTTCATAGTTTCGCCTGCAGCTACAAAATAAATATTTAATTTTGGATTCCATATATATCCAATATTTTTTATAGAATCTTCCCTACCGCTTAAAGAGGCATTAAACACATGAAACATTGCAGCAACATCTGCAAAATAAGTTTGATGGTTAGAAATAAAAAGTACATTTTTATCTGGTAAATTTCTTAATATTTCTGATCCTTCTATAGTTAGATTATTAAATTTTCGATATCTTCCATGAGAAATTACTCCGAAAATTCTGATAATCATTTTTTTTAAAAACAAAAAATGACCAAAAGGATTTCTTTTAAATATTGGCATTAAAAAATAATTTATAAGTTGACAAATCTACAAAACAATTCATTAAATGACCATTTTTAATAAATCTTTAATTTCTGAGAGCATCATTGCAGTAGCTCCCCAAATAATTTTATTTTGAATTGAAAAGGCAGGAACTTTTGTTTTATTCATATAAGAGGTAGTCATAGCAACCGTTGTAATATTTTTTTCCAATAGCAATTCTTTTAAGTTTACCTCTATAATTTCGGCGACTTCATGATTTGTTTTAAACGAAGGTCTAGCTAATGTAAACCCCATATATGGAGTTGCTAAAAAATTACTTGGAGGTATATACACAGGTGTCATTTCTCTAATAATACGAATCTCATTTTTACGGATACCTACTTCCTCAAATGTTTCTCTAATGGCTGTTTGGGCTAAACTATTGTCATTTTTTTCTACTTTTCCTCCTGGAAAACTTATCTGAGATGAATGTGTTCCTTTATAACTAGCCCTTTGGGTTAACAANAGTAATACTTCGTTAGTGAATTCACTTGGATAAAACAATGCCAAAACAGCTGCTTTTTTGGGGTTTTTTGAAGCAATCTTTTGTTGATTATATGCTAACCTTAACTCTGGCGCAAGTTTAAACTGAGCTTCTAAACCACCTAAGTCTTGCTTCTTTAAATCATCAAGTTGCTTTATAAATGTATTAAAATCCATTATATTGAGTTATTATAAACATAAATACCTATTATTATATAATTTATCTTTAGCTAAAAATTATCATTTTGTAAACTATGAACAATAAGTATAAAAAATTAATTTTAAGTATCATTTTTGACGGTATTGGTATGGCNACATTACTTCCCTTTGATATTATTTGGGCGCCACTTTCTGGNTATCTAATGACCAGAATGTATAAAGGAAATTTAGGTAAAGTTGCAGGTATTGTTAGTTTTTTGGAAGAGATAATTCCCTTTTCTAATATGATACCAACCTTTACCCTAATTTGGATATACAACTACGTAATAAAGAAAGAAAATAAAAATAAGGAAGCTGAAGTTACTGCTTAAATAAAAAACCCAATCCTAATCTAGTTAAAAACTTTCTTTCAAAAGCCCAAAAGAATTTAAACTGTCCAAAAAACCAGCCAACAATTGGTAAGGTAAGTTGATATATTGGAAAAATTAAAAGTATTCGTAATGGCCAATAAATCCAACCAGAAATAGTATCCGGACTTAATCCTAAAAAAGCTGTAATAGGTTTGGCTACCCAAGCAGCAAAAGAACCATTAATTGCAAATACTATTAAAATTGCAACTATAGACCAATTACTCTCTATACCCCATCTTTCTTTTAGTTTTTTCATATCGCTACTATTACCTATTTTAAAGATTTTCTAAACATTAACCAAATACCTATTAAAATTAATGGGATACTTAAAACTTGTCCTGTATTTAATGAATTAAATACCCAATCTTCTCTCCCATCTACTTGAGCTTCTTTTAAAAACTCTATAAAAAAACGCAGTGACCATAATACCACCATAAATAAACCAAATAGGAAACCTGTTTGATTTTTCTTATCGGTTTTCCAATAGAGATACCACATGATTAAAAATAGAATTAAATAACTAAACCCTTCATACAATTGAGTCGGGTGCCTCGCAAAGTCTTCTCCATTAGCTTTAAAAATAATTCCAAAATCAGAGTTTGTTGCTTTTCCGTAAATTTCTGAATTAAAAAAATTACCAGATCTTATAAAAAACCCTGCTAAAGCTACCATAATTGCTAGTCTGTCTAAAATAAATAGCCAAGGTTTTTGTAAATGTTTTTTAGCATAAAAATACATTGCAAGTATTATAGTGATAGCTGCACCATGACTTGCAAAACCGGTAAACCCAGTAAATTTCCAAGTACCATTAACTTGTTTAAAAGGAATAATAATTTCTAATAAATGATCTTGGTAATAATCCCAACTGTAAAAAAAGACATCTCCTAAACGCATTCCTACAAGCATAGAAACAAAAACATACATAAAAAGAGTATCTAATTTTTCTTGAGGTATTTCATCTTTTATGAAGATCTTTTTCATAAAATGCAAGCCTAATAAAAAAGAAGCTACAAACATTAAGCTATACCACCTAACAGTAAAAAATCCTAAGTCAATTCCTAAAGATGGATTCCATTCTATTGCTAAAAAATTCATAAATGCTTTAAAATTTTATTTCGTTTTAAACTTATTTCTATTAATTTCCTCTGGTACAGGATCATAACCTGATCCTCCCCAAGGATGACAACTAAAAATACGTTTCAAAGATAACCAACCTCCAGAAAATAACCCATATTTTTGTAAAGCTTCTATAGTGTAATGAGAACAAGTAGGGCTATACCTACAGGTAGATGGGGTAAAAGGTGATATTGCTGTTTGGTAAAANCGAACCAACAATACAAAAGGATATGAAAGTATTTTTTTCAATTATTTGATATATGTAAAGAACCAAAAGGTTCAATTGTATTTAATTTATAGAAAAAGTAGTACCGTCTTTACCATCTTTTAGTTGAATTCCTAAATTGATTAGCTCATCTCTTATCTGATCTGATAAAGCCCAATCTTTATTCTCTCTAGCCTCTTTTCTTAACTTAATTAATAACGCTACAACACCTTTTATTTTATCCGTATTATCTTGGGCATCTTCCCCTACTAAACCTAGTACATCAAAAACAAATGCGTTTATGGTTGTTTTAAATACGATTAAATCTGCTGTTGTTAAAGCACCTTTACCATCTTTGATTTGATTGATTAATTTTACTGCTTCAAACAATTGAGCTATTAAAATTGGTGTATTAAAATCATCATTCATTGCTGCATAGCAATCATTTCTCCAACTTTCGACATCAAATGTAGATGAGCTACCTGCTTCTATTGTCTCAAGGTAAGAAATCGCTTCCATTAATTTAGAATGCCCTTTTTCTGAGGCTTCTAAAGCATCACCCGAAAAGTCTAAAATGCTTCTATAATTTGCTTGCATGTTAAAGAAACGTACCACAGATGCAGAAAATGCTTTTGGTAAAATATCATTATCACCTGTTAAAATCTCATTTGGTAAAATAAAGTTACCTGTAGATTTTGCCATTTTTTGACTATTTAGCAACAACATATTTGTGTGCATCCAATAGTTCACGGGTTTTACTCCAGAACAAGTTTTAGACTGTGCAATTTCACATTCGTGATGTGGAAATTTTAAATCCATTCCCCCTCCATGAATATCAAAACTTTCTCCTAAATATTTGGTACTCATTACAGAACATTCTAAATGCCAACCAGGAAAACCATCAGACCAAGGGGAAGGCCAACGCATAATATGTCTTTCGTCAGCTTTTTTCCATAAGGCAAAATCTTGTGGATTTTTCTTATCTGACTGCCCATCTAAAGTTCTTGTATTGTGAATTAAGTCTTCTACTTTTCTACCTGAAAGAATTCCATAATTTTCTTTTTTATTATAAGCTAACACATCAAAATAAACGGAACCATTAACCTCATACGCAAAACCTTTTTCAATGATGTCCTTAATCATTTCTATTTGTTCTACAATATGGCCAGTGGCTGTAGGCTCTATACTAGGTGGTAAAAAATTGTAATTTTCTAACACATTATGAAAATCTACAGTATATTTCTGCACAACCTCCATAGGTTCNATTTCTTCTAGTCTTGCTTTTTTTGAAATACGATCTTCGCCCTCATCTGCATCATTTTCTAAATGACCCGCATCTGTAATATTACGTACATAGCGAACTTTATAACCTAAATGCAGTAAGTAACGATATACTACATCAAAAAACATAAATGTTCTTACATTACCTAAATGTGCATTGCTGTAAACTGTTGGTCCACAAACATACATCCCCACATAACCTTCTGTGATGGGTTTAAAATCCTCTTTCGTTTTAGAAAGAGAATTGTATATTTTAAGTTGATTTTCTTTATAAAGCTCCATTAAATACGTGACTATTTATTGGGTATAAAGATAGACACTTTAAGAAGAATAGCGAAATGGAATTTATTAGAAGTTTTTTTAAAAGAGGTGATTACCTTAGAGGGTATGCATTTTTTACAATGTTGCAAAAATTATTACTTTTTTATCTTTAAATTTACATTTTATCTTTTACAATGAATAAAAAACAATCTGCATTACACGAAAAAGAAGGGGTTATCAAACCAGAGACCACTAACTTTTCTAGTGCAGAAAAAATAAAAATCAATAGAGCTAAAAAAAACGCTGTTGATGAATTTGTAACTCAAATTTTAAAAGGAAACATTACATTTCTAAGCAAGGCAATTACTTTAGTAGAAAGTACGAATGCTAACCATCAAAAAAAAGCAAATGAAATCTTAGAAAAGTGTTTACCTTTTTCAAATAACGCTATAAGAATTGGTATTACTGGTGTTCCTGGTGTGGGTAAAAGTACCTTTATCGAAGCTTTTGGAAAACATCTCACAAAAAAAGGTCATAAAGTTGCTGTTTTAGCGGTAGACCCTAGTAGTTCTATTAATAAAGGATCTATTTTGGGCGATAAAACTAGAATGGAGCAATTGGTTACCGATAAAAATGCATTTATTAGACCCTCTCCTTCTGGAACTTCTTTGGGTGGTGTTGCTCAGAAAACAAGAGAATCTATTATTTTATGTGAAGCAGCAGGTTTTGATACTATTATTATTGAAACTGTAGGAGTTGGCCAATCTGAAACTGTAGTTCACTCTATGGTAGATTTCTTTTTATTACTAAAACTTGCTGGTGCAGGAGACGAATTACAAGGCATTAAAAGAGGAATTATAGAAATGGCAGATGCCATTGTTATTAATAAAGCTGATGGTGATAATGCTAAAAACGCTAAGATCGCTAAAGTGGAATTTAACAGAGCATTGCATTTATATCCTTTAAAAGAAAGCAAATGGCAACCTAAAGTTATAACTGCAAGCGCGTTGGAAAATTTGAACATTGATAAGGTTGATGAAATGATTGGTGAATATCTTGAACTCACCAAAAACAACAATTATTTTACAGAGAAAAGAAATGAGCAAAATACATATTGGTTGCTCTCTACCATAAACCAGCAATTAAAAGATAATTTCTACAACAACCCTTACATTATCAAGGAGTTAACCAAAGAAATTGTGAATTTAAAAAATGGAAAAACCACACCATTTAACGCTGCTAAAAGATTACTAAATTTGTAATTCTTTTGGTTGGTTTTCGACGACAAAGTATATAATTTTGCATCAATTATTTTGCTAAATCAAATGATCTAGTTTAGCAAACATATCACCCTCTTAAGATTCTTTTTAAACGTATGACACATCAAAAATTAAATAATTTTATTGCTCAAGTTGTTGATAACATGCCTAACGATTGGATTAATTTAACAACTCATAGACTAGACATTTATAATGAGTCTCTTGCAAAAAGTGAATTTTTAATGCAATTTGAAGCATTATTTCATAAGAATGTTGTCAATAAAGAAGCCTTAAGGCAACTACCAACCGCCTATGATTATATTCGTTTAGGGCACCCTTTGTCTTGTATTTTAGAGTGGGTTTTGAGTAAACAAAATAATTTGCATCCAGATAAAGTTATCAGTTTTTCTTCTTTAACCATGCCAATTTTAGCGGTATTGAGAAAAAACCTGTTGAAAAAAAGAGATACAGCTATTTATTTTTCAAACTCAAAATTTAATAACATTGATTTTGAAACCTTGAAACGTGTTTACGGTTATCAATTTACGGTACACTTCATTGCTGATGAAAGTGAAATACAACAAACCAATTCAAGTACCCTATTTATAGCTGATAAAGAGGACTTTAAAAATTTAGATTTAAATTCGTCTGTAGATTTTTATGTAAATGCATACTCAAATCTAGGAAGTGTTCTATTGGTAAATGGCGAGAGAAATAAAGAGTACACTTCAGAAATTCAACATGTTAGAAGAAGAGAAAGTGTTGCTATGACACCTTTAAATTCCTTAAAAGCGTTACATCAATTTTTAGGAATTTCATCTAGCGAAAAGGTTGCAATTGCTAATGAATCTAAAAAAATCGTCCAAAATTTAATCAAAGACATTACAGGTACAACAGCGACTCCATTATTAGGTTCTAGTGGTTTATCTATTCAATATGCAATTATGATGGGTTTGGTAGATGATGCCAAACAAAATCATGCTAATAAAGCAATAAAATTTATTGTTCCGCCAAATTGTTACGGAGGTACAAACGACCAAGCAAGAAGAGTTGCTGCACTAGATAAAAATATTGAAGTAGTCGATTTACCTGTAGATGGTGATAATGATATGGTTGCTAGTATAAACCGTATTTTAGATGAAGTAGCAAAACAAGATGCAGTACCTTATATTATTGCAGAAATACCAACAAATCCAAGAGTAGAAGTTCCCAATCTAGAAGATTTACAACGTGTTTTAACCAAACAACGAAATACCAATTCTGGAGAAACTGCGATAGATCCTATCTTTATTTTAGATCAAACCTTTTGTCCTAACTATCAATTTTTAGGGGAAGGAAGAATTTTATCTACTTGCAGAAGTATCGCTTATGCTAGTGGTTCTAAATTTCCTAGTGGAGGTAAATGTACTGCTGGTTATTGTGTTTCTAATACTAAAGCAATGGCTGTTATGGACAAAATTGAGCATCACTTAACATTATGTGATAATGAAGCTACAAAACAGCAATATGATATTCTTGCTGAGCAGTTGCCAAGTATGAACAATAGGATTCTAGAAGCTTATAAAAATACAAGAGATTTTGTGAATTTTATTCAAGAAGTGTTGCCAGAAGCTAAAATTAATTTTGTTTCAGAAACATTAGCACAACAAGGATTTACCCCCTCTGTATTCTCTTTAGATTTACCAACAAAAGGTGCTACTTTAGAAGAAAAAGAGACTTATAAGAGAGCTTTAAATTTAAAATTAATCCACTTAATGATTACAGAAATACCGAACGAAAGTAAATTCTGTGTAAGTTATGGGCAATTAAAAGGATGCTATTGGACGGTACCTGCTACCTCTACGCAAGGTACTACAAAAGAAGGTGATAAAGATTATATTGTACGTGCATCGTTAGCGCCAAATTTAGATGTTGCATTGCATAAAAAAGTATTTACAGATTTTGTAAACTCTCTATAAATTCCAATTAATATGAAAAACTTTCATCAAACTACATTATCGTTTTTACTAATTTTTGTCATAAGTTTTTCTTTATATAGTCAAGAAAACATCAATTCTTCAATAGGTTACACTTACAAAAAAGGCGATTTTAATGGCATTGGTAAATGGTATTTAGGCAGAGAAATAGCTTATGTGATGGGGTATGAAGGCATTAATTGGTTGGAACGTTCTTCTCGTGAAAAAGAAGAAAATACGACTGCACTAATTCAAAACATGAATATTAAAACTACCGATAATATTGCAGATATTGGTGCTGGTTCTGGATATCATGTGTTTAAAATGGCACCTTTAAATACTAAAGGGTTTGTGTATGCTGTAGACATTCAGCCAGAAATGTTGAATGCTATTTTAAAAAATCCAAAGTTTGAAAAACACACTAATATTGAATTAATTCAAGGTGATGAAAAATCTGTAAACCTACCAGAAAATACTTTTGATAAAATTCTTATGGTTGATGTATATCATGAATTTAACTATCCAAAAGAAATTATTTTATCCATCAAAAAAGCATTAAAGGATACAGGTAAAATTTATTTGATTGAATATCGNTTGGAAGATGATTCTGTTCCGATAAAAAAAATTCACAAAATGAGCGAAAAGCAAGCTGTTAAAGAATTTAATGCTGCCGGATTTAGGCTCGATANAAATATAACTAATTTACCTTGGCAACATTGTATGGTGTTTCGCAAACAATAATTACCAATGGATTTTTAATGGCTTTCCTCTTTAAGTAATTCAGGAAATTTATTTTTAAATTTATTTAATCTAGGTATAGAAACCGCTTTTACATAAGGTTGATTTGGATTTCTTTTTTCAAAATCCTGATGGTATTCCTCTGCTTTGTAGAATTTTTAAGTTTTGCAACTTCAGTAGCTACTTTTCCATTGTAAACTTCTTTATTTAATATAGCAATCATATCGTCTATGATCTTTTTTTCAGTATCATTTTCATAAAAAGCGATAGACCTATATTGAGAACCGTAATCTGGATGCTGTCCATTTACAGTAGTTGGATTGTGAGAACCAAAATAGATTTTTACTAAAGTTTCAAAACTTACAATCTTTGGATTATAGTACACAGCAACAGTTTCTGCATGTCCTGTTGTTCCTGTATTACTACTTTCGTAAGTTGGTTTTTTTGTATGCCCCCCTGCATAACCAGAAACGGCTTCCTCTATGCCTTTTACACTTTCAAATATTGCTTCTACACACCAAAAACAACCACTAGCAAAGTAAGCTACTTTAGTCTCTTTAGAGGGCTTGTAATTGCCAATTGATTCTTGATCTACAGAATTCGATTCTTTTTTAGAAAAACCCAAACAAGAAAATAAACATAAAGATAAAGCGACTGTAAAAATAGATGTGTATGTTTTCATAATAATTAAATGATATATTAAAATTTGCACCAAGAATCTATAAACTATTCTTGGTACAAATTTCTGAACTTTTAACACGATAACAAAACCGAATTACAAGTTATGTCGAAATAAAGTAAAACTTCATACACTTTGTTTACAACTTTAGCATTTTGTTAAGAAACCTTATTGTAAAAAACGGATTAGATGGTTACTTTTGTTGAACAAATTTAGATCATTAATGGAGCATTTTATCGTTTCTGCGCGTAAATACAGACCTCAAAACTTTGAGGATGTTGTTGGGCAACAAGCCATAACAAATACGCTAGAGAATGCCATAAAAAACAACCATTTAGCTCAGGCTTTATTATTTACAGGACCTAGAGGAGTTGGTAAAACTTCTTGTGCAAGAATCCTTGCTAAGAAAATAAATCAGCAAGAAGTAGAAAGTACAGAAGAAGATTTTGCATTTAATATTTTTGAATTGGATGCTGCCTCTAACAACTCTGTAGATGATATTAGAAGTCTTACAGATCAAGTACGTATACCCCCACAAACTGGTAAGTATAAAGTATATATTATTGATGAGGTGCATATGTTATCTCAGGCTGCTTTTAATGCTTTTTTAAAAACATTAGAAGAACCACCTGCACATGCTATTTTTATTTTAGCAACCACAGAAAAACACAAAATAATTCCGACTATTTTATCACGTTGTCAAATTTTTGATTTTAAGAGAATTGGTGTTTTGGATGCTAAAAATTATTTAAAAACAATTAGTCAAAAAGAGGCTATTACTGCAGACGATGATGCATTGCACATTATTGCTCAAAAAGCAGATGGTGCCATGAGAGATGCTTTGTCTATTTTTGACAGAGTTGTAAGTTTTTCTGGTAAAAATTTAACGAGAGAAGCCGTAACAGAAAATTTAAATGTTTTAGACTACGAAACGTATTTTAACATGACT
>JGI26084J50262_1000003_pt1 | contig 158333 bp, 153 predicted proteins | sample SaaInl6LU_22_DNA_FD_50262 | JGI IMG/M metagenome (IMG submission 50262) | reverse complement strand
AGCTGAATTTTCTAAAGGGATTTGGGCAAAAAACAACCCTGTGAATACAGCCGATCCTCTTGTAAGTTCTTCTGCTGCTGCGGCATTAGCTGCGGAAGCTTTAGCTGATTTGGGAGATGATTTCTCTGTAAACTTAGTCACTTCATCTTCAGCTCCTGAAACAATTGGTGCTTTGGATATTGCTGGAGAAGTAAACGATCGTCTTGAGATGAGACTGTCAAATACTTATGTAATCTCTTCTGACGACAAACGTCCAGATGCTATTGGTGATAATAACCCAGCNACNACAGTTTCNCTTATGGATCCTATTGACAATATCGCTGATCCTGCTTTGTACAAACATGTAGTTAACTTTACAGCTCCTGGTTTATATCCAGAGTATCCTGTAGTTTCTGGAAGAGAAATGCACTTGATTATTGCAGAAAATGCATTAGCAAATGGAGACAACGCAACATTCACAGCTCATATTAACAAAATAAGAGCTTTAGATGGTTTGACTCCCTATAGCGATCAAATGGATGCACAAGATTTATTGGAGCATTCTAGACGAGTAAACTTGTTCCTTCAAGGAAGAAGAATCTCAGATCACTATCGATTTGCAAGTCCTTCTGATTATTGGATTAGCAGCTCCCCTGCGATCAATTCGCCGGGTAGTTTCTTACCCATTACAATCTCTGAGATTCAGGCAAACGAAAATATCAACTAGTAAATTTTGATATTGTGTAATAAAAAAACCCCTCACTTTGGTGAGGGGTTTTTTATTTTATTACCAGAAGAAAAGTTATTCCAAATCTTGAAGTAATTGCTTCATTTTAGTTTCTAAAGACTTGATTGCATCGGCATATCGACCATCCCACTCCTCAAGTCGTTTTGAAGACTTCAGTGCAATTTCATATTCCAATCCTGGAAGAATCCAAGCCGCATATCCACTAAACGGATCTGAGGATGCATAAAGCGATTTATACCACTTTCCAAAATACATGCCCTGCTCTGACAGAAAACTTTTTTCTAGAGCGATCAATTGTTGGTTCATTATCTTCAGGTCTTTTTTGGAAAAATTCCCCTCCATCAAAAATGATTGTAGTTCAGAAGACAGGTTTTCTGAAATCACTCCAAGTGAACTGATAGCTGCGTTTGTTCTGTTAAAGCCCCTAAAGTTTGGGTCAAATGCCTTGATTTTATTTGTTGCATTTGTAAAATGCAGTTTCAAATCGGCTGCATAGCGGTTCAGATTATAGGGGATTAATTCTGCATTGGCCATACGAAGAGCCATCAAACCAGCCATATGTTCTACCATGGGTCCCATTTGAAATTCAGGATCTACAAATTGCTCATAAAATTGAAAACTATCGTAATTGGAATGGTATAGATTTGGACCTCCAGCTCCTCCGCTCAATGAAGGAACTCCAGCATGCATATAAAACGCAATATGGTCAGAGCCTCCCCCTAGGTTTCCAATGCTTGGTTCATTTTGGGCGTCTTTTTTCCAAAATTCAAATAAACTTTGGTCGGTATAGGGATAGTTAACCATTTTAGAGGTTTCGATTAATAATTTTTTCAGTGTAGGTGCTGCAGAGGCACCAAAGTTTTTCCCAGACACCCCACCGTCAAAGTTCATATAAACTACCCCTTTGGCGTGCAGTTGATCCCGCATCTGTTCTACCCATTCACTAGATCCAATTACGCCGTGTTCCTCTGCATCCCAATGACCAATTAAAATCGATCTTTTGGGTGCATAACCTTGTTTTTTAAGCTCCCCTAACGTCTCGCTAAGACTTAGCAACATTGCGGTTCCACTGTTGGGATCTGTAGCGCCAAACCCCCACGCGTCAAAGTGACAGCCCAAGATAATCCACTCGTCTGGAGCTTCACTTCCTTTGAGCATTCCTACGACATTGGCAGCCCGAACAAAATTAATTTTTTGATCAACCTTCAGACGTACTGTTAAAGAAGAACCTCCTTCCAATCGATAAGTAAAGGGAAGACCCCCTTGCCAAGACTGGGGTACCGCTTTACCTTCCATCTGCCCCAATATTTTTTCAGCTTCCCCATAGGCAATAGGAGTAACGGGTATAGTATGTAACTGGGCCTGCTTGGGATCTAATCTTTTAATTTTCTTTTTCCCATCCAAAGGCAATGCTGGCTCAAAGGGTGTCAATGGATCACCTGTAAAATCTGTAGTCAATAATGAACCTCGCTGAATTGTTGATTTGTTGTAGTAAGGTCCTTCGGGATAAACGAGACCCTTTGTATAACCACTGTCTTTGGGATCGGTGAAAATAATCAAACCAGCAGCGCCATTGGCCTCAGCAAACTTTGCTTTGAACCCTCTAAAGTTTCCACCGTAACGTGCCAATACAATTTTTCCTTTGACATCAACTCCGAGTTCTTTGAGCTTTTCAAAATCTTCTTTACGTCCATAGTTGGCATACACCACCTCTGCAGTGATGTCACCACTTCCTGAAAAAGCATTCCACCCTTTCCAGAGCTCGGGATCAGCTGAAAAAGGATCATCTGGAATGACATCTTCTTTCTGATTTAACACAGCTCGAGAGGGGGTTACTATTTCAATAAGAGAGCTTCCAGGTTGGTTAGGCAAATACAAATCATAGGGATATTGGGTCACCTCAAATCCAGCTTGCTGCATGACCTCACTCATATAACGTTGTACTTCAGCATTGGCCTCACTCCCCACTACATGTGNNCGCTCGGTCAATTTTTTTAAATGAGTTTTAAATGAGGTTGAATTGATCTGCTTGAGAAAATCTTCTTCTATTTGAAGTTGATTTTTCCATCTCATTGGAGAATATCCTTCGTATTGTGCAAAAGAAAATTGACCTATAAAACAAAGAACAAATAGGTATGTAAGAACGTAGAACTTCATAAATATAAATATTAAGGTTATGAATTATAACCACAATTTACATTAATCCATTCAAAAAGGACTTACAAATTTGAATCAACCCATTCAGTAGTGTGCTGTTCCCTTAAAATAAGAACGGTGAAACCTATTTTAATTGTTGCTTCGTTTAGGAGGAGAGCTTTTGTTTAACAATATTGGCAATCGTTTTGCCTTCGGCTTTACCGGACAACTGCTGCGAAGCCATACCCATAACTTTACCCATATCTTTCATTCCCTCAGCTCCTGTTTTCGAAATGATCTCGGCAATAAGCTTTGCCACTTCCTCCTCAGACAATTGTTCTGGTAAAAAGGATGCGATAACTTGTGCTTGAGCTTCCTCGGGTTCGGCAAGGTCAGAGCGCCCCTGTTCCCTAAAAATTGAAGCACTTTCTTTGCGTTGTTTTACCAAACGCTGTAAAATTTTAATAGCTTCTTCATCACTCAGCTCTGCTCCACCTCCTTTGGCAGTTTGGGCTAATAATACTGCCGATTTAATGGCGCGTAGTGATTCCAACTTTAAGCTGTCCTTGGCGCGCATTGCATTTTTTATTTCTTCAGTTAAATTTGAAAGTATTCCCATAGTTAGTCCACATTATCGTGTAAAAATGAATTGTTAGATCGGATCTGAAGATCGTCATTGCTGTCGTTGTCCAAAGAAAGTCGAGAAGGAGACTCGGGCAAACTCGCATCTAAATCCAAACCTTTTCTTTTATAAGCGGGCTCTTTTTCCATTTCCTCCACCTTTTGGTACTGGTGGGAAAATTTATGATTAAACGCTTTTAAATGCGTCTTTCGCTTTTCGGATTGTTTAGCAATAGTTTGATCTATTGTCTGTTCAAAAGGGTTATCCTCTTCTGTAACCAAATCGAGGTTCTCATCCTCTACTATAGACTCAGGTACATCGGTTTCTTCAGAGGTAGTTTTTAATTCAAATCGAACTTCGAGTGAGGCGTTTTCAAAGTCTTTTTCGATTACTACCGACTCTTCTGCTACCTCTTCACGCTGCATCTGATTGGTTTGTTCTTGTGATTTGTGGTCTGCAATAGGAAGTTCAAAGTCCATGAGAATTTGACTTTCGCTTTCAACAATCTCAGGATCTACTACATCCATCTCAAATAAAGGATTGGAGACTTCGTTAAAAATAAATTCTTCTACGGGTTCTTTAAATTCTGAAGAAAAGGCTTCGGGCATTTCAGTTTCTTCAAGCGTTTCACTGACATCCTCAAATTGAGGTTCAAAAAGGGGAATTTCGGTAGGTTCTTCCAATTCATTTGAAATTTTACTCAATTCAAATTCATCTGATTCCGATTCTACGGGCATCTCCTCTTGAATTGTTGCTTCAAAATTCGAATTAGTATCTTCTGAAAAAGAGGTTTCCTCATGGACAAAAGAATTCATTTCGGTCTCCTCTTGAAATGCAACAGTCGAAGGCTCCTCTTGGGTTTCCTTCCAAGTTATCGCTTCATTTTCAGAATCAAACTGATCNAACAAAAATGCTTCTTCTTTTAAAGAAGGGGCTGCCTCCATATCCTNATTGGAATCAATTCCATTGAAAACCACTTCTGCTTCTACTTCAATATCAGACAAAATAGAATTCATTGCAATCAATGGTTCTTTATTTTCATCTAATGTAGAATTTACAGATTCTAAAAAAGGTTCCGTTGAAAGGTGGAGTGTGCCAAAAGAGTTTTCCTTTTTATCTTCACTAAGATCATGAACGATTTTTTGTTCATCTTCGAGGGAATGAATAATCTTTTTAGCTTCAGTATTTGAGATTTCATTTTGCTGTTCTTTTCCAAACCCAGTCGCAATTACAGTAACCGAAATTTCGTTACCCAAACTTTCATCATCTCCCACACCCATTATAATGTTGGTATGGTTTCCAGCTTCTGTCTGTATATAGTCATTAATTTCTCCAATTTCATCGATGGTGATTTCATCGGTACCTGAAACAATTAATAATAAGACGTTTTTACAGCCAGAGATTTTATTGTCATTGAGCAAGGGGGAATCCAATGCTTTTACTATGGCTTCTTGTGCGCGATTACTTCCAGATGCTGCTCCTGATCCCATGATGGCAGTTCCTGAATTCGTAAGCACAGTTTTGGCATCTTTGAGGTCAATATTTTGGGTATAGTGATGGGTAATCACTTCGGCAATTCCTCGGGCAGCAGTAGCCAAGACCTCATCTGCTTTGGCAAAACCGGCTTTAAATCCAAGATTTCCATACACCTCGCGAAGCTTGTTATTATTGATCACAATCAATGCATCTACACTTTCTTTGATGCGTTCCAGTCCTTTTTGAGCTTGTTCCAAACGCAAGCGCCCCTCAAACTGAAAAGGCATAGTCACAATTCCAACGGTCAAAATATCGAGAGACTTTGCCATTTGAGCAATGACAGGGGCAGCCCCTGTACCTGTGCCGCCGCCCATTCCAGCAGTAATAAAAACCATTTTGGTTTGAGTGGACAAAATACTTTGAATCTCAGCTTGACTTTCTTGCGCTGCTTGAGCTCCTATTTCAGGGTTGGCTCCCGCTCCTAAACCTTCCGTAAGGCTCGCTCCTAATTGAATTTTAGTAGGCACACCACTCTCAGAAAGTGCTTGGGCATCCGTATTGGTAATGACAAAATCAACTCCTTTGATGCCTTGCTGGAACATATAATTGATGGCGTTGCTCCCGCCGCCGCCTACACCAATGACTTTAATAACGTTACTTCTATTTTTGGGCAGGTCGAAATTGATTCCTTTCGTTTCTTCTTGATCCATTTGGTATTGATTATGCGTTATCTAAAAATTCTTTTAATTTTTCTCCAAAACGGTCTAAAATAGATTTACGTTGTTTGGAAATATCTACTGTAGCTTTATTATCTTTTTCTATCTGAGTTGATGAGGTTTCCACTGGTGCGTCCTCAGTTTTATTTACTACTGGAACTTTTTCCAAGGCATTCATCAATAGCCCTACAGAAGTAGCAAAAAGAGGGCTTGAAACGGCCTCTTGGGTATTGCCTGCAAGATGTTCACTGGGATATCCTACCCTAGTGTCCATACCAGTAATATACTCTACCAGTTGTTTCAAATGATTCAATTGGCTCCCACCTCCGGTTAAAACAATACCAGCAATGAGCTTTTTCTTTTGGTCGTTGTGACCGTAATTTTTGATTTCTAAAAATACTTGCTCTATGATTTCTACAACTCTTGCATTGATGATTTTAGACAGTGTTTTTAATGAAATTTCTTTAGGATCTCTCCCACGAAGCCCTGGAATGGAAACAATTTCAGTATCGCGATTTTCTCCAGGCCAAGCAGATCCAAACTTGATTTTTAATAATTCTGCTTGCTTTTCAATAATGGAACACCCTTCTTTGATATCCTCCGTAATCACATTTCCACCAAATGGAATTACAGCGGTATGGCGAATGATGCCATCTTTAAAAATGGCTAAGTCAGTGGTGCCTCCTCCAATATCAATAAGGGCAACCCCAGCTTCTTTTTCTTCAAAACTCAAAACTGCTTCTGAAGATGCGAGGGGTTCAAGGGTAATATTTGCCATGTTTAATCCTGCACTTTTGATACAACGACCGATGTTCTTTATAGATGAAACCTGTCCCACAACCACATGAAAATTTGCTTCTAACCGTCCGCCATGCATTCCGATAGGCTCTTTGATTTCCCCTTGACCATCCACTTTGTACTCTTGAGGTAAAACATGAATTATTTCCTCTCCAGGCAACATCACCAATTTGTACACTTGTTGTATCAGCCTTTGAATATCATCTTCGTCAATTACAGACTCTGGATTTTCTCGTGTGATGTAATCACTATGCTGAATGCTTCGAATATGTTGTCCCGCTATACCCACAACTACATCATCAATCTGCTGTCCGGAATTCGTATTGGCGTCTTCAACAGCTTGCTGGATGGATTGAATGGTTTGTGTAATATTATTTACCACTCCCCGGTGTACTCCTAGACTTTTGGACTTTCCCACCCCTAAAATCTCTACTTTGTTGTATTCGTTTTTTTGACCTACCAAAGCAACTATTTTGGTTGTTCCAATATCGAGTCCAACTGAAAAATTTGTTTTTTCCATAATTTAAAATGTTGAAGCTACTACTTGTCTTTTGTAGCTTAAGTTAATTTTTTGAAAGGTTTTTAGGCTGTCCTGTACATTTTGAAAGGCACAAAACATTTTTAGTTTGTTGATCTTTTCTTGGGCCCTATCAGGAGTTCCAAAAACCACTTGAAAATCATATGATTTTAAATGAAGATGGTATTGGTTTTTTTCTAGTCTGATAGATTTCAATTCGCGGGCAAGAAAAGGGTCTGTTTTAAGGCTTGAAATCAATGCTGCAGTTGATTCCATTGAAAGCGTGGGAGTACTGGCATAAAACTCTGGATAATGAATAGAATCTAGAGTCTGGAAAGCGAAAAGTGCTCCACTAGCATCTGAGAAAAAAGGAGGATCTGACACCACTTTAAAAAGCGGTTGTCTTTCTGTAATTTGAAGTGAAAGAACACCTTCTGGCTGCACAAAAATTTCAGCATTTTTAACCTCAGGAGTACTATTCAATTGGATTTCAAGCATATTCAAATCTAAACTATCTTTCATCAGGCTAGACTTTGAACCAAGCTTTTGTGTTAACAATTTATTAACTGCAAGTGTATTTAATAATTGGGGCGCGTGTGTGAAACTTACTTCAATTTTTAGCGTGTTTTTATTTTGATAACGATATTGTGCAAACCAACAACACCCTCCTAATAAAAGGATCATTGTGATTAAAAACAAAATGGATTTATTGATTTTCATAGACTAACAAATTCGGGTTTTAATTGCTGTATTTCTGCCCCAATATCCCCAGCTCCCAGTAAAGCAAAAACAGACGCATTACTTGTCTCTAAAATGGATTTAATTCCAGTTTTAGCGATATGCTTTTTTTGATTGTGTTCCATACTGTCCATCAAGATTTTTGAATTGATCCCCGCAATAGGATGCTCCCTAGCAGGATAAATATCCATCAAAACCACCTCGTCAAATTGACTTAAAACAGTCCGAAATGCATCCCAAAAATCGCGTGTTCTTGAAAAAAGATGCGGTTGAAAAATCACACAATTTCTTTGAGAAGGAAAGAAACGTTGAATCGTTTCAAAAATCCGCTGTATTTCGGTAGGGTGATGCGCATAGTCATCGATCACAATAGTGTTTTTCCATCGATACAAATTCATACGTCGATATACCCCTGGGAAACTTTTTAATGTAGATACTATTTCCTCCATTTCAATACCAGCCTGTTCTGCAAGAGCAATTGCTGCAAGTGCATTGGAAACATTATGACTCCCTATTTGATTTAAATACACTTCCTTATAACTTCCCGAAGGTGTGGTCAAATCAAAACGGTATCCTCTATTCGTTGTCTGAAGATTGGATGCTTTATAATCTGCTGCAACTTCAATTCCATAGGTCAATCCAGAAATAGGCAATCCAAATGCAACGATTACTTCTTGATCCACTTGCTTTGAAAATTGGACAAAAGCTTCTAAAAAAGCTTCTTCAGTTTTATATATATCCAAATGATCTGGTTCTATAGAAGTGATACAAGCAAAACTGGGCTGCAGTTGCAAAAAAGAACGATCATATTCGTCCGCTTCTACAATAAAACTTTCAGAACCTGTCCCAATTAAATTTGAAGGATTGTCATTCATAAAGCCTCCCATTATTGAAGTAAAAGATTGTTCAGTTTTTGAGAAAATATGTGTTAAAATTGCCGAAGTGGTTGTTTTACCGTGAGTACCAGCAACAGCTAGTGTTGGAATATTAGCACAACATTGAGCCAAAAATTTGGCACGTTTCATCACGCTATTGCCTTGAGCGAGAAAATAGGCTAATTGTGGATGACTTTGATCAATTGCAGCGGTATAAACCACCTGAATATCCTTCCGAAGTAATTTCTGAGGTAAAGCTGAAACTTTCGAATCAAAATTAATTTCGACACCTAGTTTTATGAGTTGCGCAGTAATTTCTGAAGGGGTTTTGTCATAGCCATAAACTTCATGACCCTCCCTCAAGCACCATCGTGCCAAAGCAGACATTCCCACACCGCCGATACCGATGAAATAATAGCTATGTTTTTCAGCTGAAGTCATAAGAGCTGTTGTATTTCTTTAATGATGGATTGGGTAGCCTCAGGCTTTGCTAAAGCCTTCAAGTTTTCTTTCATTTTTAGTTGTAGCCCTGTGTCTGAAATCCAATTTGAAAACTGAACTTTAAATTTTTTATCCAATTCTTCTTCTTCAATCAAAAGAGCAGCATTTTCATTTACTAAAGCAGTCGCGTTGTGGTATTGATGGTTAGCTGTTACATTTGGGGAAGGAATGAGTAAAAGAGGCTTGCCTACACAACAAAGTTCAGATATACTTCCCGCACCTGCCCGAGAAATTATAAAATCTGCTGCTGCATAAAATTGCTCCATTTCATAAATAAAGGGTCTCACTACTACGGCTTTGGACTGAACCGTCTTATAGATTTCATAATATAAAGAGCCACATTGCCACAATATTTGAAGTCCTTGCTCTTCAATAAAATCCAACTCATTATAAATCAGTAAATTGATATTTTTTGCTCCTAAACTTCCTCCGATGACTGCTAGTGTCTTTCTCTTAGGATCCAAACCAAAAAACGCTTTTGCCTTTTCACTTGAATACGATTGGGTTAACGAAGCGCGAACAGGATTACCTGTCAATCGAATTTTAGATTTCGGAAAAAAATGCTCTAAGCCCTTGTAAGCAACACATATCCGATCCACCTTTTTACTTAAAATTCTATTGGTAATGCCAGGATAGGAGTTTTGTTCCTGAATAAGGGTGGGCAAACCTAACCATTGTGCCACTTGTAGAAGAGGGCCACTGGCAAAACCCCCTGTACCCACCACCATATCGGGATTAAAACGTTTCAGAATTCGAAACGCATTCCAAAGACTACTGATCAATTTAACTGGAAATAATAGATTTTCAATGGACAAAGACCGCTGAAAACCGCTAATCCAAAGTCCTTCAATAGGGAAACCTGCTTTAGGAACTTTTTCCATCTCCATCTTCCCTTTCGCACCCACAAATAATATAGAAGCCTCTGCAAAGTGTTCTTTGATTCCAGTTGCTATGGCCAAGGCTGGATAAATATGTCCACCCGTACCACCGCCTGATATGATAAGTTTAAAGGGTTTCACTTAATACGTTTAAAGGGTTATTTTTGTCGTCTGGTGGCACCATCACTTCTTTTTGAACACTAATACTCAAGATAATTCCCATCGCAATACAAGTCATCCATGCGGAAGTCCCACCACTACTTATCATAGGTAAGTTTTGACCCGTAACAGGCAACACCTGTAATGCCACCCCAATATTGATAAAGGCCTGAAAAACAATGGGGATCCCAAGACCCATAACTGCGAGTTTACCAAATACACTAGTGGTCTTGTAGGAAATAACCAAAATTCGATAAAGCAATAACAAATAAAGTAAAATCAAACCCACCCCACCTATAAGTCCAAATTCCTCTACAATAATGGCATAAATAAAATCTGATGAGCTTTGAGGCAAAAAGTTTTTCATACGACTTTTACCCGCACCCAAACCAAATATTTTTCCCGATACTATTGCAGTTTTAGCACGAGCAACCTGATAGTTGCCATCGGTACTCTGTCCAGTTCTAAAATTCTCGATACGATTCATCCAAGTATCTATCCGATTGGGAAAAACCCCTGGAAAAGCTTTGACCAATAAAAAGAACAACAATACTGCTGTGATTCCTGCTCCAATTATGGTCATCAAATAACGCATTGGATATCCTGCAATAAATGACAACATTAAGACCATTGAAAAGAGGAGCGCTGCCGTGGATAAATTGGAAGGAAATATAAGCATGACAACTATAAAAACAGGTAACCAAAAACGAAGTAATGAACTTTTAAATGTTGGCCGAATTTCTTCTAGCTTCGAAAGATAGGTAGCTGAATAGGTCATCAAAACCACAGCGGCTAATGTAGAAGTCTGAAAACTAAGTCCAATGATTGGAATTCGAATCCAACGACTCGCATTAGCTCCCGCAATAACGGTCCCTTGAGTTGCCGTATAAACAAGCAACAAGACCACAATGGGAAGCATCATTATAGAGATTCCTCTGAAATAATAAGAAGGTATTTTATGCACAGAAAACAGTAGAATAAATCCAATTGAGAGAATTACAAAATGTTTGATCAAATAGCCCCATGGAGTCCCTTTTCCCACAACATATACAAGATTGGAACTCGCACTAAAAACAGGTAAAAAGGAAAATATGGCCAATAAGCCCAAAATTCCCCACAATACTTTATCTCCTTTTAATGCGTCAAACATAGCTTATAGATTTCTCACAGCGTTTTTAAATTGATTCCCCCGTTCTTCATAATTCTTGAACAAATCGAAACTTGCACATGCAGGGGACAATAGCACAGTGTCTTTTGGCGCAGCTACTTTATGTGCAATTTTTACTGCCTCATTGATGGATTGGGTTTCGATAAAAATATCGGTTACGTTTTCAAAAGTGTTTCTCAATTTTTCATTATCCACACCCAAACAAATAATTGCTTTGGCTTTTTTGCGTACCAAAGGAAGTAAAGATTCATAGTCATTTCCTTTGTCTACTCCCCCCACGATCCAAACCANTGGAGTGTCAATACTATCAATTGCAAAAAAAGTTGCGTTAATATTGGTGGCTTTTGAATCGTTTATATATTGCACATGCTGTATGGTGAGCACTTTCTCCATACGATGCGGAGCCCCTTTAAAATGAGCTAAGCTTTCACGGATAGAGTCCTTACTGATTTCCAAAAGACTTGCAATAGTTGATGCGGCCATCGCATTCAATAAATTGTGTCTTCCAGAAAGAGGAAATTGAGCTGAGTTGATCATAGTCGTTTTATTTTTATAATTTATTGTTATATGGCTCCCTTCAGAATACACTCCTTGTGTACTTTTTTCCGAAATTGCCAAAGGAATTTTTTCTGCTTTTAGTGTTGTTTGCTTCAATACGCTATTCAAAACAGGATCTGCAGCGTTGAATAAGAAAAAATCATTTTCAGTTTGGTTTTCTGAGATCTTTAATTTGGATTGAATGTAGTCCTCAAATCGGTAATTGTACCGATCTAAATGGTCTGGAGTAATATTCGTGATAACAGCTATATGGGGTGAGAAGTTCAGAATATCATCCAGCTGAAAACTACTGATTTCCAAGACATAAAAATCAAAATCGGTTTGTGCTACTTGAAGGGCAAAAGAGTTCCCAATATTTCCTGCCAATCCAACATGTAACCCTGCATCCTTTAAGATTTGATAGGTAAGTAAAGTGGTTGTAGTTTTCCCATTTGTCCCAGTAATCCCAATTAAAGTAGCTGCAGTATGTTGGGCAGCAAATTCAATTTCAGAACAAATGGTTTTACCTTGTGCCTTTAAGGCTTTGATCAGGGGAATGTCTGATGAAATACCAGGACTTTTGACAACCAAATGAGCTTCTTGCATCGCTTCCAAAGAGTGTTGTCCCGACTCCCATTGAATTCCTTCTTTATCCAAAAGTGTTTGCAATTCTTTTTGGATGTTGTTTTGATCTGAAACGAACACCTCATAGCCCTTCTTTTTTCCCAAAATTGCTGCTCCTATACCACTTTCCCCAGCACCCAAAATGACCAATTTATTTTCCATTATCTGAGTTTAAGTGTTACTATAGTTAGTACCGCTAGGATAATTCCTAAGATCCAAAAACGGGCTACAATCTTGCTTTCATGAAAGCCTAATTTTTGAAAATGATGGTGTAAAGGCGCCATTTTAAAAATGCGCTGACCCACTCCAGTTTTGGATCTTGTATATTTAAAATAAAAAACCTGCAAAATCACCGAGAGGGTTTCGATAAAAAAGACTCCACAAAGAAGTGGAATCAACAATTCTTTACGAACAATTATTGCAATAACCGATATTAAAGCGCCAAGAGTCAAACTTCCCGTATCGCCCATAAAAATCTCTGCGGGATAGGTGTTGAACCATAAAAAACCGATTAAGGCTCCTAAAAAAGCAGAAATAAAAACCACAATCTCACCCACATTAGGGAGGTACATAATATTTAGATAAGCTGCGAAATTGACGTTCCCTGATACCCAAGAAAAAATAGCCAGTGCAAAAACTATTATGGCAGAGGTGCCAGCTGCCAAACCATCGATACCATCCGTAAGGTTGGCTCCATTTGAAACCGAAGTGATGATAAATATCACAATAGGTATAAAAATTAGCCAAGTATATCGAGAACTTATTCCCAACCATCCTATCAAATTGTGATAATTAAATTCATTGTTTTTTAATAAAGGAATGGTGGTCAATGTGGCTTTAACATCTTTTTTGGTTTCGGAAACATTTGCGATTGTTTCAATAGTATTCTTAATCGGAGTGACTTGGGTTCTTACTTTAACCTGAGGATGAAAAAAGAGAACCGACCCTACAAAAGCTCCTAAAAGAACCTGACCTATAATTTTAAACCTACCCTGAAGCCCTTCTTTATTTTTTTTGAATATTTTGATATAGTCATCCAACCAACCGATAAATCCCGTCCAAACTGCAGTAATCATTAGTAGTATGATGTAAATATTGCTTAAACGCGCTAACAAGAGTACCGGAATAAGGGTGCTAAAAATGATAATCAGTCCACCCATAGTAGGAGTTCCTTCCTTCTCTTTTTGTCCTTCAAGCCCCAAATCGCGAACCGTTTCTCCGATTTGTTGTCTTTTGAGGTATCTGATGATTCTCTTCCCAAAAACCATCGAAAAACCCATAGATAAGATAATAGCGAAGGCGGCTCTAAATGAAATGTATTGAAACAAACTAGCTCCTGGAAGCTGATATTGTTGTTCTAAATATTCAAATAGGTAATAGAGCATGCTAGTCTGTTTTTGAAAAAAATTGTTGTGCTAACTCAAAATCATTAAAAGGGTATCGCTTTCCCTGAATCTCTTGATAGTCCTCATGTCCTTTGCCTGCAATCAATACAATATCCCTTTCTTTTGCCAACTGACCAGCCATAGCTATGGCCTCTTCCCTAAGAGTTACTTTTAATATTTTTTTGTAATGTTCCGCTGGTACCCCTTCTATCATTTGTGAGATGATTGTTGCTGGATCCTCCTCACGAGGATTGTCTGAGGTAAAAATGACCTTATCACTTAATTCTGCAGCAATTTGGCCCATTTTTGGACGCTTTTCATGATCGCGATTTCCACCACAACCCAACAAGGTGAAAAGAGATTCATTTCGCGTTCGAATGGTGTTAATGGTCTCCAAAACATGGGCTAGTGCATCAGGTGTATGGGCATAATCAATAATTACGGTGACCCCCCCTTCAGTTTGGAAACTCTGAAACCTACCCTCCACACTTTTTAGTTTACTAATTTGTTTTAAAATATCTATTGATGGAAGATTGAATAAATCTGCAATGGCATAAACTGCCAAAAGATTTTGGGCATTAAAATTCCCTACTAAACTGGTCCAAACTTCTTGATTTTGAATCTTTAAAAGCATGCCCGTAAATTGACATTCTAAAATCTGTGTTTTGTAATCTGCGTGCTGTCTAAGGGCATAGCTGTATTTTTTGGCTTGAGTGTTTTGAAGCATGTAACCCCCATTTTTATCATCCAAATTAGTAAGTGCAAATGCGGTTTTGGGAAGCGCATCAAAAAAAAGCTTTTTGGTATCTCGATAGTTTTTAAAAGTCTTGTGATAATCTAAATGATCATGGGTGAGGTTTGTGAATACTCCTGCAGCAAATTCAAGTCCTTCAATTCTATGTTGTGCAATTCCATGGGAGGACACTTCCATAAAGCAATGGCTTACACCCAACTCAATCATCTCTTTAAAATATTTATTCAGAGTAATAGCATCTGGCGTTGTATGTGTAGCTTGAAACTCTTTATCGGCATATTTTACGCTTACTGTTGATAATAAACCACAACTATAACCTTCTAGGGAGAATAGTTTGTAAAGCAGAGAAGAAATCGATGTTTTTCCATTGGTTCCTGTGATTCCTATAAGCTGTAACTTTTCTGAAGGATTATCGTAAAAATTTGAAGCCATCACACCTAACGCTTGAGCTGAATTATTGACCACTACGTAGGTTATTCCCTCTTCACACATTTTGGGAAGTGACTCACAGATAACAGAACGTGCTCCGTTCTTAATAGCCTGTGAAATAAAATCATGGCCATCCAATTGGGTTCCTTTTTGAGCGATATAGAGTGCACCCTGTTTTAGGGTTCGACTATCAAGACTGAGTGAGGTAACGGCAATAGAAGGTCTACCAAAGATTCCTTCAATACGTACCCTATACAAAATGTCTTGCAGTGTTTTCAAGATAATTCTAAAATAATTTTTTGCTGTTTCTGAACTCGTGTGCCTGGTTTTAGGGATTGTGATTTTACAATCCCAATACCTTTAACCTTAACAATCAACCCCTTTTTTTCTAACTTTTTTACCGCCTCTTCTTGAGACAAGCCTGCTACGTTGGGAACCACATCTTTATAATCGGATGAAAATTCATGATCTAAAAGTGCTAAGTCAGAAGCACGCAGGGTTACCTCCTTGGGAATGTCATTAAATATTTTTTTGGCAATGGTTTTAAATACTGGTGCTGCTACCGTAGCTCCATAGTATCCTTTGCTTTTATTTGGTCTGTGAATTACAACGATACAGGAATACTTGGGCTTTTCAACTGGGTAATATCCTACAAAACTTGAGATGTATTGCACCTCATCAGTGGTATAATCTACTTGGCAGGTACCCGTTTTTCCTGCCATAGTAAGCAAAGGATCTTTAATACTGTACGCTGTACCCCATTTTTTGTCGACGACGTTGGACATCATTTTTTGAACCTTGACCAAGGTTTCTTTGGAACAAATCGACGGATTCAAAACTTGTTTAGAAAAAACCTTGGTCGGCTTATTTCCAAAATTGCTGATTTGACTTAGAAATCTAGGCTTTACCAACTCTCCATTGTTTGCAATAGCGTTGTAAAAGGCCAAGGTTTGAAGAGGGGTAATACTCACCCCATAGCCATAAGCCATCCAAGGTAAATCTAAGCCATCCCAAGTAGGGTCTGTAGGGTAAGGGATTTTTGGGGTCGCCTCACCTCGTATGGGCAATCCCAAAGGCTTATTTAATCCCATGTTGTACAAACGATCTACAAATTGTTTTGGGTTATCCTTGTAATGATCATAAATAATTTTTACAAGACCTACGTTGGAAGAAACTTCAAAAGCCTTAGCTGCGGTAAGCGTTCCGTATCCGCCCTTTTTTGAATCCTTGACTTTATATTTTCCATAAAAAAGTAATTCTCCATTTCCAGTTTCCACTAAAGTTTCTTCATCTATATAATTATCTTCCAAAGCTGCAATCATACCCATCAACTTGAATGTTGACCCTGGCTCATGTGCTTCTCCTACCGCATAATTTAACTTTTCAAAATAATTTCCTCCTTCTGTTCTACCCAAATTTGCAATGGCTTTGATCGCCCCAGTCGCAACTTCCATTACGACAACCGTACCGTGTTCTGCTTCAAATTTTTCTAATTGACCCAACAGGGCATTGTGTGCAATATCCTGAATGTTAACGTCTATGGTAGTATATAAATCAAACCCTTCTGTAGGTTCTTTTTCATTCGAATCACTAATGGGCTTCCATTGTCCATTTGCAATTTTTTGCTTTAATCTCAAACCCGATTCCCCGCGAAGGTATTCTGAAAAAGCACCTTCAAGACCTACTCTAAAATAGGTTCCATTTATATCTTTTTTTTCATATCCTATTGTACGCTCGGCTATTTTTCCAAGGGGATGTTCACGTTTAATTTCTTGCTCCACAATTAGCCCACCCCGATAGGCACTTTGATTGAAAATAGGAAACGATTTATAACGTTGGTATTCAGAATAAGAAAGTCCTTTTGCAACTGACCAATATCGGTTCTTTTGTCTGCGAGCATTTTCTAAACTGCGCAATATTTGATCCGCAGATTTATCTTTAAACAGGGCAATGGAATCTGCCAAGGCTTTTTTGAATGACTCAAACAAATAGTCAGATGGGGTAATAGCGTCCCAATACAATTCATAACGTGGAATGGAAGTCGCTAAGATATTTCCATCGGCTGCATAAATATTTCCTCTGCTGGGTTCTAAAACCACATTTTTCACTAAAGTCTCTGGCGCCAGCCCTAAGCCTTCCTCACTTTCATAAAATTGGATATAAATCAATTTCCCAACCAAGCCAATTGCAAACAAAAAAAGAAAGCCTGCGAGAAGATAAAACCGCTGCATTAGTCGCTTGGAAAAGGGAGTTGCTTTACTCATTTACGAGAGTTATTTTAATAGGGGGTTGAGATGCAGGTCCTACTCCTTGTGCTGCCAAAACACGTGTTATAGTAGACTCTTTTTTTAATATCAAAAGTTGCTTTTTGGCTTCGATAAAATCACTTTTCAAAGCTTTTATTTCGGTATTTAAAGAAGCAATTTTGAAAATCTTTTTATCAGCGCTGTGTCCGCTAGAGATCATAATTACAGCCAAAACGGAAAGAAATACAATCATACGCCAGTTTTTTAAGGCATCTTCTTTGACCAAAAATTCAATATTGAGTATGGATCTTAAATTTTTCATCTTTTTTCCGCAATTCTCAATTTGGCACTTCGAGCCCTTGAATTAATCTCTATCTCGGCGGCTGAGGGAATCCTTAACTTGCCCACTTTTCTAAATACACTCAGAGAATTGCCATAAAAATCTTTTTCCTCACGACCTTCGAAATTACCGCTCTGAATAAACCGCTTGACAAATCGGTCTTCCAAGGAATGGTAGGAGATACAAACTAACCTACCCCCCGAAGTCAATACAGAAGCAGCTTGTTCTAAAAACGATTTCAACACCCCAAGTTCATCATTAACTTCTATGCGGACTGCTTGGAAAATCTGAGCCAGTACTTTGTTTTCAATTCTTTGAGGAACCAAAGGTTTGACGGCTTGAATCAAATCGGTTGTGGTTTCTAGCTGATTTTCTAAACGAAAGGTGACAATTTGTTTTGCTAATTTTCTGGCATTTCTCAATTCTCCATACTGGAAAAATAAAGTGCTCAATGCTTCTTCGGAATATTGATTCAAAATCTTTTGTGCATCGAGATCTTGACTTTGGTTCATCCGCATATCCAAACGTCCTTCTTTCCTAATTGAAAATCCGCGAGAAGCTAGGTCAAATTGATGTGAAGAAACTCCAAAGTCTGCTAAAACACCATCTACATTCTGAATACCATAAAATTTTAAATATTGAGACAGATGGCTAAAATTGGCAGCTACCAATTCAAATCTAGGATCTTCAATTCTATTTTCATAAGCATCTTTATCCTGATCGAATCCAATTAAACGTCCTTTTGAGTTGAGTTGCTCTAAAAGTGCTCTGGAATGTCCACCGCCACCAAATGTGACATCCACATAGATTCCGTCAGGTCGAACCTTAAGCCCCTGGAGCGCCTCCTCAAGCAGTACCGGATTATGATATTGTGTCATCATTCTTATCTCCCATCACTTCTTCAGCCAAAGCTCCAAAATCTAGAGCTGCTTCATCAATCGCTTTCTCATAAAGCGATTTGTCCCAGATCTCAAGGATATTGACTGCAGAAGATATCACAATCTCTTTCCCTATCTGTGCGTGTTTTATCAAATCTTTAGGAATCAAAAGCCGACCAGAAACGTCCATTTCCACTGTCTTTACTCCTGCAGTAAAACGTCTTATAAAATCATTATTCTTCTTATTAAAACGGTTTAAAGCGTTGACTTTCTCCATCAATTGCATCCATTCCTGCATTGGATATAATTCCAAGCAGGGATTAAATACAGCTCGCTTTAAAACAAATCCTCCTGTAGCAAGACTAGCCATTTGTTTTTTGATTGCAATAGGCATCAGGATTCGCCCTTTGGCGTCCGCTTTACACTCGTATGTTCCAATGAGGTGTTGCATCTTTTTTCAGATTTGTATCAAATATAATTGATATTTACCACATTTTACCACATTTTACCACATTGTTAATAAGTTTTACCACTCTTTGATTTTTTACGAGTTTGGTGGAATGGAACAAAAAAGCATACGCTAAAATGTAATTGTCTATATTTGAAGATTAATATTTGTAGGAGACGGACATAATGAATAAGATCATCCAAGAAGAAGAGTTTCGCTATATAGAATCGGGAAAGGGACAACCGCTGATTATATTGCACGGACTCATGGGAGGCCTAAGTAATTTTAAAGGTGTGATGGATTATTTTCCTGCCAAAGGTTACCAGATCATTATTCCAGAACTCCCTGTTTACTCACTACCAATATTGAATACTTCCGTAAAATCTTTGTCAGAATTTCTTTATAAATTCATCAAATTCAGAGAGCTGAAAGAGGTCATTTTATTGGGAAATTCACTTGGAGGGCACATCGGATTACTCTTTACAAAAAACCATCCTGAGCTTGTAAAAGGGCTAGTACTTACGGGTAGCTCTGGGCTTTATGAAAACAATATGGGTGATGGCTATCCCAAACGCGGAGATTACTCATACATCAAAGAAAAAAGTGAAGCTGTGTTTTACGATCCTAAAATAGCGACCAAAGAAATAGTAGATGAAGTTTTTGAAACAGTCAATGATCGCAATAAGCTAGTACGCACATTAGCCTTGGCAAAAAGTGCCATTCGACATAATATGGCCAATGAATTGCCCAACATGGAGACACCTACAGCAATCATTTGGGGAAAGCAAGACAGTGTAACCCCCCCCAACGTTGCTGAAGAATTCAACAACCTACTTCCTGACTCAAACCTCTATTGGATTGATAAATGTGGTCATGCTCCTATGATGGAACACCCAGATAAATTTAATACCGTTCTCCAACAATGGCTAGAGACTAGAAAGTTCTAGAAATCATGGACATTAAATCTGCCCAATTCGTAATAAGCAATACCGATGTTGAAAAATGCCCAAATGGGTCACTCCCAGAATACGCATTTATCGGAAGGTCCAATGTGGGAAAATCATCTTTGATCAATTCTATTTGCAACAAAAAAAATCTTGCCAAAACTTCTTCGAGACCAGGAAAAACACAATTAATCAATCATTTTTTAATCAATCTAGATTGGCACTTGGTAGACTTGCCTGGCTATGGTTATGCCCGTGCATCAAAATCTCAAAAGAAAGTATTTCAAGCCTTTATCACCAATTATTTTGAGCAAAGAAAACAGTTGGTAAACGCTTTTTTACTGATCGATATTCGACACGAACCACAGCCTGTTGACTTAAGTTTCATGGAATGGTTGGGTATTAATCAAATCCCTTTTTCGATTGTATTTACAAAAGCAGACAAATTGAAACCTAAGGCTCAAGAACAAAATATTGCACATTACAAAAGGGAAATGCTCGCCTCAGTCTGGGAAGAACTTCCGCCTGTTTTTATCACTTCTTCATTACACCGAACTGGAGGAAAAGAGATTTTGAATTACATAGACCAACTCAATGTCCAGTATCGCCAAAACATTGAAATTTAGTGCTTTTTTAATTCCAACTTTTCCGCGAAGTAATCGCAAAAATCCTTCATTGTAGCGGTCATTTTTTCATCTTTTGTGGCACGGTAAAACGTATCAGTTAGCGACATTAAGGTTTGATGAAAAAACAACTGCATTTGGTCTACAGGCATATCCTTTACCCATAAATCCATTTTTAAGGTTTCTTGATTTTCAGAATCCCAAAAGGACAACAATAAGGCTTTAGCATCCATATCTGACACACCTCCATCAGGTGCAGTCCATTTCATTTGTTCTGGGATATTATTTTCATCCAAATCGATATTGATTTGGATTTGGGTTTTTTTATGAATGGCCATTAGCGTTTCGGTTTGTATTTCGATTGATTAAAAAGTTGTTGTGCAGGGAGACGAAGAAGTTCTTGCAATGAAACTTCCGTATTTTGTTCTCGAAACTTGCGTACGATCTGCCATCCAATCCATCTACCTATCCTTCCTGGTGATTCGCGATCTAGTTCCAGATAAAATTTAGTAAAAGGTGCAGGCTCTAAAAAACGTTCAGCCCATTGGGGGTCTGTCTGATAAAGCATCTGTTTTTCGATAAAATATTGCCAGATGTAAATTTCATTTTCCTTTACCCATTCCAGTTCGATTTCAGTGTAGGCCATTTTAATATGATCTTCCTCATGGGGCAATAATAGGTCTTGTAAATAGAGTTTTTTGCCCTCAAACAACATTTGACCCAAGAAAGTACGATCCTCAATGGGTGGAATTGTATAGTTGCTAAATTTTTCGGCAATTTGAGAGGTTATGTATTTTTCATCCAACTCTTTTCGGATGTAGTTAGGAATTCCTTCATATAGCGGATGATTTGCTCCCAAAAACGTGTCTAAAGAAATCAACAAAAGACTATCAGAGTACACGGTTTTAATCTGATAATCGACATTATTGGTCAAAGTGATGACGCGTGGTATTTTAACTTTTGGAAAATGATATTGGATGTGTTTGAACAAGTGTGAAACCTTCATTTCCAATGGCGTAACGTCTTTATAAACTTGAGAAACGGCATTCTGAAGTAGCAATTGAAGACTGTCTTTCTGCCGTTTGATCCAAACGCTATCAGAAAATTGTTTTGGAAATAAAAAGGGGTAGTCTTTTTTGAGTTGTGGTATTACTTCAGGGGATTGACCGTAAAATTTTAAATCAAAACGATCAAATTTTATTTCAACAGGAATACTCTCGATATCACTTTCGTTGTTGATATTGTTTTGACAGGATAGAAAAAAAATAAATACACTAAAAAAAACAACAGCTATGTTAGAAAACGAAAAAAAAGGAGTAAGTCTGGACTGAAGATTTGCTATCATGCCTACAAAAACAGTAATTTTGAGCAAATTTACTCTCTATAAACGATTTAATGATGAAATCTGTAAAAAAAGTAGAAAACCACATCACACATTGGCTGAAATCCTATTTGGAGGAAGCTAAAATGAATGGGTTTGTGGTGGGTATTTCTGGAGGTGTGGATTCTGCAGTAACTTCTACACTTTGTGCCCAAACTGGTCACCCTGTACTTTGTCTCGAAATGCCCATTTTACAAGATAAAAATCAAGAAAGTAGAGCAAAAGATCATATCAATTGGCTTAAAAACCAGTTTTCAAATGTCTCTTCCCTACACCTTTCTTTAGATTCGGTTTTTTTATCGTTCAAAGCACTATTACCTCCCACAGAGAAGGAAGACGCACATTTCCTAAGTCTTGCCAATACAAGAGCAAGATTACGAATGACTAGTCTGTATTACTTTGCCGCTTTGCACGGATATCTTGTAGCTGGGACAGGAAATAAAGTAGAAGATTTTGGCGTTGGTTTTTATACTAAATACGGAGATGGAGGAGTGGACTTGAGTCCAATAGCAGATTTAAATAAGTCACAAGTATTTACCATGGCAAAACACTTAGGAATAATAGAATCTATTCAGAAGGCAGCCCCCACAGATGGCTTATGGGGAGACCAACGCACCGACGAAGATCAGTTAGGTGCAACGTATAGTGAATTGGAATGGGCAATGGAAGCGCAAACAAACAAACGACCTGTCGAGACGTTTTCCGAAAGAGAAAAAGTAGTTTTTGAACGCTATTTGACACTAAATCATCAAAATAAACACAAAATGAATCCCATACCCGTATGTGAAATTCCACAGGAGTATTTGTAAATATTTCTTACCTTGCTTAAGAGTACCCAAATTTTTAACCAAAATGATCAAACTTGTGCTTCTGGACCCTCACCCTGTGGTTCAAAAAGGTTTTAAATCTTTTTTTAAAAAAACCAAGAATATAGTTGTCAATGGCACTTTTACAACAATCAAGGAACTTGTGAATTTCCTAAATGAAAACACGCCAGACGTCGTGGTTTTAGAAATGGAACTNCCAGACGGTAGTGCGGTGGATATCATTCGTGAGATTAAAAAAAAATATACTACAATCGCAGTCTTAATCTTCACATCACTCCCTCAATCCATCTATGGAGTTTCTTTACTTAAAGCAGGAGCTTCAGGATATTTATCCAAAAAAGTGAGTCGAAAAGTATTGATTGAAGCTATTGAAAAGGTCGTTCATATTGGCTACCACATAACTTCCAATTTTGCGAATCAAATCAGNAACAATATCGATCTTTCAAAACCTAGAAATGCGTATGGCACNCTTTCTTCAAGAGAAATTGAGGTTCTTAAATACCTTATAGACGGGAATCGCAATTTTGAAATTGCTAAAAAACTAAAGATCAATCAGAAAACGGTAAACACCTACAAAAGTCGATTGATGAAAAAATTGGATGTTCAAAATCAAGTCGATCTCTACCAACAAGCTCGAAATCTAGACCTTTTTTAGAGGACTCGATTTAACTTTTTTGAAAGTATTTTTTTTAGACTTTGATACTGCATCACTTCTTCTAGCAACTCTGTTTCTTCAGCACGGACTTCCTGTTCTTGGGCTGCTGTGACCAAGTTTTGAATTTTTTGATCCACAAGATATCTCCGAAATGTTAAAATCGTCTCACTCACCAATTGACCTATCACACTTTTGCGGTCTTTGACAAAAATATTTTTCTTTTCCCATTGGTGGAGTTGGTGCTCTTCATCCTCCAATAAAATATCTGTNAGAATTTGCCCCAGAGNAGCATCTTCCTGTTGGATCATTTTCTCAGGCTGCACACTTCCTTCCCTCTGAAACTTGTCGATAAGCTGAGTGTAAAGTGTTTGAAATTGAGGTTGAATCATTTCAACCTCATCCTGCTGTAAATCTAAAAACACCTTTTCATATACCTTGGATTGTACGGTTTTGGATTCTTCCAATAAATTCCCATTGGCATCTGAAGTGAGCAAAACTTCATCAAAAAAAGCTTCTTCATTTCCGTAATGCAAGAGAATACTGACAATTTGTTTTTCTAAATTTAATAACGGATTTTCTGGTTGGGACTTAATATCGCTGGTTTGCTTGGGGAGTTCTTGCTTTACTTTGTCGCCTTCTATTCTCCGAACAGGAACTACTTTTTTGTTTTTTTCCTGAGCCAAGGCATTGAACAAGACTTCCTCGGACACCTGCATTTGGGCAGCACATTCTCTCAAATAAATCTCTTGCTTTATCGCATCAGGAATTTTAGCAATACTTTGCACAATTTCTCTAACGGTTGTTGCCTTTTTTACAGGATCGTTGTCGACCTCTTGCAACAAAAGATCCGTTTTAAATTGAATGAAATCCTTGGCTTGAGTGCTAAGATACGATTGGATTTCTTCCAAATTGTTCGACTTGGCAAAACTGTCGGGATCTTCGCCTTCTGGGAAAGAACAAATCCGGACATTCATTCCTTCTTCAAGAATTAAATCAATTCCTCGCAGCGCTGCTCGTAAGCCAGCTGCGTCTCCATCAAACAAAACTACAATGTTGGAAGTGAGTCTTCGTATTAGTCTAATTTGTTCTGGGGTAAGCGCTGTACCAGAAGAAGAAACCACATTTTCAACTCCCTTTTGAAACATTTGAATGACATCGGTATAGCCTTCTACCAAGTAACATACGTCTTCTCTTGCAATGGCTTTTTTGGCTTCAAAAATACCATAAAGAACCTGACTTTTATGATACACGTCACTTTCAGGAGAGTTGAGATATTTTGCGGTTTTAGTTGTTGATGAAAGTATCCTTCCTCCGAAACCCTGTACCCGTCCCGCCATACTTCGAATAGGAAAAAGCACCCTTCCACGAAAGCGATCTACATTTCCTCGTTCATTTTTGATCACCAAGCCCGTCTCTACCAAATGGTTTTCTGCGTAACCCGATTTTTGAGCTTTTTTAAAAAAATAATCGCGTTGTTCTGCTGCATAACCTAGACCAAAAAAACGTATTGTATCCTCTGTGAAGCCACGTTCTCTAAAATAACTGAGACCAATCGCCTTGCCTTCTGTGGATTCCCACAAATCTTTAGAAAATTGTTCTTGTGCAAATTGATTGACCAGATAAAGGCTCTCCCTAAGGTTCATCTTGTCTTTTTCCTCAGAACTTTGCTGGGTTTCCTCAATTTCTATGTTGTATTTTTTAGCCAAAAAGCGAATGGCTTCAGGATAGGTGAAATGCTCGTGTTCCATTAAAAATGCAACTACATTCCCCCCTTTACCACTACTAAAGTCCTTCCAGATTTGTTTGACAGGAGACACCATAAAACTAGGGGTGCGTTCCTGAGAAAAAGGACTGAGCCCTTTGAAGTTGGATCCTGACTTTTTTAACACCACAAAGTCACCTATCACCTCCTCTACCCGAGCGGTTTCATAAACTTGATCTATGGTATTTCTTGATATCAAAAATTGGTGTTTTTATAAATTTAAAACTTTCTAGGCAATCCTATAGACGAATTAATGGGTTTATATTTTACGTTCGATAACGTAGTTTAACATTAATTCCAAGGCATCGCGATATTCATTCTTTGGAAATTCCGAGAGGAGCTTCAAAGCTTGTTTACGATAACTTTCCATTTTTTGTTGAGCAAATTCTAAACCGCCTTTTGCTTTTACTAGCTGGATCAGCTCTCGAACTTTAGTCTTATCGGTATTGTGATTTTTTACAATATTAATGATTTGCCGTTTCTCTTTAGGACTAGCTACATTTAAAGTGTAAATCAAAGGAAGAGTCATCTTCTTTTCTTTAATATCAATCCCCAATGGTTTTCCAATTTTTCGGTCTCCATAGTCAAAGAGGTCATCTTTTATTTGAAAAGCCATCCCAAGAAGCTCCCCGAATTCATGCATTTTTTCAACCTCCTTTGTGGTTCCATTGACTGCTTGGGCTCCTAGTGCGCAACACGATGCTAGTAAGGTGGCGGTCTTTTGTCTGATAATCTCATAATAGACTTCTTCTGTAATATTCAAATCGCGGGCTTTTTCGATTTGCAACAACTCGCCTTGACTCATTTCTCTTACCGCCACCGATATGATTTTGAGCAAATCAAAATCTTCATTTTCTATTGAAAGCAGTAAGCCCTTGGACAATAGATAATCCCCTACCAATACCGCTATTTTATTTTTCCAAAGGGCATTGATAGAAAAAAAACCGCGTCGCTTATTACTGTCATCTACCACATCGTCGTGAACCAAGGTAGCGGTGTGTATCAATTCAATCACAGCAGCACCACGGTAAGTTCGTTCATTAACTTTACCTTTTCCTAACATTTTGGCGACCAGAAATACAAACATGGGACGCATTTGTTTTCCCTTTCTATTGACAATAAAGTGGGTTATTCGGTTGAGCAGTGCAACCTTAGAAGACATCGATTGAGCGAATTTCTCTTCAAAGAGTTCCATTTCATCGTAAATCGGTTTCTTTATTTGTTCGACAACTTTCACTCGCTAAAATTCATTTACGATTTTTTTAAGGGAATATAAAGATATCAATTCTAAAAGGACTCTAGTGTTTTATCGTTTCCTTTCCTTTAGTATCCAGCTTATTTGCTAGTTGACCACAAGCCGCAGCAATATCTTCTCCTCGAGAACGACGATAGGTTACCTTTATTCGAGCCTGAGTAAGGGCATCCACATAGGCCTCTATTACTTCTGACGAGGCTTGTTTCAGATTGGAGTTGTCTATGGCGTTGTACTGTATCAGATTTACTTTTGAAGGAATCTGCCTGCAGAATTTTACTAAAGCCTGAATATCTTCTTTCTGATCGTTGATTCCCTCCCATACTACATATTCGAAGGTGATCTGTTTTTTGGTATACGTATACCAGTGGGTCAAGGCCTCTAAAAGTTCNGAAAGTGGAAATTTTGTTGCAAAAGGCATNATTTTTTCCCGCACTTCTTGTCGTGCGCTGTGAAGCGAAACTGCCAACCCAAATTTCACTTGATCATCTGCCATCTTTCGAATCATTTTAGGAATCCCCGAAGTAGAGAGTGTGATTCTTTTGGGAGACATTCCCAATCCCTCGGTATGTGTAATTTTATCAATGGCTTCCAACACATTTTTATAATTCATCAAAGGTTCACCCATACCCATAAAAACGATATTGGACAACGGATGTTGAAAATACAGTTTACTCTGTTGATCCATTGCCACCACCTGATCGTAAATTTCATCAGCATTTAAGTTACGCATCCGCTTTAAGGCTGCTGTAGCACAAAAGGTACAGTCTAAACTACATCCCACTTGAGAGGAAACACAGGCTGTAGTTCTCTTGGAGGTTGGAATCAATACTGATTCTACGACAAGATTATCATGTAGTTGCACTGCGTTTTTAATCGTCCCGTCTTTACTGCGCTGTTGCAAGTCGATGTTGATGTGTTTGATTTCAAAATATTGCTTCAACAAATCCCGATGTTCGAAAGACAAGTTTGTCATCAAATCAAAGTCATGAATGCCTTTTTGCCAAAGCCATTGATANACTTGAGTTCCTTTAAAAGAAGGTGCTTTATGTGACAGAAAAAAGTCCTGAATTGCTTCTTTACTCAGTGCTCGAATGTCTTGCTTTGGTGCTTCCACAAATTTTAACTAAAAACGACCGCAAAATTGCGGTTTTGGATTTGAAATTTTACAAAATCAGCATGGCATCACCATAAGAGTAAAAATTGTATTTCTCTTTTATAGCAACACTATACGCGTGTTTGATGAAGTCAGGATCGGCAAAGGCAGAAACCATCATCAACAAGGTAGATTTTGGTGTATGAAAGTTGGTAATCATACTATTGGCAATTGAAAAGTCATAGGGTGGAAAGATAAACTTATGAGTCCATCCCTGGTATTCATTCAACAATCCAGATGAAGAGACAGAACTTTCAAGTCCTCGCATGACAGTAGTTCCCACAGCACATATTTTTCTGCGTTCTGCTTTTGCACGATTTACTTTTTCAACTGCCAACGCATCAATTATCAATTCTTCGGAGTCCATTTTGTGTTTGGATAAGTCCTCCACCTCTACAGGACTAAAAGTACCTAAACCTACATGTAGTGTCAATTCGGCTAAATCAATTCCCTTGATCTCCAAACGCTTCAACAAATGCTTTGAGAAATGAAGCCCAGCAGTTGGTGCTGCCACAGCTCCCTCATGTTTGGCATAAATGGTTTGGTAGCGTTCTTGGTCGTCTTCTTCAATCGGTCTTTTGATGTATTTGGGTAATGGGGTTTGACCCAATTCTTTAAGTTTGGAACGAAATTCAGCATAGCTTCCATCAAATAAAAATCGAAGGGTNCNGCCTCTAGAAGTCGTATTGTCGATAACTTCTGCCACCAAACTGTCATCATCNCCAAAATAAAGCTTATTCCCAATTCGAATTTTACGTGCTGGATCTACAAGTACATCCCATAAGCGTTGTTCTTGGTTGAGTTCGCGAAGTAAAAACACTTCAATCCGTGCACCTGTTTTTTCCTTATTACCAAAAAGTCGCGCGGGAAAGACCTTGGTATTGTTAAGCACCATCACATCACCTTCATCAAAAAAATTGATAACCTCCTTAAAGGTATGGTGTTCTATAGTCTCTTCCTTTCGGTTTAAAACCATCAACCTCGATTCATCTCGGTCTGGTGCAGGGCGTTGGGCTAATAGAATGTTGGGGAGTTCGAATTGAAAGTGAGATAGCTTCATTAATAAATTTTAGGCTGCAAATATACCATCTTGACCTAGGGGTTGTCAAGTAAAAAGGCAATTATCTCAAATAATTTTAAAATTGAGTTTCCTGAGGTCTTCCCAAAAGCTGGGATAGGACTTGGAAACCACTTCTGCCTCTTCTATGGCCAAGGGTACTTTTAAGGCCAAAGGCGCAAAGGCCATGGCCATACGGTGATCTTTATAAGTAGGAATAGAACAACCTTTTACAAAATCATTCCCTGGAGACAAGTGCAGACTATGGTCGGTGACTGAGAGGGTTGCACCAAGTTTCGTAAGCTCAGTATATAAGGCGATCAACCGATCGGTTTCTTTAATTTTTAAGGTATGTAAGCCTTCCAAATCACATCCGATTCCCAAGCCGTAACAACTTACCGCAATGGTTTGCGCAATATCGGGTGCTTCCGAAAGGTCCCATTGAATGGACTTCGGGAGTTTGATTTTTTCTTTGGATAAAATCAATCGATGTCCTTCAAAACGCGATTTCACTCCTAGTTCTTGGTAAATGGATCGCAGTACTGCATCGCCTTGCAGACTTATAGGTTTATAACTTTCCAATTGTATTTCGGCCTCTTCAGAAAGAGCTGCGATACTAAAAAAATAAGATGCTGAACTCCAGTCGGATTCAACTATTTGAAGCGTTTTTTTAGGTTTTGGTTTGTTTTCAACTCGGATTTGCTGTCCATGAAATGCAGTAGCAACACCAAAATTATTCAACAAGGCTAAAGTCATTTTGATATAAGGCACCGAAGTGATTTTACCTTCTAGATGTAATTCAACACCTTTTTCTAGTACAGGTCCTAGAAGAAGAAGAGCTGAAATATATTGACTACTGACATCTGCAGGGAGGCGAACCAAGCCGCCTTTTAATTTTTTTCCTTGAATACGTAAAGGAGGATAGCCTTCTTCTTTTTCGTATTGGATCGATGCTCCTAGATTACGCAATGCTTCTACAAGAATTTTAATGGGTCGCTCTTGCATACGCGAAGAGCCAGTCAAGACGACCTCTCTCCCCTCAAGCTGAGAAAAATAAGCCGTCAGAAAACGCATGGCAGTTCCTGCGTGATGGATATCGATAAGATCAGAAGAGGTTTGTAAAGCAGCTTCCATAACCTTACTATCATCAGAGTTGGATGCATTTTCAATTTCAAAACCACGAAAAAGGGCTTGTAAAAGAAGGAGTCTATTGGTTTCGCTTTTGGATCCCGTAATGCGCAGTGTACCAATGCATCTTTGGGTATCGTGTTCGATTTTGTGATGCATTTTGGTTTAGGGTTTTAATTTGGGATTGCGGTGATGACGGTCGTGATCGCGTTCCGTTTTATGATTTAATTTTTTTTCAAACGCTGCACTTAAGTCTACGCCAGTTTGATTGGCAAGACACATGGCTACAAAAACTACATCGGCAAGTTCTTCACCCAAATCTTTTTCTTTATCAGTTGCTTTTTCAGATTGCTCACCGTAACGACGTGCAATTATTCGAGCAACTTCTCCCACCTCTTCTGTTAGTTGTGCCATATTAGTCAACTCATTAAAATAACGTACGCCGTGGGCTTTTATCCAATCGTCAACGGCTTTTTGTGCTCCACTTAAATCCATTTTCAAAAATAAGGATTAATGTTGGCATTTTGACTCCTTGCGTTTCTTAGTTAAACATCTGACTCAATTCCTTTAAAGAATATACAATTGGGCATTGGTTGTGTTCCGCCTCGTGGTGAGAATTGAAATGTACAGCTTGCATTCCTAATTGCAAAGCGCCTTCTATATCGGCTTCAAAGCTATCGCCAATCATAAGTGAGGCTTCAGGGGTTGTCTTTACGGTTTCTAGGGCAGTCTGAAAAATTTGAGGATGAGGCTTTTTATAGCCCACTTTTTCCGCAGTAAAAGTATATTCAAAATANGGCTCCAAGCCCGAATTGGAGATTTTAAAATGTTGCACCATTTCAAAACCATTCGTAATGATATGCAACCGATAATTTTTTTTTAACGCTGCTAACAATTGATGAGTCCCATCAAATAAATGTGGAAAGGTACTAAGGTTGTTAATGTAGAGTTCGGAGATTTCTTGAATCTGATCAGTACTAATTTCATACTCAAGCATTCCGAAAGTATTTTCTAAACGTTGCGTTCTCAGCTCAATTTGACTTATTTTATTTTCTCTGTACAACTTCCAACAGGCGTGATTTATAGGTGTATAATGTGACAGAAAATCATTTACCTCTAACCCTAAATCTAACTCTTTGAAAATCAACTCAAAAGTGAGCGCCGAATTTTTTTCGAAATCCCACAGGGTATGGTCTAAGTCAAAAAAAATATCTGTAATCCGCTCTTTATGTATCATTTAATATAGTCTTGAAATCCTTTTTGAAAGATATTGTTTTTCAATGTGGGATGCAAAAACCGGTTCGTAAAAACCAACGTAAATTTACCGCTGGCTAAGGGAAGTGCTTTATAATGGGCTTCCATTTTCTTAAAAGCAGTGACGTCCTCTAAACGATAAATGGACTTTTCTGTGGCGAAAATTGGATGTACCCTAAGAGGCAATTGAAATTCACTTGAAACATCATAAAAATAAAATGGGGTAGCGGTTCCAGCCCGATAACCCATGCGGTTTTTGTATCCCATACTGTAGTCAGATGCAAATTCAAAGTCTACAAAAGCATTATATTCTTTAGAAATATTTCCGAAGGAATCGCTCAGTCGTATGCTAGAAAGTCGCCGATGGGTCAAATACTCTAAATCTTTTTTCTCACGAAGAAGTTGGGCTTCTGGATTGTGTTGTGCTTTTATTGAGGCAAGTACACCAAGGGTGAAAAAATCTGCCGCTTGCTTTATTCGCTTTTGGTAACTCAAATTAAAAATGGAAATAGTGGATTGGTAGGGTGAACTTTTAGCAAAGAGAAAAAACACTTTTGGACGAATTGAACTTTTGGAAAACCAGTCGTTCCAACATTCAAAACTATCAAAAGGGTCGGGTTGCAAACGCAATAAAACAAAGAGCTGTCTTACCAGTGCCTTTAGATTCAACTCCCAAAGGGATTTAAAAAAATCGCCTAATGCAACAAGAAGTGAACGGTAGCGGTATTGAAAAGCTAAAGGCACTTCTATGAGCAGTTCTTTTTGGGGTTCGGATTTTATTTTGAAATCAAATTCTTTAAAATATGTCCCTAAAATTGAGCTAAAATGTGCTACCCACAAATCGACTACAGGGCGTTCTAAAAAATGGTGCTTACTGGCGAGGCTTTCTTCGGGATCAAAATNGCCTGTTGCGTTTTTCATATGGGCAATAGCCTCTTCATAGCGACTCAAAAGATAAAAACTCGCTGCAAAAATATCATAAGGACACAAACCTTTCTCTTGGGTTTTAAAAAAAACAGGCAACCCTTCCCAGGTTTCCACTTCAATTGTTTGAGAAAGTACTCGTCGTTCAAACAAAAGCGAATGTGAAGCAATAAAAAACTCATCTCCTAGTGGGGTGTGGGTATAACTCAACTTTGGTCCAGAGTGAGCCACAAAAGCATCTACAGCACTGGTAAAACCTACCTTATGACCAATCATATTTTCAAAAATATGTTTAAAAATATAGGTCACTCTAGGGGTAATTTTGTGCGTATAAACTAAGAGCATTTACAGCAGTTCTTTATCGGCAAAGCTAAAGTAACCTTTTTCTGAAACAATGATGTGGTCTAAAATTCTCAAGTCCACATGGTTTGCTGCGGTCTTAAATTTTCTGGTGATTTGTTTGTCGCTATTACTGGGCACTAAAGCTCCCGAAGGATGATTATGCACTAAAATTAAACCCGTAGCCCCTACCTCAAAAGCACGCTTAAACGCCAATCGGATATCCACCACGGTTTGGGTAATCCCCCCCTTGCTCAAGCGGTATTTCTCAATTAGCTTATTGGATTGATTCAGATATAATACCCAAAACTCCTCATGTGGAAGGGCCACAAGTCCGGCAGCCATAAAACTATAAACGCTTTTGCTAGAACTGATAATTACCTCTTTTTTAACGGAAAGTTGATGNGCTCTTTTACTGAGTTCTAATGCAGCTTTAAGTTTAATGGCTTTGGCTTCCCCTATGCCCTTAAATTTAGTCAGTCCTTCTAGAGAAAGCTGCTGGAACTTGATCAAATCATTGTTCACACTGGAAAGAATACTTTGCATTAAGCCTACAGCACTTTCGTTTTTGGAGCCACTACCAATGAGTATCGCAAACAATTCTGAATTACTCAGTGCCCCACCTCCGTGTGCTTTTAGTTTTTCTCGCGGACGATCTAAATCGTCCCAATCTTTAATTGTTAGGGATTTTGTTTTAAAGTTCATTTGGAGCAGGGTTTAAACTCTTACAAGATAAAATTTCCTTTTAAAATTCTAAAACCCTAGTCTTTAAAGCTGTCCAATCCAAGCCCCCAAAACTTCCCGAACTCATCATAACCAATACNGCTTTAGAGTATTCTTTTTGTAGTACATAGTCTGAAAGTGCTTTCCCATCNGTAAATACTTTTAACGTAGGTAGAGCAAACGCCTGCAAAATTCTTTCAGTAGCAATCGGTTCTCGATTTTTGATTNTTAAAGCTTCTGGATCATAAAAGATGAGAGCTTCATCGGCATGGTCCAAGGTATGTGCATACTGTGCNATAAAATTGGGGTCAAGACTACTATAGGTGTGCAATTCCAAACATAGCATAATGCGATGTTCCAAAAATTGTTTTTTTACAGCTTTTGCTGTGGCTTTTACTTTACTAGGGGCATGAGCAAAGTCTTTAAAAAGAAGTCCTGTATCACCTTTTGCCAAAAGCTCCAAACGTTTTGATGCGCCTGTAAAGCTGGGTATTGCTTCGTAAAATCCTGAAGCGTCNAATCCCATTAGTTGAGAAATCCACTGGGCTCCAGAGAGATTTAAAAGATTATGTTCCCCAAAAACAGATAGGGGCAAACTCCCTTCGGTTGTCTCCAAATAAGTAGTTCCCTTGTTTATAAAATGCACTGGAGTTCGATAGGGTATTTTTTTAATTGGATGTGAATGTCCTTCAACTAAATTTGAAAGCACCTCATCTTCTGCATTGTATATGAGTACTCCCCCCGCTTGAATGGAATAAATAAACGAATCAAATTGTTGCACATAGCTGTCCAAGGTGGGAAAAACATTGACNTGATCCCAGGCAATTCCACTAATCAGTGCGATTTCGGGTTGATACCATAAAAATTTAGGCNGTAAATCAATGGGAGAAGACAAATACTCATCCCCTTCCAACAAAATAAAATCGTTCTCCTCTGAAATAGAAAGGGTTTCCTTTCTATTCGCCAAGGGTGCCCCCACCATAAAATCAGTTTCTATGTCGTGATATTGAAGTACATGTAGAATCATGGAAGTGATGGTGGTTTTTCCATGACTTCCAGCTATCACGACTCTTGTTTTATCCTGTGATCTTGAGGCTAGAAACTCGGGGTAAGATTGGATTTTAAGTCCTAGTTTTTGTGCTTTTAAAAGTTCTGGATTGTCTTTTTTGGCATGCATACCCAAGATTACAACATCGATTTGTAAAGTTATTTTTTCTGGGAACCACCCGAATTCTTCAGGCAATAATCCTGCGGNTTCCAGATTCTTTTTAGAGGGATCAAACAGAGTGTCGTCACTTCCCGTTACCTTGTGTCCTAAACGCTGCATACCCAATGCTAGACTGTGCATGGCACTTCCTCCAATGGCAATAAAGTGAAGATGCATTTTCATTGCAGCTTTTTGATTTGATTTTTAAGCTCAGGATAGGCTTCACCAGAGGAAAGGCTCTTCTCTATGTAGTGTTTCATTTTATTAATATCTTGAGTATGCTTTGCCAAACGTGCGCTTTGGAAATAAATCCATGCAATGGGTACAGTGTCACGTAGGCGATAGGTTTCTTCAAAATGAGATAAAGCACATTGCCCCCAAACTGGATTTAAATTGTAATCTGCGGCTATCCTTCCCAAATCATAAGCCAAATCTCTTCGGCTGGTTTTTAAATAATCAATAAAAAGTGCAGAACATCGAGGATAGGTCATCTCTAAAAACTCAAATACCTTATGATAAGTTTTATATGCACTTGAAAAGTCTTTCGTTTGTTCATATATTGACCCCTCTGCCAGCAAACCTTCCAGCGGATCGATATATTTTATTTTACTCGTAATTTTATAAGCCTCATCCAAATTTCCTCCCAAAAGTGTGGGCAAGGCTACCAAAACATCTACTTGAGCACGAAGGTAAATTACATTGGCGGGATCCCTTCTTGCAGCTTCCTCAAATGCAGGTTTCATGATATTGATATATTTTAAAGAGGAAAACATGGAAACTTCAAGAGCACGAAAACCAGCTACGCCTCCCAAAAGAAAGTGACGCTTTGCGGTAGGCTCAAATTTTACAGCCTTTTCTGCATAAACAATTGAAGTTTCCCAATCCTTATATTCAAATGCGAGATTGGCCAATAAATCTAGAACCTCTAGATCTTTGGTTTGCTGGTATCTTTCTTTTAAAACCTTGAGTTGGTTTTGGTAGACTGAATCCGTTTGAAAAGCATATTTTGCTATGGGGGTGGTGTCTTGAGCTTGGGCTAATCCAATACAAGAAAGAAAAAATACAAGTACTGTTTTATTAATCATTTTTCTTATTAATGAGTCTCCAAAGGGCATCTTTAAGTTCGGTTAAATGAAATTGGGTCACACTAGAAATGATGAGATGTGGAATTTCTTTAAACAAGGAGTTCATTTCAATATTATATTCTTTTTTTAACTCATCATCCAATAAATCGGCTTTGGATAAAACCACCATATACTCCTTGTCCAATAGCTCGGGGTTGTATTTTTTAAGCTCGTTATGGAGTACTTCAAATGCTGCTTTGACATCATTTTGATCTGCAGGAATGACGAATAATAAAATGGAATTTCGTTCAATATGCCTAAGAAAATAATGCCCTAGGCCTTTACCCTCTGCTGCACCTTCTATGATTCCTGGAATATCTGCCATCACAAAAGAACGATAGTCCCGATACTCCACAATTCCCAAATTGGGTTTTAAGGTAGTAAATTCGTAATCTGCAATTTTAGGTTTGGCCGAAGTCAAAGCCGCTAAAAGTGTAGATTTACCAGCGTTGGGAAAACCCACCAAACCCACATCTGCCAATACTTTCAACTCCAACGTAATAGGAATAGTAGTCCCTTTTATTCCAGGCTGAGCGTAACGAGGGGTTTGTCGTGTGGAGGATTTAAAATGCCAATTCCCCCGACCCCCCAAGCCTCCTTGTAGAAGGATTTCTTCTTGGTGCTCCTCTGTAATTTCAAATAAAACTTCGTTGGTTTCAGAATTTCGAACTACGGTACCCAAGGGCACCTCGACGTAACAATCTTCTCCTTGTGCTCCACTACTTCGATTTTTACTTCCATCACCACCATGACCTGCAGCAAAATGTTTTTGAAACTTAAAGGTATATAATGTCCAAAGGTGCTTGTTCGCTTTAACAATCACGTGACCTCCTCTGCCACCGTCACCTCCGTCTGGTCCTCCTTTGGTTATAAACTTTTCACGATGCAAGTGAATGGAGCCTTTACCCCCATTGCCTGAACTTGCAAAAAGCTTAACATAATCTACAAAATTGCCNTCGGTCATGTGGTTTTACAATCGGTCAATAAGTTGCGTCAAACGCGTTGTAATTTCGTCAATAGTGCCAATTCCGTTGATAGGATGAAACTTGTTTTGACCCTGATAGTAGGCTTTTAANGGAGCGGTTTTTTGGTTGTATTCCTCAAAGCGGTTGNGAATTTTGGATTCGTCTTGATCATCTGNTCTTCCACTGGATTTTCCGCGCTCCAAAAGACGGNCTACCAAAATGTCGTCATCGGCTTCTAAAGCTATCGTGGCAGTAATATTCATCTTTTTCCCTTCAAGAAAAGCATCTAAAGCGGCTGCTTGGGATTTCGTTCGTGGAAATCCATCAAAAATAAACCCTTGGGCTTGTGGATTTCGGTTTACTTCGGCTTCCAACATATCTATCGTTACTTGATCTGGAACCAAATCCCCTTTGTCCATAAAAGATTTTGCCAAAGTTCCCAGATCGGTTTCATTTTGAATATTGTAGCGAAACAAATCTCCTGTAGAGATATGAACTAAATTGTATTTTGTTTTAAGAAAAGTTGCTTGAGTTCCTTTTCCAGCTCCAGGTTTTCCAAATAAAACAAGATTGATCATANGGTCAATTTTNAGTCAAAGATACCCATTTTATACGGCTTTTTTCTTATCCAAAAAACTTATCCGTATTTTTGCCAAAAGAACATCATGGGTTTTTTCTCTGGCAAACACATAATCGGTATACTTGGAGGGGGGCAATTGGGTAAAATGTTACTCAATACCACCCGTCAGTGGGATATAAAAACTAAAGTTTTGGATCCCAATGCTGAAGCTCCTGCACGCATAGGATGTAATCATTTTGTTCAAGGGGATCTGATGGATTACCAAACGGTAATCGATTTTGGAAAAGAGGTAGATATACTCACAATTGAGATTGAAAATGTCAATNCAGATGCTTTAGCCACTTTGGAGCAGCAGGGAGTAAAGGTATATCCACAAGCCAGAGTTCTGAAAGTCATTCAAAACAAATGTCATCAGAAACAGTTTTACCAGAAAAATAAAATTCCGACTGCACCCTTTCAACTCTTTAACTCCAAAGAAGATTTAAAAGATGCCGTAGTACGTGGATTGATCTCTTTTCCCTTTGTGTGGAAATCAGAATCCATGGGGTATGACGGATATGGAGTGAAAATTGTTCGTACCAATCAAAATNTAGAAGAGGTTAATGAAGGAGCCTGTATGGCAGAGGAATTGGTTGANATTGATAAAGAATTAGGAATTATAGTCTGTAGAAGTCCCAAAGGGGAAACCTGCTGTTACCCTTGTGTAGAAATGGAATTTCATCCCGAAGCNAACCAAGTGGAATATGTTTTGAGTCCTGCCNGGATTTCAAAAGAGGTGGCGAAAATGGCTGAAGAAATAGCCCTTGAAGTTTCTAAAGCATTTCGACATGTAGGTCTTTTAGCAGTCGAATTATTTTTAACCAAAGAAGGTGAAATTTGGGTCAATGAGGTGGCGCCAAGACCACACAATAGTGGTCACTACAGTATAGAAGCATCGTACACTTCTCAATTTGAACAACACATACGAGCCCTTCTAGACCTCCCATTGGGAAATACGGCAAANAAAGTGGCCGGTGTTATGGTCAATTTNGTAGGGAAAGAGGGACACAAAGGACCTGTACACTATAAAAATATCGAACATATTTTAGCGATTGAAGGAGTAAACCCCCATATTTACGGAAAAAAAGAAACCCGTCCTTTTCGAAAAATGGGTCACATTACCATAATCAATAAAGAATTGGACGTGGCGCGAAAAATCGCAGAAGAAGTAAAAGAAACCATTGAAGTAATCACAAAATAATATGGCAGAAGTTGGAATAATCATGGGCAGTCAATCGGACCTTCCCATAATGAAAGAAGCAGTTGAAATTTTAGAAGCTCTTAAAATAGAAGTGGAAGTCGATATCGTATCAGCTCACCGAACCCCAGATAAAATGATGGTCTACGGCAAAGAAGCCCATACACGAGGTATCAAAGTAATTATTGCCGGAGCCGGAGGAGCAGCACACCTTCCTGGTATGATTGCTTCGCTAAGTCCCCTTCCCGTAATTGGAGTTCCAGTAAAATCTAGCAATTCGATTGATGGATGGGATTCGATCCTTTCTATAATACAGATGCCAGGTGGTGTTCCTGTAGCAACCGTAGCCTTGAATGGAGCAAAAAATGCAGGCATCCTCGCTGCCCAAATCCTTGGTACCCATGACGATGCTATTCAAAAAAGAATTTTGGACTATAAAACTAGTCTCAAAGACAAAGTTATTCAAAGTAGTACACAGATAAAAAAATAAATCCTTGAGCAATCCTCTCTTATCCCATTTTGAAACTAAATTTAAAGCGACCCCATTCTCCAAGATCAAAACAAAACACTTCATTCCTGCAATTCAGCAAAGTGTTTCCATTGCCTTAGAAGAAATTGATGCGATTTGTAATCAAACAAATACTCCGAGCTTTGAAAATACTTTAGAGCCTTTAGAAGCTTGTGGCACCTTAGTTGAAAGAAATACAACTTTATTATTCAACCTCAACAACGCAGAAACCAGTGAAGCCTTACAAGCGGTAACTCAGGAAGCGGCTCCCCTACTTACAAAATTTCAAAATGATATCAGACTGAATGAGTCCTTGTTTGAACGCATTCGATATGTTCACGAAAACGAAGACCGATCAAAACTCAGCGAGGAGCAAATCACTCTTTTGGAAAAGGAGTTCAAGGGCTTTGTTCGTAATGGAGCATTACTTGACAACTCCTCCAAAGAAAAGCTTAGAACATTAGACACCCAATTGGCAAAATTGAGTTTGACTTTTGGAGAGCATGTTTTGTCAGATACACAAGACTTCATTTTACATATTGAAAATGAATCTCATCTAAAGGGTCTTCCCTCTTCTGCTATTGAAATGGCAAAAGCTGTAGCAGAACAAAAACAAAAAAAAGGATGGGTCTTTACCTTAGACTATCCGAGCTATGTCCCCTTTATGACCTATGCTGAAGATCGAGAACTTCGAAAAAAAATGAGCCTCGCTTTTGGGAAAAGAGGTTTTCAAAACAACCCGAATAATAACCTCAATACAATACTAGAAATTGTCAAACTCCGCCACGAGCGTGCAACACTTTTGGGCTATGAATCTCATGCTGCGTTTGTGTTGGAAGAACGTATGGCAAAAACAGCAAATGAAGTGCAGCAGTTTTTAGATAATTTGACTGAAAAAGCAAAACCTGCCGCCAAAAGAGAATGGAAAGCTCTGCAGTCCTTTGCTGAACAGAATCTAAATCTCACTGAACTTGAAAAATGGGATACTGCTTTTGTTACAGAAAAAGTAAAACAACGTGAATTGGAACTAGATGAGCAGAAACTCAAGCCTTATTTTCCTCTAGACCAGGTCCTAAAAGGATTGTTTGAGGTAGTTCATAAACTCTATGATTTGGAGTTTAAAGAAAATTCATCCATAGAAGGCTATCACGACGAAGTGCGTGTGTTTGAAGTATATAGGAAAGGTGCTTTTTACGCTCTTTTGTACACCGATTTTTTTCCGAGACCAGGAAAGAGAAATGGAGCTTGGATGACCCGCTTTCGATCTCAAAAAAAAGACCAGCGACCTCATATTTCAATTGTGTGTAACTTTTCAAGACCAACTGAAACCCTACCCTCTTTCTTAACGTTTCAAGAAGTTACAACTTTATTTCATGAATTTGGTCATGCCCTTCATGGCATGCTTGCCAATACCACTTACAGTGCGTTAAGTGGAACTAGTGTGTTTTGGGATTTTGTAGAGCTTCCCAGTCAAATTATGGAAAACTGGTGTTATCAACCTGAGTCACTAGCACTTTTTGCAAAACACTATAAAACCCAAGAAGTCATCCCACAAGAAATGGTGGAAAAAATCAAAAAAGCAGCTCATTTTCAGCAAGGCTTACAAACGTTAAGGCAGTTGAGTTTTGGCTATTTGGATTTATCGTTTCACAACAGCAAAGCCACTCAAATCAAAGACGTCAAAGCACATGAAAAAGTACAACTTGCACCACTTCAATTTACAAAGGATTCCGACGAAAACTGTATGAGTACTGCTTTTTCTCATATATTCCAAGGAGGTTATGCAGCAGGCTATTACAGCTATAAATGGGCAGAGGTGCTGGATGCTGACGCATTTGAACTGTTTTTGGAAAATGGAATTTTTCACAAAAAAACTGCGACACACTTTTTGGAACACATCCTTTCCCAAGGGGGAACCGCACACCCAATGACCTTATACAAACGTTTTCGAGGAAAATCTCCCGATCCTGAAGCGCTACTAAGAAGGGCAGGATTGATTTGATTTAATTTGACTTAATTTTTATATTAGGGGTACAAAAAATCTTTTATGCCCCAAAATTGCAAAATAACACGTTTGTTATTTTTACTAATTCCCTTTATATTCTACGGCGCTCAACTCAGTGTTTTTGGAGATTTGTACATTGGAAATGGTAAAGAAGTTCATGTCGCATTTAAAGAGACTTATTTTAGTGGGGGTCAAATCATAACAGAACGAAAAGAAAAAAAAGGATTTACAAGTAAGGTTTACCATGCACTGTAACCCCCTTTAAGGTCATAGATTTCTTTAAATCCTAGAGATTCCAATACTTTCGAAGCCCGAGCACTTCGGCCTCCAACTGCACAAAATACCAATACGGGTTTGTTACGGTCTAACTTGGAGACTTGTGCCTTAAAGTCAGTTGAATTAAAATCTATGTTTTGTGCGTTGCCTATAGATCCTCCCTGGTATTCTCCTGGGGTACGAACATCAACCAACTGAACCTCTTGTTTTATTAATTCTTGAAATATTTTTTTTTCTACTTGTTGAATTTGAGGTTTTTGCTGTGTACAAGAAACCAAGATCAAAAAGAATACTAAATACTGTTTCATTTCATCATTTTTAAAATAGATCTTCTAAAGTTAATTAATAAAATACAAACCTACAGCCCAAAAAATCGGTATAGATTCCACCCAAAAACTGCTAAAATAAGTCGTTTGATTGGTACTAGAGCGAGCTAAAAAATAAGCGAGTAATCCAAAACTGAAAATAGTGCTATAAGTAAAGGGTGCAGTTAATCCAAAAAAATAAAAGGTGAAAAGCAGTGCCACACTCAACAAAACCCAACCGAGTACTTTTACTCTATAAATTCCCAAACGTTGAGGAAGGGTGCTCAGGCTTGACGGATCAATAGCTAAATCCCTTATTTCAAAAGGCATAATGGCTACAAAAATATAAACTCCCTGAATCAACGATAGCTGCAAAAACAAATAGACATTAAAATTAGGAGTCATCGCTAAAGGTAAACCCACCGTTAGAAAAACCCAGGTCAGAACCACCAAATAAATTTTCCAGCCTTTAGCATTTCTTAAGTTTTCTTTATTCTTTGCGAACGGTACACTGTATAAAAGCACTAACACACCTCCAAACAAAACGAAGAGTTGCCCAAGCAAAGTCAGTCTGAAAAAAAGATAGATACTCAAAAGTCCACATTCAAAGGTTAACCAAAAAATAAGATGAGGGAAATTTGTTCTGTTTGTTGTTCTAAAAACAGATTGAAATTTGACAAAATTATATGCGAAAAAAGCACTACTAAAAATAAATATTAACAATAGATAAGAGAACTTTTCTGTTGTAACTTTCATCGAAATAAAAGCAAGTGAAGTAACAGATAAAGCTACGTGAATGCTGGATTTAATATAAAAATCAAAAATATTTTTTAAGTGATTTCCCACATGTAAATATCGAAAGTTTCAGGATAGAGATTCCATTTTTTATAAAAAAATTTCAAAACCCAAATTGAGAATGAAAAAATTCCAATGGAAAGTTTAATTTTACACAATCAAATTGTTACGCATGAGAACGGATATGTTTTTGAATAGACATTTAGGTCCAAATGAAGAAGAAATTAAAAAGATGCTACAAAAAATTGATGTAGCTTCACTTACCCAACTCCTAGATGAAACCATTCCCACTTCCATTAGGCTGCAAAACCCGTTGGATTTGCCTGAAGGGATAAGTGAATATGAATTCTCAAAACATATCAATGCGCTAGGAAAAGAAAATAATATTTTTGACACTTACATAGGACTAGGTTACCACCCAGCCATTACCCCTGCGGTGATTCAAAGAAATATTTTAGAAAACCCAGGTTGGTACACGGCTTACACTCCCTACCAAGCAGAAATTGCGCAAGGTAGGTTAGAGGCCTTGTTTAATTTTCAAACAATGGTGTGTGACCTCACAGGAATGGAATTGGCAAATGCCTCCCTTTTAGATGAAAGTACCGCAGCAGCGGAAGCTATGACAATGCTATTTGGAGCGAGAACCAAAGATCAAAAACGCAATCAAGCATATCGCTTTTTTGTTGATGAAAACGTATTACCCCAGACCCTTTCCCTGCTTTACACTCGTGCTACTCCTTTGGGAATTGAGATTGTGATCGGCAATCCAGATCATTTCGATTACGACACCACATTTTTCGCAGCCCTATTTCAGTATCCTGGAAAAAAAGGATCTATTCCCAACTTAAAATCATGGATTGAAAAAACACAAGATCAGGGTATTTGTTCGGTTGTCGCCGCAGATATCATGAGCTTGGTTGTTTTAGAAAGTCCAGGAAAATTTGGCGCAGATGTAGTTGTGGGTACCACCCAGCGCTTTGGAATTCCACTAGGGTACGGGGGACCACACGCTGCATTTTTTGCAACCCGTGAGAATTACAAAAGAAACATCCCTGGACGCATCATCGGTCAAACCCGTGACTTGAATGAAAACCCAGCTCTTCGCATGGCGTTGCAAACCCGAGAACAGCACATCAAAAGAGACCGTGCTACCTCCAATATCTGTACTGCACAAGTACTCCTGGCTGTTATGGCAGGAATGTATGCTGTGTATCATGGTCCTAAAGGACTTCGATTTATTGCTGAAGATATTCATCAAAAAGCAGTAAAACTGAGCCAAAACCTTGAAGCCCTAGGCTTCTCCCAAAAAAACCAATACTTTTTTGACACTCTTCAAATTACAGGAAATGTTGCCTTAATCAAACCCCTTGCAGAATCAAAGCAAATTAATTTCTATTATCCAGACGAGGAAACCATCTGTATCGCTTTAAATGAAACCACTTCTAAAGAAGAAATCGATAATATCATAACCGTTTTTAAAGCCTCACTAGAAAAACAAGAAGCTTCCTTAAAAATTGAAGATGTAAAACACAAATTACCTTTAGATCACCTGCGTAAAAGTGCTTTTTTAACACATCCTATTTTTAACTCATTTCATTCAGAAACAGCGTTGATGCGATATATCAAATCTTTAGAACGTAAAGATTTAGCATTAAACCACTCGATGATTTCGTTGGGTTCTTGTACGATGAAGCTCAACGCAGCAGCAGAGATGTTGCCCTTAAGTGATCCCAACTGGGGAAGTCTTCACCCATTTGTTCCCATAGACCAAGCAGTGGGATATCAAAAAATGTTAGCTCGTCTTACCGAACAACTCAATGAAGTTACTGGATTTGCCGCTTCCTCTCTTCAGCCCAACTCAGGCGCTCAAGGAGAATATGCGGGTCTGATGGTTATCCGTGCCTATCACGAAAACAACGAAGATACCCACCGCAATATCTGTCTGATTCCTGCTTCAGCTCATGGAACCAATCCTGCTTCAGCAGTGATGGCTGGAATGAAAGTAGTGGTGACGGGAACAGACTCTATGGGAAATATTGACTGGGATGATATCTATGAAAAAGCAATGTTTAACAAGGATAATCTAGCCGCATTGATGATTACCTATCCAAGTACTCATGGTGTATTTGAAGCCAAAATCAAGGAAATCACCCAATTGATTCACGACTGTGGAGGACAAGTGTACATGGATGGTGCCAATATGAATGCGCAGGTAGGACTGACCAGTCCCGCAGCTATTGGAGCAGATGTGTGTCATTTAAACTTACATAAAACCTTTGCAATACCCCATGGAGGTGGTGGACCTGGTGTAGGACCCATTTGCGTGGCTGCTCATCTTGCGCCCTTCCTGCCTGGAAATCCAGTCATAGAAACTGGAGGAGAAAAAGCCATTACTTCTATTTCTGGAGCTCCTTTTGGATCGGCTCTGGCATGTCTTATTTCCTATGGTTATATCAAAATGTTAGGCAGTACTGGACTTCAAAAAGCTACAGAAATCGCTATCCTCAATGCCAATTATATTAAAAAACGTCTAGAAGGTGCATATGCTATTTTATACACTGGTGAAAAAGGGCGTTCCGCTCACGAACTAATTATTGACTGCAGACCGTTTAAAGAATACGGGATAGAAGTTGTTGACATCGCAAAACGCTTAATGGATTATGGATTTCATGCACCTACAGTTTCTTTCCCTGTAGGAGGAACCATGATGATAGAGCCTACCGAAAGTGAAAATATGGCAGAAATGGATCGGTTTTGCGATGCTATGATCTCGATTAGAATGGAAATTGCCTCGGAAAATGAAAATGACCATGCCCTGCTCAAGAACGCACCCCATACACTAGAAATGATAACCCAAGATCAATGGGATTTTCCTTATTCTCGTCAAAAAGCCGCTTTCCCACTAGAATTTGTTGCTGAAAATAAATTTTGGCCTACGGTAAGACGGGTCGATGAAGCCTATGGAGATCGTAATCTTGTATGCAGCTGTAATCCCATCGAATCATATATAACTAATTGATTTACATATATTTGTAAATATTCTTGTGAATCATAATTACCTAAATTTTTAGATTAGGCTTCGTAGCAATTTTCTGACACTCCTGAAAAGAAACTCATTATTAGAGTACATTTATGCCCAAGATATGAATATAAAAATCACAGGTAGCGGCATTAGTATTCCCCAAAAAACAGCCCCCAATTCTGCTTTTTTGGATCATTCTTTTTTCGACACAAGCGGAACTCAAATAGAAAGTTCTAACGTTGATATTATTGAAAAGTTTAAGGCCATAACTGGAATCGAACAACGCAGATATATCAAAGACGACCAAACCGTGGCAGATATCGCTGTGGAAGCATCCCAAGTGGCTATCAATGATGCCAAGTGTGACCCTGAAAGCATTGATTATATAATCGTAGCACATAATGTTGGAGATATTTCTCTTAACTCGAACCAGGTAAATACACTCCCCAGTCTAGCCTCTAAGGTAAAGGCTGGACTAAAAATTAAAAATCCAAATTGTGTTGCATACGACATTTTATTTGGATGTCCAGGATGGGTAGAAGGCGTCATACAAGCACAGGCATTCATCAAAGCTGGAATGGCGAAAAAATGTTTAGTAATTGGTGCAGATACACTGTCCAGAGTATTGGATCATAGTGATCGGGATTCCATGATTTATGCGGATGGCGCAGGAGCCACTATGATTGAAGAAACCTCGGATGAAGGGGGAATTTTATCACACAAGACAGTAAGCTATACCTCTGAAGGAGAAGCCGAGTTCATTTTTTACGGGCCTGCAAACGACAAGGGAGCAGGAACGCAATACATAAAAATGTTTGGAAGGAAAGTCTATGAATTTGCTTTAAGCAAAGTACCTCTCGCCATACAGTCCTGTCTAGAAGCTTCCGGAGAACCCATAGATGACGTCAAAAAAATATTCATTCATCAAGCCAACTTAAAAATGGATGAAGCCATTGTAAAAAGGTTTTATCGTCTGTACAAAATGTCCATGCCTGATGATGTATTACCCATGAATATTCAGGAGTTTGGAAATAGTTCAGTGGCAACAGTACCTACTCTTTTTGATTTAGTTCGTAAAGAAAATTACGGCGGTCATGAATTGAAAAAAGGGGATTTAATTATTTTTGCTTCTGTGGGAGCGGGAATGAATATCAATGCTATTACCTATAGAATTTAACCCTACGGTCTCAAATTCTAACTTTAAAAACCAAATGAATTTTACTTAAAATTGCTACCTTTGAAAGGGTATGAAAATCCTTTTAAATATTGGAAAATACTTCTTAATGCTCCAAAGTGTATTTGGGAAGTTTACGAAGTGGAGAATTTTGAAACAATTGATTTTAAAGGATATTGATTCCCTTGTCATTGGTTCATTAGGGATTGTGTCTTTCATCTCCTTTTTTGTAGGAGGGGTAGTTTCTATTCAGACGGCATTAAATTTAGAAAACCCTTTACTCCCAAAAAATCTAATTGGTTTTGCGACACGCCAGTCCATCATTCTAGAATTTGCACCCACTTTTATTTCAGTCATTATGGCAGGAAAAGTTGGCTCGTATATTACATCGAGTATTGGTACTATGCGTGTTACAGAACAGATCGATGCGTTGGAAGTGATGGGAATCAATACCTATAATTATCTCATTTTTCCGAAAATTGTTGCTCTTTCGCTTTACCCTTTAGTGATTTGTCTTTCAATGTTTCTAGGAATTTTTGGAGGTTATATAGCCTGTGTGTATGGTGGTTTTTCATCCAGCACTGAATTTGTAGAAGGGATTCAATTGGATTTCATTCCCTTTCATATTACATATGCCTTTATCAAAACTGCTTTTTTCTCTTTTATCCTAGCTACAGTCCCTTCATTTCACGGATATTTTATGACAGGAGGGGCACTAGAGGTTGGAAAAGCCAGCACCGTTTCTTTTGTTTGGACCAGTGTCGTCATTATTTTAATAAATTATCTGATCACTCAGCTATTACTTACCTAGATGATTCAAGTTGACCAAATTGTAAAATCTTTCGATGGAACCCAAATACTCAAAGGGATTTCCACTGTTTTTGAAAAAGGAAAAACCAATTTGATCATCGGTCAAAGTGGATCGGGAAAAACTGTTTTTCTTAAATGTTTGCTTGGTCTTTTTCAAACCGATTCCGGAAAGATTTTTTTTGAAAATAAAGCCATTGACGAGATGACCACAAACGAGCGTTCAGTTCTAAGACAGGAAATTGGCATGGTATTTCAAGGCAGTGCCTTATTTGACTCTATGACTGTAGAAGAAAATATTATGTTTCCTATGCAAATGTTTACCAATAAGCAAGATGACGAAATTCGGGATCGGGCAAATGAGGTGATAAAAAGAGTAAATCTAGTTGATGCTAATGAAAAACATCCAGATGAAATTTCTGGCGGTATGAAAAAACGTGTGGCTATTGCTCGCGCAATTGTAATGAATCCCAAATATTTATTTTGTGATGAGCCCAACTCCGGATTGGATCCAAAAACAGCCATAATAATCGATAACTTAATTCAAGAAATCACTTCTGAATACAATATTACTACAGTTATTAATACTCACGATATGAATTCGGTAATGGAGATTGGGGAAAAAATCGTTTTTCTACTCAATGGAAAAAAAGCTTGGGAAGGGAGCAAAGAAGATATTTTCAATACGGAAAATGAAGCGGTTTCTAACTTTGTTTATTCCTCTGATCTTTTCAAGAAAGTCCGAGAGATGTATTTGAAAACTTAAATTCACAATGGGAGTACTTCAGCATGAGGACTAAAAAGGTATATTCTTCCTGTTTTGAGTTCCTTGCATTCAAAACGAGTTCGGCGTTTTTTTAGCATGATAAAAATACGCCCATTATCCAAAGTAAATTTTTGACCAGACTCCATTTCACAAACAGGGGCTTTTAGTGAAGGGGGATCGTATTGTCTTAATGCCATTACTAGTTTAAAATCACGATCTGTAGATGCTTTTGGATTTTTCATATGTTGTGCCAGTTCACTACATATTGAATCTGGAAAAATTTTAGGGTTTAAAAACGGAAGCACAAGATTTCTATAGGCGGTTTTCCATTCAGATCCGTGTGGTTTCACTCCAAAGGAAAATTGCTGCGAAACTTTAAAATGAGCCAACTCATGTAATAGGGTAATTAAAAAACGATAAGGATTTGGAGTTGAATTTATTGTGATCAGAGAAGTTCCATTAAGCTGTCTTCTAAAATCTCCATGCTTGGAGAGCCGCTTTTGGGTAATTTTTATTTCAATAGGAATTGCTTCCAAAATCTCAATGACTTGCGGTTTTGCAGCCGGAGGAATAAAAGATAAAAGTTGCTGCATTTACCCTAAGGTGTTGAGGAAGAAACAGGTACTACTTTCCCGTTAAAATACCGCTGTCCCGTCAAGGAAAACTCCAACACATAGACTGCCATTTCTTGAGCAGACAAGGGCGCTTTCAAACCAGGAAAGGCTTCTTCCAACATTTCTGTTTGGACTGCACCTAGTGCTAGCGTATTGAAAGCAGGGCCACTTTCTTTAAACTCTTCTGCCAGCAATTCAGTTAAAATATTTACTGCTCCTTTACTACTACTGTAGGCTGCCAAACCCGAAAATTTTGCACTCCCAGCCACTCCTCCCATACTGCTAATATTCACCACATGTCCCTTGGGATGAATTTGAGATAAAAGTTTACGAGTGATAGAAGCCAAACCAAACACATTTACTTGATAAATGGATTCAAATTCCTCCCTAGAAGTTTCAGCAAAGGGTTTGTTTAAAAAAGTACCTGCATTATTCACCAAGGCGTCAATTACTACACCTTCTTTATGAAGGGTTAACGCAAAGGCAGAAAGTGCCTTTTCATTTGATAAATCAATCTCTACTGGATGAATGAATTGTGTTGCAGTAAGAATTTTACTATTGCGGGAAAGTGCATAAACACGATGTCCGTCAAGGGCGGCAAGTTCTACCAAAGCACGACCGATACCTCTACTTGCTCCAGTTACTACTATTGTTTTTGACATATTTTAAAGGTAAGGAAAATCGATAAAATTATCCTTATAATACCATTGTCAAAGGATTTTCCACATACTCACGTAGAGTTTGTAAAAACTGAGCTCCTGTAGCGCCATCTACCACACGGTGATCACAAGCCAAAGTGAGTTTCATTGTATTCCCCACGACCACTACCCCCGCTTTGACCACGGGTTTTTGCATGATTGCACCTACGGATAAAATAGCTCCGTTGGGTTGGTTAATAATCGATGTGAACTCCTGAATCCCAAACATTCCAAGGTTTGAAATAGTAAAAGTACTTCCATCCATTTCTTGAGGTTTTAATTTTTTATCACGCGCTCGAAAGGCATAATCTTTTACTGCTGCTCCAATTTGCGGAAGAGTTTGCTCATCTGTAAACTTTACAACAGGCACCACTAAACCGTCTTCAACAGCAACAGCCACCCCTACATGCACATGATGGTGTTGAGTGATTTGATGATCTTCCCATTTTGCATTAACTTTTGGATGCTGTTTTAAGGCTAGTGCTACTGCCTTGACCACTATATCATTAAATGAAATTTTAGTGTCAGGAATGGAATTGTATTGGTTTCTAAATGCAATGGCATTGTCCATGTCAAATTCTACTCCGAGGTAGAAATGAGGTGCAGAAAATTTAGAGGCAGACAAGCGTTTGGCAATGGTTTTTCGCATTTGCGAATTTGCTATTTCTGTAACAGACTCTGTGCCCCGGGGTGTAAAAGCTTGTAAATTTACCCCTGCTTGAGGCTGGTATTGGTCAATATCTCTTTTTATAATTCTACCTCCTTCTCCTGTACCCTGAATCCTACTAAGGTCAATGCCCTTTTCTACAGCCAATTTCTTTGCCAACGGAGAAGCGATGATACGACCATTTGAATGCACTGGAGGAGTTGAAACTTCAGGAGTTGCAATAGGAGACGTACTTTGAACTTCGGGTACAATCTCTATTTTTGCAGGAGCGGGTTCAGGATTTACCTCAGTTTCTTGTGAAGTAGTGGACTCACTTCTAGTTGCCAAAGCTGAAACTACTTGCCCAACATCTGTACCTGGCCTTCCAATAACTGCTAAAACACTGTCTACAGGTGCAGATTCTCCTTCTTGTAAACCAATATGGAGCAATTCTCCTTGGTAAAAAGATTCGAATTCCATTGTAGCTTTGTCCGTTTCGATTTCTGCTAAAATATCCCCCTCACTTACCTTATCTCCTACTTTTTTATTCCATTTTGCCACAGTTCCTTCTTCCATTGTATCACTGAGTCTGGGCATGGTAATAACCTCTACCCCCTCAGGCATCATCACAGTTTCGGTCTCTGCTGGAACAGGAATAACAGTTTCATTTGTTGTTTCTTCTTTTGCTGTAGGTTCATCCCCTCCAGAAATCAAAGCTGATATATCTTCCCCCTTTTTACCAATAATAGCTAAAAGCGTATCCACAGGGGCAGTTCCCCCTTCTTGAATACCAATATGCAATAATTCTCCTTCATTAAAGGATTCAAATTCCATGGTTGCCTTGTCAGTTTCAATTTCTGCCAGGATATCCCCTTCGCTAACTGTATCTCCCACTTTTTTGAACCATTTTGCTACGGTTCCTTCTTCCATGGTGTCGCTCAACCTCGGCATATTTATTATTTCCGCCATCTGCTATAATTTGTGTTTTATAAATGGATAATCTTTCTGCTCATAAACCGCATCATACATCAGACTCGTTTCCGGATAAGGAGAAGCTTCTGCAAATTTTTCACATTCGCTTACGCGTTCTTTAACAGCAGCGTCTATGGCATCCAACTGTTTTTGGGTAGCATATTTTTTGGAAAGAATGACTTCTTTTACTTGGGTAATCGGGTCAATTTTTCGGTATTCTTGAACCTCATCTTTGGTTCGGTAATGCTGTGCATCGGACATAGAGTGTCCGCGATATCTGTAAGTTTTCATTTCAATAAAAGAAGGGCCCCCTCCCTTTCTAGCCAAGCTTATGGCTTTATCCATGGTTTTAGAAACCGCTACTGGATCCATACCGTCACAGGGCTCACAAGGCATGTCATATCCTAAGCCCAATTTCCAAATTTCTTCATGAGAAGCGGTTCGGGCAACAGAGGTTCCCATGGCATAACCATTATTTTCAACTACAAAAACAACGGGCAATTGCCATAGTGTTGCCAAGTTTAAAGTTTCGTGAAGAGACCCTTGACGCACTGCACCGTCTCCCATAAAACAAAGAGTGACATTATCACGTTCAAAATATTTATCCCCAAATGCCATACCCGCACCTAAGGGAATTTGACCTCCTACAATTCCGTGACCGCCGTGAAATTTGTGTTCTTTTGAAAAAATATGCATGGAACCACCAAGTCCTTGAGAGGTTCCTGTAGCCTTACCATAAAGCTCTGCCATGACGCGCTTGGGATCAACACCCATGCCAATAGGTTGTACATGATTTCTATACGCAGTAATCATTCGGTCTTTACCAATTTCCATTGCGTGAAGCGATCCTGCCAAAACAGCTTCCTGCCCATTGTAGAGATGTAAAAAACCACGCACCTTTTGTTGGATATATACAGCGGCTAACTTGTCCTCAAACTTTCTCCAGAAGAGCATGTTTTCATACCAATCTAAATAGGTTTGTTTTGTTATTTTCTTCATAAAATCCTAATAATCTAATCCTAATATTGGAGTTCAAAATTACTCAATTCTGTTCTAAATTCGGGTACAATTTGACCTATTTTGTTAGATCGTCATTACAGACTGCTTTACAGACTATTGTCAACAGGAGACTGGGAAGAAGATTGATCTAGGTTTAGGGATAATGAAAAGCGAATTGTATTCTCCAGTGGATTTCTCACTCGAGAAGTTGAAAACAAATAAGAAAGATCAATTTCTATAAAATCAAGATTAAATCCTGCTCCCATAGTCAGATAGCGTCTAGATCCTTTGTCTTGACTTTCATTAAAGAACCCTGTCCGAACGGAAAAAGACTCTTGAAAACGATATTCTAAACCTATGGCCGTAGTAATTTCACTGAGCTCTTCTGACCACCCATCTGGCGCATCAGAAAAAGAAGTGAAAATTCCATTTAAAAAATCAATATCAGGCTGACGGTATCCCAAGAAATTTTCGTCTGTATCAAAAACGGCTACGGGTGTGGGAACTAAAAGTTTACTAAATTCCGTATAAAATCCCAAACTGTTGTCATCATCAAAAAAGAGCTCAAGACCGGTACCTATTCTCAAATTCGTGGGGATAAAACTTTTTTGAGCCCCAGAGTCGTAATTCAGTCTAGGACCTATATTTGAAATATTGATGCCAGAGCGAAAAATAGCAGTATTGGTACTCATTTCAAAAGGCTCACTCTCATAAAAAGCGGACACATCTACCCCAAGAGATCTGGCGGAAGAGGTATCTGCATCCATGGCAATTTTTAAATCTGAATATATAAATCGTCCCGCCACAGCCATTGAAAATTCATTGCTCAATTTTAAGGCATAAGATAAATCCAGAGTAAGTTCGGCGGGGCGTTCCACCCCTTGGTCAACAATATTTCCTGCAATAAATTCATTGAATTGAATGTCGCCTAAACTAAAATACCTCAAGCTCGTTGCCCATGCACTACGATCGTCTATTTTTTTGTAATAAGTGATGTTGCCAAGGAAGATATCATCTACCAACTTACTTAGATAAGGAGTATAACTCAACCCAAAACTCTTTTCTTTTGTGGCAAAGGCATATTTTGCAGGATTCCAATGTTGGGAATAATTATCTGCTGAAGTAGCAACACCCAACTCTCCCATACCTGCCGCACGAGCGTCTGCAGTGATCATCAAAAAAGGAACTCCTGTAGTAACGACCCTATTTGAATTTTGACCAAAGCAATAAACAAATCCAAACACAAAATAGAATACAGTTACTTTGATAATTCTCATGGTATTGTTTGACATATACATAAAACGCTTTTTTTGTAAAAATCGTGTGTGAATGAGAATTTTAATTTCTTTCTCAGTTTAAAACAATAATTGTGCAAGGATACCGTTTAATGAATTGTGTAAAGAATTAAATCAAAAAGCAAATACAGCTAAATTCGATTATTTGTATATTGCATTCGTATTTGAACAAATATAAAACTATATGAAAGTGAGTAATTTGAAACTATTCTCAATCGCATTCATTGGAATCCTTACTCTGATTGCTTGTGGCGGTGGAAATTCTTCCCGCGGTACGGGGTGGGATATAAATTCCAAAAAAGGTGGATTTCAATACAATATTGAGTTTGACGACCAAGAAACAGGTCCCGGACTTGTTTTCGTAGAAGGAGGTACCTTTACAAAGGGTCAGGTTCAAGACGATGTAATGCGCGATTGGAATAATACTCCTACAAAACAACATGTAATGTCGTTTTACATTGACGAAACAGAGGTTACAAATTTAATGTATATGGAATACCTCGATTGGTTAGAGTATGTATTCCCAACCAATGAACCTAGATACCGACTAATCTATGAAGGAGCACTTCCAGACACGCTTGTATGGAGAAACCAGCTGGGTTATGTTGAAGAACTTACAACAAACTACTTACGTCACCCCGCCTATGCTGAATACCCTGTAGTAGGGGTTAACTGGCTTCAAGCAGTACAATACGCGGAATGGAGAACAGACCGGGTGAACGAATTTATTCTTGAAAGAGAATCTTATGTTCAAAAAGATGTTCGTTACAGCGAAGTTGAAACCAATAGTACTTTTAATACTCAAGCTTATCTCAAAAGACCTGAAACTTCCTACGGTGGAAAAATGGATAGCTTGGCAGGAAAAAGGGCTGAGCAGAAAAAAGGAGATTCTATTGTTAAAGTCTATGCCGGAATAGAAAAAGGGATTCTTCTTCCTTCATATCGACTTCCTACTGAAACAGAATGGGAATATGCAGCACTAGCTCTTGTTGGTGATCGTGAATACAATAACTACAGAGGAAAGAAAAAATACCCTTGGTCTGGCGAATACACTAGATCCAGTGAAAGACGTACTGAAGGAGACCAATTGGCAAACTTTAAACTCGGCAAAGGAGATTATGGTGGTATTGCAGGATGGTCTGATGATGGAGCTGACATCACTATCCAAGTAAAACAATATCCACCCAACGACTTTGGAATTTACGATATGGCTGGAAATGTTTCGGAATGGGTTTCCGATGTGTATCGTCCCATAGTAGACGATGAAGCCAATGACTTTAACTACTATCGTGGAAATGTTTATACCAAATCGGTAATTGGTGAAGACGGAAAAGCATCGATTATCGCTGCAGACCAATTGGTTTTTGATACACTTCCCAATGGAAAGGTTTTACTAAAACGACTTCCGGGTGAACTGGATGAAGTAGCTATTGATGAAAACGAAACTTTTTTACGCCAAAATTTTTCTGAAAGCGACAATCGAAATTTTAGAGATGGAGATACCGAGTCTTCAAGAAATTTTGCTTCAGGAAAACAAGAAAATGGATTGAACGACAAACCAGAAACAACCCAAATGTATGATGCTCCAACACCTCCCAAAGTGACTAAAGACGCCGATGGTGGAATCCAACGTCAATTTGACCGAAGTCCCTCCCGCACCACTTTGATTACCGATGAAGTTCGAGTGTACAAAGGGGGATCATGGAAAGATCGTGCTTACTGGTTAGACCCCGCACAAAGACGTTATTTGCCTCAGTACATTGCAACGGACTATATTGGCTTTAGATGTGCCATGTCACGCCTGGGGTCAAAAAGCCAAACGAAAAAGAGTGCCCGTCACAAAAGACGAGGATAAGAATACAGAAATCAAGCATCTTTCTACTAAGATGCTTTTTTTTTAGGATGGAAATAGAACAACTATATATCGCTTTCCTCAATGCTACTGAGATTAGTACCGATACGCGTACACTAAAAAAAGGAGCTCTTTTTTTTGCGCTCAGTGGTCCAAATTTTGATGGAAATCGTTTTGCTAAAGAAGCTTTAGCAAAAGGAGCCGAGTATGTGGTTGTCAGTGATCTCAATACCCTTACAAACCATTCTAAAGTATTTCTAGTAAAAAATACCCTTGCGACCCTTCAACAGCTCGCAAACTACCACAGAAAAAAACTCAATATCCTAATTATTGCTCTCACAGGAAGTAATGGCAAAACTACAACCAAGGAATTAATTCGGGAAGTCCTCCAGAAAAAATTTAAAGTTCTTGCAACTCAAGGAAACTTAAATAATCATATTGGTGTACCTCTCACCTTATTACAACTTACTGAGCAACATGAAATAGGTATCATCGAAATGGGAGCAAATCATGTTAAGGAAATTGAAAAACTTTGTGAAATAGCATTACCCAATTGGGGCTACATCACAAATTTTGGAAAAGCACATTTGGAGGGATTTGGGAGTGAGGAAGGCGTAGTACGCGGTAAATCCGAATTGTACACACATCTGATACAAAATCAAGGTCAAATTTTAATTAATGGAGCAGATCCCAAACAGGTTGAACAAACAAAAAATTATAAAGTAGTTCAATTCAGCAATAAAAATACCCCAGATTTTAAAATTGAATACTTGTCTAATGATGAAAATCAATTGGAGTTACGGTTTAAAGAGAGAATATTTAAAAGCCCTTTGTATGGCACATATAATTTTAACAACATTGCTGCAGCTATAGCTTTCGGTACTTTGTTTGAAGTTCCTTTAACAGAGATACAAAATGCTATAGCTGCTTATGATTCAAAAAATAACCGTTCTCAAAAGTTAAGTATTAAAGGTACACAAATTATTTTAGACGCATATAATGCAAATCCAAGTAGTATGGAAGCCGCACTCCGAGCCTTTGCCAAATATAATACTAGCAATAATGTTGTAATTATTGGTGACATGCTGGAGTTGGGTAAACAAAGTGAAGAAGAACACAACGACATACTTAGCCTCAGTCTTCAACTTGGTTTTGAGAATATCTATACCCTTGGTTCACATTTCAAAAAAACGACCATTACACATCCTAGTATTCAAAAGTTCGAGAATTTAGATGCGCTTTTTAATACTCTAAAAGCACAACAAAAAAAATCCAATCGCATTTTGATAAAAGGTTCACGATCTATGAAACTAGAGCAAATTATTCCTTTACTTGAATCTCTTTAAACTTATGCGACAGTTTCTTTTTTGGGGTTTATTTTTATTTGTGGTAGGGTGTCAAGCAACTGATGATCGATGTGGTACCATAATTCAGAAGGTGGAACAAAACGAAAACTATTACTTCGTCCTTCAAACCGATGAATACGTCAACTATTACAACAACCCAAACCAACCGAATCTTCCCGATGATGGAGTTCGACAGGGAATAGTGTCAGAACAAATTTTTAACGATTTCTCAATTGGAGATACTTACTGCTCCGAACTTTGATGTTTAATTGGTCCTTGCACCTTCTATGATCTCATCTACTACTTCAGGATTTAATAATGTTGATGTATCTCCTAAATTAGTAAAATCATTGCTTGCGACTTTCCTCAAGATACGCCTCATGATTTTTCCTGAGCGAGTTTTGGGTAACCCTGAAACAATCTGAACCTGATCTGGTTTTGCGATAGGACCAATAATTTTTCGGACAGTATCTTTTATTTCCTGAATCAAACCCGATTCGGTTCTTCCCTCCATATCGCAGATCACATAGGCGTAAATACCTTGTCCTTTTATCTCATGAGGAAAACCTACAACCGCAGACTCTATGACTTTTGGATGTTCATTGATTGCATTTTCAACCTCAGCGGTTCCCATACGATGTCCTGAAACATTCATAACATCATCTACCCGTCCTAAAATGCGCAGATACCCATCATGATCACGTTTCACTCCGTCCCCTGTAAAATACATACCTGGATAAGTAGAAAAATAGGTGTCTTTACAACGCTGATGGTCACCATAAGTCGTTCGAATCATTGAAGGCCAAGGAAATTTGATGCATAAATTTCCTTCGACATTATTCCCTTTTAATTCATTTCCTTCCGCATCTACAATGATGGGTTGAATTCCAGGTAAGGGAAGTGAAGCATGAGCTGGTTTATTGGGCGTTATTCCTGCCAAAGGAGAAATCATAATTCCGCCTGTTTCGGTTTGCCACCAGGTATCTACTAAAGGGCAGTTTCCTTTTCCTATATGATCATGATACCAGTGCCATGCCTCCTCATTAATAGGTTCTCCTACAGATCCAATCACTTTTAATGAGTCTAACTTATAAGGTTCCAAAGGCTCCAATCCATGAGCTTGCAGGGCACGTATGGCAGTCGGGGCAGTGTAAAATTGGTTAACTTGATATTTGTCAACAATCTCCCAAAAACGCCCAGCATGTGGATAAGTAGGAACACCTTCAAACATTAGGGTGGTGGCTCCACTCAACAGGGGTCCATATATAATATATGAATGTCCAGTAATCCATCCAATATCTGCTGTACACCAATACACATCATTTTGTTCATATTGAAATACATTTAAAAATGAATATTGAGAATAAACCATGTACCCTCCCGTAGTATGCACTACTCCTTTGGGTTTTCCTGTGGATCCTGAAGTATAAAGTATAAATAATAAATCTTCAGAATCTGTAGTAGCTGCCTGATGTTCCGTAGGCTGATTTTTGATTACATCGTGCCACCACAAGTCTCGCCCTGCTTCCATCTGAACCTCAGCTTTAGTGCGTTCACATACAATTACTTTTTCAACACAATTTGTCTTTTCTAGCGCTTCATCTACCACCGCTTTGACGGCAATATTTTTTGCACCCCTGTAATTTCCATCCGAGGTCAACACCATTTTGGCCTGACAGTCATTGATTCGATCTGCTAATGCCGAAGATGAAAAACCAGCAAAAACCACAGAATGTACTGCTCCAATACGTGCACAGGCAAGCATGGCTATCGCGGCTTCTGGAATCATAGGCATGTAAATGATGACACGGTCACCCTTTTTTACTCCTTCAGCTTCTAACGCATTTGAAAATTGACAAGTTTTCTCAAAGAGTTCTCTATACGACAGATGTATAGAAGCTTCGTTGGGATCGTTAGGTTCCCATATAATTGCGGTTTTGTCACCATGGGTAAAAAGATGTCTCTCAAAAATATTTTCTGTAATGTTGAGTTTTGCATTTTCAAACCATTTGATTTCAGGTCCTTCAAAGTCCCAAGACAAGACGCGGTCCCAGGGTTTTCGCCAAAAAAAAGAAGATGCAATTCTATCCCAAAATTGCTCGGGTTGGTGAATGCTTTTTTGATATTCATGAAGGTATCCTGAAAGGGATTGTATTTTTTGATTCATAAGGCTTTACTTTAGTTGTGTTAATGTGGAATAGCATCGGGGTTTTCTGATCCTCTGGGAGTACGAATACGCTCTGTCAATTCGAGTACTTCCAGTGGAGGTGGTGCAGTAAATCGAGAGATCGAAATTGCCACAATAAAATTAATGAACATTCCCAAAGTGCCAATACCTTCAGGGGAAATACCCCACCAAAAATCTTCTGGAAGTCCCGATCCTCCTAACTGAGGTTTGAAGTGTAATATGTAGGACGCTGTAAATACAATTCCAGTAATCATCCCTGAAATGGCACCTTCTCGATTCATACGTTTGTCAAAAATCCCTAAAATAATAGCCGGAAAAAAAGAAGAAGCTGCCAAGCCAAAAGCTAATGCAACTACCTGAGCCACAAATCCAGGAGGATTCATTCCTGCTAAGCCCGCTGCAACTACAGCTACAGCAATAGCCACTCGAGCTGCGTAAAGCTCTCCTTTTTCACTGATATTTGGACGTAAATAATTTTTCAACAAATCATGCGATATCGAAGTAGAAATGACCAATAAAAGTCCTGCGGCTGTAGAAAGTGCTGCAGCCAATCCTCCTGCCACAACCAGACCAATGACCCAAGGGGGCAGATTTGCAATCTCAGGATTTGCAAGTACAATGATATCCCGATCCACGGTTAACTCATTTAAAGTAGTGTCCGCTACATATTGAATTTTACCGTCCTCATTTTTGTCCTCAAAAGAGAGTAAGCCTGTTTTTTCCCAATTGGTAAACCAACCAGGCACATCACTGTATTGAGTCTCAGACAGGGTATTGATGAGGTTGGTTCTTGCAAAGACAGCTACTGCAGGAGCTGTGGTATATAGGATGGCAATAAATAAGAGTGCCCAGCCCGCAGAGATACGGGCGTCTTTTACTCTTGGAACCGTAAAAAATCGAACGATGACATGAGGCAATCCCGCCGTGCCAAACATAAGGGCAGCGGTAATAAAAAACATATTAATTAAGTTTTCCTTATTTATGGAGGTATACGCATCAAAACCTAAATCCATAGAAATTTGATTGAGCTTTTCCAGAAGATATACCCCGTCAGTACCTTTGGATCCAAAACCCAACTGAGGGATTGGATTTCCTGTCATTTGTAAAGAAATGAAAATCGCAGGCACAGTAAAAGCAAAAATCAATACACAAAACTGAGCCACTTGGGTGTAGGTAATACCTTTCATTCCTCCCAAAACAGCATAAAAAAAGACAATTCCGATACCAATAAGGACACCTGTGTCGAAAGGCACATTTAGAAAACGTGCGAAAGCAACTCCCACCCCCTTCATTTGTCCAACCACATAGGTGAAGGATATAAATAAGGCACAGATTAAAGCTACTAATCGAGCATTTTTTGAATAATAACGTTCTCCTATAAAGTCGGGAACAGTAAATTTTCCGAATTTTCTGAGGTAAGGTGCCAGTAAAAGTGCCAAAAGTACATAACCTCCTGTCCAGCCCATCAGATACTGCCCTCCTGAATAGCCCATGAATGCGATAAGACCTGCCATAGATAAAAACGAGGCTGCTGACATCCAATCTGCCGCAGTAGCCATACCGTTTGCAATCGGATTTACTCCACCTCCAGCTACATAAAATTCTTTTGTAGATCCTGCTCTAGAGATAATGGCAATTATAATGTATATAAAAAAAGTAACCCCTACCAAAAGGTAAGTCCATGTTTGTGCGCTCATAAATTTTTCCAAGTTTTATATTTCATCGACATCAAATTTCTTGTCGAGTTTGTTCATCAAATAGACGTAAACAAAAATTAAAATGACAAATGAGTAAATAGACCCTTGGTGAGCAAACCAAAACCCGAGGGGAAAGCCCCCTATTTGAAATTGGTTTAAGGTTTCAGCTAAAAGGATTCCAAATACAAAAGAGACGATGAACCAAATACAAAGTAATATACCCAAATACTTAAGATTGGTTTTCCAATAGGTGGTTGAATTTTTACTCATGTTTAAATATAATTAATATTTATGAAGTAATTGGTGCAGATTTCTCCGATCAAAAAGTTGGTGTGAAAGTTTGGGTTTAACACTCCTTGCAAACCCTGAGGAAAAAATTCCTTAAGGTATTGGTTGAAGTTCCTAAAGCATCCAATGAAGACAGTAAATAAATAAAGTATTCTCGCACTACTCCTTCTGATCTATTTTTTTTGAATCATTATTAAATCGATTCATGGTCGAAATTTTGAAAATAAAATTTTTAAACAAAAAAAGGCTCGTTTTATGAGAAGATTAGAAGCTACTGAAAATCATTTTATTAGTTGACTACAAAGAGTCTAAAAACCAAATACATCCCATCATTTGTACGTAAGGATATACTAGGTAATATTTTTTTGTCTGATCCATCTGAATTTAAATTATATAATGAAATTAAACGACTTTTTTTAAAGCTCCATTATGTTGTACCTACAATTGTTGTATTTAAGCCTATAATTTTGCAAACCTTAAACAAAACTGTCGATTAAGGCCGTCAAAAGAGAGCTCAAAATTATTGTGACTTTAAAGTCAGAAAGAAAGCATCTCCTTTCCAAGGTTAGCTTTAGAAGTGTTTTATGTGAAAATTGGGGTGAAAATGAGGTTTATGGCAATAAAGCCAAGCCATTAAGGATAATTGTGGGTGTTACTGGATTCGAACCAGTGACCTCTACCCTGTCAAGGTAGCGCTCTAAACCAACTGAGCTAAACACCCTTTTCTAGTAATTGGGTTGTAAATATATTATTTTCTCTTAAAAAAATAGTTTCTGGATAGCTTTAGTCGCTATAGATAATAAAAGTAATTCAGACTAGTTAGATTACTGATTTTGACGTTTCCAAATTTGTGTTCGCCCCAGTAAAGAAAATCCCAGAAATCCACGGACTTTAAGTGTATTTGAATCTTCTAGACTCAAATAACAATCGTAAACCTTTCCCGACTTGGGATCTGTGATAGTGCCATCTTCCCATACATTGTCTTCCCAAATCAAATCTTTTAAAATGACCATACCTTCAATAGGTTGGTTTTTATCCGATCCCTTACAATTCTCACAGAGCTTCCCTTGGTCTTCAGGTAATAGTAATCGGACAATTTTTCCGTAAAGCTTACCCTCTTCTTTGTACAATAAAACCTCGGATTTGTTTTTGCCTGTTTCGTCGTCTTGGGTAATCCACAACCCTTCAATAGAGGTAGGCTGATTTATACTTGAAAATAGGACTGTTAAGAGTATGTAAAATGATGTCATAAAACGATCTGTTTGTTTTTTTATTAAAAATAACAAATCTCTTCTTACTTTAGTAAAACAATCAACTTATTAATGAAATTATTAAAACGCTTTAGATTTGTAATTATTCTTCTTCCATTAGCTATTTTCATATCGTTTTTGGACAAAAAAATAATATCTGGTTTTTTAGCAACAAACCAAATTCCAGACCACTATTTATTTATTGGTTCTTTGATCGTAGTAATAAGTGTCTTAATTTTTACTGTACTTCGTTTTGATAAGAATATAAATCCTTGATAAACTTACCCCTGCTTTATTACCTTTGCAATTAAAAGCGATGCATCACTTTCAGCTCAAGGATCTTGAGAAATTACCAAAAATCTATCGTCTCAATTTGATGAATAGTGTCACGGGCTATAAATCTGCTCATCTAATAGGAACACAATCTGTAGAAGGTAAAGACAACCTAGCCATATTTAGCTCTGTAGTGCACCTGGGGAGTAATCCAGCACTTATTGGATATATTTTACGCCCAACCACAGTTCCAAGACATACTTATTCTAACATGAAGGCGACTGGTGTTTTTACCTTAAATTCCGTTACAACAAAACAAATTGCAGATGCCCACCATACTTCGGCTAAATATCCAGAAGAAATTTCAGAATTTGACCGAACTGACTTGGAAGTAGAACGCAAAGAAACATGGGAAGCTCCCTTTGTCAAGGGGAGTCCCATTCAAATGGGCTGTCGTTATCAAAATGAATACCATATCAAAGAAAACGATACACTTCTGATTGTGGGGCGTATCGAACACCTTTACATTTCAGATCCTCTACTTTTAGAAGATGGCTGGGTACAACTAGATCATGGAGACATTGTTAGTATCAATGGATTGGATGGATATGCAAAACCACAACTTTTAGAACGCTTTGCATATGCAAGACCTAAATCATAATTTCCAAACAATCCAAGAAGAGTGGATTGCTTATGCATTGTCTCACAGCGATTCCGTACCCGAAATTCTTGTAAAACTAGAAAAAGAAACCCATCAAAAGGTACTGCAGCCACGTATGTTGAGTGGCCCTCTCCAAGGAAGACTCTTGAGTCTTTTTTCGACATTATTACAACCTAAAAAAATTTTAGAAATCGGAACTTTTACAGGCTATGCAACCCTTTCCCTTGCTGAAGGACTTCATGAGGATGGAGAGCTTCATACCATAGATTGGAATGAAGAACTGGTATTTTTACAACAAAAATATTTTTTAAAAAGCCGATACAGAAAAAATATTTACGCACATTTAGGCAATGCCCTGGAAGTAGTTCCAAAAATAGAAGGACCTTTCGATCTCGTGTTTATCGATGCAGACAAAATTAATTACGATACTTATTTTGAACAAGTACTTCCCAAAACACGTTCTGGAGGATTAATCATTTCGGACAATGTAATGTGGAGTGGAAAAGTACTCCATAAAGCCAAAACAAAAGACAAAAGTACTCTTGCTCTGCAGCTATACAATGAAAAACTCAAGAAAGACCCAAGGGTAAAAACCGTACTACTCCCCTTTCGAGATGGACTCACACTGAGCTGGGTTCGCTAAAGATCGCGCTTGATAGAATCGCCAAGGTCTTCAAAATCTTTTTTGACCTTATCCACTTCACTTTTAAAATCTTGTGTAAGTGATTTTGTGGGATTTTCAACATCTACATCTACACTTTTTTGGATTTCGCTTTTAATATCATTTGTTGCCTGACGCACTTGTGTGACTCCCTTCGCTAGCGTTCTAGCAATAGAAGGTATTCTATCTGCGCCAAAAACCAAGAGCACGATAAAAAAGACAAACACAATTTCTGCACCACTAATAAATAAAAGCATACGGTTCTTTTCAACAAAGATAAAAGGTTTGTTAAAACATTGCTGAATCTACATGTAGATTCAGCAATGAGTGATTTTATCCTTTTATTTTTTCTTTAAACTTATCAAAATCTGAAGGGGTTTCTTGTTTTGGCCAACTGTTGTTGTCGGTGTTCACATCTGCAGTTTCCAAATTAGGATCCACGGTAACACCCACCAACTCTTTATCTGAAGCAATGATTTTTTTGACACTTGCATCATTTTTTCTCCATAATTGCACAGGGTAGGTGACCATCTCTTTGGAGCCATCGGCATAGCTGTATTCCACAATCAAAGGCATCACTAGTCCACCTGGTTTTTCAAACTCTACTTCATAGAAATATTTTGGCGTTGTTGCTTTGGGATCCAGATTCTCTTTTTGCAAATATTCTTTAAGTATTTGAGAACCTTCAATTGCTGTATTTGCTGCAAGATTAGGGTCAAATGACTCACTATCTTCATCAATTTTAAAGACCATTTTAGGCAAGTTGTCCAAATCCATTCCATAAGATTCTAAACGTTCTTGTGCTTCTAGATCTGGAGTATCTGAAAAGTAAAAGCGCTTTACATTTTTAACTCCAATATCTACAACATCAGTAGTGTAAAACCAACCTCTCCAAAACCAATCCAAGTCAATCGCAGATGCATCTTCCATGGTTCTGAAAAAATCCTCTGGAGTGGGGTGTTTAAACATCCAGCGTTGTGCATAGGTTTTAAATGCATGGTCAAAAGATTCCCTTCCCATTACTGTTTCTCTTAAAATGTTTAGAGCCGTAGCGGGTTTTGCATAAGCATTAGGTCCTAACTGATACACATTTTCTGGATTGGACATAATTGGAGAAATAAAATCTTGATTGCCGGCCATGTAGGGAACAATCTTTTGAGGATCACCTCTTCTAGAAGGGTATTTATCAAGAGTCCCTATTGATTCCGGATAGGAAACTCCAAAATCTTGCTCGGTGAGATATTGAACAAATGTGTCTAAACCTTCATCCATCCATCCCCATTGACGTTCGTCTGAGTTGACAATCATCGGAAAATAGTTGTGACCGACCTCATGAATTATCACACTGATCATCCCAAATTTGGTGCGATCTGAGTAGGTTCCATCTTCATTGGGACGCCCATAATTCCAACAAATCATAGGATATTCCATTCCTTGGTTTTTAGCGTGTACCGAAACAGCCTTGGGATAAGGATAATCAAAAGTAAACTTAGAGTATGTTTTTAAAGTTTGAACTACCGCTTTGGTAGAATATTCTTCCCACAATGGGTTTCCTTCTTTAGGATAGATCGATACAGCCATTACTTTCTGATCTCCTACTTGTACGGCCTGACGTTCCCAGATAAATTTTCTAGAGGTTGCAAATCCAAAGTCTCTAACATTTTGAGCGTAAAACTTCCAAGTGCTTTTCTTTTTTGAAAAACCAGACTCTTTTGCCGTAGCCTCGTCTTGATTTACAATGATAACTGGTTTGTCAAAGCTATTTTCAGAAGCTTGAAAACGCTTGTATTCTTCTCGGGTTAGAACCTCTTTTGGGTTTTGTAAACTTCCTGTTGCCTCCAGAATATGATCTGACGGAACGGTAATATTTACTTCATAATCACCAAATTCTAGGGCAAACTCACCATTCCCCCAAAATTGATAATTTTGCCATCCTTCTACGTCGTTGTAAACACAAAGTCTAGGGAAGAATTGAGCAATGACATAAGCCTTGTTGCCGTCTTTTTCAAAGTATTCATACCCCGATCTACCTCGCCCTTCAACGTGATTGTTGATATTGTACCACCATTTAATTTTAAATACATAAACACCCCCTGGCTCCAGTGCTTGGGGTAAATCAACCCGCATCATTGTTTGATTAATTCTATAAGGAAGTGGTTTGTTTTGAGCATCCAAAACCCACTCGATGTTAATCCCTCCATCAAAAGGACCTTTCACATAACTACTCACAAAAGAAGAAGGCGTCTGAGTAAAGGAATTACTCGATCCATTTTTTTCTAGGGCGGGGGCATCTTTTTTTCTAATATTTTGATCGACTTGTAGCCAAAGGTAGGGCAGGTGATCTGGAGAATTATTTGTGTAGGTGATGGTTTCCTCTCCGTAAATCCTACTCTTTTCATCATCCAACTCAATGTCCATAGCATAATCCACTTTTTGCTGGAAATATTCTACTCCTGGGGCTCCTGAAGCATTGTGGTATTTATTTGGATCAGCAAATTGATCGTATAATTGTCTGAACTTATTTTGGTTGGTATGTCCTTGTTGGACTTGAGCTTCCATGCTAAAAGAAACTAAAATACCCAATAACAAAAGTGTATTAACTGAGCGATTTGTTTTTTTCATAATCTAAAGTTGTTTTTAATAGGATAGTAAATATACAAAGTAATTCGACTTTAATTGAAAGAGATGGTCTTTGTGTCTTCTGCAGCATGCAGCAAAATACTCTTTCGATTTTCCTCATTTTTAAAATGTATAATATGCTGTTGCTCTTCAAAAAGATCAAAAAGCATTCGGTTTTGTAAAACTAAGGATTGTGGAGTTTGTGGAGTTTTAACTTCTAGATAACAGACCAGAATTTCATTTTTATATTCTTTTCCCAAAAAGGTATGGTCTACCCACTTTTGTGCAATTTTAATTCTAAAATGCTTCTTAAGTTCTATTTCAAACAATTGGTCAATTCGTTTAGAATCGGAATCAGGGGCGAGTTTTAAATCAGCTTCATACTTTCTCAAAAGGGATTCAATGTCATCTATAAAAAACTGACTGGTAATTTGGAGTGTACCGGACACCTTCTTGTATTCTATGGAAGTTGTGCTTACATAAAACTTATGTTCCATTTTTATAGGAATCGCTAAAGAAATTATCGTAAACAATAGAGCATATAGAATTGGCATAGTACGTGCTTAGGTTTATTGTGTTTCCAATTGTGACCTGTAGATCGCACTCTGGTCAATAAGATAATCGATAAGCTGAAATTGTTTGTCTTTTTTTAGTAATGCACCTGTTTTCATTTTATCATCAATAAATTCCAAAAACCCTGTGAGTTGTGTTTTTTCTATTTTCAAGTCGGACTCAAAAAAACTAGCCTCAAAAACCAATGGCAAAATTTCACTAGGTTTCATTCGGAGTTGCTCCTCAGGAGTTTTATTGGCAAACGCTTTGGCAAGTAGTTTCGCAATATTGACAAAGTCGATACCATTGGAGAGTACCTGATCTCGAACAGCTCTGTTTTCAAGCTTTGATGATTTATCTGTTTCGTAATCAAACCCTTCAAACTCTTCTTCTTTCAGATCTAAAAACTTTTCTACATCTTCTGTAGTCACTACCACTTCTCTTAGCTCGTTGATGTTTTCATTGACCGAGACCACAAGTCGATTTTTAGCGAGAATTTCAGCGGTAATTTTCACTGCTCGAATCTGATATTGAACTGAAGAAAATATAACTTCATCCCCTTCTGCTACATCAATTTCAAAGGCCCCCTCGCTGTCCGTTATGGTATTCGTTTGTGCTGTATTATTTACAACATTGGCGGCTACCACCTTGGTGTTTTTGTAAAGCAATTGACCTTTTATCGGTCTTCGTTCTTGCCCGAGAACAAAACCAGTAAGGAGGAGTGAAAAACACATAAATAATGTACTTTTTACCCGTAAATTTAAAGTCCTTTCTAAGGATTTGGAAGGTGCTTCAAAAAATAACATCCTATAATACATTCATTCCACACTTTGTAATTGAATTTATAAAGATAGTTTTGTAATAACAAAGAACTTGTTTTTAGCTGTTAATTTTTTAATAATGAATATTAAGATCGTTGAAATTGAAGCCCTTGAAACCCATTCACTCCGGCATGCTTTGCTAAGAAAAGGAATGCCTTTAAGCAGCTGTCATTTAGAGGGAGACAATGCTTCGGAAACCCTTCATCTTGGTGCTTTTGAATCAAAAAGCTTGGTTGGAATACTCAGTGCTTTTTTAAACCCCTGTCCTCAATATCCAAACTTAAAAGGAGTTCAACTAAGAGCCATGGCTGTTGCAACTGAACACCAACGAAAGGGAATTGCATCCCAACTCATTCAACAGGTTCTCAAGAGAATTGAAGAAAATTTAAATCCGGATTGCATCTGGCTCAATGCTCGAATAGCAGCGAAAAAACTCTACGAATCCAATGGTTTTGAATCAATTGGCACGCCTTTTGAAATTGAACTCATAGGTACACATCAACGTTATATCAAAATACGATCTCATGAAAACTAAAATTTATTTCCTTTTCACTTTACTCTTTTATTTACAAATTTGCCAAGGCCAAAATGAGTACTCTTTTTCTCAAGAAGCATTACTAGGGCAAAGTGTTCCCCGTTTTTACAGTACCTCTGTACCCTTGTTACCCGAGGTTGGTAAAGCCTTCGAAAAAATGCAAAAAGCAGCACGTAATGCAGGTATAGAACTGGAAATTGTGTCAGCGTACCGCTCCTATGCACAACAGCAAAGTATCTGGAATAGAAAATATATCGCCAATGCTAAAAAAGGTCTCCAACCCGAAGAAAACATCAAAAAAATTATCGAGTATTCAACCCTTCCTGGAACATCAAGGCACCATTGGGGTACTGATGTAGATCTCATAGACGGATCAAAACAACGCAATGGAGATGTACTCCTAACTGAAAAATTCCATGGCGATGGGCCTTACGTCTCTCTTAGAAAATGGATGGACAAAAACGCTAGTAAATTTGGCTTTTTCCGTCCTTATACCCAAGATCCTGACAGAAAAGGGTTTTATTACGAGCCTTGGCACTACAGTTATGCACCTCTCGCTATTCCCATGCTCAAAGCTTATTTAAAACTCGATTTGAATCGTTTGTTGATTCCAGAAAGCTTGGAGGGAATTCACGCAGTTAATCCCGAATTTTTATCCCAATACATTTCCGAACACGTTCTTGGAATAGCTCCGAATTTGAAATAATTGATAAATTGATGTATTTTGGTGGTAACCAAATTTTACACATCATGGGAAAAGGAGATAAAAAAACACGAAGAGGTAAAATCATCAAAGGCTCTTATGGAGTAAGACGCCCTCGAAAAAAAGCTAAAAACAAAACCACTCCTTAACGAATAAATACAGGCTGCATCTCGTTTAAAGTCTCTTCTTTACTAAAGTGATATCCCCCTTTTGTAAAGGAACGAATGTCATCTATGGAAGTTGCAGTTTGATCGATAAGATGACGTGCCATCATTCCTCTGGCTTTTTTAGCAAAGAAGGAAATGATTTTAAGTTTGCCATTTTTGAAATCTTTAAATTCTGGGCTTATCACAGGAGCATTTAATGTTTTGGTGTTGATTGCACCAAAATACTCTTTGCTTGCCAAATTAACGACCAATTCTCCTTCCTCCATTTCACTATTCAGCTGGTCCGTCACTTTATCTTTCCAAAATTCGTATAGATTTTTATAAGTTCCTACTTGAAATGAAGTTCCCATTTCCAAACGATAGGGCTGTATGCGATCAAGTGGTTTAAGTAAACCATATAAACCCGATAAAATCCGAAGTTGACTTTGCATTTGTTCTATTTTCTCTTCATTAAGACTAAAAGCGTCTAAACCAGAATACACATCACCATTAAATGCATAAACAGCTGCTCTGCTTTCTTTCTCTGCAACTTCAGTAGCGAAATTTTGATTGCGTTCCCAATTCAATTCTGCTAATTTTTCAGAAATATTCATCAAATTTTGCAACTTCTTAGGAGTCTCTTTTTTCAACAACTGGTTAATTTGAAACGCTTCTTTGGCAAATAAAGGGGTTGAAAATTCGGAGATTGGCAATGGTTTTTTAAAATCCAAAGACTTCGCTGGAGAAATCAGTATTTTCATAAGGCTACTTTTTAGAAGTTAAATTTACAAGCTTTTCTCACCAAACACAAGAGAGGTAAATTGATGCTTTATATGGCTCTATTACAAATTCTTATGCTGAGCATAATGCCGCCATTTTTCTATTACAGCAGTAAAGTCCTCGGGCAACGGTGAATCGAATTGCATGAGCTTACCAGAAACGGGATGAGTAAAACCCAAGGTCTTAGCATGCAAGGCTTGGCGTGGTATGAGCGTGAAGCAATTCTCTACAAATTGTTTGTATTTAGAAAAGCTTGTCCCCTTCAAGATGGCATCGCCGCCATAGCGCGCATCGTTAAATAATGTATGTCCAAAATGTTTCATGTGCGCGCGGATTTGATGGGTTCTTCCAGTCTCAAGCTGACATTCCAGTAAAGTCACATATCCGAACCGTTCTAGCACATGGTAATGGGTTACAGCTTCTTTTCCTTGTGAATTGTCTTCAAACACAGCCATTTGAAGTCTGTTTTTGGGATGACGTCCTATAGACCCAACAAAGGTTCCAGAATCTTCCTTTACATCTCCCCATACCAAAGCCCTATATTTGCGCTCCGAGGTCTTATCAAAAAACTGTTTTGCCAAATGGGTCATAGCCGATTCGGTTTTAGCGACAACCAAAAGCCCACTCGTATCTTTATCGATCCTATGTACCAAACCAGGACGGTTGTTTGCATTATTGGGTAGTTGTTTGAAATGATGTAATAAACCGTTAAGTAATGTCCCAGAATAATTACCATGACCAGGATGGACTACTAAACCCGCAGGTTTATTCAGTACTACCAAAACCTCATCTTCAAAAACAATATCAATTGGAATAGGTTCGGGCACCAAGAGATTTTCGTATGGAGGATGAGAAAAAAGGACTTTAACCTGGTCTCCACCTTTAACTTTGTAATTGGATTTTACGACTTTATCACCTACAAAAATACTCCCAGCTTTGGCAGCTTGCTGAATTTTATTTCGAGTAGCATTTTCTATTCGTGCCATCAAAAACTTGTCCACACGGAGTGGAGCTTGACCGGGGTCAGCAGAAAATGCATAATGTTCATAAAGGGAATCCGAAGAAGGAAATTCTTCTTGAGGATTGGGTTTATCGTTTTCCATTCCCCAAAACTAAATCAATTTTACTAGTTTTAGGTAACAATGTACCAGGTTCAATTTTATTACCTTGAAAGCGAATTTCAAGAACCATATCTTTTCCAATATTATCCACATAGCTGTATTCGCCTAATTGAAACCCAGTAGATTTTAGCAATGATTCCGCATTTCGTTTTGTGATTTGAATCAAGTTGGGGACGGTCACTTTTCGATAACCTGAGGGATTTACAGTCAAATAAATTTTTCGGTTTTCTTTTACTTCACTGCCCGCCTCAGGAAGATGAGAAATCACAGACAATGGTGGCAAACTCGGCACAAATCTACTGGAATCAATCACTTCAAAACGCAGGCTTTCTTCTTTCATGATACTGGGCAGAGCACTTAAAGAAATGCCTTCTAAGTCAGGAACTTCCAAGTAGGAATTGTGCTTGGTAATAATTTTAAGTCCAAATGAAAGGACAAAAAACAACACCCCTGTAGTGAGTCCAATGTAAAAGACCTGCTTGATAAAAGATTTGCTAAATAAAAAACGTATAAAATTCATTGTAAAAATTGATGTTCAAAGATAATAAAACCTACGCTTTTTGGTTGCTTTGAAATGCTATACCTTTGTAAAAGAACTAAAAACCATGAGTAAAAAAAAGGTAGGTGTAGTTTGTGGAGGCTCCTCCTCTGAACATCAAATTTCACTGCAAAGTGGTACAACCGTATTTACCCACCTCGACCGGGAGCTATGGGAAGTCTATCTGATTGTTTTAACGAAAGAATCTTGGACTGCCACAGACGATGCAACAAACACCTACACTGTTTCTAGAGGAGATTTTTCGTTACACAACTCGGACACTTTGGTTCGTTTAGATTTGATTTTCAATCTCGTTCACGGTACTATTGGAGAAAATGGTCAATTGGCCGCAATTTGGGAACTTATGGATATCCCTTTTTCCAGTTGTGATAGTTATTCTGCTGCACTGACTTTTAACAAAAGAGACTGCCTTTCCGTTTTGCGTGAATGGCAAATTCCTACAGCAAATCATTTTACCGTAGATCAAGGTGATATTTTAGATGCAAATGCGATCATAACCAAAGTGGGGCTGCCCTGCTTTGTCAAAGCCAATCGAGCTGGAAGTAGCTTTGGCGTTTATAAAGTATCTCGAAAAGAGGATTTGATTCCTTCTATAGAAAAGGCCTTTGCTGAAGATTCACAAATTCTCATTGAAAGTGCCCTAAATGGGAGAGAGTTTTCTGTAGGTGTCGTTGCTTTTGACAATGAAATACAAGTACTCCCTATCACCGAAATTACAACTGAAAATGATTTCTTTGATTACGCTGCAAAATACGAAGGACAATCAGAAGAGATCACTCCTGCCATGATTTCAGAGGATTGGGAAAAATCCTTAATTGATCTCTCGCGGAAGATCTACGCAAAAATGGGATTGAAAGGAATTGTGAGAAGTGAATATATCGTTGTTGAAAATGTTCCGCATCTTTTAGAGATCAACTCCGTTCCCGGAATGACAGCAAAGAGTATTGTCCCACAACAAGTCGAAGCATTGGGTTTGGGACTCTCAGAATTTTTTACTAAAATACTGTTTCAAACGCTACTGCATCATAAAACAATTTGATATGAAACGATTTGTATTTCCGGGGTCTTTTGACCCTATCACTTTGGGACATCAAGACATTATTTTGCGTGCATTGCCCTTGTGTGATGAACTGATAATCGCAGTGGGAGAAAATTCGGAAAAAAAATACCTATTCTCCTTGGAAGAACGAATGAAATTTATCTCTAAAACCCATGGAGAGAATCCGAAAATTAAAATTGAATCATTTGAGGGCTTGACCATCAATTTTTGTAAAAAAGTAAATGCCACAGCCCTAGTTAGAGGGCTTCGAAATCCCGCTGATTTTGAATTTGAAAAAAGTATTGCTCAAATGAATCGAAGATTATCTGGAATTGAAACTCTTTTTTTACTCACCGCAGCAGACTACTCCTACATCAGCAGTAGCATTGTAAGAGAAATAATTCGTCATGATGGGGATTTTTCTTCTTTAGTTCCAGAAGCTGTAAGGATAGAAAAATAAAATAGTTTTTGCGGGCTAGATAATTTTATCGATAACAAGCTTGATGTTTTCATAAGCGTTTTCCATCAACTTTGGAATTTCAGCTTTTGTTTTCCATTCTGCCTTTTCAATATGTTCTTCAACTTGAGGATTCAAAGGGCCATTAAAGGAAGTTTTCATCAAAAACCAGTAGGTTTTTTTTACTTTATATCTCCCGTTGGCATTATAAATGTGATAGGTAATCGGCAATGTTTTTTTAACAACCAAATCTGCTGCTCCGGTTTCTTCCACTACCTCTCGAACAGCCGCCTCCACAATCACTTCCTTCTTCTCTATTTTTCCTTTGGGCAAATCCCATTTTTTATTTCGGAAAATAAACAAAAAGCTTCCGTTGGTGTGTTCTACAAGACCTCCAGCAGCTTCAATAGAAGGAAACGTTTTAAAAAAATGCTTTTCAATTTTTTCGGATTTGGGATGATAAAAATAAACTGCCGTTACTGCTTTGTCCTTGAGAGCCTTCATAATAGACTCAGAATTGGCGTATTTAATAAAGAACAAGGGGGTGTTTTTCGAATTTTTATTTAAATCTGTAGTAAAATGAAGGGGTTTTTGATTGTAAAAAACTTTATACATTTGTGTATGATTTTTGATAAAAATATAGCGCAGCAAACCGCTCAACATCTCTTACAAATTAATGCAATTAAATTGAATCCTGAAAATCCATTTTCTTGGGCAAGTGGATGGAAATCTCCAATTTATTGTGACAATCGAATTGCCCTTTCCTATCCTGCTACAAGAAATTTTCTTAGCCAGTCACTCGCTCTGAAAATAAAAGAAGATTTTACAGGTGATTATGTGATTGCAGGTGTCGCGACAGGAGCAATAGGCATAGGGATGCTAGTGGCTCATATACTGGAATTACCATTTATTTATGTACGCCCAGAACCTAAAAAACATGGGCAAAAAAATCAAATCGAAGGTCATTTCAATTCTGGTCAACGCGTACTTGTCATTGAGGATTTAATCAGTACGGGTAAAAGTAGCCTAAACGCCGTAAATGCTTTAAGGCAGTCAGGTGCTGAAGTATTAGGTATGATGGCATTGTTCACTTATGGTTTTGCCATAGCAGACAAAGCCTTTAAAGATGCAGAAGTACCACTTCAAACCTTGTGTGATTATCAACAACTCCTTGCCGTAGCACTGGAAAAAGGAAAAATTTCAACTCAACAACTCGAAAATCTAAAAAAGTGGAGGGAAGACCCTGCACATTGGAATATTAATGATCGGTAGTTTTGTAAAGCATTCGAATTTGTTGCGTATCTTTTTCTACAACCCGTCTGTCCTTCAATTCTAAAAGTAGTTTACCTTGTGGGTTAACTCCCAACAGTTTGGCCTTTATAATTTTCCCATCTTCCAAAAATGAACTTACCATATTCCTTTTCCAAAGTATGTTTTGATATTGTCCTAGTAACGCTTTTTGATCTTGAAAATCTAAATTGTACAATGCGTTTTCTAAAAAAGGAGTTAACGCTTCCAAAAGCTCATCAGCTTTCCATTGCTTTCCAGAGACCTGTTTTAACGATGTGGCTAAAGGAACATGATGGAACACATCTTGACTGACATTCAACCCAATTCCAATAACAGAAGCTTTTAATCTTCCTTCACTAAAAAAATTCTCAATCAAAATTCCTCCTGTTTTTAAATTACATGACAAAATGTCGTTTGGCCATTTCACGGCAAGATTAGGAATTTGAAGCTCTTGGAGGGTTTCAATTATTGCTAAAGAAACTGCCGCACTTATTAGAAAAGGAGAGATTCCTTTTGTTTCACTAAAATCCCTATAAACACTAAAGGTTAAGCTGTTTTCAGAGTCTGATTCCCATTTATTTTCACGTTGCCCTCTTCCCGAAGTTTGATCTTTTGCCCAAACTAAATTCCCGTCAAAAGCACGCCCCTCTTTGTGCAACTTTTTCAAATAATCGTTGGTCGATGGGATGGCATCAAGTTTGATTAAGTTAAAATAGCTCATTTCAGTCGGTATAAACGATTCAAAAAGTAATAAATTTGTCACAATAGAGCAGCACTTAATGGTAAATAAAAAAGAAAATGCTAACCTCCTCTTAGAAGAAATAATTAGAGGAATCGAAAATGTGAAGGGAGAGGATATCCAAAAAATGGATCTTAGGGAGATTGAAAATACACCATGTGATTTTTTTGTTATCTGTAGTGGAAATTCAAATACTCAAGTCTCCGCCATTGTCAACTCAGTTCAGAAAACTGTAAGTAAAGCACTTAAAGAAAAACCACTCCATACGGAAGGTCTCGAAGTTGCTGAGTGGGTTTTGCTTGATTATGTAAACGTTGTAGTTCATGTCTTCCAGAAAAAGACACGAGAATATTATAACATCGAAGAACTATGGGGTGATGCAATCAGCACTCAAATTGCTTCAAACTACTAAAAAAACTATGAAAGAAGAAAAAAGACCAACTCCCCCGAAATTTAACATATATTGGATTTATGGTGCTGTTATTTTTGTACTCCTAGGCCTAAGTCTATTTGGTGGCAACGATTGGCAGACCATGCAAAAAACCAATATCTCAAACTTTGAAAACTACCTGAATGCTGGCGATGTAAGTCAAGTCGTAGTGATCCGAAATAAGAGTAGTGTTCATGTTACACTTACTCCAGAAGCTTTGAATAAAAGCGAACATCAAAGTATCAAATCAAAAAATATTTTAGGGCAGGAAAATAGTAAAGGACCTCACTATCAGTTTGAAGTTGGGAGCTTAGAGCTTTTTGAGGAAAAACTAGAAAAAGCGCGTAACAAGGGAATCGCATTTCGTTTGGAATTTATTACGATCGAAAATCGATGGCTAGATACACTTATTGGCTTTTTACCCATCATCATTATCATTGGTGTGTGGATTTTTTTAATGCGAAGAATGTCTGGCGGTGGTGCTGGAGGACCTGGTGGTCAGATTTTTAATATTGGCAAATCCAAGGCCAAGTTGTTCGACAAAAATACAGATGTCAAAACTACCTTCAAAGATGTAGCTGGTTTAGAAGGCGCAAAAGAAGAAATTCAGGAGATTGTAGATTTCCTTAAAAATCCACAAAAATATACAGTTTTGGGGGGTAAAATCCCTAAAGGAGCCTTGCTGGTAGGGTCTCCGGGTACAGGAAAAACATTACTTGCCAAGGCAGTTGCTGGAGAAGCTAAAGTTCCTTTCTTTTCTCTTTCTGGTTCCGATTTTGTAGAAATGTTTGTAGGTGTAGGTGCCTCTAGGGTAAGGGATCTTTTCAAACAAGCCAAAGATAAATCGCCCTCTATCATTTTTATTGATGAAATTGATGCTATAGGAAGAGCTCGAGGAAAAAGCAATATGACAGGTTCTAACGACGAACGTGAAAATACTCTGAACCAACTTCTTACAGAAATGGATGGCTTTGGAACCAATACAAATGTGATTGTGATTGCAGCTACAAACCGGGCAGATGTATTGGATAAAGCCCTGATGCGAGCAGGACGTTTTGACAGACAAATCTATGTGGATTTACCCGATCTCAACGAGCGTAAAGAAATTTTTAAAGTACACCTAAAACCGCTCAAAACTATAAAAACTTTAGATGTTGACTTTTTAGCGAAACAAACCCCTGGATTTTCTGGAGCCGATATTGCTAATGTCTGTAATGAATCCGCTTTGATAGCCGCTAGAAAAAATAAAAAATCGGTAGGAAAACAAGATTTTCTAGATGCTGTAGATCGAATTGTAGGAGGTTTGGAAAAGAAAAATAAAATCATCACCCCAGAAGAAAAAGAAACTATTGCTTATCATGAGGCTGGTCATGCCGTCGTAAGTTGGTTACTAGAACACGCTGCACCTCTTGTGAAAGTGACTATCGTCCCTAGAGGACAATCCTTGGGTGCGGCATGGTATTTACCCGAAGAACGTCAAATCGTGAGAACAGAGCAAATGTTAGACGAAATGTGTGCTGCGTTAGGAGGTCGTGCTGCAGAAAAAATCATATTCAATAAAATTTCCACAGGAGCACTTAGTGATTTGGAAAAGGTAACACGTCAAGCAAAGGCGATAGTTTCCATATATGGTTTGAACGAAACTCTTGGGAATATAACCTATTACGACTCCTCAGGGCAATCAGATTATAATTTTTCTAAGCCCTATTCAGAGCATACAGCACAGGTTATTGACAAAGAAATCTCAATAATTATTGAGAAACAATATGAGCGAGCCATTGACTTACTCAAAAACTCAAAAGAAAAATTAAAGCAACTTGCTGATCGTCTTTTAGAAAAAGAAGTTATTTTTAAAGATGATTTAGAGAATATTCTGGGAAAAAGACCCTATAAAACTAACAATGAAAAGATAGAAGAGGCAAAAGCGCTGAAGCAAAAAAAATGAATTGGAACACATGGGACTATGGAATAAATTTTTTGGTAAACCAACCTCAAAAGGCCCAGAAAAAAGTCCGTATCTTCCAAAAAATGATGACCCTTTAGATATTCGTTTTGCCGAAAATTTTACTGCTAACGGAGGCTTTTTTTTGTACAGCGATTCTCTAGAACAAGTACAATCCAACTATAGCAATATCTATATTGAAAACGGTTGGGAGCAAAACGAAATTGTTACTCTAAACCCCACTCTAGCCCAAACATTTCAAACCTCACTTATCGATTCTCACTCAAGTTCGCTTCATCATTTTAAAGCACTTCTAATTGAATGTGAATTTTTAATTGGCAATACAGGAAAGATTTTATTGAGTAGCCAACAGATTCATCATTTCAAACTGAATGAACTTCCACAAACTCTTATTATTACTGCCAACATACAGCAACTTACCTTAGATGTAAGCGAGGGGATGACACTCCTCAAAAACAAATACAAAAATTCTATTCCCACAAATATTACATCACCCAAAATTAAATCAGAGCATCTGGTGGATAATAAAATCCAAAACGCAAAGACTAGCTCAAAAAACATATATTTGTTACTAGAGGATTTCTAGGTTTTTAAATCGTTCAATTAAAAACAACTGCTGCTCTGAAAAAATAAATATGATAGCATACATGACGTCTGCCCTGGAGGATTCAATTGCAATAAAAAACGAAAACGTTTAGCCGATGAGAGATTTGATTATTCGGAGTATATCGGGTCTTTTATACGTGATTTTAATCCTATTTGCTGCCTTGTTCTCTGAACTTAGTTTCATCCTTATCATTTTTATTTTTTCTGCACTAGCCCTACTAGAATTCCAAAGACTGATCGCGTATAAAAGTCCTGTTCCCTTCCTTCTATTTGGCATCATCGTGTACCAATTTTACAATCAAAAACTAAATCCTTACTTCCACCTCAGTTTGATTGGACTTTGTATAGGGGTTCATCTACTTTTGACCTATTTTCTCTTTGCACAAAAAAAAATTAATTTATTGCCCCTTCAAAAAACAGGACTCACAATTTTTTACCTGGTAGCTTCTAGCTTCTCCATTATTGCTACTTCTTCTTTCGATTCCCCGATTGAGAATGGAATTTCAATAAGTATGTATGGGTTGATTTGGGTCAATAATAGCTTTGCTTATCTCTTTGGAAGACATTGGGGTAAAAGACCTCTTTTTCCCTCCGTTTCACCAAAAAAAACATGGGAAGGATTCTGGGGAGGAACACTTGCTTGTGTCATCATTAGCTTTGTTCTGATTCCTTATTATCCCAATTACCCCATTTGGACCTTCCCCTTTTTGGCTGGGGTTACGGCCGTAACTGCTACCATAGGAGATTTAATCCAATCTAAATTTAAACGTCAAGCTAAAGTCAAAGACAGTGGATCACTAATCCCTGGACACGGTGGATTTTACGATCGAATGGACAGCGTATTATATACTGCTCCATTTTTTTATTTATTTTTAATGTTAATTCATAATGTTTCATAAAGAAGGACATCAAATCATCATGACTTCATTTGTAATTGCCGCGGCAATTGCACTTGCCGCCGAATATAGATTAGGAGACCAATATGTACTAAAAATAGTTCTCCAACTCTTTTCACTTATTCAGTTAATACTCGTATTACAGTTTTTTAGAAACCCCAAACGAGAAACTCCAAAAAATGAAAATCATCTTATAGCTCCAGTAGATGGAAAAGTTGTGATCATTCAGGAGGTTTTTGAAAAGGAATATTTTAAGGACCAACGATTGCAAGTTTCAATTTTTATGTCTCCATTAAATGTCCATGTGACACGTTATACTATGAGTGGAACCGTAAAATTTAGCAAATACCACCCTGGTAAATATTTGGTTGCTTGGCATCCCAAATCTTCAGAACTCAACGAAAGAACTACCATAGTACTCAACAACGAGACCTTTGGAGAAGTTCTTTACAGACAGATTGCGGGTGCTGTAGCTCGACGAATTGTAAATTATGCTGAAGTAGGCGGTAGTGTGGTGCAAGGTGAAGATGCAGGATTCATCAAATTTGGATCGCGAGTAGATTTGTTTTTGCCCCTAGGCACCCCATTGGATGTGGCGCTAAACGATACTGTAAAAGGGGGGGTTCAGATCCTAGCACATAAGGCCTAAAACGCAGAAAGGCTTTTTTCTAAAAGATCAATTTTCTCTTTTGCGTCTGCAACTTTTTTTCTTTCATTTGCAATCACCTGTGCAGGAGCGTTGGCTACAAATTTTTCATTAGCAAGTTTTTTCTCTACAGAAGCTAAAAAACCCTTCATATAACTCAACTCTTCATTCAATTTCTTACGTTCCGTTTCAGGATCTTCAGAGGACGCAGTGGGAATAAAAAATTCAAAAGTTGCTACGCGAAAACTTCCTCCAAAAACCTCCTCAGATGGAACTTCATACACAACAGAATGAATCCCTCCTAACTTTGAAATACTCGCTTCATAGGGAAGTGGGCTCTTGCTTTTGGTCACAAAAAGAGTAATCTCCTCTTTAAAAGAAAGGTTCTTTTCCTTTCTAAAATTACGAATCCCTACAATTATCTCTTGAGCCAGGGTAAAGCTTTCCACTGTATTAGAATCAAACGAACTTGTGTTGGGCCATTCAGATACGGTAAGAGCCTCCTCTTTTTGTCTGGGGGCAATGAAATGCCACAACTCTTCCGTTAAAAAAGGCATAAATGGATGCAATAGCCGAAGATTATTTTCAAAAAGGAGAATTGTTTTGTCATAGGTCTCCCGATCTATAGGATCTCCAAAAGAGGGTTTTACCAATTCCAATAACCATGAACAAAAATCATCCCACACTAATTTATAGATTGACATCAATGCATCGGAAATTCGATACTTGTCAAAATTTTCATCAACCCAAGCCAAGGTTTTCTGAAAATGATTCTCATACCACTGCAAGGCTTCCAAGGCTGCGGGAGCAGCTACTTTTTGATCATTGACTTCCCAGCCCTCGATCAGTCGGTAAGCATTCCAAATTTTATTGGCAAAATTTTTCCCTTGCTGACAAAGACTTTCATCAAACAATAAGTCATTCCCTGCAGCAGAACTCAACATCAGACCCACACGAACTGCATCTGCACCGTACTGTTCAATCAGCTTCAGCGCATCGGGAGAATTGCCCAATTGTTTTGACATTTTACGGCCTTTTTTGTCGCGTACCAAGCCAGTAAGATATACTTTGGAAAATGGGGGTTGCTTGCGATATTCATAGCCAGACATGATCATCCGGGCGACCCAAAAAAACAAAATATCTGGACCTGTGACTAAATCTTGAGTTGGATAGTAATATTCGATCTCCTTATTGTTAGGGTTTCTTATCCCATCAAACACAGAAATAGGCCACAACCAAGATGAAAACCAAGTGTCGAGTACATCCTCATCTTGACTTAGATCAACAAGAGTAAGGCTTTCGTTTTGTGAGGCTTTTTTTGCTTTTTTCAAAGCATCTTCTGGGGTAATCGCTACAACAAAATCCGCTTTCCCATTCCCGTAATAGTACGCTGGAATACGTTGCCCCCACCAGAGTTGTCTTGAAATATTCCAGTCGCGGATATTTTCCATCCAGTGTCGATAAGTATTTTTGAATTTTTCTGGAACCAATTCAATCGCTCCAGACTCTAAAACCGCCTCTAGTGCAGGTTTTGCTATGGCTTCTGTTTTCAAAAACCATTGGTCAGATAAACGCGGTTCAATAACTGCTTTGGTGCGTTCCGAAGTTCCCACCTTATGAATATGAGGTTCTGTCTTTACTAAAACTCCCAGTTCTTCTAAATCTTTTACAATTGTTTTTCGAGCTACAAAACGGTCTAAACCTATATAGTCCAATCCGTTTTCATTTAAGCTTGCATCGGGATTAAATATATCGATTACCTCTAGTTTGTGCTTTTCTCCGAGAATTTTATCGTTTTCGTCATGTGCAGGAGTTACTTTCAGACAACCTGTACCAAAATCCATAGCGACATAGGTATCCTGAATAATAGGCACTTTTCTATTGGTCAGAGGAACCCAAACTTCTTTTCCTTTCAGGTGTGTATAGCGTTCGTCTTCGGGATTGATACACACTGCAGTATCTCCTAAAAGAGTCTCAGGACGAGTAGTTGCAATGACTACCTTATCTTCTGAATCTACCACCTGATAAGCAATATGGTAAAGGTTTCCTGATTTTTCTTCGTAGATCACCTCCTCATCTGACAGAGTTGTCTGGGCTTCGGGATCCCAGTTTACCATTCTATAACCTCGATAAATTTGCTCTTTTTCATAAAGGTCCACAAATACTTGGATGACAGATTCTGACATCTCAGGGTCTAGAGTAAATTTAGTTCGATCCCAGTCACAACTACACCCTAATTTTTTGAGTTGATCCAGAATAACTCCACCGTATTCATGGGTCCAATCCCAAGCATGCTCCAAAAACACCTCTCGGGTCAAACTACTTTTTTCAATTCCTTGTTCTTTAAGCTTTGCAACTACTTTGGCCTCGGTAGCGATTGAAGCATGATCGGTTCCGGGAACCCAACACGCATTAAAACCCTTCATTCGTGCACGACGGATAATAATGTCTTGAAGTGAATTGTTTAGCATATGTCCCATGTGCAGCACTCCTGTGACATTAGGAGGCGGAATAACTATCGTGTAAGGCGTTCTCTCGTCGGGCTCTGACTTAAAATATGCGTTTTTTTGCCAGTAGTCGTACCATTTACTTTCTACACTTTGGGAGTTAAACTTGGAAGGGATTTCCATAAATTATCTTGGTCTAATTTTTGTTTTACAAAAGTAGGGACACTTGTTCTAATATTAAAAGTCAAACGGTTCTATTTAAAAGAAAAATCCTATTTTTAAATTCTCAAAATCAATATTATGAATACTAAAAATTACTTATCGTTACTTTTTTTTCTAATCAGTATTCCCATGTTTGCTCAAGAAACAGGACCAAAAATTAATTTTGAAACAACCCTTATAGACTATGGTACTGTAGAAAAAAATAGTGACGGACAACGCACATTTATTTTTGAAAACTCTGGAAACCAAGACCTTTTAATCAAAAATGTACAATCCTCTTGCGGATGTACCATCCCAAAAAAACCCGATGGACCTATTGCTCCGGGAGAAAAAAGTGAAATCGTAGTTCGTTATGATACCAATCGCCCTGGCCCCTTTCGGAAGACCATCACGGTTACGACCAATGCAGAAGAGAACCCCATTATAGCTCTTAAAATAAAAGGTACTGTCCAACCTCAATAATCAAATAGTCAAAAGGAGCTCATAAAAAAGATTGGCACAGAAATAATTGCTTCCATACCCTTTGCATTTGGCATCTATAAGATTGTGTTTCAAGTGATTTTTTAGCATTTTTGCACTTTAATTCATGGCATGCCACATTTATCTCAAAGAGGAACTGATCTCCCCACCTCTCCCATTAGAAAACTAGTGGTCTTTTCCGACGATGCTAAATCGAGAGGGATCGACGTTCTCCATTTAAACATCGGACAACCTGACATTGAAGCTCCAAAAGAAGCTCTTGAGGCAGTACAAAATGCAAAACTCAAATTATTACCTTATGGTCCATCTCAAGGAGAACTGTCCTACCGAAAAAAACTCGTAAAATATTATCACAAACACCAGATTGAAGTCGAACCAGAGGATATTCTTGTCACCACAGGTGCCAGTGAAGCCTTAACCTTCGCACTCAACGCCATCTGTGATGCAGGTGATGAAATTATTATTCCTGAACCATTTTACGCCAATTACAATGGATTTGCAAGTGCTTCCAGTGTAAAAGTAGTCCCTGTAATTTCAGAGTTTAATTCCCAATTTCAGCTTCCTTCTCTTGAGAATATCAGTGAAAAAATAAATTCAAAAACCAAAGCCATTCTCCTTTGCAACCCCAGTAACCCCACTGGATATGTCTACAGTCTGTCAGAAATCAGTACCCTCTGTGAGTTGGCCCTAAAGCACAATATTTTTTTGATTGTAGATGAAGTCTATCGAGAATTTATCCATGGGGATATTAAACACTATTCCGTCTTAAGACATCCCAAAGGAGCAAATCATACGGTAATCATAGATTCGGTCTCCAAAAGATATAGTCTTTGTGGGGCAAGAGTGGGCTGTATAGTTTCCAAAAATAAAGCACTTATCCAGAATCTACTCAAATTTGCACATCTTAGACTCTCTCCACCTACCTATGCACTGATTGCGAGTGAAGCAGCACTTGATGCACCAGAAAGTTATTTGAAGGGCGTTATCAAAGAATACAGCAAGAGAAGAAAAGTTTTGATTGATGCTTTAGAACAAATTCCGGAAGTTGAAGTTTCCCATCCCATGGGTGCCTTTTACTGCATTGCAAAATTACCAGTTGATGACGCCGAAGCATTTTCAAAATTTCTTTTAACCTCTTTTCAAAACAAGGGTCAAACGATTATGTTGGCACCGGCTGCAGGATTTTACTCTACCCCTAATATTGGAAAAAATGAGGTTCGAATTGCGTTTATTTTAAACAGTGAAAAACTTCTTAGAGCTACTAAAATTTTGGAACAAGGGCTCATTGCCTACAAGAAAATTCACATGGAAACTCCTGTATGATTACACAACACTTTTCGTTGAAAAACTACAACACTTTTGGAATTGATGTTGAAACAGAATTCTTTGCATTAATTACAGATGAAAAGGCTTTGATTGAAACGCTCAAATCCAATGGAGATAAACCCTTTCGTGTCTTAGGAGGTGGAAGTAATGTCTTACTCACCCAAGACTACAAGGGGCTGACTTTAGTGATGAAAAACAAAGGAATCTCAATCCTAAAAGAAACGAAAAATCACGTAATCATTGAAGTTCAGGCAGGTGAAAATTGGCACGATCTTGTTCTTTGGACGCTGGAAAAAGATTTTGGAGGAATTGAAAATTTGGCTCTCATTCCAGGAAGTGTAGGTGCGGCACCCATACAAAATATCGGAGCCTACGGTGTCGAACTGAGCACCGTGTTTCACCGATGTAAAGTATTGGATTTAGAACGTTTATCCTTTCAAGAATTTGACAAAAATGACTGTGAATTCGGTTACCGATCTTCAATTTTTAAATCACAACTAAAAGGAAAAACTATCATTACTCGTGTTCAATTAAAACTCTCTAAACAGCCACACCAATCACATACCCATTACGGTAACTTACAAAGTACTCTAAAGGGAAAAGAAAAAACCATTCAAAATATTGCTGCTGCAGTTATTGCAATTCGAAAATCCAAACTCCCAGATCCTGCTCAAATCGGAAATAGCGGTAGTTTTTTTAAAAATCCTGTGATCCCCACAAACCAATTTACCAAACTTCAAGAAAACTATCCTGAAATACCCCATTATCCCGACACCTTGGAAAGGGTCAAAATTCCAGCAGGATGGTTGATTGAAAAATTAGGATACAAAGGCAAACGGTTTGGTGATGCTGGAGTCCATGACAAACAAGCGCTAGTTTTGGTAAATCATGGAAATGCCAAAGGAAAAGAACTTTTAGCTCTCGCTCGTGAAATTCAAGCTCAAGTCCTTCAACATTTTTATATCAAATTGGAAATCGAGGTAAATATCCTCTAAAAAATCTATTCCCGATTTTTTGAATCGATCCAGATCGTAACGGGTCCATCATTTGTTAATTCTACTTGCATATCTGCACCAAAACTACCCGTAATTACTTTAGTGGGAAGTAATTCTTGAGCCGTTTGGACAAACAATTCGTAAAGTGGAATAGCATGATCATGTTTGGCAGCGCGGATGTACGAGGGACGATTTCCCTTTTTGGTAGCTGCCATTAAAGTAAATTGACTTACAACCATAAGATCCCCCTTTACTTCGAGAAGAGAACAATTCATAACCCCATTCGAATCTTCAAAAATGCGTAAGTTTAAAATCTTATTCACCAGCCAATAAACGTCTGATTCTTCGTCAGCATGTTCAATACCCAATAAGACCAACAGTCCCGAACCGGAAGATCGTTTTTCTTTTTGATCGATCAACACCTGTGCGTTTTTTACTCTTTGTATTACTACTCGCATATCACATTCTATAGGTATTATCTCCAAGTAAAAGCTGTAAATAACTGTCATGTCTGCTCCGAGCTATTATTCCTTCTTCTACGGCTTCCAATACAGCACATTGAGGTTCCTTTTGATGCAAACAATTATGGAATTTACATTCCGTTCTACGCTTTAAAAATTCGGGGAAATAATTTCCAATTTCTTCTATGGCCATATCTACCACACCAAAACCTTTGATCCCAGGGGTGTCAATAATTTTAATCCCGTCCTCTAAGGCAAACATTTCGGCATAAGTCGTTGTGTGGGTTCCTTGTCGGTACTGCTCCGAAAGTGAAGCGGTTTTCAAATCTAACCCTGGAGCGATAGAATTGATTAAAGTAGATTTTCCCACACCACTATGACCCGATATCATGGATATCTTGTTCTTCATAAGGGCTTGGACTGCTTTCATGTTTAACCCTATTTTTGCTGAAATCTCAAGGGTTTGATAGCCTATAGATTCATATACCCTTTTGAGTACTCGTAATTCTTCTAACTCAGACTGGGTATAACTGTCGATTTTATTGAACAGTAAAACTGCAGTTATGTGATACGCTTCAGCGGTGACCAAAAACCGATCGATAAAAGCAGGAAAGGTAGGTGGATTGTTCAAGGTTATCATTAAAAAAGCCTGATCAATATTGGAAGCAATGATGTGAGTTTGTTTGGAGAGATTTACCGACTTTCTAACGATATAATTTTTGCGCTCTTCAATTTCAGTAATGTTCCCTTCTGGTTTTTCTGCATGCTCAACCTCCTCAAAAAACACATGATCGCCCACAGCTATAGGATTGGTACTTTGTATGCCTTGAAGGCGCATTTTACCTTTGATTCTACAGTTGTAGAATTGGCCTTCTGACTCCACAGCGTAGTTACTTCCAGTAGATCGATAAACAAGCCCTTTTTTCAATGGTTTTATTTACAAAGTAACAGCTTTTTTTTCAGCCAGTACGTCTCTGCCTAGAGGCTACTAATTTGTATCTTTGCCAAAACGAAATACATGGCTCAAAAAACCCTATTAATGATTTTAGATGGATGGGGAAATGCTCCCGATCCAAAAGTTTCCGCAGTGGATCAAGCCCAAACCCCCTTCATCGATGCCTTATATAAAAATTATGCCCATAGCACCCTCAGAACTGACGGGGAACATGTGGGTCTTCCTAACGGTCAGATGGGAAATAGTGAAGTGGGGCATATGAATTTAGGTGCGGGAAGAATTGTAAATCAAGACCTCGCAAAAATCAATCTTGCCGTAAAAAACAATCGATTACAAGATGAAACCGTCTTGACAGAAAGTTTGCACTATGCTAAAAAAGAAGGGAAAAAAGTACACTTACTTGGGCTGCTCTCCGATGGCGGTGTACATTCTCATATCAATCACCTCGAAGGATTATTGGAACTCATAAGTAGTTTTGAACTAAATGAAGTGTTCCTTCACGCCTTTACAGACGGACGCGATGTTGATCCCCAATCGGGAATCGGTTTTGTAGATCGGATCGAGAAAAAGTTAGAAAAAACAGGAGGTGTACTCGCCTCTATAGTTGGCCGCTATTATGCAATGGATAGAGACCAACGTTGGGAACGGGTCAAAAAAGCCTATGACCTTTTAGTTCACGGAAAAGGTCAGCCAACCACAGATTTCAAAATGAGCCTGAAGGAAAGTTATGAAGAAGGAATTACAGACGAGTTTATCAAGCCTCTGTACTACTCGGCACCTGATGAAAAAGCCATCACTACTCTCGCAGATGGTGACCTTGTATTGTTTTTTAATTTTAGAACTGACCGAGGTAGGGAGCTCACACAAGTACTTTCACAAAAAGCATTTCCTGATTTTGAAATGAACCCACTCAATCTTCGCTATGTAACCCTCACCAATTATGACGAATCTTTTAAGAACGTAGCTGTTGTTTTTGATAAAGAAAATTTAAGAGACACTCTCGGAGAAGTATTATCTAAGGCTGGAAAAACTCAGGTTCGGATTGCAGAAACCGAAAAATATCCCCATGTAACTTTTTTCTTTAATGGAGGAAGAGAAACGCCATTTGAAGGTGAAGAACGGATTTTATGCCCCTCTCCTAAAGTGGCCACTTATGATTTACAACCGGAGATGAGTGCATACGAAATTCGGGATGCAATTATTTCTAAAATCCAAACGGACACCCCAGATTTCATTTGTCTCAACTTTGCCAATCCTGATATGGTAGGTCATACGGGAGATTTGAAAGCAGCGATCAAAGCCTGTGAAGTGGTGGACGAATGTACAGATGCAGTAGTGACTACCGCGCTCAAACACCATTATGCAACGATCATTATTGCCGATCATGGAAATTGCGAAACTATGGTAAATCCCGATGGAAGTCCCAATACGGCCCACACCACCAATCCTGTGCCTGTCATTCTGGTTGACCCTGAAAAGAAAAAAATAAAAGAAGGAATTCTTGGAGATATTGCCCCAACAATCTTAGATTTAATGAAAATTAAAGCTCCAGAAACAATGACCCGAAACTCTTTATTACTAAAATCATGAAAACTAAATACCTATTTCTAGTCTTCCTCAGCCTTGGTTTAGGGTGTAAAAGCCTTGAACAAACAAAACCACAAGAACCTATGGAGGTTCAAACCCTCATTGGAGAAGAAGGGGAAACGGTGATCTTAGGCCCTATGAATCGTGCGAATCTCAATACGGAAGAATTTATGGCTTGGTTTCAGCCTACCTATGACAGTCAAAACATTCCTGAAGAATGGATCCAAGAACACCTCCCTTTAGCGAAAAACATAAACTTTAAACTTTTTCTTGGAACTTGGTGTGGGGATACCCAACGAGAATTGGGCCCTATGTTTAAAATTCTAGATGCTTTAGGTGTCGATCAAAAACGTATTGAAATGTACAGTATCTCCGAGTACAAAGACAGCCCTGCAGGATTGGAAAAAGAATACGACATATTGAACATTCCAACATTAATCTTTATGGAAAAGGGGAAAGAAAACAATCGGATTGTAGAGTTTCCCGTAGTTAACCTTCTAGACGATTTTTCGAAAATATTAAAAAAACAGCCCTACCAAAACGCCTACGCCGATTTTTGATATGGCTGCAATCGTACTAAAAACCCAAGAGGAAATTGAACTAATCCGAGAGAGCGCTCTGATCGTCTCCAAAACTCTAGGGGTTCTTGCTTCAGAAATCAAACCTGGGATCACTACCCTAGAATTGGATCGAATTGCTGAAACACATATTCGTGACCTGGGTGCAGAACCTGGTTTTCTTGGTTTATATGATTTCCCTAACACACTTTGCATGAGTCCCAATGCACAGGTAGTTCATGGAATCCCTAATAGTGATCCATTACAAGAAGGAGATATCATTTCTATAGACTGCGGGGCATTGAAAAATGGATTTTATGGCGACCATGCTTATACCTTTGCCGTAGGGGAAATTGACCCGTTGACCGAAAAATTATTGCAGATTACCAAAGAATCCCTTTATCGAGGAATTGATGCCTTTCGTGTGGGAAACAGAATTGGAGATATGGGTTTTGCTATTCAACAGCATTGTGAAAAAGAAGGCTATGGGGTTGTTCGTGAACTGGTTGGACATGGCTTGGGAAAAACCATGCATGAAGGTCCCGAAGTTCCCAATTACGGAAAACGAGGACGTGGTAAAAAATTTATTGATGGAATGGTATTGGCCATAGAGCCTATGATTAACAGGGGCACGCATCGTATAAAACAACTCAAAGACGGATGGACAATCTTAACTGCAGACGGCCAACCTTCCGCTCATTTTGAACACAACGTTGCCTTGGTTGATGGGAACCCAGAATTATTATCTACTTTCCACTACATCTACGAGGCACTTGGAATTACTAGCGAAGAAGAAAACGCCTTTCGTAAACACCCACTAAAGGCATGAAATGGTTGTTAAACCTCTTTCCTAGACCTTGGTTAATTCGCCTAAGTATCTGGTTTCGACCATTCATAAAACTTTATTACAGCGGAAGTCGATTTACTGATCCTATAGATGGTAGTTCCTACCGAAAATTTTTACCCTATGGATACCAAAAAATTAGGGAAAATGCACTTTGTCCAGGTACACTTTCCTTAGAAAGGCACCGTTTGTTGTGGCTCTATTTGGACAGGGAAACCTCTTTTTTAAACGACTCCCTCAAGGTGCTGCATGTAGCCCCTGAACAAGTTTTTTATCAAAAATTCAAGTCTTTTTCACATTGGAAATACACCACAACCGACCTCCATTCCCCTCTAGCCGACGTAAAGGCAGATATTTGTGCCCTCCCGTTTGAGGACAATTCCTATGACTTGATTTTATGCAACCATGTTTTAGAACATATACCCAACGACCGCAAAGCTATGTCAGAATTGTACCGAGTGCTTAAAAAAGGAGGTACGCTCATCGCTCAAGTCCCTTTAGACGAAAATCGAACAACTACTTTTGAAGACAACAGCATTACAGATCGCAAGGAAAGAACAAAAGTATTTGGACAATACGACCATGTTCGAGTTTATGGAAAAGACTACCTCGAATTCTTAGATCAAACAGGGTTTTCTTCAAAATTTATTGATTATACTGAGAAACTTCCAAAAGAAGAAATTAAAAGATATGGCCTTCAATATGAAAGTATACCTATAGCCAAAAAATGATTTTAAATCACTTATATAAAAACCCTGAGGAGTAAAGTTCTTTTATATTTCCATTCTCAGCTTCAACAACCCAATAGGCCTCTAAGTGTGGCTCTCGTTCAATCAAGGCTTTGCTTTCTTCTAAAGGCATGACCATAAGTGCCGTAGCATAGGCATCTGCTTGCATACAAGAGGGGGCTATAACGGAAGCACTTAAAACTTCTGTAGGAAAAGGATTACCTGTTTTGGGATTAATGGAATGTACCAATCGTTTACCCGTAGCTTCTTCAATTTTAAACTTTCTATAATTTCCAGAGGTGGCCAATGCTTGGTTGGTCAAAGGAACAATTGTTATAAAACTTCGCTCTTGGGTCTGTCTAGGATCGTCTATAGCTACTCTCCAAGCCTTCTGGGACTTGGGACTAAATCCTTCCGCCACAATTTCTCCTCCAATTTCTACCAAAAAATCGGTACTCCCTTTTGCTCTAAGAAGATCTGCGATAAGATCCACTGCATACCCTTTTGCCAGGGCATTGAAATCAAAATACAATTGTGGATGTTCTTTTTGAACGGTTTTTATTGAAGTAATTCGTGTTTTATCCCAGCCGGTATAGGTCAAAATCTCATCTCTTTGATCCTCAGAGATAGGCATATAATCGGTGTCAGGTCCAAATCCATACGCATTGACCAAAGCACCCACTGTGGGATCAAAATAACCCTTGGTGTTTTTCCAAACCTCAGAAGCCATTCCATACACTTTTTCAAAGTGTTCATCCACTTGAAGAAGGCTATCTCCCCTATTGATTTTAGAGATTGAGGAATCTTCTACATAAGTGGACATGGAGCCATTCATTAGGTCAATTAGGGAATCAATCTCGCGCTTCAATTCTTCCACTTCCAACGAAGAATTTGTATAGGTCACCGAATAGGTTGTCCCTAAAGCAAAACCACTGATTTGTTGGAGTTCCTTTTCTTGGATTGACTGGCAACTAACAAATAGAAGAAGTAGTAAAAAATTATATAATTTGTGCAAGTCCATTGAAATTGACCACATAGGGGTTGTTTTTATATAATGGGAGATTATAATCTTTTGCATGGGCAAATCCCACACCTGCAAAATAAAGCTTTGCCTTATTCTTTTGAGCATGTATCTTTACTTTTCCCATGCGTTCTTCATTGTAGATCTTTGGTGATTTTGGGTAAATACATCCTTCTACAACTATAAAATAAAGTACTTTCTCTTTAACACATACGAACTGAGGAGAACGCTTCATTTGAGAATTTACTGCCAAAAACTCATACCCCTCTTTCTCAAGGTAAGTACCCACCTCTTGCATGGCTAGTTGATGAATTTCTTGTTGGCTTAACATTGTCATAGCAACCAAAATTAATTTAAATGAGGGAGTCTTTACATTAAATTATAGATTTTATGTATTTTAATTTCCAAAAAACAAATTATGATGAACTTAACAAAAAACTTACCCCAAATTTTAGCATTACTCCTGATTGGATGTAGCAATCCAACATCACAAACAAAAAAAGCCAGTTCTGGAGGATATACTTATGAATACGTAAAAGACGACCCCACACAAACCCGAATCTACACATTGGACAACGGATTGAAAGTGTATCTCTCTAAATTTGAAAACGCCCCTAGAATACACGTTTTTACAGCAGTAAAAGCTGGAGGGAAAAACGATCCAGAAAACAATACAGGTTTAGCGCACTATTTAGAGCACATCATGTTTAAGGGCAACCAATTTTTTGGCACCAAAGACTATGAAGCAGAAAAGCCTTTACTCGACTCGATAGAAGGTCTCTTTAATGACTATGCAAAACAAACTGATGCTGCGAAACGAAAAGCAATCTATCAAACCATAGATGAAATTTCAAATAAAGCAGCATTACTCGCCATTCCCAATGAATACGATAAGATGATCGCTATGCTGGGAGGCAAGGGATTGAATGCATATACCACAGAAGACCGCACAGTCTACACCGTGGACATCCCCTCCAATGAAATGGAGCGCTTTTTAACCCTCGAGGGACTGCGCTTTAAACAAATTGTAAACCGCCTGTTCCACACAGAGCTTGAAGCAGTTTATGAGGAAAAGAATCGATCCCTAGATAGTGATTACAGAAAACAATATTGGGCACTTTATCAAAGCCTTTTCCCAAATCACCCTTATGGAAAACAGTCTGTTATAGGTACCGTTGAACATCTTAAAAATCCATCAATTACAGAAATTAAAGATTATTTTAACACCTATTACCGTCCGAACAATGTAGCTATTTGTATGAGTGGTGAATTGGATTTTGATCAGACCATTGCTTTAATCGATCAACATTTTGGTGACTGGGCACCCAATCCTAACCTTCCTGTGATAAGCTACCAACCTGAAGCTGAAATTACTACTCCCCTTGTTCAAGAAGTAGTGGGACCAGACAGAGAGTCCATATTGATGGGATATCGATTTGACAATCGATCTAAATCTGCGCTTCTGAAAGTAGATTTAATAGACATGTTGCTCTCCAACAGTACAGCAGGACTTATCGATTTAAATTTGGTGCAAAAACAAAAAGTATTGAGTGCAGGAGCTACGGTCAGAGATTTAAACGATTATTCTATTCATCTTTTTAACGGAAACCCAAAGGAAGGTCAAAGCCTTGAAGAGGTTCAAGCTTTGCTACTGGGTGAAATTGAAAACATTAAGAAAGGTGCTTTTGAAGAGGACCTGCTTAAAGCTGTTATCAACGACCTCAAAAAACGTCTTATGGAACAAGACGATTCTGATTATGCCAATTATTTTAGAGCAAATGATATGGTTTTAGCCTTCACTCGTGATCAAGACTGGAAAGATCAAGTCAACTATTTTGATGACCTTTCAAAAATAAGTAAGCAAGATTTGGTCACCTTCGCAAAAGAAAACTACAACGAAAATTATGCAGTAGTATTCAAACGAACAGGAAAAGACCCCAACATCCAAAAGGTAGATAAACCTCAGATAACAAAAGTACCTTTAAACAGAGAAGACCAATCCCAACTACACGAACAACTTGCCAATCAGGAAGTAGAAAAATTACAACCAAAATTTTTGGACTTCAAAGCAGATCTTGACTTTTACTCCATAGGCAATCTAGAAGTGATTCAAAAAGAAAATACATCGAATGATCTGTTTGAATTGACCTATCGTTTTAACTTTGGAACCAACCTTGACCCAAAAATAGGGTTGGCTACAGGATTGATGAACTATGTAGGAACTTCAGATTTTAGTCCAGAAGAACTTAAAAAAGAGTTTTATAAGCTAGGAGCAAACTACAACTTTTCTACCTCTGGAGATGGAGAGGAAACCCTAGTCACTCTTCGGGGTTTAAGTGAAAATATGGAAGCCTCTCTACAACTATTCGAGCAACTCCTTGAGCAGCCTGTAGGAACACAAGAAGCTCTGGAGCAGTTGGTAGGTAGGATTATCAAATCGCGTTCTGATGCAAAGAAAAATAAAAACATTATTCTGAGAAGACAACTATTAGACTACGGCAGATATGGAGAATTAAATCCTTCTGCAGATGTGCTGAGCTCTGAAGAATTGAGTAATGTAAAGGTAGAAGAACTGATGAAATGGATACAGGATTTATCCAACTACCCTCATCGTGTTTTGTATTATGGCAATAAAAATGAAACTGAACTGAGTCAGCTCATTACGACCTACCATAAAACTCCAGACACCTTTTTAGAGCTGAATCAAGTAGACTCAAAATACATAGAAAAAGACTACGATACTCAAAATGTCTTTTGGACCCCTTTTGATATGGTTCAAACTGAAATTATCTTGCTCTCCAAACAAGAACTACTGGATCATTCAAAGACAGCAGCAATCAATTTGTTCAATCAATACTTTGGCGGAGGAATGAATTCTATCGTTTTTCAAGAGATACGAGAAGCTCAAGGATTGGCCTATTCTGTTTATTCTACCTACAATCAGGCTAGTAGACCTGACCGATCTGACTATCTCCTTTCCTACATAGGTATCCAATCTGATAAGCAAGAAGAAGCCTTGTCGTCTATGTTTAACCTCATCAACAATTTGCCTGAATCACCTCAAGCATTTGAGATTGCAAAACAAGCAATACTCAATAAAATTGAGAGTGAACGCATCACAAAATCAAGAATACTCTACAGCTATCTCGCTGCGGAAAAGAAGGGAATAGACTACGACAGTAGAAAACAAATTTACAATGAGGTTAAAGAGATGAAATTTGAAAATCTATTAGAATTTCACAAACAATTTGTTCAAAACAAACCCCACAATATTTTACTAATCGGAAATCGGGAAAACATAGACTTTACAAATCTTAAAGGCTATGGAACAGTGAAAGAGATTTCTTTAGAGACCCTATTTGGATATTAAATTAAGGGAGTACTAAAAAAAAACACAAAGTTTGACTTTGTGTTTTTTTTTGATCTAAATTCAGCTTTGTGATTTAACCACCAAAATCATCAAACCTTACATTTTCAGGAGGAACTCCAAAGTCTTCAGCCATTCGTTCTACCGCTTGATTCATCAACGGTGGGCCACAGAAGTATACTTCAATATCTTCTGGTGCATCATGGTTAGAAAGGTATTGATCAATTACAACTTGATGCACAAAACCTGTAAATCCATCTCCTTCAGATTCCAAACTGGTTTTTTCTTTCCAATTGTCTTCTTCAAGAGGTTCAGATAAGGCAATGTAAAATTTAAAGTTGGAGAAGTCTTTTTCCAAAGCTCTAAAATGGTCAATATAAAACAATTCTCTTTTTGATCGACCTCCATACCAAAACGTAACTATACGTCCTGTTTTGAGGGTTCTAAATAACTCATACAAATGCGATCTCATGGGTGCCATTCCAGCTCCTCCTCCTACATAGAGCATTTCCGAGTCAGACTCATTGATAAAAAATTCTCCATAAGGTCCTGATATGGTTACTTTATCTCCAGGCTTTTTTGAGAAAATATATGAAGATGCCACACCAGGGTTGACATCCATCCAATCATTTTTTGCACGGTCAAAAGGAGGTGCTGCAATGCGAACATTCAACATTATTTCTTTTCCTTCAGCAGGAAAAGAGGCCATGGAATAGGCGCGTTCTACCGTCTCTGGATTTTTCATCACCAACGGCCAAAGCTTAAATTTATCCCATTCCAATTTGAATTTATCAGGTTCACCTGGATGTTCTTCAGGGTGTGCAGAAATATCTATGTCTTCGTATTTGACCTCACATTGGGGTATTTCAATTTGAATATACCCTCCCGCTTTATAGTCCATTTCTTCTGGAATTTTAACCACAAATTCTTTAATGAAAGACGCCACATTCCAGTTACGTACTACGGTAGCTTCATATTTCTTAATTCCAAAAACCTCTTCTGGAACCTGTATGACCATATCTTGTTTTACTTTTACCTGACAGCCTAAACGCCATCCTTCAGCAACTTCTTTTCTTGAAAAATGCGGTGCTTCTGTAGGCAGAATTTCTCCTCCCCCTTCTAAGACTTGACATTTGCACTGTATACAGGTGCCCCCTCCTCCACAGGCTGAGGGGAGAAAAATTTTATTATTTCCCAAGGTGCTCAAAAGTGTACTTCCAGAAGAAACTTCAACTTTATTCCCTCCATTAATCAACAAGGAAACAGGGCCAGAAGGCAATAATTTTGCTTTGGCTCCCAGTAACATCCCAACCAATAAAAAGGTGATAGTTAAAAACACAACAATACTCGCAATAACAACCGTGTACTCCATTCTTAAATTATAATTTAATTCCCATAAAACTCATAAAACCTAACGCCATAAGCCCCGTAATGATAAAGGTAATCCCTAAACCGCGAAGGGGAGCAGGTACGTTAGAGTACGTAATTTTTTCACGGATCGCTGCAATGGCTAAAATAGCCAAAAGCCATCCGATTCCAGAACCCAATCCGTAAACAGCAGATTCTGTAACTCCTGAAAAGTCCTTTTGCTGCATAAAGAGTGAACCACCCAAAATGGCGCAGTTCACAGCAATGAGCGGAAGAAAAATTCCCAAGGCTCCGTATAATGCAGGTGCAAATTTTTCAACAATCATCTCGACCAGTTGAACCATTGAAGCAATCACTGCGATAAACATAATGAAACTCAAAAAACTTAAATCCAACGATGCATAAGATGAATCCAACCATGCCAATGCGCCAGGTCGAAGTAGGTAAGTGTCCAGTAAAAAGTTAATAGGAACAGTAATCGCCAAAACAAAAATAACAGCAAAACCTAGGCCTACAGCAGTTTTAACCGTTTTAGAAACTGCCAAATAAGAACACATTCCCAAAAAATAGGCGAAAATCATGTTCTCAATAAAGATGCTTTTTACAAATAAATTTAAATATGCTTCCATGTTTAGTTCTTTTCGATTAGGGTTCGGTTTCTATAACGTTGAACCCAAATAATGAGTCCTACCGTAATCAATGCCATAGGAGATAATAACATCAATCCATTATTGACATACCCCATTTCATACAAGGCATCAGGAATTACTTGATATCCAAATAATTTTCCTGAACCTAACAACTCTCTAAAAAAGGCCACAAGGATAAGTATGAATCCATACCCCGCGGCATTACCCACTCCATCAAGAAAAGATTTCCATACCCCATTTCCTAAGGCAAAGGCTTCTAAACGCCCCATCACAATACAATTGGTAATAATCAACCCGATAAAGATGGAGAGTTCTTTACTCACATCATAAGCAAATGCTCGAAGCACTTGATCAACCAATATAACCATAGAAGCAACGACTACTAATTGCACAATGATTCGAATACGGTTGGGAATTAAATTTCTCAGTAAAGAAATGATGACGTTACTAGCAGCCATTACCGCCATTACGGAAACACTCATTACTACAGCAGGTTTTAGCTGCACTGTTATAGCTAAGGCAGAGCAAATTCCCAATACTTGAACGGTAATTGGATTGTTATCGTCCATAGGATCGGACAATAACTTCCGATTCTTTTTAGAAAATAATGGTTCTTTCTCTTTGTTAACAAAAAGAACGGTAGGGGTCTGTTCTGTGGTGACTTTGTTTTCTTCCATTCGTCTAGTTGTTTGATGCAACAGTGTTTTCGTTCGTTTGGAGATAAGGCAAATAGTGAGTCAGGCGCTCAATGATCATGTCAGTTACTCCGTCACCTGTAATGGTCGCTCCAGAAATCGCATCTACTTCGTGATCGTCTTTGTCTAAATCTTTGGGATCGTTGTTGGTTTTAGAAACATTAATACCCACTAGGTTGCCATTGGCATCAAATACTTTTTCTCCCAAAAACCGATCCTGAAACCATTGCTGGGTAATTTCTGCTCCCAGTCCTGCAGTTTCTCCTGTGTGATCAAATACAGCACCTTTAATTGTGTTTTTATCTTCTTCTAGAGCAATATAACCCCAAATGGCATTCCAAAGTCCTGCTCCGCGAAGTGGAATGATGAAGAATTTTTGGCCATCGACTTCAGCCTCGTACATTGGAAAACGTTGCTCAGAAACAGGTTTTTTTAATTCGTTATTCAATTTAATTTCAAAAGCAGCTACCTCACTATCCACCGCTCCAGACTGGGTCAATGACAGTTCAGCAGTAATGTACTTACGGTACAATTTTTCTGCTTCTTCTCTGTCAGTTTCAATCCCAATAGTTGCCAAGATGTTTTGCATTTTTTCTTTTCTCACATTCGCATTTTGAAGATCTTTGAGTGAACTTGCTGTAAAGGCTAGTGCTGAAGCAACCACCAAAACCATAAGGGTGGCAAACAAAAATGTGTACGCATTGCTATCTCTGTTCATTTTTATGCAGTTTTAAGTTCTTGTGAAGCTGTTGCCCATCGTTTTTTACGTTTTTTAATATTTCCATTGACGACATAGTGATCAATCGTGGGAGCAAACACATTCATCAACAAGATGGCGAGCATGACCCCTTCTGGGTAGGCAGGGTTGAACACCCGTATCATGATACAGAACACTCCTACTAAAAAACCGTAAATCCATTTCCCTTTTGTGGTCTGCGCTGCAGAGACAGGATCAGTTGCCATAAATACTATTCCAAAAGCGAATCCTCCTACCACGAGATGGTTCATCCATGAAAAACTCATCAATTCATTGGCTCCCCACAAATTAAACAGCACTCCCATTACGGCAGCTCCTAAAATACCTCCCGTGATGATGCGCCAACTTCCTACTCCAGTCAAAATTAAAATCAAAGCACCTACCGCCACCCAAAGTGTAGAAGTTTCTGCAATCGAACCCGGAATGGATCCTTGAAACATTTCCATCATTGAATAGTTTACATCACCTCCAGCGGCAAGGGTTCCTAATATGGTTTCTCCAGAAATTGCATCTACATTTCCTGCTTCTGAAACCCAAACTTTATTTCCTGACATGTAGGTGGGATAAGCAAAAAATGCGAAAGCTCTCGCTGTCAGAGCAGGATTTAAGATATTCATTCCTGTTCCTCCAAATGCTTCTTTTGCTACCAATACTGCAAAGGCGGTAGAAATTCCTACCATCCAAAGCGGAATGTCTACAGGCATGATCATCGGAATCAAAAGTCCTGTAACAAGGTATCCTTCGTTTACCTCATGACCTCGATAAACGGCAAATCCAAATTCGATGGTGAGTCCTACCACATACGAAACAATTATCATAGGTACGATTTTCCATGACCCATGAATGAAGGCGTCTAAAAAAGTAAAGGGTTCATTCGTTTGAATGTAATATTGATATCCAGTATTGTAAATTCCATAAATCAATGCTGGAAGTAGAGCGATAATTACGGTTACCATGGTGCGTTTCAAATCTACCGCATCTCGAATGTGAGCTCCTTTTTTTGTAGTGTGATTGGGAACAAACAAAAAGGTGTCAAAAGCGTTTATCGCTGGAGCGAATTTTTCAAATTTTTGACCTTTCCCAAAAGGTTTTTTCAAATTGTCTAAACTTTTTCTAAGAAAATTCATAGTTGTTGTTTTATCCTACTTCATTTATCATTAATTCAATTCCCTTGCGTATGATTTCTTGAGCTTCTAATTTGGAAGTATTGGAGTAATCTACCAATCCGAAATCTTCTGGCACCACTTCGTAAATCCCTAAAGCTTCCATTTTTTCAATATCTTCTATCATACAAGCCTTAATCAATTGCATGGGGTAAATCTCCATGGGGAAAATTTTTTCCATTTCTCCTGTAACTACCAATGCACGTTCTTCTCCGTTGAGATTGGTATCTACCTCAAATCCTTTCCGATTGAAAAGCCTTGAGAATGAAGTGTTAGATAAACTCAAAATATTGTTGTCTTTAAAAGGCAACCATCCAAACATTCGGTAGTTGTTTCCTTCAGGTATGACCGAAACTAAATTGTTGAAATATCCCAAATAATCTGAAAGATGGGCTTGAGAACCAGTCAAAATGTCTCCGTTGATTACACGCACATGATCTTGTTTAAGCCCTACTTTTTCCAAAAAAGGTGCTAAAGCAGACCCGATTAGGGTTCTGAAGTAAATGGGATGATCCACTGCATTTCCAGAAACAGCAATCGTTCGTTGGGCAGAAAAAATGCCCGTACTGATAAATCTTCCTAGGTTGGCCACATCTTCCGGATTTACGGTCCAGATGCGTTCTCCCATGTTTAGGGGAGCAATATTTTGAATGTGTAAACTGAGATTTCCCGCAGGATGAGGACCTTGAACAATGTAGTGTTGAACCCCCTCAATCGTTTTAAAATAACCTACCTCATCAGCATCTATTCCTAAAAACACAGGCTGATCAACCAGCTTGTTGAGCAAATCGATCCCCAGTTGAAATTCTTTAGAATCGTCCTTAAGCAGATAGTGAAATTCTTCGCTCAACGGACTTGTTTTTACCGTATTGACAAATATGGCTTTGGGTGTGTCTTGAGGATCAGCCATAATCCCGTAGGGTCGTTGATGAATAAAAGGCCAATTACCACTTTCCATCAATAATGCTTTTAGCTGCTCCCTGTCTTTCTTTTCCCAGTCCTTTACGGTGTGAGAATTAGATTTTTGAGTTTTAGAAGCTTCTATACAAATACGCTCTATTTTACGCTTGGGTCCGCGTTCAATAGCTGTAACAGTTCCAGATACTGGAGAAACAAATTTAATGTCTGGATTTTTTTTACTGAAAAAAATTGGNGTACCTGCCTTAACTTGGTCTCCTTCTTTGCACAGGAGTTTGGGTGTGGTTCCAAAAAAATCGTCAGGTCTAAGGGCAAAGGTGGTTGCTGAAGTTGATTTGTTAAGTATTTTCTCAGCTTTACCTTTAATGTTCAAATTCGCACCTCTACGTGTTCGAATTTTTTTAATCACTTCCATCAAAATCTGTTTCAAAAATCGATCAAATTTACTAACTAAACCGCTTTGGAAAAAACAATTAATCAGGGAAATAAATTATTTATATTCATTCTAAATAGATGTTGAATCTTTACATAAATAAAGTGGTCATTTGGTCATCACAAATTGAACATTTACATTTACTCGTGATGAAAAAAGGTTTTTTTGCATTTTGCCCTACAAGAAAGAAATTCCTTTTTGGGGTGGGTCTCATTCTCTTTCTTTTCAACTATACAAATGCGCAAATGGTTCCTGAACATGCGCCTCCTGAACACATAAAATCGATCCAATTTTTTGGATCTGAAAATACAGACAACTTTCCCTTAGTAAGCCTTGGGGAGCAAATTACCTTACGATTTGATGACCTTAATGGGGATGAGGCAGACTACTATTACAAAATTAAACACTTTAATCACGATTGGACTCCTTCTGCCCTTTTTCAAAATGAATATATGGAAGGTTATGACAATTTGCGGATTGACAATTACAACACTTCATTTAACACACTGCAGACCTATACCCACTATTCTATTCAACTTCCTAATGAAAACGTTCAATTTAAAGTATCTGGGAATTTTTTAATGGAAATTTATGACGCATACGACACACTGGTGTTTTCGAGAAGATTTTGCATTTATGAAGAACAAGCCAGTGTACAAACAGCAGTTAATAGGCCCCAAAACATGGATCGTTTTACCACCCACCAATCGCTCCATTTTTCAATTACACCCTTTCAAGGGGTTTTTAGGAACCCTGAACGGACAGTGTTTGTGCATTTACTTCAAAACAGACAGTGGGATTCAAAAATAACAGGATTAAAGCCCCAGTATTTTTCAGGCAGCACATTAGAATATCGCTATGAACTTCCCTCACAGTTTGAGGGCGGAAATGAGTTTTATTTTTTTGACACCAAAGACCTTAGGGTTTCTAGCCCTAACATAAGTTTTATTGAAAGAAATCAACTCTATGAAACCTATTTAAACCTTGATATTTCTCGACTTAACCAGCCTTACACCTTTGCTCCTGACATCAATGGTGGATTTCAAATAAGAAACATCATGAGACCAGGTAACCCAAATTTTGAAGCAGATTATAGCTTTGTTTATTTTAGTTTGGCTGCAGATTTTGAACTTTACAATAATGAAATATACATCTACGGAAGCTTTAATAATTATCATCTCAGTGATGCCAACCGAATGTATTTTAATCCTTCCCTAAACATATACGAAGGAGTACTTCTTTTAAAGCAAGGATTTTATAATTATAAATATGTAACCAAACGGGAATCTTACCTTGATAAAAATGCTCTAAGTGGGACTCATGCCCTGACTGAAAACGATTATTTGGTCTTAGTTTACTACAGAAATCTAGGCGCCCAATACGATGCTTTAATTGGTATTGGTAGAACAAATTCTTTTGAATTGCAAAATTAGTTTCTATTTTGTGTACACGACACTATTTTTTTGTATTTTTAATGTTCCAATATATTTAACAAGCAACTGTGATACAACAAATTACAAGAGGAATTAAAATTTCTGTCGAAACTAAATTTGAAGGCAGCTTTCTTAAAGAAAATGTTCCTCACCATGCTTTCTTGTATTTTATCACAATTGAAAATCAGAGTAAAAATGTGGTGCAACTCTTGTCAAGACATTGGAAAATTCAAGAGGCTATCAACAGACCCCAATATGTCAACGGCGTTGGTGTAGTAGGAAAAAAACCAGTGTTAAGACCGGGAGAAACTCATACTTATCAGTCCGGAAGTTTGATTACTTCCCCTATGGGCTCAATGTCTGGTACTTTTATCATGATCAACTTTACTACTGCAAAAAAATTCAATGTAGAAGTCCCTTGTTTCAAACTCAATGTCCCTTATATTCTCAATTAGTCAAGTCTGAAAACGAAACTTGTTTTCTCAGTATAAATCAATACTTTTGGCAAAAAAGAAATTATGGCTAATCGTATTGCACAAGTTCCCTACCCAACGAATGAACCCATTTTATCATATGCTCCAGGTAGTCCTGAAAAAGAGGAAGTTTTAAAAATGTATGATGCATTGTACCACGATACTATCGAAATTCCTATGCGTATCGGAAGCCAAGATGTTAAAACTGGGGACACTTCTAGCATGCACCCTCCACATGACCACCACCATTTACTTGGAACCTATCACAAAGCCAATAAAAAAAATATTGAAGACGCAATCGCTACTGCTTTGGAAGCAAGAAAAGCATGGAGTCAGATGCCTTGGGAATCTAGAGCTGCGATCTTCTTAAAAGCCGCCGACCTTGTATCAGGTCCCTATCGAGCTAAAATCAATGCTGCTACAATGCTAGCGCAGTCCAAAACTATTTTTCAAGCTGAAATTGACGCGGCTTGCGAGTTCATTGATTTCCTCCGATTTAACGTGCAGTACATGCAAGAGATCTATGAAAATCAACCCGAAAGTAGTCCTGGAATTTGGAATCGTCTCAGCTACAGACCTTTAGAGGGTTTTGTCTATGCCGTAAGTCCGTTTAACTTTACTGCCATTGCTGGAAATTTAGCTGCCAGTGTTGCCATGATGGGAAATGTTGTGGTCTGGAAACCCAGTGATCATCAAGTTTTTTCTGCAAAAGTATTAATGGATGTTTTTAGAGAGGCTGGACTTCCCGATGGGGTGATCAATTTGGTATTTGGAGATCCTGAAATGATCACCAATACTGTATTAGAAAGTCCAGACTTTGCAGGGATTCACTATACAGGATCTACCACAGTTTTTAGAAATCTCTGGGGAAAAATTGGAACGAATGTCGATCGTTACCGCTCCTATCCACGTATTGTTGGAGAAACAGGAGGGAAGGATTTTATCGTAGCACACCCCTCTGCCAATCCTAAAGAAGTGGCCACTGGAATCATCAGAGGTGCTTTTGAATTTCAAGGACAAAAATGTTCCGCCGCTTCTCGAGTTTACCTACCCCAATCCCTAGCCGATAAAGTAATTGCTGAAGTTAAATCGGACTTAAAAACCATTTCTATGGGATCCCCAGCAGACTTTAAAAACTTTGTCACAGCAGTCATCCACAAAGGTGCCTACGACAGACTGGTAGCTGCAATAGAACAAGTCAAAAAAGATCAAGAAGCAGAAATTATTGCTGGAGGAGGCTATGACAATTCCAAAGGCTATTTTATTGAACCAACAGTGGTACTAACCACAAATCCTCAATACGATACAATGAACCGAGAACTGTTTGGTCCTTTGGTAACCTTGTATGTATATCCTGACGAGGAGTGGAGCAATACCTTGAAACAAGTAGATCAAACCTCAGAATATGCGTTGACAGGAGCTGTTTATTCACAAGATCGATATGCACTAGAAGAAGCGCTTAGCGCTTTGGAAAATAGTGCAGGAAATTTTTACATCAACGATAAACCTACTGGCGCCGTAGTTGGGCAACAACCTTTCGGCGGAGCAAGAGGTTCTGGAACCAATGATAAAGCAGGTTCCGCATTAAATCTATTGCGCTGGGTATCCCCAAGACTGATCAAAGAAACTTTTGTGCCCGCTTCTGACTATCGCTATCCTTTTTTGGAGTCCTAAAAATTACTTCGCAGTGTAACATTTGGGGATTTTGTTCGTCTTTTTTTAATGAACTAAAACCCCATATCTATGAAAAAATCATTTTTAATAATACCACTGTTGCTGGCATTTAATTTTTTAAGTTTTGGACAAAGTACTCCTATCAAGGATAATGATGTAGAATTTAGCGTCTATAAAGAATATGACAAAAACGGAAACTTGATTCGCTACGATTCTTCACGCGTTGAAAAAGGGCACAGACTTAAGCGCCATTTTCAATTCAATTTTCTGGCAGATTCACTTCCTTTTAAAAGTTTTAAAATTGACTCGTTATTAAGCCACAAAAATGCCTTTCTTTTTAAAGATAAGGGTCTAATAGACAGCTTGATACAACATAAAATAACGCCAGAAATGTCAATTTTTAAGATTGATTCATTGAGGGAAGTTCTGCCTCGTAATTTCTTTTATTTTCAAGATAAGTACAATGAAAAAAACGTGGACTCAATTCTGGATCGTCACTTCGACCGTATGGAAAAATTATTTGAACAGTTTTTTGAAAAAAACGATCGAACAGAAAGGAGAAAGAAAACCCTCTAAAAAGGCAAATGAACTACTTTTTTGGTTTCAAAAAAAGGGCTTTTAAAAAAATGATTCAATTCATACTGTCTAGCTCTTGGAAAAGATTTGAGCTCTTCGGTCAAATCCCCTCCTTTTAAATACAAAATTCCGTTTTGTAAAGGGTGGTTGCTTTCGGATTTAATATTGTTCTGCACCCATGGAACAAAAGATTCCATTTTGGTTACAGCACGACTAACAACAAAATCTACTTTTCTTTTAAATTCCTCTGCACGAAGATGTTGCGAGGAGACGTTTTTTAATTCTAACGCATTGGTTACCTCTTGCACAACCTTGATTTTTTTTCCTATACTATCGATCAAATAAAATTGTGAGTCAGGAAATAATATTGCCAAAGGGATCCCTGGAAATCCTCCGCCAGTGCCCACATCTAAAATCTGCGTATGAGGCTGAAACAAAATCACCTTAGCAATGCCCAAAGAATGGAGAACATGTCGCTCATAAAAAGCATCCATATCCTTTCTAGAAATTACGTTAATCTTTGCATTCCATTCAAAATACAATGCATAAAGCATTTCAAATTGGTCATATTGCAATCTTGTCAGTTTGGGAAAATATTTAGCAAGCTTCTCCATAACTTTTTACACTTGTGATCGGATTAAATTAAAATTTCTGTTATTTTAGCATAACAATAATTTTTATGCAAGCTACACAAAGCCTACGCTTTTCAAGAAAAGACTCAAAAAAATTTTTTAAAACTTTAAATCTTCGGGTAAACCGTTATTTTAAAGAAAATAATATACAAAAAACAGGGGACTGGAGACTCTACCTCAAATCCATTGTGATGTTTTCTTTATTACTGACTCCATACGTACTCGTTCTAATGTTAGATATCAGTTTGTGGTACAAGCTACCGATGTGTATTGTGATGGGAGTTGGCATGGCTGGAGTAGGAATGAATGTAATGCACGATGGAAACCATGGTTCTTTTTCAAAATATCCTTGGGTTAATAAATTGATGGGGAGTAGTATTTATATTTTGGCTGGAAACGTTTTTAATTGGAAAGTACAGCACAACATCTTACACCATACGTACACCAATATTCACGGTCATGATGAAGATTTAGAAGCAGGAAGGGTACTGCGTTTTTCAAAGCACTCAAAATGGATGCCCCACCACAAATTCCAACATCTCTATTCTGTTTTGTTGTATGGGCTTCTGACCATCAATTGGGCTATTTTTACAGATTTTCAGCAAATGAAACGCTACACTGCTCGAAAACTTTCTTATCTGAATAGCAAAAAGCCAAGTCTACAATGGGTTGGACTAGTTATTTCTAAAATTGTATATTTTTCAATTTGGCTGGTCATTCCAATGATTTTTCTAAATGCTCCTTGGTGGGCCATTCTCATTGGATTTGTAATTATGCATTACACAGCAGGACTAATTCTTAGCCTAGTATTCCAGTTGGCCCATGTCATGGAAGATGCTGAGATGCCCAAACCTGACGAAACAGGAACTATGAAAAATACTTGGGCCATTCATCAACTCTTGACCACGGTAAATTTTTCAACCAAAAACCGATTTGTAAACTGGTTTACAGGTGGACTGAACCATCAAATAGAGCATCATATTTTTCCCCATATCAGTCATATTCATTATTCCCATATCGGTGCTATTGTCAAAAAAACAGCTAAGGAATTCAATCTTCCTTATAACGAATATAAAACTACACGAAGTGCCCTTTTTTCGCACTTCAGATTTTTAAAACAAATGGGAGTTCAACCTAGCTAATTACCAATCATGGACTCACTTTCAGCACGAATAAATAGTCTTCCTGTTTCCGCTACATTAGCTATGGCGGCTAAAGCTAGGGAATTGAAAAATCAAGGGGTTGATGTCATTGGATTGAGTTTAGGTGAACCCGATTTCAACACACCAGAGTTCATAAAAGAGGCAGCTATACAAGCTGTAAAAGACAATTGGAATTCATACTCTCCAGTAGATGGTTACGCAGATTTGAAAACTGCAATCTGCGCAAAATTTAAAAGAGATAATGGGCTAGAATATACCCCTTCTCAAATAGTGGTTTCTACAGGAGCCAAACAATCCATTGCCAATGTATGTATGGTTCTTTTGGATCCTGGAGACGAAGTATTACTTCCTGCACCTTATTGGGTAAGTTATTCTGCTATTGCAACTTTGGCAGAAGCTAAATCAACGATTATTCCCTCCAGTATTGAAACGGATTTTAAAATCACACCAGCACAACTGGAATCCGCAATCACTCCAAAAACCAAATTGGTGATGTTTAACTCACCAAACAATCCCAGCGGAACAATCTATACCGAAGAAGAATATCGTGCACTAGGTAAGGTATTAGAAAAATATCCAGACATCTTCATTCTTTCGGATGAAATTTATGAGCATATTAACTACGGAACACCCCATTTTAGCATTGGAGCAATTCCAGAACTTTACGACCGTACCATAACGGTAAACGGAGTGGCAAAAGCTTTTGCCATGACGGGATGGCGTATCGGTTATATTGGAGCACCGGAATGGCTTGCCAAAGCGTGTAACAAAATGCAAGGGCAAATCACCTCTGGAGCCAACTGTATCGCACAGCGCGCTACGATCGCTGCTGTAGAAGCTCCTGTTAGTAAGATTCAGTACATGGTAGATGAATTTGCAAAACGCAGAGAAATTATCATTGAATTACTCAATACCATTCCTGGAATTCAAGTCAACCAACCTCAAGGTGCTTTTTATGTTTTTCCAGACATATCTGCTTACTTCGGAAAAACCTTAAAAGGAAAGAAGATAGAAAATGCATCAGACTTTGCATTGTACCTATTGGAGGAGGCACACGTTGCTACCGTTACGGGTGATGCGTTTGGTAACGGTGATTGCATTCGTATTTCTTACGCCGCTTCTGAAGAAAATATCCGAACGGCTATAGGACGAATCGCAGCCGCATTGCAATAGCTTTTCAATCTTTTATATTTGCAGTAAATTAGAACCCTCCACCTGTGATTACTACTGATTTAAATTTGGTTATTGAAACCTTAAAAAAAGACGATGTTGTAGCAATACCCACAGAAACTGTCTATGGCCTGGCAGGAAATGCATTTAAAGATAGTAGCGTAGAAAAAATATTTCAACTGAAAGAGCGCCCCGCATTTAACCCATTGATTGTGCACATTGCAAAACCTGAATTGCTAGATCAAGTAGCTACATCCATTCCGCCAAACGCTCAATTACTAGCAGATGCCTTTTGGCCTGGGCCACTGACCCTCGTGTTGGATAAGAAAGATCAAATTTTAGACCGCGTTACGGCAGGTAAATCTACCGTTGCCGTTCGGGTTCCCAACCACCCTCTAACCCTTAAACTATTACAGGAATTAGAATTTCCCCTAGCCGCTCCCAGTGCCAATCCTTTTGGCTCCATAAGCCCTACCTCTGCCGCGCATGTCGATGCTTATTTCAATGAACGTCTGAGTCTAATTTTGGATGGAGGTCCTTGTCGCAATGGTTTAGAGTCTACTATTATCGGATTTGAGGATAATAGACCTCTACTCTATCGCCATGGTGCGTTAGCTATTAATGACATCGAAAAAGTGGTAGGAAAGGTAGAAGTAAATACTAAAAATGACCAAAGTCCCAAAGCACCAGGCATGCTCTCACGCCATTATGCTCCTAAAACATCAACCATTCTCAGTAAAAACCCTGTTGAGGCCCTTGAAACATTTTCCAATAAAAAAATAGGGCTTTTAAGCTTACAAAAAATTGAGCTTTCCAATATTGAAATTTATCAGGAAATTCTATCAACAGATGGAAATCTAAAGGAAGCCGCTAAAAACTTGTACGCTGCACTCCATAGACTGGATCAAATGAACTTGGATTTGATTATTGTTCCTTATTTCCCTGACACCGGTTTAGGAAAAACCATTAACGATCGATTGCAACGTGCTATCCAAAAATAAATCAATTCGAGAGCCTATTATCTTCTGTAAGACGCCCCTTGATGCTTTGATAATAATTTGCAATCGCTAAATAATGCCAAGGAACCACTACAAATATCCCAACAATAAAACACAACAGACCCAAAAGATACCACGGAATAAAACGTAAGTGCAAGAAAAAGAGCTCCATTTTTTTTCCGTCCATAATCTGCCAACTACGCTGAAGCGCATCATTTATTGACATTTCTGGATTCTCGGCTATGATATAAAAGGTCATCGAAAAACCCAAACTCACAATAATCCCAGGGACAATAAAAAACAATAACCCTAAGATTGTAAGTGCACTTATAATGACAAATGCCAATAGGGCATTAAGCAAGAAATTAAACCCCTCAAAAAGATCAAAAAAAGAAGGGTTATCTTCCTTGGAAATCTTTAAAAAATGTATGCATAAACCCAGTTGTAAGGGTCCCGCTAAAAGTAAAGACAACCACTCTCCATAGATATTTAACTCTGAAGGAACTCCAATAAGCATCCCATAAACCAAACAAACCAAAGTAGCCAATACCCAAAAAGGCTTTAATTGTGAACGTGTGTTTTGTATTAACGCAAGTAAATCCATTGATCAGGTTTTTTAAGAATTTAAAATTTTCTCCTGCTTATTTATGGATTCTTGGTGTATCGCTTTAAATACTCGTAGAATAAATTCCTCAGACAAATCTCGGTCTTCTCCTTCCAAAATCATTTTTCCTAAAATCTCGTTCCAGCGTTTATTTTGTAAAACGGCGACATTATTGGTTTTTTTCAATGCTCCAATTTCAAGAGCTATTTTCATTCGTTTTCCTAAGGTATCCAAAAGGTTTTGGTCAGCCACGTCAATCTGGGTGCGGAGATTGTTGAGTTGATGTTTGTAGGCTTCTTCATCAGTCGTTTTTTTACGGACCTTGAGGTCTTTCATAATTTCGATCAGACGGGTTGGAGTTACCTGTTGTTTGGCATCACTCCAAGCATTGTCAGGATCCCAATGCGATTCAATCATCAAACCTTCAAAGTTCAAGTCCAATGCAGCTTGAGAAACATCAAAAATCAAATCACGACGACCCGAAATATGGGAAGGGTCACAAATCATTGGTAAATCTGGAAATCGGTTTTTTACTTCAATTGCAATTTGCCATTCTGGAATATTTCGATATTTGGTTTTCTCATAGGTTGAAAACCCTCTATGAATGAGTCCTAAATTTTTAATATTGGCCGTATACAAGCGCTCTACTCCCCCCAACCAAAGAGCCAAATCTGGATTTACTGGGTTTTTTACTAAAACGATTTTATCTGTTCCTTCAAGAGCATCAGCAATTTCTTGCATAATGAAAGGACTTACCGTTGAACGAGCACCAATCCACAATATGTCTACATCGTTATCGATGGCCAGTTTTACATGGTCTTTGTTGGCTACCTCGGTAGCGGTCAGCAAGCCTGTCTGTTCTTTTACTTTTTTAAGCCATCCTAATCCTATGGCGCCCACCCCTTCAAACATTCCAGGTCGGGTTCTAGGTTTCCAAATTCCAGCACGATATACTGTTACATCTGTATCTTTGAGTTCATGTGCAATTTTTAATACTTGCTCTTCCGTTTCTGCGCTACAAGGACCTCCAATTACCAAAGGGTGATCTAACCCAAAGTTGTCTAACCATTGACGCATTTCTTTTTTATTTTCCATGATTTGTTTATTTATAACTGTTCTTATTTTAATTTATTCCTGCCAAAATTGTTTTGATGGCATTGGTTTCTTGCATTTTTTGATAAATCGCTTCGTAGTCTTCTTGCTCCATGAGCATTTTAAATTCCTGTAAATTGGCGATGTATTCACCTAGTACTTCTAAAATATTTTCTTGATTTTGTTTAAATATTGGCGTCCACATGGCGGGTGAACTTTTTGCCAAACGAACGGTAGATGCAAACCCACTACCAGCCATAGCAAAAATAGCTTTTTCGTCTTTTTCTTTTTCCATCACAGTTTTCCCCAACATAAAAGAAGAAATATGAGATAAATGAGATACGTAAGCGATATGTTGATCATGTTCTTTTGGATCCATTTCTTGAATGACCATTTCCATGTTTTTAAACCACTGCACTGCCCACTCGAATAAGTCGGGGCGGGTCTTGTGCGTTTCACATAAAATTTGTGCCTTCCCTTTATACAAAGTAGCGAAGGCTGATGAAGGTCCAGAAAATTCAGTCCCTGCGATGGGGTGGGTCGCCAAAAATTGATTGCGCTTCGGATGTAGCTCCAGAGCATTACAAATTAGGGATTTTGTTGATCCTACGTCAATCAACAACGCATTGTCATTCATCTGGTCTAGTAGTGGTAAAGCAATTTGTATTGCAGCATCCACAGGAATAGCTAGAATAATTACATCCATATTGGCATAATTGGAGCTGCCTAATGTATGATCTATAAGTCCCAAATCTAGGGCTTCCTTTTGATGGTCTGAATTTTGGTCTTCTCCAAACAATTCACAAGCGGTGATCTGCTTTTTCGCAGCCAAAGCGAGAGATCCGCCAATCAATCCTAATCCGATGACTCCTATATTCATAATTCAATACGTTTTATGGCTTCTTTTATCGTATCCTCAGGTACACAAAGCGAAAACCGAATATAGCCTTCACCTTGGCTTCCAAAAATAGTTCCTGGGGTGATAAAGATATTTTTCTCATGCAACAGGGTATTGATAAAGACCTCTGCATCTGGGGCTTCTTTAGGGAGTTTAGCCCATAGAAAGAGACCTACACTTTGTGACTCTATAGTGGTTCCCAGTTTTTGTGCCAAAACCTCCATTAAAACGCGACGCTTTTTATAAATGTCATTGAATTCCTCAAACCAATCAGAGGTCATTTTCAATGCTGCTATAGCTCCTTGCTGGACACCGAAGAACATCCCGGAGTCCATATTACTTTTGACTTTAAGCACCTCTTGTAAGACAGTTGCTTTTCCAGAAAGCATCCCCACACGCCAACCTGCCATATTAAAGGATTTGCTCAAAGAATTAAGCTCTACAGACACTTCGCTAGCTCCTGGTCGTGACAAAATACTTTTAGGCTTTTTAGTCAATACAAAACTGTAGGGATTGTCATTCACCAATAAAATGTCGCGTTCTTTTGCCCAACGAATTAAATAGTCAAAAGTTGCTATGGACACATCAGTGCCGGTAGGCATATGAGGATAGTTAAGCCACATGATCTTGACTTTGGACGTATCCATTGCCTCTAATGCCTCTAAATCAGGCTGCCATCCGTTGCTCGCTTTCAATTCATACAGAACGGCTTCTGCCTCCATCAAACGGCTTACTGAGGCATAGGTTGGATAGCCTGGATTGGGAATCAATACCTGATCACCTGGATTGAGAAAAGCCATAGAAAGATGCATGATTCCTTCTTTAGATCCCATTAAAGGAAGAGTTTGCGAATTGGGATCCAAAGTGACTTTATAATGAGTTTTATAAAAATCTGAAATCGCTTTACGAAGTTCAGGTAGTCCCTGATAGCTTTGATACATATGCGCTTTGGGATGCATAAGGGCTTCTTTTAAAGCGCTTACCACGTCTGGGTGAGGCTTTAAATCTGGACTACCAATACCCATATTGATGACAGGTTTACCTTCTTTTATCATTTCTGCAACTTCTCTGAGTTTTCGAGAAAAGTAGTATTCCTTTACACTATGTAAACGTGTGGCTGTTTTCATCTTTGGTGTTGAGCGTATTCGCCTAAAATTTTAAATTTCGAGGCCATAATGGCAATTAACTTTCTCGCTTTTTCGTAATGGGTAAAATCATCAAAAGTAACGTCTACAAAAAAGGCGTATTTCCCTGGAGTTTCAATTACAGGTAATGATTGAATTTTGGTCAAATTGAGCTGACAATCACTCATCACATTAAGTACCGCAGCCAAGCTTCCCCTTTGGTGATCTAAAGTAAATTTCAGNGCAGCTTTGTTAATTTGTGATTTGGAGACTAGATCTCCTTTTCTTTGGACAATTACAAAACGAGTCACATTGTTTTTAATGGTTTGAATGGAAGTGGCGAAAACAGTCAATTGATAAAGTTCGGCTGCCTCTTGACTGGCAATTGCTCCAATACCTTTAATTTGATTTTTAGAAATTCTTTGAGCTTCTTCTGCCGTATCTTCTGCCTCTACCAAACGAATATGGGGATGCTGCTGAAAAAAGTTTTTACATTGCAACAACGCCATGGGGTGGGAATGAACCTCTTTAAGATCTTTAATTGTCTGGCCGGAAAGTCCCATAAGGTTGTGATGGATACTCAAACCGTACTCTCCAACAATTTTTAAATCATTTTGATCGATCAAAGCATAATTGGGAATGATAGAACCTGCAATTGAATTTTCAATGGCCAGTACCGCTTGCTCTGATTCACCGTCAACAAGAGTCTGAATTGTATCATCAAAAGTGTCACAAGGCAACAAATCCAATTGGGCACCAAAGTAGCGCTGGGCAACAATATGATGGAAAGATCCTTGCTTTCCCTGAATGGCTACTTTTGTTTTTGCTTTCATTTTAATTCAAAAAAAAAGTCCCGATAAACTCAGGACTTTTTAATTCTATATTGTTATTCCAATACTACAAAGTCCTATCTGCTTCCGTATAGAAGTAGTAAAAACTGTTGTAGTAAAAGGATGAGTTTTTCATTTTAATAAATCTGGACAAATTTACCATTGCTTTTGATAAAAACAAATATTCACTCCTGTTTTTTACAATTTTATCTTTTTAAAAAAGTTAAATAAAAAAAGGATAAATTTAGAATGAAAACGTTTCACCCTAAATCGTACACATGAAAAAAATAGTTCTTTATCGTAATAACTACCTAGGCCCAGAAATTTTAGGTCATTTGATGGTCTTTGAAGACAACTCTTTTGGAGGGAGTCGGATGCTCTTCGAATGCAAAACTCTTGAACTGGAATGGAAAAACAATGCGCGCAATATTTCTTGTCTCCCTGCGGGATTTTTTACAATTAAATGGGAACATTCCGCTCGATTCAATCGAAATCTATGGGAATTAAAAGGAGTGCCGGGCAGAAGTGAAGCTAAAATTCACGTTGCCAATTACTATACCCAAATCCAAGGTTGCATAGGAGTGGGAGATATGCATACCCATATTAATGGAGACGCGATTCCCGATGTCAGAAATAGCTCCGTTACTCTGAATCGGTTGCATGAGGTCATGCATCCACAAGTTGAATCTACGATTCGGATCATTGGAAAATCCTAAAACCACGCCCACATCAAAGAGTTTTGAAGAAGGGTTGGGAATAAGATAGGTCCAATCTATTTGATAAAGGGTTGATTCCCTTTTTGCTAATTAAATTCATTTAGAGGAAAACAACTATCTTAACGTATTATTTAAAACGACGCTATTGATCATCCCGGGACTGATAACCTTGTGTACGGTACTTTTAATTCTTTTTCTTGAGGGTTTAAAAAAAGCCTGGATCAAAAAAATCTTCAATTGGATACCTTCTATTTTATTTGCCTACCTCATTCCTGCGGGACTTTCCGCTCTTTTAAATGAGGACTATAGCGAAGCAACAATACACACCTACAGTAAAACACTCTTTATTCCGCTGGCCGTTTTGGCCGTTATGAGCAGTCTTTCTTTGGTTCAATTAAAAGCTGTTGGATGGAAGCCCATTGCCGTTTTTGTGTCGGGTTCCCTTTGGATTGCTCTATTTCCAGTAGGTTTTTTGTTCCTGTTTCAAGACACCTCCATCGTGTCGGATCTGTTTATCGGTCAGGAAGTNTGGAAGGCCCTTCCTCCTGTTGTGGGGAGCTGGATTGGAGGAAGCACGAGTCAATTGGTGCTTAAAGAAGTTGTGGCTTGCTCCGAAGCGCTCTTTTTAACGGTATTGGTTTTGGATAATATTTTGGTCAATCTTTGGACTATTGGAATGTTTCAAAGCATTAAAAAAAGTGATGTCCTAAACCGACTCCTCAGAATCAATGCCCTCTCACCTCCAGAACACTTAGAAGAAAGTCAGCAGAAAAAAACCGCTCCTGTTTTGAGTTTGCTTCTGATCTTGGGNCTTGTTTTTTGTGTTCATGTCAGTATTGACTCTTTTGTAGGTAAAATAGTGGTGTTGTCATTTATAGGTTTAGCCTTGGGNTTTTTTATCAAAAGTTGGAACCGTGTTTTTATTCTCAAACTAGGAAGTATTTTAATCCTGATCGTAATGGCGGTTTTGGGATTAAAGCTCAAATTCAGTCTGATTCGATTTGACCCAGCTTTTATGAGTTTCTTAGTNGTTTGGCTGGTGAGTCACTTTATTTTCATGTTGGGTATNGCCAAAGTCCTAAAGGTNAATGTAGCGTGGGTTCCCATTGCCAGTATGGCCAATGTGGGAGGGATTGCCACTGCCCCTGCGGTAACGGCCGCCTACAAAAAAGAATGGATGCCACATGCCATCATTCTTGCAGTATTGAGCATGGCCACAGGTACGTTTTGGGGTTTACTGACCATCCAGCTTTTNCGTTTTTTTATTCTCTAGATGAAGCCCATAAAATCCACAAACCCACACCTATACTATGCCCTTTTGCTCAATTTGGGTATGCTGTTTATCAGTACCTCAGGAGTATTGGGACGCTATATCGCTCTCCCTCCCCCAGTTTCCATTTGGTTTCGTTCTTTGATTGCAATTGTGCTACTCGTGCTTTATGCTCGCTATAAAAAATTCAGTTTTCAAATCCACTGGAAAAAACACGGTGTTGCGGTCTGGTGGAGTGGTTTTTTTATGGCGGTGCACTGGATCACCTATTTCTTTGCTTTGCAATGGAGTAATGTTGCCATCGGGATGCTGTCCCTGTTTACCTACCCTATCATCACAGTTTTTTTGGAACCTTTTTTTATGCCCGTACAACTTCAAAAAAGACATTTGTTGTTGGGTACTTTGATCTTGGTTGGAATTTATTTTTTAGTACCCGAATTTGATTTAAAAAACACGGCTACCCAAGGACTACTCATCGGTTTATTTTCTGCCTTGGCGTATTCCCTCAGAAATTTAATTCTAAAAAAACACAATGCGATGGGTAATGGTTCCATTCAAATGATTTATCAACTTGGGGTAATTGTTGTGCTTTTACTACCCGTNCTTTGGATTTATCCCAATACCGATCTGAGCTCCCAATGGCCTTATTTACTTTTACTCGGTGCAATTACAACCGCTTTAGGGCATACTCTTTTCCTGAGTAGCTTTGCTCATTTCAGCATCAGTACCGCGAGTATCATGAGCAGTATTCAGCCATTGTTCGGGGTACTACTTGGCGCATTGTTTTTATCTGAAATTCCCGACCTAAAAAGCATTCTTGGGGGCGTCTTGATTTTAACCACTGTCGTTCTAGAAAGCCGAAGGGCACGTCCCAAAAAGAACTGAAGAGAAAGGCGTATCTTTAACCAAAAACACGATGAGTCTTGTCTTAGAAAACGTGGCCAAAAGCTTTGGGGAGGTTCATGCCCTTAGAGGGGTTTCTTTGACCTTAAAAAAAGGGGAGGTCGTGGGTCTTTTAGGACCTAATGGTGCAGGAAAATCAACTTTAATGAAAATCCTTACGGGCTACTACACCCAATGGGAAGGCAAAGTTGCCTTCTTTGATAAAGATTTAAAAACCGACTTGCGAGCCATACAAAAACAAGTAGGGTATTTGACCGAAAACAACCCCCTCTATCCCGAAATGTATGTCAAAGAATACCTGCGNTATGTTGCAGATTTATATCGTTTAAAAAATCCTCCCATTGTCCCACTTATGGAACAAACAGGTCTTNTGAAGCACCAAACAAAGAAAATTCAAACCCTTTCTAAAGGATATAAACAACGTGTAGGTTTAGCTGCTGCACTTCTTCATGATCCCAAATTGATCATCTTAGACGAACCCACTACAGGGTTGGATCCCAATCAGCTGGTAGAAATCCGCAAACTCATTCGCAATTTGGGAAAAGATAAAACAGTGTTGCTCTCCACCCACATCCTTCAGGAAGTGGATGCGCTTTGTGATCGGGTATTGATTATTCATAAAGGAGAAATTGTATTGAATAAAGTTTTAAACGATCTGAGAAAAGACCAAAAGCAAATCATCGAAGTGAGCTTTGATTACAGGGTAGAAACTGAGGCACTTGCTCGGATTCCTAAGGTACAAAAAGTAAAAAACACTCATGAATTTGATTACGAAATCCACATCGAGGGAAATCAAGACCTACGCCCAGCTGTGTTTGATTTTGCGAACGATAGTGGTTTAAAAATTCTAAAAATGCAGCTTAAAAATGAAAGTTTGGAGCAGCTATTTAAGAGTTTGACGAGTTAGAAAACCTGTGCTGCTATCGCTTTAATATTATCTGCTTTTCCCATAGAATAATAGTGTAAAAAAGGAACACCTGCAGCTTTGAGTTCTTTGCTTTGTTCGATACACCATTCTACACCTACCTGACGAACGGCGGTATTGTCTTTACATCGAATCACTTCTTTGATCAAGGTCTCTGGCAGATCTACATGAAAACGGTGGGGAATCATATTCAATTGTTTGAGGGTTGAAAGGGGTTTGAGTCCTGGAATGATCGGTACATCAATCCCTTCAGCACGAGCGAGATCTACAAATTCAAAAAACTTTTGATTGTCAAAAAACATCTGAGTCACTACATAATCCGCACCGGCTTTTATTTTCTTCTTCAAAAAATGAAGATCACTCGCCAGGCTTGGTGCTTCCATGTGTTTCTCGGGATAGCCAGACACTCCTATACAAAAATCTGTGGCGTGAGAATTCAACAATTCTTCATCCAAATAAACACCTTGATTTAGTGCCGTAATTTGTTCTACTAATTCGTTAGCATAACGATGTCCATCTTCTGTAGGGGTAAAATAGGTTTCTGTTTTTACCGCATCGCCACGAAGTGCTACTAGATTGTCAATCCCTAAAAAGTCCAAGTCAATAAGGAAGTTTTCTGTGTCTTCTTTGCTAAACCCCCCACAAAGGATATGAGGTACAGCATCGACGTTGTATTTACTCTGTATGGCGGCACAAATTCCAACCGTTCCCGGGCGTTTTCGAATGATTTTTTTTTCGAGCAAACCTTTACCTACCTCTTTGTAAACGTGCTCTTCCCGATGATAAGTCACATCGATAAAAGGCGGATTGAAATCCATGAGTAGATCAATGGCTTCAAAAAGTGAGTTGATATTCTGTCCCTTGAGGGGAGGTAAAATTTCAAAGGTAAACTGCGTCTGCTTTTTCGCTTTTGCTATATGTTCGGTAATTTTCATTTAGTTTTTAATTTAGTTTGATTATTCAGCAAGATTTGGGTTCAACCATTTTCTTGCTTCATCTAGAGTAATCCCCCTACGGTCACTATAAGAAATCAGTTGGTCGAGTTTGATTTTTCCTAAACCAAAATAATGTGCTTCAGGATGGGCAAAATAATAGCCCGAAACCGAAGAAGCGGGCCACATAGCCAGACTTTCCGTGAGCTTTACACCAATAGTTTCTTCTACATCTAAAAGTTTCCAAAGGGTTTTTTTCTCTAAATGATCTGGACAGGCTGGATATCCCGGAGCGGGGCGAATACCCTTATACTGCTCGCCAATAAGTTCTTCTTTAGAAAAAACTTCTTCAGCCGCATACCCCCAATAATGAGTGCGTACTCTTTCGTGTAAATATTCAGCAAATGCCTCCGCCAACCGATCTGCAAGTGCCTTGATCATAATTGAGCTATAATCGTCATTTTCTGCCTCAAAGGCCTTTGCCTTTTCATCAGTGCCAAAACCGGTAGTTACACAAAAGGCGCCCACATAATCTTTTTTCCCACTTGCTTTGGGTGCAACAAAATCAGCTAGGGCATGGTTGGGATGTCCACTGCGTTTTTTTAGTTGTTGGCGAAGGGTAAGCCAACAGGCACTTACCTCAGATCGAGCTTCTGTTTTATAAATTTCAATATCGTCTCCAACGGCATTGGCAGGGAAAATTCCAAAACGAGCCTTAGCAGTCAACCACTCTTCGTTAACAATTTGATCTAGCATCTGTTGTGCATCTTGGAATAGGGATTGCGCTTGTTCGCCTACAACTTCGTCTTTCAAAATTTCAGGATATTTCCCATGCAAATCCCAAGAACGGAAAAAAGGACTCCAATCGATATAAGGTACTAATTCCGCTAAGGACTGGTTTTCAATTGAATGCATTCCCAATTGGTTAGGCTCTTTTGCATCAAAGGAATTCCAATCGATAGAAAACACATTTTTTTGGGCTTCTTCCAGACTCACATACGACTTGGCCGAGGTACGCTCTAAAAACTTGATCTTAAAAACTTCATATTCTTCACGGATTTTTAAGGTATAAGCTTCCTTTTTATCCTCTTGTAAGAGATTGCTTACCACACCCACCGCCCGTGAAGCATCGTTCACATGAATGACTGGGGCTTTAGAATGTGGAGCTATTTTTACTGCAGTATGAGCTTTGGAAGTCGTTGCGCCTCCAATCAGTACAGGTATTTGAATCTTTTGACGATCCAATTCTTTTGTTAAATACACCATTTCATCCAATGACGGGGTTATCAATCCTGAAAGTCCGATGACATCTACCTGTTCTTCCAGTGCCCGTTGGATAATGATTTCTGGGGGTACCATGACCCCTAAATCCACAATTTCATAATTGTTGCAGGCCAAGACTACACTCACAATATTCTTTCCAATATCGTGTACATCACCTTTGACTGTAGCCATCAAAATTTTTCCAGCATATTGGGTGCTATCTGTTTTTTCTGCCTCAATAAAGGGTTGTAAGTAGGCTACAGCCTTTTTCATCACCCGGGCAGATTTTACAACTTGAGGAAGAAACATTTTACCTTCTCCAAAAAGGTCACCTACTACATTCATCCCATCCATTAAAGGTCCTTCGATAACATGAATGGGCTTTTCTGCCAAGAGCCTAGCCTCTTCTGTATCTTCTTCAATATAGGCGTCAATCCCTTTGATTAAGGAGTGGGTAATTCGAGATTTTAAATCCTCATTGCGCCAGGCATCATCCACTTTTTTCACTCCTTTGGATGCATTGACAAGAGTTTCCGCATATTCCAAGAGGCGTTCAGTTGCATCTTCTCGGCGATCCAATAAAACGTCCTCTACATATTCCATCAATTCTTTGGGTACCTCATCGTAAACTTCCAACAGAGTAGGGTTTACAATCCCCATATTCATTCCGTGTTGGATAGCGTGATAAAGAAAAGAAGCATGCATGGCTTCTCGAACCGTATTGTTCCCACGAAAGGAAAAAGAAACATTGCTAACACCACCACTCACGCTAGCATGAGGTAAATTTTCACGGATCCACTTTGTGGCTTTAAAAAAGTCTAAGGCATTTTTTCGGTGTTCTTCCATTCCCGTTGCCACAGGAAAAATATTGGGATCAAAGATGATGTCCTCGGGTGGAAAGTGAACCTTTTCCACCAAAACCTTATAGGAACGTTCACAAATCTGAATTCGACGTTCCAGTGTATCCGCTTGACCGTCTTCATCAAATGCCATAACGATAACTGCAGCTCCGTATTTTTTTAAGGTTTGGGCTTGTTGGATAAAATTTTCTTCTCCCTCTTTTAAACTGATGGAATTCACCACGCATTTTCCTTGAACAACTTTCAGTCCCGCTTGGATGATCTCCCATTTCGAACTGTCGATCATTACTGGAACACGAGCGATATCTGGTTCTGCAGCGATAAGATTTAAAAAGGTGGTCATGGCAGCTACTCCATCAATCATCCCTTCGTCCATATTGATGTCTATGATCTGAGCGCCCCCCAGTACTTGTTCCCTTGCAATATCCAAGGCTTGATCGTACTGCTGATTTTCAATCAATCGAAGAAACTTTCTTGATCCCGTGACATTGGTGCGTTCCCCAATATTCACAAAGTTGGTGTCTTTAGTGATTGCTAAAGGTTCCAATCCAGATAGCAATAAAGGTTTCTTATGAAGCATTTTCTTCAGCTTTAAGTTTTCTGGGTTTGTATTTTTTAGCAATTTCTGCAATCAATCGGATGTGATCTGGTGTTGTACCACAACAACCCCCAATAATGTTCACCACATTTTGTTTTAAATACTCCTCTATCAACTCCTGCATTTCTTCAGGAGTTTGATCGTATTCTCCAAAGGCGTTGGGTAATCCTGCATTGGGATGGGCAGAAATATAAGCATCACTTTGATTTGAAAGTCTTTTTACATAAGGAAGTAACTGATCTGCGCCTAAGGCGCAATTGAACCCAATACTCAAAATGGGAAGATGACTCAATGAAATCCGAAAAGCCTCTACAGTTTGTCCTGAAAGTGTTCTTCCACTGGCATCGGTTATGGTTCCACTGATCATGATGGGAATGTCAACCTGTTTTTCTGTTTTAACAGAGTCTATAGCAAACAAAGCCGCTTTGGCATTAAGAGTATCAAAAATGGTTTCTACCAAAAGTACGTCCGCACCTCCGTCGATTAAACCCAACACCTGTTCCCGATAGGCATGCACCAATTCATCAAAAGTAACGGCGCGAAAACCTGGGTCGTTGACATCGGGAGACATGCTAGCAGTTTTGTTCGTCGGTCCAATGGATCCTGCAACATAGCGTTTTTGTAGGGGAGTTTTTGATATGTATTCTTGGGTCACTTCTTTGGCAATCTTTGCACTTTCATAATTGAGCTCATAGGCCAAATCTTCCATCTGATAGTCGGCCATCCCAATAGAAGTAGAGGAAAAGGTATTGGTTTCTACAAGATCTGCTCCCGCTTCCAAATAGGCACGATGAATGCCTTTTATAATTTCGGGCTGGGTAATGGACAATAAATCATTATTTCCCTTGAGTGAACATGGATGACTTTCAAAGCGCTTGGCTCTGAAATCAGCCTCTTCTAATTGGTGGTTTTGAATCATGGTGCCCATAGCTCCGTCCAAAACCAACAAGCGCTTTTCTAAATCCTTTTGAATACTCATATCAATGTGTTATCGCTTGATTTAAATCTTTCCAAATGTCCTCCGGATGTTCTAAGCCTACAGACAAACGAATCATACCGCCTGTAATTCCTACCGCTAGCTGATCTGCAGCTGACAACTTGCTGTGAGTCGTTGAGGCAGGGTGAGTGACAATCGTTCTGGAATCGCCTAAATTGGCAGATAGCGAACACATTCGGATTTGATTGATGAATTTTCGACCAGCTTCTACCCCACCTTTAAGCTCAAAAGAGATAATTGTCCCCCCTTGTTTCATCTGTTTTTGGGCCAATTTATTTTGGGGATGGGAGGGTAAAAAAGGATATTTCACCCAGTTAATTTCTTCCAATTGCTCTAGTTTTTGAGCTAGTATTAACGCATTCTTACAATGCCGATCCACACGAACCGAAAGAGTTTCTAAACTTTTAGACAGTACCCAAGCATTGAACGGAGATAGGGAAGCTCCTGTATTTCGTGCAAAAAGATACAACTCCCGGATCAATTCTTTCTTACCAACAGTGATCCCACCTAATACTCTTCCCTGACCGTCCATGAGTTTGGTCGCAGAATGAATTACAAGATCAGCGCCAAATTGAATTGGATTTTGCAGGTAGGGGGTCGCAAAGCAGTTGTCAACAATAAAAAGGAGCTTATGCTTTTTGGCAATTGTACCCAAAACCTCCAAATCCAAAATATCCACACCCGGATTGGTTGGAGATTCCACATAAATACACTGGGTGTTTTTTTGAATCAAATCTTCGACCGTATCTAACTGATTTACGTCAAAATAGGAAGTTTGAATGCCCCATTTGGGAAAATATTTAGTAAACAAACTGTGCGTAGAACCAAACACGGCACGTGCAGAAATGATATGATCTCCTGTGTTTAAAAAAGTGGCAAAAGTACCGAATACCGCTCCCATACCACTTGCGAAAGCAACACCCTCTTCAGCCCCTTCCATTTGACATACTTTCTGAATAAATTCTGATGTATTTGGGTTGGAAAATCGACTGTAGATATTGCGCTCTTTTTCTTCCGCAAAAGAGGCTCGCATTTCTTCAGCATCCTCAAAGACAAAACTAGAGGTAAGGTGTAAAGGCGTAGAATGCTCTAAAAACTGAGAACGCTCAGTTTGCGTTCGTATGGCCTTGGTTTCAAATTGAAAACTCATACTTTTTTGCCATTTAAAATTACGTTATGATTAATTTTTGCGGTATGCTCAAGGGTTTTGGAAACAGAACAATATTTGTCAAAAGACAACTGAGCCGCACGTTTTGCTTTTTCTGGAGAAAAATCTCCTTCCAAATAGATGTCAATATCTATTTGATAAAATAATGAGGGCACTTCATTTTTATGACGGTGTCCATGCACTTCCATTTTTAGCACCTTGGGATTAATTTTTTGCTTGTTTAAAATTGCAACAATATCAATACTACTGCAACCTGCTACACCCATCAAAAGGAGCTCCATTGGGCTTACTCCCTGCACTTCTCCTGTGGTTTTTGAGTTGTTATCCAATCGAACTCGCATTCCATTGGCGTTGGTTACTTCAAAGAGGTAATCTTCATTAATTCGTTCTAGTGAAACATTCATCAGGTAACGGTTTTTTAGGGTTAAAAAATTGGAGATAAAATTCGAATCATGTCCTCATTTTCGATCAAAAAGGCATCGTGTCCGTGAAGGGAACTCAATTCGTGATAAAAAATATCTTTTTTAAATTTTTTAGTGAAATCCATCGTTTTTCGATCTTCTGCCGGAGTAAAAAACAAGTCACTATCAATAGCAATCAAATGGATTTCAGCTGTAATACGNTTAATAATTTCTTGGACAGTTTGTCCATGTCTTTCGATATTGATCGAAGCCAAAAGGTGGTTCATCATCACGTAGGCATCCAACTGAAAACGTTTTGCGAGTTTATCCCCATGATACATTAACCAACTTTCTATGTTATATATCCCAAGTTCTTCATTTTTGGTTCTTCCGAAACGAAATTCAAAAGACTGTGGAGTTCTGTAGGTCAACATAGCATGGATACGGGCATCTTCTAGGGGTTGCTTCGAGTTTTGTAAAATGCGTTTTTGTAAAAATGTATTGGCGATGATCCAATCATTGGCTTTCCAATCGGCAGCTATAGGGACTAAATATTTGGTTATTTGGGGAGCCAGTGCGGCCATTTCCCAGGCTATTCCGCCTCCAATAGAACCTCCAATAAGGGCGTNAAGCTTTTCAATATTTAAGGCCTTTAAACCCAACAGATAAAGAGAAGCAATATCGCCCGCGTGAAAATCTTCTGGGATTGAAAAAGTTTGACCCAATACGCCATTTCCAGGAATATTAAATCCCATTATGGTATATCGTTGGGTATCGATTGTTCGGCCATGACCGATAATTTCGTTCCACCAGCCTCCATCTCCTGTCAGGCGTGCATCTCCAGTAAGGGAATGGTTGACCAACACTACAGGGGCTGTACCAATCTCACAACCAAATTGCTGAAAATGCAAATCGATAGAAGGGTAAACAGCGCCTGAGTGGGTTTTAAAATCAGGTATGGAAATCGTTTGGATCCCTGCCATAGGTTTTATATCTGCGAAAAAGCGGATTCTAAATCAGCAATTAAATCNTTGATGTCTTCTAAACCGACGGAGAGTCGAATTAAATCTTGGGTCACACCTGTGGTTTTTTGAGCTTCCTCATCCAACTGTTGATGGGTGGTACTTGCAGGGTGAATAATCAAGGATTTGGTATCTCCAATATTCGCCAAAAGCGAAAACAATTGGGTATGATCGGCTACCTTTTTTCCTGCTTCATAGCCCTTTTTCAGACCAAAGGTTACAATACCACTTTGCCCCTTAGGAAGGTATTGTTGTGCCAAAGTATTGTACTTTGAGCTTTTTAAGCCAGGGTAATTCACCCAGGCTACTTCTTCTCGTGTGGATAGCCAGGCAGCTAACTTCAAAGCATTTTCAGAATGTTTTTTCATTCGGATATCCAGGGTTTCTATTCCTTGAATGGTTTGGAAACTGTTAAACGGACTAGGGGCACTTCCCAAGTCACGTAAACCTTCAATCCGTACTTTGGCAATAAAAGCAATATTTCCCAGTGCTTCATGATAATTCAATCCATGATAACTAGGATTGGGCGATGTAAATTCTGGAAAATTTCCATTGCTCCAATCAAAAGTACCTGCGTCTATGATCACCCCCCCTAAAGAAGTTCCATTACCTGTGAGGTATTTTGTTAAGGAATGAATCACTATGTTGGCCCCATACTCAATAGGGTTTAACAAGGCTGGTGAGGCTACTGTGTTGTCTACAATAAAAGGAACTTTTGCTTTTTGAGCAGCTTCAGAGATGGCTTTAAGATCAAGGACATCTAATTTGGGATTTCCCAAAGATTCTGCAAAGAAAACACGTGTGTTAGATTTGACCGCTTTAGAAAATTCGATCGGATCATCAGGATCTACAAAAGTAGTNGTGATACCAAAACGCGGTAAAGTATTTGCCAACAGGTTATACGTTCCTCCGTACAAACTATTTGAAGCTACGATATGATCTCCTGTTTTAAGGATCACCATAAGCGTAGTGGCTATGGCGGCAGTTCCCGATGCCGTAGCTACGGCAGCGACACCTCTTTCAAGAGCAGCTAGACGTTGCTCCAAAACATCATTGGTTGGATTGTTTAAACGTGTATAAATGTACCCAGGTTCAGCGAGAGAAAATAAATTCGCTGCATGATCCGAGTCTTTAAACACATAAGATGTGGTTTGATAAATAGGAACCGCTTGGGAACCTTGCGTATTTTTAGCATCATGACCTGCATGCAATGCTTGTGTGGCTATATGTGTACTCATTTTTGAAATTCTTTTTTGATGGATTCGATATAATCTAATTTTTCCCAGGTGAAAAGCTCTACTTCCTTCGATACTTTTCCGTTGTACGGGGACTCAAACGTTTTGGTAACAGTTAGAGGCTGGCGCCCCATATGTCCGTAGGAAGCTGTTTCCAAATACATTGGATTTCTCAACTTCAGTCTTTGTTCTATAGCATATGGACGCATATCAAATAAGGTTGCGGCTTTGGTTGCGATTTCTGCGTCGCTTAAATCTACCTTGGAAGTACCGAAAGTGTTAACATTAATTGAAGTTGGTTCTACTACTCCGATGGCATAGCTAAGTTGTACCAAAATTTCATCTGCTACTCCTGCAGCAACTAAATTTTTGGCCATATGGCGTGCCGCATATGCCGCACTACGATCTACTTTACTCGGGTCTTTTCCGCTAAAAGCACCTCCTCCATGACCTCCTTTCCCTCCATAGGTGTCTACAATAATCTTTCGTCCTGTCAAACCTGTATCGCCGTGTGGACCTCCAATGACAAACTTTCCCGTTGGATTGACATGATAGGTAATATCTGCACCAAAAAGTTTTTGAATATCAGGTTGTAATTTGGCTATTACGCGAGGAATTAAAACGTGAATCACATCCGATTTTATTTTTTCTAGCATCGCCTTTTCATCTGCGTTAAAATCATCGTGTTGAGTTGAAACTACAATCGTATCTATACGCAAAGGTTTGTTATTGTTGTCGTATTCAATGGTTACTTGCGATTTAGAATCGGGACGTAAATAAGTAATCTCTTTATTTTCGCGTCTGAGGGCTGCCAACTCAATTAAGATTTTATGCGAAATATCAAGCGCTAGGGGAATCAATGATTCCGTTTCATTAGAAGCATAACCAAACATAATACCTTGGTCTCCTGCTCCTTGTGCTTCTTTTTCTTCACGGTCCACACCACGATTNATATCTTGTGACTGTTCATGAATTAAAGAAATGACACCACAAGAGTCTCCACTAAATTGATACGCTCCTTGNGTGTATCCAATGTTATTAATTGTTTCTCTGGCAATAGACTGGACATCTAAGTAAGTAGCACTTTTGACTTCTCCAGCTAAAATTACCTGCCCCGTGGTTACAAGGGTTTCACAGGCCACTTTACTTTCGGGATCGAAAGCTAAAAAGTGATCCAACAATGCATCACTAATTTGATCTGCAATTTTATCTGGATGTCCTTCACTTACAGATTCTGAGGTAAAAAAATATGACATTTATTTGTTGCTTTTGTGGAAGGATTCAAACGGTGCGTTTTGAAAAGCAACACTGCTTTAGCATTTTTTTTTCGAGGTTTGCAATCAGTCAAATCCTTCCTCGTTATTTGTACAAATGTACAGCTTTTTTTGAATTTGCAAATTTTTGGTTAATTGATTTTAAGTATCAGATATAAGCCAAGCCTTACTTTTTATCTCCCACCCCTTTTATTGTTTAAAAAAAGAAACTACTTTGCAATACCATAAACAAACTATAAAGTATTATGCATATCGCCATTGCCGGGAATATTGGGGCAGGTAAAACCAGCCTTACTGAACTTTTAGCCAAACACTATAAATGGGAGGCCCATTTTGAAGACGTGATTGACAATCCCTATCTCGATGATTTTTATAATCACATGGAGCGCTGGTCTTTTAATTTACAGATTTACTTTTTAAAAAGTCGTTTTCAGCAATTGCTCAAGATTAAGAATGGAAAAAAGACTACAATTCAAGATCGAACCATCTACGAGGATGCCCATATTTTTGCACCCAACCTCAAGGCGATGGGGCTCATGAACCAAAGAGATTTTAAAAATTATCAGGAACTTTTTGAATTGATGGAATCGCTAATCCAAGGCCCAGATTTATTGATTTACCTACGCAGTAGCATTCCCAATTTGGTCAACAAAATCCACAAGCGTGGTCGAGAATATGAGAATTCGATCAGTATTGACTACCTCAGTCGCCTAAACGAACGTTATGAAGCTTGGTCCTCTACTTATGACAAGGGGAAAATGGTCATAATCGACGTGGACAATCTTGATTTTGTAGAAAATCAAGAAGACCTCAACATCATTATATCGAAAATTGACCAAGCTCTTTAGAATCTAAACCTCATTAAGATATAAAGGAACTAATTTAAAGTCTGCTAACCACTTTCGTAAAGAATTCGCGTGAAATAAAAGCAAAAAAAAGAGGCTCTTTTGAGCCTCTTTTTTATTTTGCTTTAAAATCTATTCTTTAGAACTGACTCCGGTTGAAGACTGATTTTCGTTAATCGTAACTTCAACAACCATTTCCTGATCGTCTTGTGAAGTAACGTTTACGGTGTAGTTTTTTTCATCNGATTTGTCTTCCGTAACTACTACTTCCACAAGGTTGGTTTCTACTTTAGCGTCAACATAAGCAGCTACCGCATCATTATTCATAGCAATACTTGGTGCAATAACCAATGCTACTACGGACATAAGTTTCAGTAGAATATTTAACGAAGGGCCAGAAGTGTCTTTAAAGGGATCTCCTACGGTATCTCCCACAACTGCGGCTTTGTGCGCATCTGTACCTTTTTTTCCTTGTTCTTCAATCATTTTTTTGGCATTGTCCCAAGCACCACCAGCATTAGATTGGAAAATCGCCATCAATACCCCACAAGTAGTTACTCCTGCGAGAAGTCCTCCAAGCATTTCTGCACCTCCTATAAACCCAACCGCTACGGGAACCACAATTGCTAAAACACCAGGTAAAACCATTTCTTTAATTGAAGCCGTTGTAGAAATGGCAACACATTTGTCGTATTCTGCAACACCATCTGCGGCATCAAATATTTTACGATCTGCAGCCGAAGCTTTGGACATGTCAGAATCGTATTTGATCATAACATCCAATGCAGCTCGAAGAGCAGGTATGTCTCTAAACTGACGTCGTACCTCTTCAATCATCGCCATAGCAGCTCTTCCTACAGCATTCATAGATAAGGCTGAAAACACAAAAGGCAACATTCCTCCGACAAGTAGTCCCGCCATAATCTTGGGTTGAGACACATCAATTGCAGCAACACCAGCGGTTTTCATAAAGGCTGCAAATAAAGCTAAAGCAGTTAATGCTGCAGAGGCAATAGCAAATCCCTTTCCGATGGCAGCTGTTGTATTTCCTACTGCGTCTAATTTATCTGTACGTTCTCTTACTTCAGGATCCAACTCTGCCATTTCTGCTATTCCTCCTGCATTGTCAGATATGGGTCCATAGGCATCGACAGCTAACTGAATTCCTGTATTGGCTAACATTCCAACAGCGGCAATGGCAATACCATAAAGACCTGCAAAATGGTGAGAAACCAAAATCGCTGCTGCGATAAGGATAATCGGAAGAGCTGTAGACATCATTCCTACTCCAAGACCGGCAATGATATTTGTTGCTGCGCCCGTTTCAGATTGCTTTACGATTGAGTTTACGGGTTTGGTCCCTGTTCCTGTATAGTATTCTGTAACTTTTCCAACTGCTAGTCCTGCTACTAAACCTGCTATGGTAGCAAAGAAAACTCCTAAAGCTCCTGAAGGAAGTCCTTCAACGGTTTCTGGAATAAAAGCATGGATCAAAAAATAGGAGGCTACTAACATCAAGCCTGCAGAGCCAAACTCTCCAAGATTTAATGCAGCATGAGGAGAACCTCCTTCTTTAACTCGAACAAAAAAGGTTCCAATTATAGACATCACAATACCTATCGCTGCTAAAGCAAGGGGAAGATATACCGCTCCGAGACCATCAAAGTCTGGAGTAACAATTAAAGCCCCTAAGACCATTGTCCCGATGATAGATCCAACATAAGATTCGAATAAGTCTGCACCCATTCCGGCTACATCCCCAACATTGTCCCCAACGTTATCTGCAATTGTAGCAGGATTTAACGGGTGGTCCTCAGGAATTCCTGCCTCTACTTTTCCTACTAAATCGGCTCCTACATCAGCAGCCTTAGTATAAATTCCTCCTCCTACACGAGCAAAAAGAGCAATGGATGAAGCACCTAAAGAGAATCCCGAAAGCACATTCAATATTTCGGTGATTTCCCAGCCTTGACCACTGTAGATGGCAAAAAGACCACTAAGTCCTAAAACTCCAAGTCCTACAACGCCCAAACCCATTACGGCTCCTCCTGCAAAAGCAACTTCTAGTGCCTTTCCTAAAGAAGTTCTAGCGGCATTGGTTGTTCTGACGTTGGCTTTGGTCGCTACTCGCATTCCAATAAATCCAGCCAATGCAGAACAAATGGCTCCTACGATAAAGGAAACGGCTACCATCCCATTAGAACCAGTTTCTGCCTGACCCTTAAAGAATAATAATACCGCAACTGCGGCGACAAAAATCGATAGTATTTTGTATTCCGCCTTTAGAAAGGACATCGCTCCGTCTGCAATATTTTTTGCAATACGTGCCATTTTTTCATTTCCTACCTCTTGTTTTGAAACCCAATTATTTTTGAAAAATACAAAGACTAATGCTAAGACTCCAAAAGCGGGTAAAAATTGTATGAATAATTCCATGTTTGTTTGTTGTTTGTAAGTGTGCGTAAAAATAGTAAAACAATCTAGAATACAAAACGATTAAAACTTGTGAATACAAGCCAAGGTCACCTTTAAATTCTGATGTTTTTTTGATTCAATTTATTTATGGTACATGACTTTTTTTACCGCCTTGATCACATCTTGATAATTAGGCAACCATTCCGCCAAAAGTACTGGAGAATAAGGAGCTGGAGTATCTGCGGTATTAATTTTTTCTATAGGTGCATCAAGGTAATCAAAAACCTGGCTTTGAACTTGGTAGGTGATTTCTGTTGAAATATTTCCAAAAGGCCAAGATTCCTCAAGAATAACCAGACGATTAGTTTTTTTCACTGATTCAAAAATAGCCTGATAATCCATCGGGCGTATGGTTCGTAAATCAATCACTTCGACTTCGATTCCTTCTTTTGCCAATTCTTCTGCGGCTTTCATTGCTTCTTTAAGGATTTTCCCAAAAGAAACCAAAGTGATGTCTTTTCCAGCACGTTTAATGTCTGCCACACCTATTGGGAGGGTGTATTCTCCTTCGGGAACTTCGCCTTTATCCCCATACATTTGTTCAGATTCCATAAAGATGACTGGGTCATCATCTCGAATAGCGGATTTTAGTAGTCCTTTGGCATCATAAGGATTGGAGGGAACAATGACTTTAAGTCCAGGACAGTTGGCATACCAACTTTCGAAAGCTTGTGAGTGAGTGGCTGCGAGCTGGCCAGCAGAAGCCGTGGGACCTCTAAAGACGATAGGACAAGGAAACTGTCCTCCCGACATTTGTCGGATTTTTGCTGCGTTGTTGATAATTTGATCGATGCCTACCAAGGCAAAATTAAAGGTCATATACTCAATGATGGGGCGATTTCCCGTCATCGTAGATCCTACACCAATTCCTGAAAATCCAGCCTCAGATATTGGGGTATCGATCACGCGTTTTTCTCCAAATTCATCTAGCATTCCTTTGGAAGCTTTGTAAGCGCCATTGTATTCGGCAACCTCCTCTCCCATCAGATATATGCTTTGGTCTCTTCTCATTTCTTCGCTCATGGCCTCAGCGATGGCTTCTCTAAATTGAATGGTTTTCATCGTTTAAATTACATTTGAGTGCAAATTTAATCATTAATTATCTATTTATTCCACTCAATAAAAAAGGAAAAAATACGTTCCAATGAAACAAAACATATTTAAATAAGATGAAGTTAATTCAAATGTCGGTAAGAGGAATTTCCTATAGTGAAACTCAAACAGGGGCTTATGCACTGATTTTAAGTGAAGAAAAAGGAGATCGTAAGCTACCTATCATTATTGGAGGCTTTGAGGCACAATCCATTGCAATTGCATTAGAACAAGAGGTAAAACCATCTCGTCCTTTGACCCACGACCTGTTTAAAAGTTTTGGCGAACGATTTGAAATCTATGTAAAACAAGTCATCATTCACAAATTGGTTGATGGAGTGTTTTATGCCAGTTTGATTTGCGAACGTGACAAAATAGAAGAGATCATTGACTCTCGAACTTCAGATGCCATTGCGCTTGCCCTACGCTACAATGCACCCATCTATACGTATGACTCCATCCTTAAAAAAGCGGGGTTTACTGCAGCCGTTTCTGGAGAATCAAAAAAATTGTCTGAAGACAACTGGATTCAAAACTTTGTAAAAGAACAAAGTAATCAAAATGAAGAAATTGGAGACCTTAAAAAATTGTCTGTGGCCAAACTAAAAAGCTTGNTGACCAAACTTGTCAATCAAGAAAATTACGAAAATGCAGCAAAGGTTAGAGACGAATTATCCAAACGAAAAAGCTGATTTTTTTTATTGTTAATTTTTTTTGATAACCTTCTTGAATTTCGATTCTTATATAGAAGAAATGCACCTATTTTTGAATAAAGTCATTTCATGAAGCAATATTTAGATCTGCTCAAACACGTTCAAAGTAAAGGNATAGAAAAATCGGATCGTACTGGTACGGGTACCAAAAGTATTTTTGGGTATCAAATGCGCTTTGATCTCGCAGAAGGCTTTCCTCTTGTGACCACAAAAAAAATTCACGTAAAATCTGTTATCCATGAACTACTTTGGTTCCTAAAAGGAGATACAAACATCGGTTATTTACAAGAAAACGGGGTGCGTATTTGGAATGAATGGGCAGATGAAAATGGCAACTTAGGTCCCGTGTACGGTCACCAATGGAGGAATTGGAATAGTGAAGGATTGGATCAGATTCAACATGTCGTAGAAACTCTAAAAACCAATCCCGACTCTAGAAGAATGCTCGTTTCGGCTTGGAATCCAAGTGTTCTACCAGATACCAAAGTTTCCTTTGCTGAAAATGTCGCTAACCAAAAAGCGGCACTCCCCCCTTGTCATGCTTTTTTTCAATTTTATGTTGCAAACAACAAACTTTCCTGTCAANTGTATCAACGAAGTGCAGATGTTTTTCTAGGTGTTCCTTTTAATATAGCTTCCTACGCCCTACTAACTCTAATGATGGCCCAAGTTTGTGGCTATGAAGCTGGAGACTTTGTACATACCTTTGGAGATGTACATATCTACTCCAATCACGAGGACCAAGTAAAAGAACAATTGTCTCGAACTCCCAAACCGCTTCCTACAATGAAATTAAATCCTAAGGTGACTTCTCTTTTTGATTTCTCTTATGAAGATTTTGAATTACTCAACTACGATCCACACCCACTCATCCGAGGTGCCGTAGCAATTTAAGAGAATTGTTCCAAAACTTCCATCAAATGATCGAGATCCATTTCTGTATTGTAGTAATGGAATGAAACGCGAACACCTTTACCACGTTGGGCACAATTAATATTGTTTTGGATCAAATGTTCATACAAACCCACTGCTCCCTCCAAAACAAAAATACTACTGTGTTGCTTTCGTTTTAACACCCATGGNCCAATCCATTTACCTTCACCAAGTTTATGTTTTGCTTGTTCCGCTAATGCTTCTTTTTTTTGCATTAATTGCTCAAATCCTTGCTCTTCGAGAGACTGAATTGCAAAATGAAGACTCGCCAAAGCCAAAATACTAAAATGTCCTATGAAAATCCTTTCGAATATGACTTGGGGCTTTAATTGAAAATGATTCAAAAAAGTCTCTGAAACCATCATCACACCATTTCCAAAACCTGCCAACAGCCATTTGTATCCAGAACCCACGACCACATCAAAAGGACTACGATCAAAATGAAACGAATGAGCTCCCAAAAATTGGGTTCCATCTCCTATAATAATCAAATTGGGGTGCTTTCGTTTGAGTTGTATTAAAAAATCAATGTCAATTAAAAGTCCCGTATTGTATTGGACTATACTCAACGCCAGGATGTCAATGTCGTTTTTGGCCAATCTTTTTTCGATAGCAATTTCAATTTCTGATTCCATTGAAATCTTATGAATCACAAAATCTCTTTCTTCAAATGCAGCAGCAAGGGAAGGATATTCCTCTTCCATCAAAAGTACCTTTTGGTTTTTGGGTATAAAAGAAAGCGCCTGCCTAATACCAATAGAGAAATTGGGAACAGCAAAAATTCTTTCAGACTTTAAACCAAAAAAACGCGCCATAGAGTGGTGTGTCTTTTCCAATAATGCATGGGAGTTAATTTTGTAATAGACTCCGTTTTCAACATAGAGTTGTTCGTGTTCGCTTCTAAATTTGGCTAAAGAAGTAGAAAGAGGGCCTACGTAGGCCGTGTTTAAGTAAGTACCTTTTGTTAATAATGGAAAAAAATGAGGGTCCATAGGTGAAAAAGAAAAGTGTATTTTTGGCGTAAATTTAATCTTTTCAATAGATGAGCGACTCAAATTCATCAAAAGAAATTACCCTTATTGCCGCAGCATCGGAAAACAATGTTTTAGGGAAAGACAATCAACTCATTTGGCACATATCCGAAGATTTAAAACGTTTTAAGCGTCTTACTCAAGGTCACGCGATCATTATGGGAAGAAAAACGTTTGAATCCATGCCAAAGGCACTACCCAACCGCACCAATATTATTTTAACGCGAAATCGGGATTACAAAGCAAAAGATGCACTTGTTGCTCATACACCAGATGCCGCTTTGAAGCTTGCAGGCACTGATCCCTTACCCTTTATTATTGGAGGGGGTGAAATTTACTCCTTATTCCTCCCTATGGCAGACGCCATAGAGTTGACTCGTGTACACCATCACTTTGAAGGAGATGCTTTTTTTCCTGAAATTGATTCCTCACAATGGATCCTATCCCATCAGGAAAGAAACGAAGCTAGCGAAGGGCAGCCTTATGACTTTTCGTATTTAACCTACAAAAAACACTAACAGATGAAAGCATATGTATTTCCGGGCCAAGGTGCTCAGTTNCCAGGAATGGGAAAAGACCTTTATGAAAATTCCGATTTGGCTAAAAAAAGGTTTGAACAAGCCAATGAAATCCTTGGATTTTCGATTACCGATATCATGTTTGGAGAAGATCCAGAGGCTTTAAAAGAAACTCGAGTCACTCAACCTGCGATATTTTTACACGCTACCTTATTGAGTGAAGTTATGGGTGATCGATTTCAACCCGAAATGGTTGCCGGACATTCTCTGGGAGAATTTTCAGCTTTAGTCGCTGCTGGGGTATTCCCTTTTGAAAATGGATTGCGCCTAGTACAAGAAAGAGCCTTGGCAATGCAAGCAGCTTGTGATGAAGTACCTGGAACCATGGCTGCCATTTTAGGATTGGATGACCAAGTGGTAGAGTCAGTTTGCGAAGCAATCTCTGGTGTAGTCATTGCNGCAAACTACAACTGTCCTGGACAATTAGTGATTTCTGGAGCTATCGATGCAATTGATGAAGCCTGTGCTGCACTGACCGAAGCAGGAGCACGAAGAGCTTTGGTACTTCCTGTAGGGGGTGCTTTTCACTCTCCACTAATGGCTCCAGCAAAAGCGCGGTTGGCAAAAGCCATTGAAAACACTCCATTTTCAACACCTACTTGTCCCGTATATCAAAATGTATGTGCCACGGGTATTAAAAATCCAGAAACCCTTAAGACTAACTTGATAGAACAACTTACCGCACCTGTTCGATGGACACAAACCGTACAACAGATGATCGCAGATGGTGCGACACACTTTACAGAGGTTGGGCCAGGAAAAGTACTGCAAGGTTTGGTCAAAAAAATAGATCGCAGTATGGAAACCGAATCTGGTAGTTAAACCTTATTCATCTTTATAAACCACTCCATTTATAATCATAAAAATAAGTTTGGATTTAGCTTTTGTCCAAAAAATCAAGTAGCTCGTAACAGATGTATTCAATTTGATCTACAGATAGCTCTGAATGCATCGGCAAAGATATAACTTCATTTACCAACTGATTGGTCACCGGAAAAGTAAGGGTGTCTAGCTTTGGATCGACATAGGCTTTTTGTTGATGTAGGGGTACGGGATAATAAATCCCATAGGGAATCTTTTTAGCATTTAGTGCTTGTGCTAATCCATCTCGATTTTCTTCCAAAATACGTAGGGTATATTGATGGTACACATGAGAATTACAATCTCCTACTCTAAAAGGAGTTACGATTTTGGGATGCCCATTTAGTAACTTAGTGTAACGCAAAGCAGCTTCCTTTCTCCTTTCGTTATAAAAATCCAAGTAGTGTAATTTTACCTTGAGCACTGCAGCTTGAAGGGCATCCAGTCGAGAATTNACNCCCACCACATCATGGTAATATCGTTTGTACATGCCGTGATTGACAATCCCACGGATGAAATGGGCGAGATCATCGTCATTGGTAAAAATGGCACCTCCATCACCATAGGCTCCTAAATTTTTTGAGGGAAAAAACGAAGTTGCGGAAACATGCCCTAAGGTTCCTGTTTTAGCTTTNGATCCATTTGAAAAGGTNTAGTCTGCNCCAATTCCTTGAGCATTGTCTTCAATAACAAAAAGATTATGTTTTTTGGCAAGATCCAAAATTTCTTCCATTGCTGCGGCTTGACCAAANAGGTGAACAGGTATGATGGCCTTCGTTCTCGGAGTAATGGCTTTCTCAATTGCCTTGGGGTCTATGTTGAAGGTATGCATATCCACATCTACCAAAACAGGTTTGAGTTTTAAAAGAGAGATTACCTCTACAGTTGCGGCAAAGGTAAAATCTGCAGTAATCACTTCGTCCCCAGGTGCCAACTTCAATCCCATCAATGCGATTTGCAAAGCATCCGTCCCATTGGCACAGGGAATGACATGTTTTACATTCAAATAGTGTTCCAAATCCTTTTGAAAAGCCTGTACCATAGGCCCATTGATAAAAGCTGAGGTGTCCATTACTTCTTGCATCGCAAGAGCAACTTCATCTTTAATAAAGTTGTATTGCTTTTTCAAGTCCACCATTTGAATTGGATCCATCAGTTATTTTTTTTACAAAGATAAAGCGCTTACTTATACTAGCGTTTGAAATCTTTTTGGAATTTTTATTACGCTAGGACCTTTTAAAGGAGCGGGCTTGTTCCAAGCATACCATTTTCGGGTTTTGATGAAATAGTTCCGTGCTTTTTCAAAAAAGGTATCTCCAGGCTGAGGGCGTTGTTTTTCTAATGCCTTATACAGTTCAAACCGACGGTCAAAATGCCCCTTCCAACCTGATCTGAGGAGTTCACTTTCTTTTGTTTTTTCTTGAGCTTGATGCCAATCTACCAATCCAAAGTGAAATAAAAACAGATTGGGATCTAGAGTGAAATTTTTCCCTTTAACCCGATGAAATCCCGAACCCCATTGTAACGGTTTTAAACTGACTACAGGTTTGGTATAACGATCTGAAACTTGAGCAAATGAACGCTGAGAAAGAAACGGTTTTTGTACATCGATTGCTTGTTCGTACTGGAGGTGTTGTCCCACATCAAGACCCAAAGCCGATCGAGAAGAGGTTGTAAATTTTTGTTGCAAATACATTTTAAGACTGAGGTTCGTTTTAGGATCGACCACTAAAAACTCGTCAATATCCATCGCTAAAACTGAATGGTATTTGGGATATAAACTTTGGGCAAAGTTGGAAATTTTTTTAGCTCGTATTTTATCACCTTGAGCTCTTGGGTATGGTTTGTGGGGAATTTGAAAACAATTGATTTTTTCTGCTCCTTTGGGTAAGGGCTGATCCATCCCATCCACAAAAAGATATAAGTGCTCAAAGCCCAATTGTGCTCCGTAATAGGAAATCCATTTATCGGCAAAAATAGTATCGTTTCGAACCATAGATACCGCAGCTATAAGTTTTTCCATAATTCTTAAAGTTGAGTTTCTAATAATTCATTCATTCTTTTAAGAACGTATTCTTGATCTATTTTTGTAGCTAAATCCAAACTCTGAACACAAAGAAACAAGATGTTTTTATCGTGTTCACATTCCATGAATTTTCGATTTACATAACCATCTCCTCGATTGTGGGGCTGCATATATACTGCTTGAGATGAGGCAAAGTTTCGATTTCCGATATTGTATTCCAAGTGATTGGCTAGGGCCACTGTATTGAACTGTTCATAATTTCGAAAACGATGTTTGATATTCTCTTTTAAAATATATGGATAGGCCTCAAAAAAAGCCTTTAGCGTTTGCCTGTTTAAGGCCAATGGTGTGTGCGCCGATCTAAAATATCGATATTTAAAACCCAGCCTACGGGCTGCATTCCATTGATTGACTTGAAAAGAGGAAACACGTTCCTTTTTTTGTTTTAAAAATAACTTTTGAAAACCTGCTTTTATTTCATCCCACAACAATCTTTCGTACGGAGGTAAGACCCATTTACCTCTCAATACAGGTCTTCCGTTTTTAAACNAATCCTCTGGATTCAATGGGCGAGTAAGGAAAATATCATCGTTGAAATAAACAAATTGATCTGACAAGCCTTTGATACGCCAAAGCATATTGGAAATACAAATACTATTGAAAGTAGGGAGATACGATTCAAATCCTTCAAAAATTTCGGTGTGATCTACAATTCTAATATCTGAAATTCTGCTTGGAAAATATTCTTTAATGGTATCATGAATCTTTGGATCTTGTTGGTCGGTCACGACAAAGATATTTCTGACAAAAGGCGCGAATTTTAAAATGGAAAGCACACAAAAGTGGACTTCATTTAAGGAATGAAATCGAGTAGCCGAAGCTCCAGGATGTGCTCCATTATCTAAATTAAGATAGCTCATTCGTTTTTTGTGTAGAATGGGGTCTGCTCCATCCACCCAAGCTACAACAATGTCTATAGGAACTGTTTTTGAATCCATAGGTGTATCAAAGATAGGCATTTGGCACATCCTAGAAATATTTTACCACATGTAGATTTTTCAATTGAAAAGGTATTGTATCTTTAAAATCTAATATCTAGATCATGCGTAAACTATTATTTTTTATTACTTTATTGACCCTCAACTCCCTTTTGGGTCAAGACAAAACTCCCAATATCATCCTTCTGATTGGTGACGGTATGGGACTGACTCAGATCAGTGCAGGAATGTATGCCAATGACAATTCTACAGCATTGGAAGGGTTTGAATATGTAGGCCTTTCGAAAACTCATGCCATAAAACAATTGATTACTGACTCTGCAGCCAGTGGGACCGCCATGGCCTGTGGTGTGAAAACATTTAATGGAGCTATAGGAATCGACGATAAAAACCAGCAACATCGCAGCATTTTAGAATTGTGTAAAGAAAGAGGATATGCTACAGGACTGATTGCAACCTCAAGCATTGTCCATGCCACCCCAGCTTCTTTTTATGCTAAAGTACCCTCGAGAAAACAATATGAAGAGATTGCTCTACAGCTTAGTCAACATAATGTAGATTTATTTGTGGGTGGAGGGGAAAAGTATTTTTCAAAGCGATCAGACGATAGAAATTTAATTCAGGAAATGTCTCAATACAAGTTTGTAAAAAACTTTAGAGAATTTAAAAATGCTACTGCTGAAAAAATTGGGTTTTTAACCTATAATGAAGAACCTCCAAGGAAAATGGAGGGACGCACTCCTGATTTGGAATCACTGGTAGAAACTAGCTTACAGAAAATGGAATCCCTTGGAGCTCCTTTTTTCATGATGATAGAGGGATCTCAGATAGATTGGGGTGGACATGCAAATGAAACAAACTATGTGATTACAGAATTTCAAGAATTCAATCTTACCGTACAAAAGGTGTTGGACTATGCAAAAGCGGATGGTAATACACTCGTCATTGTGACTGCAGATCATGAAACAGGTGGATTCGCAATTACTGGAGGAAATCTAGATCTTGCTCAAGTAAAAGGAGATTTCAACACAGAAGGTCATTCTGCCTCAATGGTACCTGTCTTTAGCTATGGTCCCAATTCAGAATTGTTTAAAGGAATTTATGAAAATACGGCCATTTTTGACAAAATGTGGTTTACTGTCCAAGGCGCCTCTGAATAAAAATTACTTTGTCCTTGCTTTTGCAACAATTGATTCTTCAAACTTATCTTTGTCTTCTAGGACTTCAAAAAAATCGTTCAAAAAATCAATCATAGTATTGTATTCATCGGGATTTGAAAACTCAGATTCAAAACTTGCTACCATATCCAATAATTCATCTTTTTTCTCAAGGAACTGCTCCCGAACCTGATCAAAATAAGTTTGATCTCTTTTGAATCCCCGATAGATACGATCTTTTACAGAGTTGATTCCCAGTGAAGTATTCACTGTAGCATAACTGGGGTTGACCCAGCCAGTCATATCAAAATCATAAGGTAATGGGATGAATTGATTGTCCTTAAACATCATTTTTCCGTTGTGCTGGTATGCGACAGAAAAATCTGTATTCCCCAATAAAAATTGGAAGAACGCATTTTGAACTGAGGTAAGGTGTTCCTGACGCAAGGGATGAACAAACCGTTCATACAATTTGCCTTCATGACGTTGAGCTACGCGCTTATCATCTTCAATTAAAAAACCTTTGAGTTGAAAATTTTTGATTTTATCTTTTTTAATTTCTCCAAAATCAATATCAACTCGCTTGGTTTTAAAATGATAAGGAGATATTTTTTCGTATATCTTATATGCAATAAATTCTTGAAGAATATTATCATTGTTTTCAGACTCAATCTTGCAAGGCATAACCAATTTCAAGGTTTTGTTTCCGTCAAAAAGAGTTCCCTCGCGTTGATTTTTTTTGATTTTCATTTTAATGGGAGGAAAATAACATTGAGAACGTCTGAAATTTCCACGCGCTCTTAGTTGCACCTCCATTGAAACCCATTTCCCCTCATGAAGATATTCCATAGTGGTTTCGATGAATGTAGAATCGTCGGTTTTAGCATTCATCTCTTTGTTGGAATAATTCAACTTTATTTTTAAAGGCACTTGATCGTTATAAAGTAGATCAGATTTTAGCTCTTTTTGTGCAGATGCAACAACAGAGATCAAAAAAATGAATATTAATATTCCTTGGTTCTTCATATTATAGTTAATAAATTTACTCAAATATAAGAATAGATTTTTATGTCTAGATATCTCATCATAATCAATTTTAGAACTGCCATCACAATGGCGTTATCCTTGTTCGTGCCAGTTATTGCCTACCAATTTAAAGTGGTNTACAATATTGATTTAACCTTGATGAGTATCGCGATTATTTTCCCATTGGTATTTACCATTCGNGGTGCCTTCCGCAGAAGAGAAAAAGCATTGGAGCATTTGAGTCGTTTTAGAGCTAGCTTAAAAACCGTAGAAAACTTTTTTCAGCACTCCAAAATGGAAGACTCTCTTCGAAAAGAAAGTATCCGATTGGTTCATGAAATAAATGATAAACTCTTCAGTCATTTGAGCACGAAAAGTGAGGACACCAGTATTTTTGATGCTAAAATCAACGAATTTTTCGGATTTATTGATAAAAATAAAGAATCTATCTCCGGAGGAACTCAAGGAAAAATCTTTCGGTTTTTTAAAGACATCATAGAAAGTTCAGATAATCTGATTGCCATTCACTCCCATCGTACCCCTGTAAGCTTAAAAGCCTATTGTTTAATTTTTATTTACATTTTCCCCGTAATTTACACCCCTACCATCATCAATAAAATTGGATATGATAATCCTAGTTGGCTCACTTTTTTCATTGTTGCTTTAAGTGAATTTATTTTGATTTCATTATACAATATTCAAGATCAAATGGAATATCCCTTTGACGATGAAGGCTTGGATGATATCAAATTCAACCTGTTTAAAATCGACAGAAAATAAATATTTATCTGTATATTGTTTAACACGAACAAAATCCGGATTAACTTTAATTGATTTTTTGAAGAGCACTTCTTTAGCTTTCTTTAATTTACGACACTCCTAATTAGGTTTTTGTTTATTATTTTAAATTTCAAAAAAATGAATAAAATACTTTGTTTTGTTTTTTCGCTATTGCTTATCAGCTGTAACGTTTCTACACCAAAAGACCAACTCAACGAGATCATCGCTACCTATGAAAACTATGGTAAAAGCAAAAAAGAAGATTCCCCCCTTGGAGATTATACCGAAACGCGCTTTGAAGCCTATGCCAAGTTTTCTGATTCACTTAAAACAGTACTTGGAGCGATAGATCCCAACAAATTGAGTGCTGATGATCGAATTTCTCATACCCTTCTTCACTTCGTTCTCAATGAAACTGTGGTGAAATACGATTTTAAAACCCATTGGAATCCAATATTATCTGATGCTGGGTTTCACTCCAGTTTAACCTACCGTGTTCGACCCATTACAAATAAAAAAAGTGCTTTAGCATACCTTAAACTTCTCAAAGCCATCCCAACCTATATTGAACAACAGTCCGTTTTAATAAAAAAAGGATTGGATGCTGGGATGGGACAACCACTGGTCATTTTTAAAGGTTACGAATCTACCTATGAGCAACACATCACCAAAACTGCTGAGGAAAATTTTTACTACTCCCCCTTTTTGAAGCTTCCTCCACAACTTACATCTAAAGAAAAAGACTCTTTACGCCAGGCAGCTAAAGAAATCGTATTGGAACAATTGATTCCTGCCTTTCAATTTGTAAAACGCTTTTTTGAAGAAACCTATTATCCCAATACAAGAACCACGTTAGGAGTTTCAGAAACTCCAAATGGTGCCTCCTATTATCAAAGCAGGATCAACTATTTTACCACACTAGACGAAACCCCTAAAAGCATTCATCAAAAAGGACTCCAAGAAGTTGCACGGATCCGAAAAAAAATGGAGGATATTGTCAAAAAAGTCAAATTTAAAGGAGACCTAAAAGCCTTTATTGCATTTTTAAGAACCGACCCACAGTTTTATGCTACTACTCCCGAGGAGTTACTCAAACACGCTCGAAATATTGCCAAAAAATTAGATGAACAACTTCCTCGCTATTTCAAAACCCTCCCCAGAAAACCCTACGGGGTAGCTCCTGTACCTGCTGCCATTGCACCAAAATATACAGGAGGTCGCTATGTAGGTACTTCTCCAGAAAGCACAGATCCAGGCTACTACTGGGTTAATACCTACAACCTACCCAGCAGGCCTCTCTACGTGATTCCTTCACTTACGGCTCACGAGGCGGTTCCAGGGCATCACCTACAAGGAGCTTTAAACAACGAACTGCCCGAATCCATTCCTCAATTCAGAAGAAACCTATACCTCTCTGCCTATGGAGAAGGCTGGGGACTTTATACAGAATACTTAGCCGAAGCTATGGGAATTTACACCACTCCCTACGAACATTTCGGCAAGCTCACTTATGAAATGTGGCGTGCCTGCCGTCTGGTAGTCGATACGGGCATCCATGCATTTGGGTGGACNAGAGCACAGGCAGTAAATTTTATGGCAGAAAATACAGCCCTTTCCCTTCATGAAGTCAACACTGAAATTGACCGCTATATCTCTTGGCCAGGACAGGCATTAGCCTATAAAATAGGAGAGCTTAAAATCAGAGAACTACGCCAAAAAGCAGAGATGGAGCTAGGCAATCAATTTGACATTCGTGAGTTTCACGAGGTTATTTTAGAAAAAGGAACTGTAACTCTTCCTCTTTTAGAAGAACGAATTAATCAATATATCGCATCTAAAAACTAAAATTAAATGAACGAAAACAAAGTACATATCTTTAGAAAATCAAAAGGTCAAATCGTAATTGACGGTCCAGTAAAACTCACGGACGAAGATGGAAACCTACTTCCGCATGGAGATCGTTTCACCCTTTGTGGCTGTGGCAAATCCAAACGAATGCCCTTTTGTGACAGTTCCCATAAAGATTCTTAAATTCAGATAAAAATATTAACTTTAAAGTCAAACCTATTGAATTAAAATCGATACCATGTCAACATTTAATCTTAACATCAACGGTAAGGTTCACAAAGTAGATGCAGATCCCACCACTCCATTACTTTGGATTTTGAGAGACCATCTAGACCTCGTAGGAACCAAATACGGCTGTGGAATAGCGCAGTGTGGCGCTTGTACAGTACACCTTAACGGCACAGCAGTTCGTGCGTGTCAAATTCCAATTGCCTCTATAGGGTCAGAAAAAGTTACCACTATAGAAGGATTGTCAGAGCATGGAGATCATCCTGTCCAAAAAGCATGGATTGCCCATGATGTACCCCAATGTGGCTATTGCCAAGCAGGACAAATCATGTCCGCGGCAGCACTATTAACTTCCAATTCCAATCCCTCGGATGAAGATATCGATGCAGCAATGCGAGGAAATATTTGTCGTTGTGGCACCTATACACGGATTAAAAAGGCCATTAAAACTGCCGCAAACTCTTAAACCTAAACTCAAAATTATTAAAATGAAAGTTGTAAAAACAAGAATCGGAAGACGTTCCTTTATCAAAAGCAGTTTACTTTCAGGAGGGGGTATGATGCTCGGTTTTAACTGGCTCATGTCCTGTGACATGAACCCCGAAAAAGTAAAAGCCTTACCTAAAGAATGGTTTGAAATTAATGGTTTTCTCAAAATTGGAGAAAACGGACTGGTGACCATCATGTCGCCAAACCCTGAAATTGGTCAAAATGTAAAAACCTCTATGCCAATGATTGTAGCAGAAGAATTGGATGTGGATTGGAATGATGTCCTTGTAGAACAAGCTCCGCTAAATACCGGTATTTTCAAAAGACAACTGGCAGGAGGAAGTCAGTCCATTAGACAAGGATGGGAAAGTCTAAGAACGGCAGGAGCAACTGCAAAATCTCTTTTGATACAGGCGGCTGCTGAGACCTGGGGAGTCCCCATGAACGAGATCACAGCTGTTAAAGGACAACTCCTTCACAACAAATCTGGAAAAAAAGTTGGGTTTGGAGCAATGGCTTCTAGAGCCGCTCAATTAGAAGTTCCCGAAGAAGTTGTGCTTAAAGACCCAACTGATTTTACAATCATAGGAACCTCACGAAAAAATGTAGATGGCTCTAAAATTGTCACCGGAAAACCTCTATTCGGCTTAGACTACAAAGCAGACCATATGCTTATCGCCATGCTAGAACACCCCCCCGCTTTTGGAATGCAACTGAAATCTTTCGATGCGAGTGAAACCTTAAAAATGCCTGGAATTAAAAAGGTATTTAAGATGGAAAAACACCTAGATGAATATTCGCTTGGAGGACTGGATGTTGACGCTTTCAATGAAGTTGTCGTCGTTGTAGGAAACTCAACATGGGAAGTTTTACAAGCTAAAAAAACACTAAAATGTGAATGGGAACTGGCATCAGAAAAATCAAAGGAAATTGATTCTTGGGGGAGTAAAATCACAGTCAAGACTCCTGCAGGACTCGAAAGTAGTGAAAAACACTATGAAATTTTAAATGCAATTTCAAAGAGAAAAGCCAAAGTAGTTCGAGAAGATGGGGATCCCGACAGCATGTTTAAAAAAGCTGCAAAAATCATTGAAAGAAGTTACACCTGTCCATTTCTAGCTCACAATACCTTGGAACCCATGAATTTCTTCGCTGATGTCACTGAAGAAAAAGCAGTACTTGTAGGTCCTATCCAAACTCCTGAAATTATGGAAAAAAGCGTTTCTAAACGTTTGGGTATGCCTTTAGAAAAAATTGACATTCAAATGACCCGTATGGGAGGAGGTTTTGGGCGTCGTTTATACGGTCATTTTTTGACAGAAGCAGCGGTCATTTCAAAAGAAATGAAGCAGCCCGTAAAATTGATTTATACTCGAGAAGATGACATGACCCAAGGAACTTATCGACCCTCTTATCACGCACTATATAGAGCTGCATTGGACGAAGACAACAATTTGATTGCTTTCCATGTACGTGCGGGTGGTATTCCTGAAAGCCCTCTTGCGGCCAATCGTTTTCCAGCAGGTGCACTCACACATTACAAAGCAGAAGAATGGTCTCAACCCTCTAACATCACCGTGGGTGCTTTCCGTGCTCCGAGATCTAACTTTATCGCAGGTGCTGAACAATCCTTCTTAGATGAAGTTGCCGAAGCAGCTGGAAAAGATCCAATAGATTTTCGTTTGGAACTATTGGAACGCGCACAAAAAAATCCTGTGGGAGAAAACAACGATTATGAAGCTTCTCGTTATGCGGGGGTTTTAAAACTCGTAAAAGAAAAAGCCCAATGGAATTCAAAAGATCCTAATGTATATCGAGGTACAGCTGCGTATTTTTGTCATAATTCTTACGTTGCCAATGTTTTGGATATGGTTATTGAAAAAGGCAAACCCATCGTTCAAAAAGTGTACTGCGCTATAGATTGCGGTATCGTAGTAAATCCAGATGCCGCAACCAATCTTGCTGAAGGAGGGGTTGTGGACGGCATTGGACATGCGATGTACAGTGCAATTACTTTTAAAGATGGAGCTCCTGAACAAAATAATTTTGACAATTATCGTTTGATCCGACACGATGAAGCCCCAAAAGAAATTGAGGTCCATTTTGTCCAAAGTGATATCCATCCTACTGGACTTGGCGAACCTCCCTTTCCTCCCATTATGGGGGCTATGGCAAACGCCTTATACAGAGCCACTGGCCAACGTTATTACAACCAACCTTTTATTACTGACAAAGCCCTTATCGGATAATTGAATCAACTCAAGATGAAAGCATAAAAGAGAAAGCTGCAAAATAAATTTGATTTATGACAACCGTTGAAGAAGCCTTAAGGTTGATTCAGGAGGAACAAAAAGTGGTTTTTGACTCCGAATCCATAGCAACATCCAAAGCGCTGAATCGAGTTTTGTCAAAGTCAATTCAAGCACCCCTTGCCCTTCCCTCATTTAAGCAGTCTGCTATGGATGGATATGCCCTTCATATTGGAACGGGGTTGAACTATGAAGTAGTTGGAGAGCAAAAAGCTGGAGACGCCAATACTTTTGAGCTTGAGCCAGGAGAATGTATCAGAATCTTTACTGGAGCAGCGGTCCCAGATAGTGCCAATGCAGTTGTCATTCAAGAAAAAATAAACCGTTTTGAAAATAAAATTGAAGTCAAAAAACTTCCTCAAGTAGGGCAAAATATACGAGCAGAAGGAACACAAATAAAAAAAGGAAGTTTTCCGCTCGAAAAAGGACAGGTTTTGAATCCTGCAGGACTGGGATTGATTCAAAGTTTAGGCATTAAAAAAGTAGAAGTATATCGCAACCCCAGGGTAAGCGTTATTGTAACTGGAAATGAATTACTCCCTCCAGGCAGCAACCTTTCAGAAGGGAAAATTTTTGAAAGCAACAGTTTGATTTTAAAAACAGCTTTAAACCAGATTCAAATTGAACCTAAAATTATTACATCAGTCCCAGATCGATTAGAAGATACCCAAAAGGTTTTGAAAAAAGCCTTTGCCAATTCTGATCTGGTCTTAATTTCAGGAGGTATTTCAGTAGGAGACTACGATTTTGTTGGGAAAGCCCTTCAAAAGCTTGGTGTTAATGAGATTTTTTACAAGGTTCGTCAACGTCCAGGAAAGCCTCTGTATTTTGGAAAAAAAGGAAATGTATTTTGCTTTGCACTCCCAGGAAACCCCGCCTCTACACTTAGTTGTTTTTATGTCTATGTCCTACCACTACTTTCTCGCTTGATGAATTTTTCAAATTATGGTTTAAGGAGAGAAATGCTTCCTATAGCCCATGATTTTCAATCTTCAGAACCTCGAGCGCTTTTTTTAAAAGCTTCTGTGAATCAAGGTAAGGTTAGCATTTTAGATCATCAAAATTCTTCTATGCTTATTAGCTTTGCCAAAGCCAATGCGTTGGTCTATCTTCCAGAAAATGGAGCAAATATAAAGGCTCATGAAAAAGTTGATGTCCTATTTTTACCTGACTTAAATTAAAGTAACAGATATGTTTNTTGAGTCTTACCCAGTATTATTTTTTGTGCTCATTCCTTTGGTTTCATTTTTATATTCAACCGTAGGTCATGGAGGAGCCAGTGGATATCTGGCCTTGATGGCACTCTTTTCATTCCCTACGCTCATGATGAAGCAAACCGCACTTTTACTGAATTTATTTGTAGCTGGAATAGCATTTTATCATTATTTTAAGGCTGGTTATTTCAATAAAAAACTCTTTCTGTATTTTGCTTTAGGATCAATTCCCGCCTCATTTATGGGAGGACTTTGGACGATAGACCCAATGATTTACAAGAAAATTCTCGGTTTTTTATTGTTTTTTGCAATCGGAAGAATCTTTCTTAAAAAAATGATAACTTCAGAAGAGTCTCATTCCTCAAATCCCATCTTGGCAATTAGTATCGGAATTGTAATTGGATTTTTTTCAGGACTGATTGGAATCGGGGGAGGGATTATTCTTTCACCCGTTATTTTATTGTTAAATTGGGGGAATATGAAAGAAGCAGCAGCTGTTTCTGCTTTGTTTATTTGGGTTAACTCCTTATCTGGCCTTTTAGGACAATGGAGTTCTGGAGTGCATCTGGAACCAATTGTCTTCCCAATGGTAGCTTTAGCAGTATTGGGTGGAATTTTTGGAGGTTATGCTGGAAGTAAAAAATGGAAACCAAGGCGGCTTGAATATTTTTTGGCATTGGTTTTAACCTCTGCAGCGTTAAAATTGATCTTACTATAAATGGAAATCAAAGTTAGGTATTTCGGGTCATTGACAGAACTTGTAGGAAAACAGGAGGAAGAAATTACACTTCAATCCAAAGATGTAAAGAATCTAAAAGAATTCCTTTTTCAGAAATATCCCATGATAAAAAATCACAGTTTTCAAATCGCTCAAAATAATCAAATTCTAGGGGAACAAACAAAACTTGATACCGCAGAGGTAGATTTGTTTCCTCCCTTTTCTGGAGGCTAAAGATGGAATCAAGATATCAAAGACAACTACAACTTCCAGAAATTGGAACTGCTGGACAAAAACAAATAGCCCAAGCGTCAGTTTTGGTCGTAGGTGCTGGAGGTTTGGGTTGTCCTGCTCTTCAATATCTAGCCAGTTCTGGAGTAGGATGTCTTGGTATTATAGATCCAGATACGGTTGAGATTTCAAATTTAGCCCGTCAAATCCTGTACAATGAGTCAGATCTTCAAAAAAATAAAGCCCTCTGTGCACGAGATAAACTAAAACAACTCAACCCTTCCATTGACATTGAAGCATATTCCTTTGCGTTGGATCATACAAATGCCCTCAGTATAATTCAGAAGTACGATATGGTGATTGATGGTTCAGATAATTTTAGTACACGCTATTTGATCAGTGACTGCTGTTTGTTGTTACACAAACCAATGATTTATGGTGGACTTTTCAAATTCGAAGGACAGATCTCTGTATTTAACTACCAAAAAGGACCTTCTTACCGCTGTCTCTTTCCAAACCCACCAGATTTGGGAGAAGTACCGAATTGTAGTGATACTGGGATTCTCAGTGTCGCCCCAGGCCTTATTGGATTGTACCAAGCTACAGAAGCATTGAAAATAATTTTGAAAATTGGAAGCCCCTTGAGTGGGGCACTACTTGTTATCAATCTACTGACGCTAAAGCATGTCACATTTGAGTTTGAAAAAAATCCGAAAGAAATAAAAAGAGTACAAAAAAATAAAAACCCTCTACCCAGTTCGATCCAAGATTGTATTTTAGACTTTGAAATTTCATTGAAAGACCTGACAACAAAAGAAGTACTGCATTGGATTGACGTAAGAAAACACGAAGAAAAACCAAGATTAAAATTTCCGAAACTGACTGAAATCCCTTTTGAGGCCTGGGAATCATTAGAGTCTTTTCGGGGTGATTTTTCAAAAAAAATTCTATTTTGTCAGTCGGGTAAACGGAGTAAAAGTGCTTTGTCGAAAATGAAAGAACAGGGCATACAAAACTGCTTCTACCTAAAAGAAGGAGCTGAAGAATTAAAAAAGTGGAGTGAAAATTTATGAAGGATCAAAAAATTAAAAACATCTTTTTCGAAGGAGCTATTCCTCCTGAAAAAATTGCCACCTCTATAGCCAACCATCAGTCGAAAACCCATATCGGTGCGCATGCGATTTTTATGGGACAAGTTCGTGCAGACCAAATTGAGGGCAAACAAGTCCATGCTATTGAATATACGGCACAAGAGACTATGGCAAACCAAGTATGCCATGACATACGGGAAGAATCTTTTAAAAATTATGATCTCTCCTGTATGCATATCCACCATAGTATAGGGATCGTTCCCAAAGGCGAAATTTGTCTTTTTGTTTTTGTGTCTGGTGCCCACAGAGAAGTCGTTTATAAAGCCTTACCACATATCGTAGACGAAATCAAAGCAAAACTTCCCATCTTTGGAAAAGAAATTTTTGAAGATCACAGTTACCAATGGAAAGTTAATCGATAGTTATGGTTGATATCACACATAAAAAAAACACCCTCAGAGAAGCGACTGCCCAGGCCCTTGTTCGGGTCAGTACAAAAGAGACCTTAGATGCGATCAAAAACAAACGTGTCCCAAAAGGTGATGTATTTGAAATCAGTCGTGCTGCAGGTCTTTTGGGAGTTAAAAAAACTCCTGATCTTCTTCCAGATTGCCACCCTCTTCCTTTGGAATACACCCATTTTGAATTCAAAATAATAGGTTTAGAAATTCAAGTCCTTTGTACTTTAAAAACCATTTATAAAACAGGAGTTGAAGTAGAAGCTATGCACGGTGCTAGCATTGTAGCATTAAATATGTACGACATGTTAAAACCGATTGATAAAGGGGTTGAAATTCATCAAATCAAATTGCTTCAAAAAACAGGTGGAAAAACAGACACACTTGAAGTTAAAGCCCAAGTCAATGCAGCCATAGTAGTTTGTTCTGATTCTGTATCTGCTGGAAAAAAAGAGGATCGAGCGGGTAAGGCCTTGCAAGAAGCTCTTCAAAAATGGAATGTCAAAGTTACAGACTATCTTATCGTCCCTGATGAAATACCACTTATTCAAGCCGCACTCAAGGAGCAGCACCAAAAAGGCAGTTCCCTGATTGTCTTTACGGGAGGTACTGGATTGTCTCCCCGAGATGTAACTCCAGAAGCCCTCAGACCGCTCTTAGATAAAACTATACCGGGAATGGAGGAAGCCATTAGAAATTACGGTCAAAACAGAACGCCTTACGCTATGCTTTCTAGAAGTATCGTGGGAATGATTGGTTCGAGTTTGGTTTTGGGACTTCCAGGTTCTACAAAAGGAGCTGAAGAATCTTTAAACGCCATTTTTCCTGCGGCACTTCATTTGTTTGATATTATAAACGGTGGGCAACACACTAAATGAAAAAGAAAACGCATTTATTAGAAGATCGGTTTGAACGTAAACACAACTATTTACGTATCTCATTAACTGAAAGATGCAACTTGCGATGTGCGTATTGCATGCCTGTGGATGGAGTTCCGCTATCTCCAGCAGCAAACTTGATGAATGCTAATGAAGTTTTCGAAATCGCACGTCTTTTCGTTTCTTATGGTGTGGACAAAATTCGGCTTACTGGTGGTGAACCCAGTGTAAGAAAAGACTTTCCCCAAATCGTGGAACGTTTGTCTCAACTCCCCGTAAAATTATCTTTAACTACAAACGCCGTTTCTATAGATCGCCATATTCCTCTTTTGAAAGCTTCTAAGGTAAATACCCTTAATATCAGTCTTGACACTCTGAATGCGGTTCGATTTAAAAAAATCACTTTTAGAGATTATTTTGATCGGGTATATCAAAATATTTTATTGTTGATTCAATCTGGATTTCAAGTCAAAATAAATGCTGTATTGATGAAAGGAGTCAATGAGGAAGAAATTTTAGACTTTATTCAATTTACAAAGAATCATCCTGTGGTGTTTCGTTTTATCGAATTTATGCCTTTTGATGGAAACCAATGGAATCGTGAGAAAACAGTTTCCTATAAAGAAATTATGGATCAAATTGCAACGGAATACGCTCCTGAAGAAATCTTACGGATTCAAGACGAACCGAACGATACAACTAAAAATTATAAAATAAAAGGATATCAAGGTTCATTTGGAGTCATCAGTACCGTTACCAACCCGTTTTGCGACCGTTGCAATCGTTTGCGTTTGACCGCTAATGGGCAACTCAAAAACTGTCTTTTCTCACAAAAAGAACAAGATCTTTTAACCGCATTCCGAAATAAAGAAGACCTAACACCCATTATCGAAAAAGCAGTTTTGGGTAAAAAAGCAGTCCGTGGAGGGATGGAAACTCCTGAGGCATTTGAAGATACCGATCGGCATACTAGAAACAGGAGTATGATTACAATCGGAGGTTGATTTTTTTGTACAGTGCTGCATAAACCTCTGGTGTATCCATATCCACTAAAAGTGGGCCCGCATTCAGCTTTGTAACTTTCTTCTTTGTGGATTGAATCAGTTTCTTTGCCCCTTGTTCCCCTTTCAAATTGAGAAGTTCCTGAAAATAACACTTATCGAACAATGCAGGAACACCCTCCCAACCCTTTTCAGAAACCGAGACGATGAGTTGTTGTTTCCCTTCACGAAAACCAGTGTGAAGTGACTTGTAATGAGCGGTATCAACAAAAGGCTGATCGATTAAAGCTATCAAAACACCTTGTATGGAAATTTGTTTTTTTATTATATCTGCCATAGCAAAAGCTATCGTATTTCCCATTCCAAGAGACCATTGATCAAAAATAAGGGTGTGCACTGGGTAGGGTTTTAAGAAGGGAAGAATACGATTTGCGTAAGCTCCTAAAACCACATAAACCTCTTGATCGGTTTCCAACAAGGTTTCAATTTGGTGCTCAATAAGTGTTTTTCCGTTCCATGGAAGCAATTGCTTAGGGGTCCCCATACGTCTTGAAGCTCCAGCTGCCAATAACAAATTTGGGACATTATTCATGTATTTGTCCTTTCTTCTGACTAAGCGGTATGGGCTCTTGATTTCGTACTACACTCAAAATTTCTGCGAGTATAGAAACCGCTATTTCTTCTGCATTTTCTGCTCCAATATTGATTCCAGAAGGACCTCTTAGCAATTCGATAAATCGTAAATCAACTTCAGGTTTGTGTTCCAAAAGATGTCCAATCAATTGTTCTCTTCGCTTTGCAGGACCAAGTAATCCCAGATAGCAAGGCGATGTATCTGATAACGCCAAAAGGTATTGTACATCTTTACTTAAACTATGCGTCATTAAAACAATTGCTGTTTGATCATCAATTATACTTGTATCAAATTGATCAATTGTTGGATTGAGTAGTCGCTTGGCTCCAGGAAAAAATGCTAAGGTTTTTTGTTCGTCTGGGGATGCAATTATAGTAACCTCCCAGCCCAGTGCAGAAGCAGCTTTTGTTAAGATAACGGCATCGTGTTCTGCACCAAAAATACAGCACTGAAATAATGGGGGAAATTCTTGTTCAAATATTCTTAACCCCTCTCCTTTAGAAAAATATTTTCTAAGACTGAAGACTTGATCTTGGAAAATAAATTGGGTTCCATACCCTGAATCACTTCCTACTTCTAAATCAAAATAAGAGATGCTACAAAACGTTGAACGTTGCTCCAAGGCAGATGTTAAAGATTGAGAAAGTACTGCACTGAGTTCCAAAGGCTCTAAAAGAACATAAATGACACCTTCACATCCCAAACGCAAACGCCCATCATAGGTCATCATTTTAGGAATACCATTTTCAAAAACAGACTGTGCCTGAATCTGAACCTCTTTTTCTACACAACCGCCACTCACTGCTCCAAAGCTAGCTCCTAAATCGTTTAAAATCATTCTTACCCCTGGGCGTCTATACGAAGAACCTTCCATCTCTACCACTGTGGCTAAGACAACTTTACGATTGTCCTTTTGCCAGGCCCATGCTTGCACTACAAGTTGTTTTATTTCGTGTGTCATCTCAGGGAAACTTACACTATAAAGATATTAATTCACATGGATTTGATCCTTGTATACAACAGAAAACCTCATCTTATCAGGATTTCTGCTCGTGACGAAAAAATCGTATGAGGTGTTAAACAATGTTATTTTTTATCTGTGATAAAAACTCCTCAGTTTAGGAAGTCAGACTTCAGTTCAACAGGTTCAAGGGGCAATGTTTCAAAAAGTTTATTCAATTTTCGCTTACTAATTTGAATGGGGGTTTCTTCCATTCGCTGCACAAAAAAAAGTTTTCTGTGTATGTATCGAGGGGGAAATCCAATCTCTATAGTAGTAGGAGAAAAAGTTGCCGGTCGAAAGGTCACTTCATTTTTCCCATAAATCTTGAGTGTGTCCAAATTCAAAAGTAAATTCAAATAGCCTACGTTAAACTGTTTTTTATTTTTGTAATAATAGGGGAGAAAAAAATAATTTAAAGAATCATAGGTCACTACCTTCGATAGCTCTCTTTCCAAATTTTGGGCTTCTTGTTCTTGTTGTCGTTTGGCTTCAAATTGATCTGCATACTGATCATATCTCAGGTAATACGATTCATCATTCACTTTTCCTAGGATAAAAGTCTCGTTATAATAACGTTTTCCTTTGATTTTTCCATCCCACATGGTTTTGAAACGTTCGGCTTTTAGTTTTGTACTTTTGTTTACACTATCTCCCAAAATTGTTCGCGTATATTGTTGGGCATGAACATTTATAGAAAATATTACAAGAAGCGCTAAAAAAAGACGTGTCATTTCTCTAATTCATCAAAAAGGGTAGTTCCATAGCTGTTGGTTTGGTTCCTTGTTTGGAATCACGAACCATTTTTTCGACCTCGTCCATTAACTTATCATTCTCGATCACTATGCCGTCTTTGATGGTGTGAAGAATGCCTCCTTTTCGCACCATTTCTCCAGAAGGTTCTGTAGTTAAAGCTCCAAAACTGTACATATTTCTCAAATTGTAAAGGGGACTTTCATTGACAATAATTAAATCTGCTGTATAACCAGGACGTACCAAACCTAATTTTTCTTGTCGTAAAGTTTTAGCAGAATTGAGTGTTGCAGATTTTAAAACTTCAAGGGTGTGCATTCCTGTCTCACGCAAAAGCTGTAATTCACGAATATTGGAAAAACCAGGGGTAGCAAAAATGTAACTGTCATCGGTGCCATAGGCTACACGACCACCTTTTTTATTGAATTCAAAAATCAAATCTCCCCATAAATCAAAGGCTTTAGACCAATAATATTCGTCATCACTGGTCCAATCATAATGATAGGCACCATGATAGTTGGGGTCGGGTCCGTTACGTTGAATAAGTAAATTATGAGTATATTTTTTGTGCCATGGAAGACTTTGTGCTCGTAAAATATCCCTATTGGCCTCATATACAACACGTGTTGGCAGCATGGTAACTCCATAGTGAATCAACGAGTCTACTACTTCTGTGAGCAGCCTTTTTTCGTTGGTTTCTGACCATACCTTTCCCGCCTGTCGAAATCTTTCGTTTTCGTCATTGTAATTGTACGTAGGTTTAAAGTCTTGTACTTGACGATCCAAAGCAGATTCTGCATAGGCATAGTGGTGCTCAATCATGGTGACTCCTAACCGTGCTGCATCTACTGCTTGGGTTACTGCAGTAGTGCTGGGAGGAATGTGATAGGTGGTGATTCCTCCATTGGCGGTAACTTCTCGACATACAGCCTTGAGCAACTCTTGACTCCAACCTAGATTTCCAGCATTGACTACATGGGCTCCTTTAGCAAACATTTGTTTGACCACTTCAGGCGCATTTTTAGGATCATCTAAAGCGATTTTATCAAAATTGGTCATCGCTCCGTAGGACCAAATAGGAAATAATTTAGGCGCTAAAATTTTATTTTGTTTGCTCAGTTTTGCTTGTTCCATTCCCGATTTTAATCCGCGATCCGAACCTGGAACCATGGTGGTAACCCCATGAGCTAATTTTAAATAATATACATATTCCAGAGGCATGGGATCTGTTCGCAGGTGCATGTGCAGGTCTATCATTCCGGGCATGACATACTTACCTTTTGCGTCTATAACACGATCCCCAGTTTCTCGTTCTACAATACCTCTAGACTTTGCTGTGACTGGATCAAAAGGAATCATATCTGTAATTTTATCTCCTTGGATTACGATATCATAGGGTCCCACTGGAGGTCCACCATGCCCAGGAATGACCATGGCTTCACGAATTACTAGTTTTTTATAAGGTCCCTCAGCAAGACCATTGAATTTTTCTTGGGCCGAAGTTGTATTGAAGCTCAATAAACTTGATAGGATTAGGACAAAAAAATATTTCATTTTTTTTATTTATGTTCAACAATGTACAAAATCTTCCAAGTTTAAAAATCGAAAAAACAAAATTAAATTTGGAGAACATCCATCTCATTAAATTTTATTAAATTGAGATTTAAATGTTTATTTATGGATCGGACAAAAAAAGAATTGACAAGCCTATTAGGCATACTATTTAGCATAATACTTTTTACAGGGTGCTCACCAACGGAAACCCACCTGTTTGAAATTACCTACAATGACGAATTGGGCGATGAGGGATTTGACGGACGTCTTTTGGTACTCATAACGAAGGACGACTCCAAAGAACCGCGTTTTCAAATCAACGATTCTGATGAAACGGGAATCGTAGTAGGAAAAAATGTTCAAAATTGGAATGCAGGCCAAAAAGAGACTATTTCCTCCAACACCTTAGCATACCCCATCGATAAATTAAATGATTTGGAGAAAGGAGACTATTATGTTCAGGCCATACTCCACAAATATGACACCTTCAACCTATCCAATGGACACACGGTTCAACTGCCTATGGATCAAGGAGAGGGACAACATTGGAATACCTCTCCAAAAAACATTTACAGCAAACCTATCAAGGTTACCTTAGACCCATCAAGTCCAAATCCGATTCCTATTGTGATCTCAGAAGAGATCCCTCCTATTGCTCCTGTGGAAGACAGCAAATATGTTAAACATGTTAAAATTAAAAGCGAACTGCTTTCAGAATTTTGGGGACGGGATATGTACCTTCAAGCCAACGTATTGATCCCAGAAGGATTTGATAAAGACAATAAAGCAGAGTACCCACTAATGGTTTTTCATGGGCATTTCCCCAAAACTATAGGTGGTTTTAGAACCACTCCTCCTACCGCTCCTAAAGAAGATACAATATTTAGTGATCGATTTGGCATCACAGGATACAAATACATTCAGGAAAAAGAGGCGTATGATTTTTATAAACAATGGACTTCGAAAAACTTTCCGAGATTTTTGGTTATAGAAATTCAACATCAAAATCCCTATTACGACGATTCTTACGCTGTAAATTCAGCAAATTTGGGCCCCTACGGCGATGCCATTACTTATGAATTGATCCCACACGTTGAAGAAATGTTCAATGGTGTAGGTGAAGGTTGGGGACGTTTTCTTTACGGGGGTTCAACTGGGGGCTGGGAAGCCCTTGCTGTACAGGTGTTTTATCCTAAAGAATACAACGGTTGTTTTGCGGCCTGCCCAGACCCAATAGACTTTAGAGCCTATACCGTGGTGGACATTTATAAAGATGACAACGCTTATTATAAAAACGGAACTTTTAAAAATACCCTTCGACCAGGAATGCGAGACGGAAAAGGACATATCAAAACCCAATTGATTGATATGAATCGTAGGGAATATATTCTAGGAGACAACAGCCGTTCAGGCGACCAGTGGGATATTTGGCAAGCGGTGTATTCCCCCGCGGGTGAAAACGGATATCCCAAACCCATTTGGGATAAATTGACTGGAGAAATCGATCGTGAAGTTGCTGAATACTGGAGAGAAAACTACGATCTGAGATATATTATGGAACGCGATTGGGATAAAATCGGGAAAGATCTGGAAGGAAAAGTGAATATTTATTGCGGCGATATGGACAACTACTATCTGAACAATGCCGTGGTACTAACAGAAGAATTTTTAGAAAATACTAAAAACCCCTACTACAACGGGGAAGTTGACTATGGCAATAATGCCGAACATTGTTGGAATGGGGATCAAGAAAATCCCAATTACATTTCAAGACTGCGTTACAACACCATGTATTTAGACAAGATTACAGAACGACTAAAAAAGACGGCTCCTAGGAACCACAAACTCAAAAACTGGGGCATTTAAACTAGATAATTAAAATCAAATACTGCGATTATGAAGAATTTAAACAAACTTTTTACTCTGCTGACGGGAGTCCTTTTTTTTACAGGAATCGATAATCAGGTCTTTGCCCAAAAAGCAGAACAACTCCAAAGCTATTCCTGGAGAGCTATTGGACCAGCCAATATGGGAGGACGAGTTACAGATATTGACGGTGTCCCGGGAGACCCCTCAACTTTTTATGTGAGTGGTGCCGATGGAGGAATCCACAAAACCATCGATGGAGGGGTGAGTTTTAAACCCATTTTTGAAAATCAAAGAGCTTATTCGATTGGTGCACTAACCCTTGCTCCTTCCGACCCTAATGTGCTTTGGGTAGGAACGGGAGAAGGAGATCCTCGGAACAGTGTGGGCTACGGATGGGGTGTCTATCGTTCTGATGATGCCGGTGACACATGGAAACATCTTGGACTTAAAGAAACGGAACGTATCAAGCGAATTGTTGTAGATCCCAACGATCCTGATGTAGCCTGTGTATGTGCTTTGGGAAAAGAATGGGGACCCAACCCGGAACGCGGGGTATTCAAAACCACAGACGGCGGAAAAAACTGGGATAAAATTCTTTATATCGATGAGGATACCGGTTGTGCAGACCTTGCCATGGAAAACGACAATCCCAGAATTATGTATGCAGGAATGTGGACCTTCAGAAGAAAGCCTTGGCGTTTCGACGATGGGGGGAAAAATACAGCCATTTATAAAACTTCGGATGGCGGAGCAACTTGGAAAAAAATCATGAAAGGGCTTCCCAAAACCGATATGGCACGTCCGGGAATTCACATTGCTCAAAGCGACCCAGACATTGTTTACTTAATGACTGAATTTGAAGGAGGGGGAACCGCTTTCCGTTCAGAGGACAAAGGAGAAAACTGGGAACTGGTCAATGACGACCCCAACATTAACTTCAGACCTTTTTATTACAGCGATGTTCGTGTAGATCCCAAACGCCCCAACATTCTTTTTTCTATTTCAGGAAGATTGAGCCGCTCCAAAGACAGCGGTCAAACTTGGGAACGTATTGCAACTACCGTACACGGTGACCACCAAGCCTTATGGATCGATCCTGAAAATCCTGAATACATCCTCAACGGAAGTGACGGTGGTTTTCAACGTACTTTTGACGGGGGAGACCATTGGGAAATAATCAACAATATTGAACTTTCTCAGTTTTATCAAATCCAAGTAGATAACCTAAAACCCTACAATGTTTATGGA